>Ga0209839_10001152_pt1 | contig 13673 bp, 9 predicted proteins | sample OrgsoiDNA2013050_FD_185800 | JGI IMG/M metagenome (GOLD analysis project Ga0209839, IMG submission 185800) | Permafrost soil microbial communities from the Arctic, to analyse light accelerated degradation of dissolved organic matter (DOM) -... | ecosystem: Environmental > Terrestrial > Soil >... | reverse complement strand
CCTGCACGACGACCTGGTCACCGAGGTCGGCGAGCCGGGCGAACCCGGCTGACGGACCGGAAACCGGATGTCGGCCGTGACATCCGGCCTCCGGGGCTAGGACGACACGAGCCGTGACACCACGGCTCGTTCGGCCGCATAAAGACAGAACGCGTGCGGCGGGCCACCTAGGGTCAGGCGGCCCGCCGCACGCGGACGAAGACCTACCGGGCTATTCGGCGCCGAAGGAGTTGATCTCCGCCTCTTCGGCCTCGGTGAGCTTGCGCGGCACTTCTCCGCGGGCGTGCTTGGCGTTCTGCACCTGGTGCCGGATCTGGTCCACGATCTCCGGGTTGGCCAGCGTCGTGATGTCGCCGACGTCGGCGAAGTTGGACGTCGCGGCGATCACCCGGCGCATGATCTTGCCCGACCTGGTCTTCGGCATGTCGGGCACGATCCAGATGTTCTTCGGCCGCGCGATCTTGCCGATGTCGGTCTCGATCGCCCGCTTGACCTTGGCTTCGATCTCCGGGCTCGGCTCGATGCCGGGCTTGAGCGAGACGTACATCTCGACCACCCGGCCGCGCACGTCGTCGATGACCGGGACCGCGGCCGCCTCGGCGATCTCCTCGACCGCCAGCGCGGACGACTCGAGTTCCTTGGTGCCGAGCCGGTGCCCGGCCACGTTGATCACGTCGTCGACGCGGCCCAGGATGCGGTAGTAGCCGTCTTCGGTCTGGACCGCGCCGTCCCCGGCGAAGTAGGGCCAGTCGCGCCAGTCCTTGCTGTCCGGGTCCTTGTTGTACTTGGCGAAGTACGTCGACACGAACCGGTCGGGCTGGCCCCAGATCGTCTCGAAGATGCCCGGCCAAGGGTTGCGGATGCAGATGTTGCCGGCCTTGCCGCTGCCCTGCGGCACCGGCTCGCCGCTCTCGTCCAGGATCTCGGCGTAGATGCCGAGGGCGGCCGGGCCGCAGCTGCCCGGCTTCATTGCGTACAGGGCGGGCAGCCCGGTGCCGAGGAAGCCGCCGGTCTCGGTCTGCCACCAGGTGTCGACGATGACCGCCTCGCCCTTGCCGACCGTCTCGTAGTACCAGCGCCAGACCTCGGGCTCGATCGCCTCGCCGACCGTGGTCATGTGCTTGAAGTGGTAGTCGTACTTGGCGGGCTCGTCCGGGCCGACCTTGCGCAGCATCCGGATCGCGGTGGGGGAGGTGTGGAAGATGTTCACCCCGAGCCGCTCCGCGATCCGCCAGGGGCGGCCGGCGTCCGGGTAGTTCGGTGTGCCCTCGTAGATCACGCTGGTGGTGCCGAGCGAGAGCGGGCCGTAGACGATGTAGGAGTGACCGGTGATCCAGCCGATGTCTGCCATGCACCAGTACGTGTCGTCCGGGTGGATGTCCTGGTAGTACTTGGACGTCCCGGCCACGTAGGCCAGGTAGCCGCCGGTGGAGTGCACGCAGCCCTTCGGGTGGCCGGTGGTGCCGCTGGTGTACATCAGGAACAGCGGCGCCTCGGCCGGCATGGGGACGGGCGCGACGACCGCACCGCGGTAGTCGGCGAGGAGCTCGTCAACGAAGAAGTCGCGGCCTTCGACCATCGGGGTCTTGGACCCGTACTGGCCGGGGAACCGCCGCCAGACCAGCACCTTGGAGACCTCGGTGCCCTCCTTGCGGGCCGCCTCGACGGCCTCGTCGGCCTTGACCTTGTGGTCGGCCAGGTCGCCGCTGCGATAGTAGCTGTCCATGGTGATCAGGATCTTGCTGTCGGAGTCGGCGATGCGGTGCCCGCAGGCACCCCCGCTGAACCCGCCGAACACCTGGGAGTGGATCACGCCGAGCCGGGCGCAGGCCAGCATCACGACCGGCAGTTCGGGCACCATCGGCATGTGCAGCGTGACCCGGTCGCCGGCCTTGACGCCGCAGAAGTCCCGCAGCAGGGCCGCGAACTCGTTGACCTGGCGGTAAAGCTCCTGGTACGTGATCACGACATGGGGAGCGTCCTCGGGTTCGGGGACCCAGATCAGCGCCGCCTTGTTCTTGTGCTCGGCCAGGTGCCGGTCGACGCAGTTGTAGCTGGCGTTCAGCTTGCCGCCGACGAACCATTTCCAGAACGGCGCGTTGCTGGTGTCCAAGGTGGTGTGCCAGTACTCGTCCCAGGACAGCAGGTCCGCGTATTCCCGGAAGCATTCGGGGAAGTTTTCTTCCGCGAACCTGGCGACGATGGCCGGGTCGGAGGCGTTTGCCTGGCCGATGAACTTGGGCGGCGGGGGATAGTAACCCTCCTCGCGCCAGTGCACGGCGATGGTTGCCTCGGAAGATCCGGATGAGTCCGTTTCTTCTTCGGCGGTCTGCCCTTGAACTTCTTCGGCCATTAGGAGTCCCTCCGCATGCGGTTACTTTCAGAGTTAACACCGGAAGCACTCCAAATTTAACGCCAGCGGGCAGTATCCTCCATGGTCACGGCCGACCTATCTGACCGGGTTAAGCGGGCAGGTAACGCCGAGTACACGGGTGCTGACGGAAGCAGCTCGGGGAAGACACCGTCCAGGCCGGTCATCCGCATGATCTTCAGCAGCGACGGCCGGGCCGAGGCGAGCTTGAGCTGGCGTCCGGCCTGCCGCGCGTGCCGGGCGACCTTGGCCAGGACCCCGAGTCCCGAGGCATCGCAGAAGGTCAGTCCGGACAGGTCCACGGTGACCGGGACCTGCCAGGAGTCGATCACTTCGCTGATGTAGGCGTAGGCCTTGTCCGCGGTGGCGATGTCAAGCTCGCCGGTCACGCTGATGACCTGGTATCCGTCCGGCCCCATCCGGCTGGAAAGCTCCAGCTGCACCGGCTCGAACTGCACCGGCTCGAACTGCACCGGCTCGAACTGCACCGGCTCGAACTGCACCGGCTCGTCCTTGGCAGGCTCGTCCTTGGCAGGCTCGTCCTTGGCAGGCTGAAGCGGAACAGGCTCCCTGCGCTGCGCGGTAATCACCATTGCATCACTTCCCCCGTCTGGCACTGCCGCGCCGGCACTCACGCGGTTCAGCGGACGAATGATCACGTGCCTCTCCAACCCGTTGTCCCCTTAACGCCGGCGGCCCGGCATACCTTCCTGGTGCCGCCGAAACTGGGACAGCCCCCCAGGGCCCCGTACACTAGAGGTATGGTCCTGATTCTGGCACCAAGCCCACGACCAGTGCAAATAATAAAAACCCGGACACTGGGCCGATACCGGGATTCTGCTGAGTAATACGTATGAGGGGTGGCCCAGGTTCAACGCCCGTCAGCGGATCCTCAGGCCCGATGAGGACCATGGCGCCTCCCGACGGCCGAACGACCGTTGACGAACACTGCCGCCGGCCTCCGGCCGAGCCGCGGCCCCGTACCTGGCCTGGTACACGGGCTACCGTCAGCGCGGGGTAACGTGCCGGTATGCGTGCGTGGCATGTCGAAGCGCCAGGACCGGTCAGCGGTCACCCGCTGCGCCTGCACCCCGACGACGACATACCGCGGCCGGCCCCAGGCGAGCTGCTGCTGCGGGTCCTGGCCTGCGGGGTCTGCCGCACCGACCTGCACGTGACCGAGGGGGACCTGCCGCCGCACCGGCCCGGCGTGACCCCCGGCCACGAGGTGGTCGGCGAGGTGGCCGCCGTCGGCGAAGAAACCAACGGTGAGTTCGCCCAGGGCGACCGGGCCGGCGCGGCCTGGCTCCGCTGGACCGACGGGGAGTGCGCCTACTGCCGTCGCGGCGCGGAGAACCTGTGCCCCCGCTCGCTCTACACCGGCTGGGACGCCGACGGCGGGTACGCCGAGTACCTGACGGTGCCCGCCGCGTACGCGCACCGCCTGCCGGACGGCTATTCCGACGCCGAGCTCGCCCCGCTGCTGTGCGCGGGCATCATCGGCTACCGGGCCCTGAAACGGGCCGAACTCCCGCCGGGCGGCCGGCTGGGCCTGTACGGCTTCGGCGGCAGCGCGCATCTGGCCGCCCAGGTCGCGCTGGCCCGCGGGGCCACCGTGCACGTGCTGACCCGCGGCGAGCAGGCGCGGCGGCTGGCGCTCGAGCTCGGCGCCGCCTCGGCCGGGGACGCGGCCGACATGCCGCCGGAACCGCTCGACGCCGCGATCTTGTTCGCGCCGGCGGGCGAGCTCGTGCTCCCCGCCCTGGCCGCGCTCGACCGGGGCGGCACCCTGGCCATCGCGGGCATTCACCTGTCCGACATCCCGCCGCTCAACTACGGCAAGCACCTGTTTCAGGAGCGCCAGCTGCGCAGCGTCACCTCCAACACCAGGGCGGACGCCCGGGAGTTCCTCGGCTTCGCGGCGGAGCACAAGCTGGCCGTCACCGTCCACCCGTATCCGCTCGACGCCGCCGACCGGGCCCTGCGGGACCTGAAGGCCGGCGCCTTCGACGGTGCCGCCGTGCTGATTCCTTAGCGTTCCCTGACCGTTCGCCGTCAGTGTGCTGACCAATGGCCGAATAGGCCTGTCTGGGGATGGGGGTGCTTCGAACACCGGGCATACTGGGCTGCACAAGGAGCTGACATGAGTAAGCAAGTCACACCGCCACCGCCAGGGGACAAGCCCACGTCCAAGGCGCCCCCTCCGCCGCCCGGCTGGCGGCACTGGCTCTGGCCGATCGCGATCGCGATCATGTTCTTCCTTTACCTGTTCCTGCCCACCCGCACGGCCTCGACCAGCCTGACCTACACCCAGTTCCTGGCCGACGCGTCGGCGCACCAGGTGAAGACGATCGCCATCGCCTCGACGCCCGGCGGCACCAGCACAGGCACGCTGACCAACGCCAAAAACTACACGGTGGTCATCCCGCCGCAGGCGCAGCAGTCCTTCCTGGACCAGCTGCAGAGCGACAAGGTGCAGATCACCGCGACCCCGGCGGGCAATGGCTTCGGCACCGAGGTGCTCCTCTACCTGATCATCTTCGGGCTGCCGATCGGGGTGTCCATCTGGCTGTTCCGCCGGATCTCCAAGGGCGGTGCGGGCGGGCTGCAGGGCATCATGGGCGTGGGCCGGTCCCGGGCCAAGGTGTTCGACGAGGAACGGCCGAAGACCAAGTTCTCCGACGTGGCCGGCTACGAGGGCGCCAAGTCCGAGATCGCCGAGGTGGTGGACTTCCTGCGGAAGCCGGAACGCTACACCCGGGCCGGCGCGATGGTGCCCCGCGGCGTGCTGATGGTCGGGCCGCCCGGTACCGGCAAGACGCTGCTGGCCCGCGCGGTGGCGGGCGAGGCGGAGGTGCCGTTCTTCTCGGTTACGGGTTCCAGTTTCGTGGAGATGTTCGTCGGGGTCGGCGCGGCCCGGGTCCGCGACCTGTTCGCCGAGGCGCGCAAGCGCGCGCCCGCCATCATCTTCATCGACGAGATCGACGCCATCGGCCAGCGCCGCTCGGGGGGCGCGGGCGGGTACGTGGCCAACGACGAGCGGGAGCAGACGCTCAACCAGCTGCTCGCCGAGCTGGACGGCTTTGAGCCGACGACTGGCATCGTGGTGCTCGCGGCGACGAACCGGCCGGAGATCCTCGACCCGGCCCTGCTGCGGCCGGGCCGGTTCGACCGGCAGGTCACGATCCCGCTGCCGAACGTGCACGAGCGGTCCGCGATCCTGGTCGTGCACTGCCGCGGCAAGAAGCTCGCGCCGAATGTGGACCTGAACGCCATCGCCCGCGGCACGCCCGGATTCTCCGGTGCCGACCTGGCCAACCTGGTCAACGAGGCCGCCATCTTCGCCGTCCGGGCCGGCCGTGACACGCTGACCGCCGCCGACTTCGACGAGGCCAGGGACCGGATCATCCTGGGCCGCCGGGAAGGCTCCAACGTGCTGCTGCCCGAGGAGAAGCACGCGGTGGCGGTGCACGAGTCCGGGCACGCCCTGGTGGCGGCGCTGGCCGAGCACGCCGATCCGGTGGCCAAGGTGACGATCCTGCCGGCCGGCCAGACCCTCGGCGTGACCGAGCAGCTGCCGCTGGTCGAGCGGCACATGTACGGGGAGGACTACCTGTACGACTCGCTCGCGGTCCGCCTCGGCGGCCGGGCCGCCGAGCTGGTGGTGATCGGCCAGGGGTCCACCGGGGCCGCTAACGACCTGGCCGGGGCGACCGAGCTGGCCATCAAGATGGTCAGGGAGTTCGGCCTGTCCGAGACGCTCGGCCCGATCGGGTACCCGGAGGGCGGGTCTGTGTTCCTGGGCGGCGGCGGTCCCGGCATGTCCAGCCGACCGTTCGCCGAAGCGACCCAGGCGGAAATCGACCGTGAGGTCTCCCGGCTGCTGCGGCAGGCCGAGCAACGGGCGGTTGCCACCCTCAAGGGCCACAGGTCCGAACTGGACGCGCTGGTGGCCGAGCTGCTCGAGCGGGAAACGGTGGACGGATCCGACGTTTACCGGCTGGCCGGCCGCCCGGACCGCTCGTCCATCGCCGCTCCGGGGGCCGTCCCGGCCACCGTGGCGCCCCGCGCGGTGGCGGCCGCCGACGCCGGTTCCGCGCCGCACGCCGCTGAACGCTCGGAGCCGGCCAGGGACTAATTTTCCGGCCGAACGATCCCCGGTATCCGCGGCGCCCAGCCGCGTGCCCGGCCGGGCCTGAGCCCGGGTGCGCGGCTCAGGGCACCCGGCGGGTACGCTCAGCGCTATGGCGATGGCGATGTCGGCGTACCTCCCCAGCCCGTCGGTAAACAGCTTCAGCATCGGCCCGCTGGTGATCCACTTCTACGCCCTGATGTACCTGGTCGGCATCGCCGTCGCGATCATCATCACCCGGCGGCGCTGGAGCGCGGCCGGCGGCGACCCGGAGCTGGTCGGCGAGATCGCGCTGTGGGGTGTCCCGGCCGGGATCGTCGGCGGCCGGATCTACTTCGACATCACCACGCCGATGGACATCCCGCACGTGTGGTACGGGGTGTTCGCGGTGTGGGACGGCGGGCTCGGCATCTGGGGCGGGATCTTCGTCGCCGCCCTGGTCGGCATCTGGCGGTTGCGCAGGCACCACGTCAACGTGGGCGTGTTCATGGACGCGGTGGCGCCCGCGCTGCTGGTGGCGCAGGGCATCGGGCGGATCGGGAACTATTTCAACAAGGAACTCTTCGGCGCCCCCACCACGCTGCCCTGGGGGCTGGAGATCCCGTATCAGTACCGGGTGTCCGGCGGAATCCCGGCCAGGTACCTGAACTTCAGCACCTTCCAGCCGACCTTCCTGTACGAGCTGATCTTCGACCTGGCCTGGGCGGGCGTGCTCATCTGGCTCGGCCATCACCGCAGGATCAAGCCGCCTGGCCTGTTCGCCCTGTACGTCTTCGGCTATTCGGCTTACCGGATCTTCGAGGAGTCGCTCCGGGTCGATTCGTCGGTGTACATCTTCGGCCTGCGGCTGAACCTGTACATCGCGTCGGTGCTGGCGGTGATCGGCGCGGTCTGGTTCTACCGCAGCCAGCGCCGGGAACTGCCCGAAGGTGCCTTCACCGCGGCAGGCTTGGCCGACGCCACCGTGGGCGGGGCCGCGGCGGTCGAGCCGGCCGGCGATGCGGGCTCCTCGACTTCCGGCGGCCGAGCGCCGGATGAATCGCCTGGGCCAGATGATTCCGCCGTGGAGGCCTCATCGGAGGATCGCAGCACGCGGGAGTCGCGTGACTCCGAGCAGGCCACCTCCTAACCGGCGGTTCGCTGGGTGAGCGGTCCGGTGAGTGAGGCGATCGATCCCGAGTGGCGCTGGTGGCGGGAGCGGCGGGTGCCGCCGGAGCGGGTGCACCTGGACAGCGCCGCCGCGGGCCGCTCGTCGGCGGCCACCCTGGCGGCGACCGCCGCGCACGCCGATCGTGAGGCCGCGACCGGCGCCTACGTCGCCGCGGCGCAGGCCGCCCCGGTGCTCGCCCAGGGCCGGGCCGAACTCGCCCGGCTGCTCGGCGTCCCGCCCGCCGGGCTGGCGTTCGTGCCGAGCGCGGAGGCGGGGCTGCGGGCCCTGCTCGCCAGCTGGCCGTTCCGCGACGGCGACACGGTGGCCGTCGTGCCCTGTGAGTGGGGGCCCAACCTGCACGCGTTCGGTCACCGCGGCCTGCGCGTCACCGAGCTGGCGAGCAGCGGCGACGGCGCCGTCGACCTGGCCGCGCTGGAACGGATGCTGGCCCGGGCGCCGGCCCGGCGGCCAGCCCTGGTGCACCTGACCCAGGTGACCTCGCATCGGGCGCTGGTGCAGCCGGTGGCCGAGGCCGCGGCGCTGTGCCGCGCGGCGGAGGTGCCGCTGTGGGTGGACGCCGCGCAGGCCCTCGGCCACGTCGACACAGCCTGTGGCGCTGACGCGATCTACGCGACCAGCCGGAAGTGGCTCACTGGCCCTCGCGGCGTGGGCCTGGCCGGGGTGGCCGAGCGCTGGTGGGACCGGTTGCAGGTCAGCGTGGCGGACATGGTGGCGGTCCAGCAGCCCGCGGGCAGCAGCCCGTTGTGGCTGGTGGAGGCGGGCGAGGCGAACGTGGCCGCCTGGGTCGGGCTGTGCACGGCCGTCCGGGAGTATGTGCAGGCCGGCCCGGCGCGCGTGTGGCAACGGCTCGGGCAGGTCGGCAGGCAGACCCGCGAAACCCTGGCCGGCCTGCCCGGGTGGGCCGTGGCCGGCCCGGTGACCGCGGGCTCGGCGATCACCGCGCTGGTGGCCAGGAACGGCCAGGACGTCCCGGCCACCAGGAACCGGCTGCTCGATGAGCACGGCATCGTCACCACCGCGGGCGCGGTGACCCGCGCGCCCCGGGAGATGACCGAGCCGCTGCTCCGGATCAGCCCGCACGTCGACTGCACCGCCGCGGACCTGGACCGGCTCCGTCAGGCCCTGCTCGCCCTCGGCTAGCGCGGCCTGGCCCCCAAAACCTTTTCCCGGCGCGGCGGAAATGGGCACTTATGCTACATTTCGTGCGGGGCGGGGTGAGTCATACTCGTGAGTTGGATGGCCGCCTGCCGGCAAATCCGATCAGAATTTTCAGAGCGCCCCTCTTTGCTGATAATCCTGCGCTACGGCTGGACGCTCGGCAGACTCGGCCCGCAAGATTTCCTTGGCTTCGTCTTTGCTAAAGCGGCGCCGTTCGGCTTCGCTGCGCCAAAACCGCTGGCCGTGCCCGCGACACGTGCACCGGGCGATGGCCTATTGTCTTCAACCGGCGAGCGCTGCGGGATCGGGGGCCGGTCGCCATGGTCGTACTAGCCGAGGCGGCGGGACGATTGCCAGCCGATGCGGGAAACTGAGGACCGCCCCGATCCGCAGCCGTTGCGATTTGCGGTTGGCCAGGCAGCTGGTGGCATTACAGTGCGGTACCAGAGCCCGGGCTAGGTGGATAGGGTGTGCTGACGTGGTTGACGGAGCGGCCGGGCTGCCAAGCCTGGCGGACACGATCGCGGCGGTGCGCCGCGAGCTGAGCTCGGCGCTGGCGGCCGGGCCCGGACAGCCAGCCCAGTTCCGGGCCGGCCCGGTGGAGCTGGAGTTCGAGATCGCCGTGACCTGCACCGGCAGCGGACAGGCGGGCGTGCATCTATCGGTGCTGACGCTGGGCGCCCAGAGCGGCCCAGCGCGAGCGACCACGCAGCGGATCAAGGTGACGCTGCAGCCGCTAGACCCGGCTACCGGTAAGGACGCGCAGGCTACCGGTGCCCGCCAGGAGCCGGGGGTCAAGGCGTCTGGTTCGCCGGCCGGGATCGGCGCGGAGACTCGCGTATTGTCATCCGCCGAAGGCGGGCTACCTGAACGCCCAGCCCGGGCGGAAGACATCGAGGTTCAGGAGGTTGCCGACGGGCTCATGGTTTACCAAGCTGAGCCGGAGTGCGTTCATCACCTGAACAACACGGCGGCTATCGTGTTTGAACTATGCGACGGTAAGAACACGGTGCCTGAAATCAGTGAGCAGCTAGCAGCGGTTTTCGGACTTACCGGCGTGCCTGCAAGCGCGGCTGAGAAATGTGTCGCTGACCTGTGGTCAAAGGGCGTCGTCTTGTGAAGTAGGCGGATATGTCCGACCAGGCGGCCTAGTTTTAGAGCAGCCAGCATGTTGCGCGGAAGTATCTTTGCTTGCTAATTTTGGGTCGCTACATTAGGGGTTTCCCTCCCGGTGCGGAGATCCTTTTTATCGGGGAGGGCTTTCCGGTGGCGGAGACACGCAGTAAGTTCGGCCAGGACTTCAGGAGAGCGGGGGCCGTGCGCGTGACGGCCCTGCGGACCTCCCTGACTCCGGAGGCGCCTGCAGGCAGACCAGTTGAAGGGAATCCCGCAGATGAGCGATGAGCGGATCGGCGACTCGGAAGGTGGACCTGGCCTAGGCCGTCGGGCCTTCATCCAGAGAATGGCAGTGGCGGGGTTCGCACTTCCCGCGATCGTGACGGTGGCGGACGCGACTGCCGCTGATGCCCGTTGTCACCCGACAACCACGCACCGGCCGAGAACTACGCACCCCCCGACAACGACGCCCGGCCCGACAACGACGCCCGGCCCGACGACCACGCCCGGCCCGACGACCACGCCCGGCCCGACGACCACGGCCGCGCCGACGACCACGGCCGCGCCGACCACCACGGCCGCCCCCTGACTAGGTGGGACTGCTGGGCCCTGGGGTGCCGCACAGCCGAGTAGGGCCCCAGGTTTCAGATTACATAGCGGTCCGCGAGTTCACGGTCGGCGTCGTCGTTCCCGAGCAGGAATGGCTGTGTCGCTACCCGCGGTGAGGTGATGATAGCCCGGAAAGTGCCGTCCGCGATGCGGCGGCTGAGGTACTGGTCACATGCGAGCCACTCGCCGAGCCACTGGTCGAACTCCTCACCGGCAGCCGGGATGTCAGCGAGGATACGGTCGTACGCGTGCCGGTGCACCGCGACCGCGTGGGTGCACGTGACCGGTCCGCACTCCTGCAGCACCTCACTGCCGTCCAGGTAGGGGAACTTCTGCGCCCAGACACATGCCCCGAGGAAACACACATCCCATGTGAGGTTCGCAAGCTCGGTTTGGGCCGCCTGCATCACGGCTTCGGTGTTGTCGATGAATACCGCGTCATCTTCGAGTATGAGCACGTGCTCGTAGCCGCGTCGTTGCGCCTCGGCCACCATCTGACGGAATGACATGGCATTTCCGCGGTGGTGATTTTCAGGAGTCGCGACCGCCGGAAATCGCTCAACCTGCCACGCGATGCCGAGTTGCTCATGCCGGCGCCTCGCCTGCGCCCAGCGTGCCGTGTCTCTGTCCAGGTTCAGGCAGAAAATCCCGTCGAAGAAGCTGAGCGGGCTGGCCGCTTCGCGCGCCGTCTTCTCAAGCACGGCTTCGAAGTTCGAGGCGGCTCCCATCCTCTCGAACTCCTCCCGGAAATGAGCCTCCACGCTAGCGGTGTCCCATCCGATCTCGCTCCAGCCGATGAGGTAATTGCGGAGGCGGTCCTCCCATGACGGGTGGTACGGAGCCCCGCCAGGGCGGCCAAATCGGTGCGCCCACCCCACGGCTGGATGACACAGAACTCGTCCGCCTGCCCTGCGCACCTTCTCGTGGAGATAGCCCTCCTCGCCGCCGAATCCGCGGAAACGTGGGTTGATGCCCGGCCATGCCCCGCGGTGGCACGCGAACAGTCCGAGACCCTGCATCCCGATCTCAAACGGCTCCCCGCCGGGATCGGCGACGCGGTCATCAAGCGCCCACTGCCCGTACATGGCCGCGCCCCAGGCCGGATCGAAGTGACTCGCGGTCGGCCCATCGAGCCTGTCCCCAAGCAGCGGGCCCTGGATCAGGTCCATGCTGGCGGGGTGTTCGTCAAACCAGCGGACCAGTGCGGCCAGCGCGCCGGGCTGGATAAGCACGTGGCTGTCAACGCAGCACACGATGTCCGCGTTCGCCTCGCGGAAGACGAGATCACGCACGCTCGTGCCGCGATAGCCCCGGAATGGTATATACCTGAGAAATGGAACCCAATCTTCCAAGCCCTTCAGGCTGGCCGCAGCCGCGCCCTCCGGGTGGTTATCAATAATCAGGAACGAAAGCTTATCGGCTACCTCAGGATGAAACAACCGGATAGCCTGGATCGTGAACCAAACGCCATCAAAGTCATCGAAGGTCGCCATGCCCACACACAGGCGATGGTGTTCGCATTGCGGTGTCATTTCGGGGATCTGGCGGCTAGCTTCCTCTGCCGAAACAAGCTTCTCGAGGAAACGGCGAGCGTTCGACATCAGATCCCCCTGCGGCGTCAGCAACCGAAACCAGCGAAGCACTAATCTGCAATAATCATAACAGCGCGGTGAAGACTATTACCAGGAGTCCGGCGGAAGGCCGGCACCGAATCACCGGCCGGCCGGGGCATCCCGGGATGCCGGCGGGACAGACACCGGAACAGGCCGGGGCTGGGTATGAGCCGTCCACTGGCGCGCCACACCACCGCAGCAGCCTGGTAATCCGGTTGCCGCATGTTGCCGGATCACTAATTGTCCTGCGGCCACCCGCTGGCTTGCCGATTCGCCCAATACCTTTGTGCGTCATACGGGTTAAGGTCATCAGCGCGACGGAAACGAGAGTGCCTAGCTAGCCGTTCCTAGTTTTCCGTGCAGCTCGCAGAAACTTTGCTCCCTGGGCTCGACGCGGTGTCAACGGCCAATTTTTGTGGCGCTAGCCCGATTTCCGGGCCTGCCGCGGATTCCGTGACTGGTACAGGGAAGGGTCGGCTGTTGGCATAACGCGCTGTTGGACTGGACAAGGGTCTCTATGCCATCGAGGATGCGACCTAGGCCGAAGACGAACTCGTCGTCTGGTTCGTCCGCGACGTCGAAGACCCCGGCCGCGATGAAGGCGGCCAGCGCGGGGAACCGCTGCGGATCGGTCAGCTTGGCCAGCATGCGCGGGTAAGCGGACATCCATTCGGCCGGGCTCAGGCCTGAGGCGCTAATCGCGGCCGCGATGCCGGCGTCGGTCGTGGCCTGGTTCCTGACGTAGCCGGCCAGCAGCATGATCACCGAGGCCTTGCGCGCCTCGGTCAGTGCGGTGTCCCGCATGCAGGCCAGGGCGTGCTCGAACCAGGTGACCTCGTGCGGCATGATCGGCAGGCTGTTCAGCGGAATGCGGACCGCCCAGGGGTGCTGCTTGGTGCTAGCCCGCATCGCCCAGGCCCAGCGGGAAAGCCCGGCCCGCCAGCCTTCGCCGGGCTCGAGCGGATCGGGGGCGTCGCCCCAGGCGGCGTCGACCATGAGGGTGAGCAGTTCTTCCTTGGCGGACACGTGCCGGTACAGGGACATGGGAGCAGCGCCAAGTTCGGCGGCCACCCGTCCCATCGAAACGGCGTCAAGCCCCTCGGCGTCGGCGATCCGCACGGCGGCGGCCACGATCCGCGGCAAGCTGAGGGCCGGCTTCGGGCCCCGGTGAGGACGCTCGCGGACCCCCCAGGCTGCCGCGACGCTGTCCGGCAGAGCCGCGCTGCCGGGCCGGGCCGCGCTGCCGGGCCGGGTCGCTCCGGCGCCCGTGGGGACCGCCGGGGCTGGCGGGGCTGGCGGGCCCGCCGGGACCCTGGCCGTGGCGGCTGGGCCCTTCATCGCGCTCCCCTCCTTTCCTCCGAAGTTGACAGCATCCTATTACCACGTATAGCTTACGCAATTAAGCGTATGTCATACGCAAAGGATGGGCGTCGCCGGCACCCTGACCGAGAAAGGATCAGGCATGAGTGACGAGCTGGCGATCGAGGCGAGCGGGCTGGCCAA
>Ga0209839_10001148_pt1 | contig 13682 bp, 17 predicted proteins | sample OrgsoiDNA2013050_FD_185800 | JGI IMG/M metagenome (GOLD analysis project Ga0209839, IMG submission 185800) | Permafrost soil microbial communities from the Arctic, to analyse light accelerated degradation of dissolved organic matter (DOM) -... | ecosystem: Environmental > Terrestrial > Soil >... | reverse complement strand
CGCTGCTCCAGGTCAACGTCCCCGGCAGCGCCATCGCCGGCCAGTACACCGCGACAATCACCCACTCCGTATCCTGACCAGCCAGCGCGCCGCCAGCGGTCTCGCCGGGCGCCCGCCCGAGCCGGCCCGCCAGGCCACGGGTGTCTCGCCAGACCCACCCGCCCCTCGCCACGCCGGCGCCAGCCAAGGGCCGGCGGCGGCAGCCGGGCCCCGGACGTCATGGCTGGGTCTCTGCTGCCGTGGCAGCGACAGCAGGTGCCCAGCCACGACGTTCCCGCCGGGGCAGCGCGAGAAGGCACGGGGCATCTGAGGCGCGCGGGGCGGGCAGGGCAGGCGGGGCCGGCTGGCGCGGCGGCCAGGCCGCCTCGCTAGCGGCGACGATCCTGGGGCGTCGGCTCCATGCGCGGGTGGATTCGCGCGGCGCTTACGCCCGGCGCGCGGTCACCAGTCTGCCGGGCGTCAGCGCCTTAGCCAGAGTGCCGCATCCGCCGTCGAGTGCGGCTCCGGCGGCCGATGATGACCACGAGCGCGCCCGCCGCGAGCACGGCTACGCCGCCAGCGGCGTAGCCCATCGTCGGATGGCCGGCCGGGGCGGCGGCCTGCGGGCCCTTACCGGCCGCGACCGCGGCCGCGTCTGCGGCGGCGGACCGGTCGAGGTCAGCGGCACAGACAGTCGGCTTGCTGCCCCCTGTCGCCGACGCGCAGGCCACGGCGGCCAGTCGCAGCATCCGGGCCGGCGGGTGCGTCACCCGGGCGGTCGCCCGGAAGGTCTCCGCGCGGCCGGCCGCTACCTCCGCATGCCAGGTGACCTTCCCCGCGGCAGCGGCACCCTGGCGGCTGGCCGAGACGGGCGGAACGCCTTGCGGCAGGGTCAGCGTGACCGTGAGGTGCGCCACCCCGGACGTGCCGACGTTGCGGACGCTGACCGCATAGGTGAGCTGGTCGCCCACCTTCGCCATCGTCCGGTGGTCGCTCACGCCGATGCTCAGCCGGGGTCCCGATGGCGGGTGGACGACGGGCGTGGTGGATGGCCTGGCGGTGCCCAGTTCTCGGGTCGCCGCTGCCGCGCCAGGTGCCGCCAGCACCGCGAGGGGCAGCGTCATCAATCCTGCGGCTAACGCCGCGCTGGCGTGAGCTGCTCGTCGTGCTCGCGAGATCTTCACCAGGGACCGCCCTTTCGCCGATGAACACGAAGAGTATCCGATCGACTACAAGACGTCCCGGCGGTTGCCGAGATCTTGGCGGTCGCGTGGCTTATCCCAGCCCAGCCCCGCGGCGTGCTTCCTGCCGCAGCAGCGCGGCCAGGTCCTCGGGGGCAGCCCCGGTGCCGGCGGGCGCGGTGCCGGCGGCCCCGGTGCTGCGACGAGCTGATCCCACAGCCCCGCCAGTTCGCGGACCCGCGGGCGGGTCTCCGCCAGCCGCGGCGCGGCGGTGCCGTCGGGCTCGCCGATGAACTCTAGCAGCACCTCGGTCCCGAGCACCTGCACCGGGTAGGGCACCGGAACGGCCGCCTCGTATAGCTGGCACAGGGCGGTGAACTCGGCATTCGCCCACTGCCGGGCGATCATTTCGCGGCCAGTCGAGCTACGGCTCGCCATCGCCCGACTGGCCCGCGACTCGCGAACCCGGCGGCCTTCCAGGTAGGCGCTGTCGCGATGGAACAGCCGGTGCTCGGCGCCCCGGTACCGCTTGGCGGCGAGCAGGGAGGCGCCCTGATCCGAAGCGCCCTGATCCGAAGCGCCCTGGTCAGGAGCGGTCGGGCGTGGCGCGGGGAAGGTAGGGGCGTTCCAGCTGCGCGATCTCGTCGACGCTCAGTTTTACTTCCAGCGCCAGGGTCGCGGCGAGGAGGTGTCCTGGCTTGGTCGCTCCCACGATGGGCGCGGTTACGCCGGGCCTTTCGAGCAGCCATGCCAGCGCGATCTGCGCGGGCGGCAGGTCGCGCTGGCTGGCGACCGCCCGGACGGCGTCGGCCACGTCGAAGTCGGCGGCCCGGAACGGGCTGTCGCCGGAGCGTGCCCGGATCGTGAGCTGGTCACCGGTGCGCTCGCGGGTGCCCGCGAGCAGGCCGCGGGCCAGGGGACTGTAGGGGATGACTCCTATTCGCTGATCGAGGCAGAAAGGGATCATCTCGCGCTCGTCCTCCCGGCTGACGAGGTTGTAGCGGTTCTGCATCGAGACGAAGCGGGTCCAGCCGCTGAGCTGGGCGGTGTACTGGGCCTTGGCGAACTGCCAGGCAGCCATCGCCGACGCGCCGACGTACCGTGCCTTGCCGGATCTGACTACGTCATGGAGGGCCGACATGGTCTCCTCGATCGGCGTCTGCTCGTCCCAGCGGTGGATCTGGTAGAGGTCGACATAGTCGGTACCTAGTCGCTTCAGGGATGAGTCGATGCTGGCCAGGATGTGCTTGCGGGACAACCCGCGGTCGTTCGGCCCGGGGCCCGTCGGGTAGTACAGCTTGGTAGCCACGACAAAGTCGTCGCGGCGGGGGAAGAGCTTTCCCAGTAGCCGCCCGGTGATCTCCTCGCTGGCGCCGCCGGAGTACATGTCGGCGGTGTCGAAGAACGTCACGCCTGCCTCGACCGCCTGGCGCACGATGGGCTCGGCGCTGTCCTCGCTCAGGGCCCACTGCTGCGAGGCAGGATCTCCGTAGCTCATCATCCCCAGGCCGATCCGTGACACCTTCAGTCCGCAGCCGCCCAGGCTCACATACCGCATGTCTGTTCCTTTCGCTTACCCCGCTCGCCCCGGAGCCGCCCGGATGCATCTTCGAGCCGACGGGGCTCGTGATGAATCGCGACGCCGAGAATGACAAGGCCGATGCCGGCAACATCGTGCAGGGTCGGGACCTGGCGGAGCACCAGCAGGCCGATGACGGTCGCGGTGGCCGGGAGCAGCGCGAGCATCAGGGCGAAGGTGGCGCGAGGCAGCCGCGCCATCGCCAGCTGGTCGGTGACGTAGGGAATCACCGATGAGCAGATTCCCACGCCAGCGCCCCAGGCGAGCCACACTGGATGGTCGAAGGACAGCGCGGCCGGGCCGATCCCGAATGGCGTGGCCACGACGGCGGCGATAAGCATGGACAGGCCCAGCTGGTCGATCCCGCTCATCGGCTGCGCAGGTGAGCCGCTGCCGTTTGCTGCGGTATTGGCGATGCGGTGCCCGAGAATGACGTAGAGCATGAACCCGATGCAGTTTGCGAAAGCGAGCACGAAGCCCAGCGGCTGGCTGGACAGCCGCAATGCGGTCAGGACGCAGACTCCGCTGACGGCCAGGACCAGGGCAAGCACGTTCCTGCGCGTGCGCGCACCGGCCGCGGCCAGGATGACCGTTCCCAGGAACTCGATCGCTCCAACTGTCGATAGTGGCAGGCGATCGACGGCCAGGTAGAACAGCGAGTTCATCGCCGCGAGCACGACGCCAAGGGCAAGGAACACCAGGCGCTGTGACCGGCTAGCCGCCGCCAGGATGCGCCAGGGCCGGCGCCATAGGGCGAACACCGCCGCGGCCGAGACGATCCGCAGCCACGCCACGCCCAGCACGGCGATGTGGGCGAACAGCAGCACGGCCAGTGACGGCCCGAGGTAGTGGAATACGGCGCTGGTCAGGAAGTACGAGGCGGGCGGCAGCCGGTCGGCGCCGCGGGCGACCGGCCCGCGCCGCGGTCGCGGACTGACGGCGGCGCTCGGCATGCTGGCTATCCTTGCAAGAGGAAGGTCGCAGTGACATAGCTAATTAAAGGTGTAACTCGCGATCGGCCTGAGAATTACAGGGAGGAAGCCACTTTGACATTGAGCGACCCGTCAGACTCGCTGGACGACGTCAACCGCCGGCTGCTGCGTGAGCTCCATTCCGAGCCCCGCATCACGATGTCTGCCCTGGCCCGGCGCGTCGGAATGTCTGCCCCAGCCGTGACCGAGCGGGTTCAGCGCATGGAGCGAGCCGGCGTTATCACCGGGTACCGGCTGGAGGTGAGCCCTGCCGCACTCGGACTGCCGGTAGCGGCATTCGCCCGCATCCGGCCCGCCCCCGGACAGCTTCCCAAGATTGCCGAGCTGGCCGCGGCGCTGCCCGAAGTATCGGAGTGCCACCGCATCACCGGCGAAGACTGCTTCCTGATCAAGGTCCATGCGGCCGCAATCGAGGACCTTGAGGCAACGCTCGACCGCTTTCTGCTCTACGGGCAGACGGTCACCTCGATCGTCGTGTCCAGCCCGGTCCCCCCGCGGGCGCTGCCCATCACCTAAGGAGGCCGCATGACGCTAGACGCCATGGCCATGCGCGATACCGAGTGCCGGCGGCTGCGATCGCTGGTCGAAGTCGACCTCGTCACGGCGGACGCCCTGCACGCGGAGGACTATCAGCTGATCACCCCGAACGGCCACGCGCTGACGAAGCAGGAGTACCTCGGCGACATTGCGTCAGGGCAACTTCGCTATCATGTCTTCGAACCCGCCTCCGACATCATGGTGCGGGGCAGCGGCCAGGTGGCACTCCTGCGGTATCGAGCGCGGATCACCGTGCAGGCTCACGGCCCGGCGGTATCCATGACCTGCTGGCACACCGACTGTTACGAGCAACGTGCTGGGACCTGGCAGGCCGTGTGGTCACAGGCCACCGCCATCAGCCCGGAGGCGGCCAAGGACCAGCCTTCCGGCGGGTGAGATCCCGCACAGGGTCGCTGTGGGAGGACCGGCTCATGGTCGGCCGCCCAGTAAACGCCTAGAATGTCACGGCAGCTTGGCCGCGCCGGAGTCCGAGCCCGGCCGGGGCTGCGGACCGGGGGAGGCGGGGGGAAGACCGAGCAATGGGTCCGACGCCAGGCAGCCCCGGCACAGTGCGGCCGCGGGAGTGGCTTGCCCTGGCGGGCGGCGGGATTCGGCCCGTTGTCTCTGTCCTGGCCGATGACGGCACCGTCGAACTGCTGACGCATGCCGCGTGGCTGGCCCGCCTGGCGCCGGCCTGCCGGTGCGGCAGGCCGTGTCTGGGTTCCGGCCGGACCTGCGGAAGTGCCGAGTGCATAGCCCGGCTGAGCGAACCGGGAGCCGGCGCCGCGACCAGGCCGCGATCTAGGCGATGACCTGCTCAAGGCTGGCCTGGGGCCTTCCTTTCCCGCCCGCGCGTTTCGCCGCCTCGATCGCGCCCTGAGATGCGGCTAGCCGACGTCGGGCAGGGCGAGCCACTCCTGCCAGGAGAAGTCGCGGCCGATGTATCGCGGCTGGTCGAAGGGCCAGCTGGTCGCGATCCAGCGCGGGACGAGCGTGTCCAGCGCGGCGAGGAGCCGGGTGCCGGTCTCGCCGTCGACCGTCCACCACGAGATCTCCGCGTCGGCGCCCTGTTTCTCCGGCGGATCGATGTAGACGCAGCCGAGCAGTGCGGTTTCCGGGTCATCGAAGAGTGCGTAGTTGAACGACTCGTGGGCCGCGATCTCGGCCTCGTGGCGGGCGAGGTCGTCCAGGTCCTGCTGGTAAGTGAGGGTGGCCGACGGCCAGCCCCACGCTGTGCCGCCGCCCGGACGGGACGCTCGAAGTCCCCCGGCAGCCAGCCCATGTCAGCGCAGCCTACTGACGGCTCAGTGCGCTCGCCAGGGCATTTTGCGCAGTTCAGCCGGACGTGGCACCGGCGCCGAATCGGCGATTTCCGGCGTTCAGGCCTGGGGCCGCCGGGCCCGGCGCGAGCGCCACAGGCGTGCCAGGGCCTCGCCGGTGAGGAGTGCGGCGGCGACCAGCATCGCCAGAAAGCCGATGCCAGCGAGGCCGATAGCGATCAGGGAGCTGGGGGAGCTGTCTGACGACGAATGGTCGGCGATGAGGAAGGCAACGGCCACGCTGGTCACCACGCAGATGCCGCCGCCGACCGCGAGGACGATAGCTGAACGCAGGACTAGCGAATATCTTGGGTGCCTGACCGGAGTGCTCATGTTCTCACTATCAGCCCTGCAGGCCTGTCGCGCCTGAGCACAAATACTCACCGGGCCTGCCTTTCGTTCCCGCAGATTCGTGACTGGTTCGGATTACACCTGCGGGTACAAGCGTGATCCGAACCAGTCATGAAATCGGGCCTGGACGGGACGAAGATGGCGTGGTGAACGTGGTGGTGACGGGCACCGGCACCCTGCGCACCGTTACGGCGGACCTGTCCGGCGATCTCAGCAGCGATAGCGAGAGCGAGATGCGGCTCGCGATGGCGCGGCAGTAGCTATCCGGGGTCTGCTGACGGCCTGACTCTGGGTGGGGCCTCGTTCAGGAGCAGCCAGAACATGCCCACGGTCTTTATCGCGTCGGAGAAGTCGGAGAAGTCGATTGGCTTTCGCACGTAGCCGTTGGCGCCGGTGTGATAGCTGCGGAGGATGTCTTCTTCCTCTTTGGAGCTGGTGAGGACGACCACGGGGATGATCTGGGTCCGCTCGTCGGCCCGGATCCTGCGCAGCACTTCCAGCCCGTCGACCTTGGGGAGCTTCAGGTCGAGCAGGATCAGGCCGGGAAGTTCCTCGCCGACGCCGTCGGCGGGGTCGGCGCGGTCGGCGGGGAAGAGATAGTCGAGGGCCTCGGCGCCGTCGCCGACCACGGTGACCTGGTTGAGGATGTTGTTTTTCTTCAGGGCCCGGAGCGTCAGCGCCTGGTCGTCGGGGTTGTCCTCTATCAGGAGGATGGCCGGGTTCGTCATGCGGTCTCCTTCGCGTCGAGGGTGAAATAGAAGGTCGCGCCCTTGCCGACCGCGCCCTCGGCCCAGACGCGACCGCCGTGCCGCTCCACGATCTGCTGCACGCTGGCCAGGCCGACACCCGTGCCGGGGAACTCGTCGGTCGTATGCAGCCGCTCGAAAGGGGTGAACAACTTGCCGGCATAGGCGGAGTCGAAGCCGGCGCCGTTGTCGCGCACGTAGCAGCAGACGGGAGCCTCTTTCGTCGGCGTCGCACCGAACTCGATCAGCGCACCGTCCCGGTGCGAGGTGAACTTCCAGGCGTTTCCCACCAGGTTTTCCAGGACCGAGCGGAGCAGGACGCGGTCCACCGGTGCCCAGACTGCGTCCTGGATGGTAAACCGGACGTGGCGATCCGGCGCGCCGCGCTGCAATTCCTGGGCGATGCTGGCCACCTCGGCGCCGAGGTCGACGGGCCTGACGTCCTGTACCTCGGTCCGCCACAGGCGCGAAAGCTGCAAAAGGTCGTCGATCAGCGCCGCCATCCGCCCGCTGGCGGCCTGGATCCGCTCCGCGTAGTCTCGTCCATCGGCGCCGAGAGCGTCTCCGCAGTCTTCCATCAGCGCCGCGGTGAAACCGGCCAGGCCCCGCAGCGGGGCGCGCAGGTCGTGGGAGACCGAGTAGGTGAACGTCTCCAGGTACTGGTTGGCGCGTTCCAGTTCGGCCAGCCGGGAACTAAGCTCGGCTTCGGCGCGGAGCCGCTCGGTGATGTCCCTGGCGATCGACGACGTGCCGATCAGGGCCCCATCATCGGCACGGATGGCCGAGAACATCACCGATGCGGGGAACGTGGTCCCGTCCTTGCGCCGCTGCACGGTCTGGTGATGCATGCTGGCGCTGCTGCCATTGCTGCCCTGGCTCGCGACAAACGCCCGGAGGATCCTGGCTTCGTCGCTGCGCCTGTCGGCCTCGAGGATGAACTCAGCATGCTGGCCGACGGCCTCGGTGGCCGAATATCCGTAGATGGCCTCGGCGGCCGCGTTCCAGCTCGTGATCAGCCCGTCGATGCCGCTGCTCACGATGGCGTCGTCCGACGAGTCCACGATCGCCGCCAGCAACGCCAGCCGCGGCCTGTCCCGCCGGGCCGCCCGCGCGGCGAGTAGCGCGCCGGCCCGGACGATTGAGTCGGCCAGGTGCCCGAGGTCGTCGGCCGAGCGTTCGACAGGTTCGAGCGGCCGTCCCTCGCCCAGCCGGTCGGCGTTGGCCGCGGCCGCGGTGACGCGGCGCGAGATGCCCGAGGTGAACAGGGCGATACCGGTAAGCCCGGCGAGCAGCCCCAGCACTAGGCCGGCGACGTTGAGCACGTTGATCGCCGCCTCCAGGCTATTGACCCTCGCGCGTTGCGCATTGAGCTGGGCAGTTGGGCCGCTGACGAGGCCGCCGACCTGGCGGCGCAGGAGGTCCATGCTCCCTTTCTGCCGCTGCAGCATCGGCTTCAGGGCCCGGAGCGGGACGCCGCTGCCGATGGCCGACCGTAGTCGCGCTAGGTCGGAGAGCACCCGGCCCGTGGCAGCGTGCACGACCCGCTGCTGGCGACTGTCACCTTCTATGCTGGCGGCCTTCCGCAACGCCGTCCGCTCGGCGCCGATCCGCGTCAGCATGAGGTTGTAGGGAGCAAGAAAAAGCGGGTCGCGGGTCGCGGCGTACCCGCGGACCCCCGTTTCCCCGTTCACCGCGTCGGCCAGGACCTGATTGCCGACCTTGGCCAGGGCATTGCCGGCCGTCGCGACGCTCCGCGCCTGGCGCTCGTTGTACTGGAGCGCCAGGTTTGCCCCGGTGATGGCGGTCAGGGTGATCAGCGGGATCGCGACCACAATCAGGCCTTTCGTCCGCACCGACCGGTCGAGCCACCACCGATGGAACCGGCGTCGCTGCGCCGCCGCAGGCGATGCTGAGCTCGCCTCGCGTGACTTCATTGCCGTCCCCCGGCGTTCTTGCAGGTAACTGACCGACTACTCAACGTTATACCCGCACGTCCGCGGCGGTTCAACCGGACCGTCACCCAGCGGATCGGTGTGCTCCAGGAGGAGTACCTGGCCCGGTCGCGGCCCCTGGGAGCATCTCGGGTGCTGTGGGAGATCGACGCCGTCGGTGCCGACGACGGTGCCGACGTTCGGGCGATCCGGGCTCGGCTGGACCTCGATTCTGGCTATCTGAGCCGCCTGCTGCGCAGGCTCGAGGAAGAGCAACTTGTCCGGGTTCAGCCGGCTCGAGGCGATCACCGAGTCCGCGTGGTCAGCCTGACCGCGGCTGGGCGCGCCGAGCTGCTCGAACTGGACCGGCGCAGCGACGAGCTCGCGCGGTCGCTGCTGGCGCCGCTGCACGACCGGCGGCGGGCCCGGCTTGTCGAGGCGATGGGCGCGGTCGAGCAGTTGCTCACCGCAGGCCTGGTCGAGATCGGGGTCGGGGACCCCGCCAGCAGCGCCGCGTAGTCCTGCTTGCAGTCCTACTTCGCTGAGCTCGGCTCCCGCTTCGACACGGGCTTCGACCCAGACGCCAGCAGCTCCGTCCCGGCCGCCGACCTCGTCGAGCCCGCCGGTCTCCTTCTCCTGGCCCAGCTGCACGGCGAACCGGTCGGGTGCGGCGCGCTGAGGTTTCACGGCAGCGAGCCGGTCGAGCTCAAACGGATGTGGGTCGCCGCCAGCGCCCGCGGCATCGGGGTGGGACGCCGCATCCTGGCCGAGCTGGAACACCGCGCCCGCCGGCGGGGCGCAACCGTAGTACGCCTGGAAACCAACCGGCGGCTGACCGAGGCGATCCGCCTGTACCGGTCCGCCGGGTACATCGAGGTCCCCGCCTTCAACGCGGAGACCTATGCCCACCACTGGTTCGAGAAGCGGCTGACGAGCCCCTGAAATCCCGCCCCCCGGCGCCGCAGCAAGTTGGCTAGAGTCAGGCCGGGTCGGCGTGCGGGTCGATGACCCAGTGGTTGGTCCGCAGGATCTGGCCGGCGAAAGGCACATCTTGTTCCCCTGCGAGCCTGAAGCCGAGGGAACGGCAGATACCGTTCGACGGGCCGTTCGCCGTGGCCGGGAACGCGTGCACCACCCCCCAGCGCTGCTCGTCACGGGCCAGCTGCAGCAGCGCGCGGACGGCCGTCTTCCCGATCCCGCGCCCCTGGAACTCAGGCAGCACCATCCAGCCGATCTCCGATACCGGCTGCCCGCCGTCGTCGTGCGACCACAGCACCACCGAGCCGGCCACGGGCCCAGGTGCGGCCTGGTCGGGAATGATCATCTTGATCCAGGCGGTACCGGCCGCCACCTCGGCGACATCGCGCGCGACTTTCTCCTCGATGCCCTCGCTGGGGAGGGGACCGCCGAGGTTAGCCATCATGACCGGGTCGCACCGCATCCGAACGTAGGCACCGGCATCGCCGGACTCAACGTCACGTAACCGCACTGGCTGCTCCGTCCCGAGGTTCCTCCGCCGCGCTGACCGTCCCGGCCGCTTGTCTAACGCTGGGGCAGTTGCTGCAGCGACCACGTGTTGCCGTCGGGGTCGCTGAAGGTGACGAACGAGCCCCACGGCTGAACGTCAACCTCGCTGGCCGCCACGCCGCGCGCGATCAGCTCCCGCCGCGCCGCCTCGACGTCGGCCACGACGACCTGCAGTCCTTTCTGCGAGCCCGCGGGCATCTCGGTGATCCCAGTGCCCATCACGATTGAGCACGCCGAGCCGGGCGGCGTCAGCTGCACGAACCGCAGCGCTTCGCTTACCTGGTAGTCGTGGTCAGGGTTGAAGCCGACCTGGTCCACGTAGAACGCCTTGGCGCGGTCGACATCGGTCACCGGCATCGGCACGAGCTCGATCTTCCAGTCCATGTCGGCAACATATCCGCAAGGCCGGACAGTCAGCTGCCGTACGTCAGTTGGCGGGCAGGAAGCTTTTCACGCAATCTGGGCTCCCGGGTAGACAGGTCCAGCGCCGGGTCAGGCCTGGTCGTCAGCGAGGGGACCTTGTATCCCCTGCTGTCGCGGTTGCGCCGGGAAGGCCGGGTGGTCACGTCCTGGCGGGAGTCCAGTTCCGGTCCGCCGCGACGCTACTACGGCCTGACCGAGGCCGGGGGCAGCGCCCTGGCTGCCTTCACCACCGACTGGCGGGCATTCACGTCCGCGGTAGACGCCCTGCTCAGCACGGGAGAGCACCATGATGATGACCAGCGCTGACGATCTCGTCGCCGGCTACCTGGACCGCCTGGCCCGGGCCAGCGCCGATCTGCCCTCCTCCTACCGGGAGGAGCTGCTGGAGCAGATCGGCCAGCACATCGCCGCCGCACGTTCCGATGAGCATGCCCTCGCGGCCAGCTTCACCGGTCTACGAGGTGTCGCCGGGGGACTCATCGTGCTCACCGGCCTCGGCGTCTCCCTGGCAGCAGGCGCCCAGCTAGTACGACGCGCCCGCGATCGCACCGCCGGATAACAGGCCCTCACTAAGCTACGACGACCCATTCTCCCATCGCGTACCCGATCATGTTCGCTGCTCGATGTCGTCGCGGCGCAGGGCTGTTGGTGTTGCTCAGGCGGTGGCGTATCCCTGGTCAAAGGTCCACTGGCGGTACTCCTGCCTGAGCAGGTCCAGGTGGCCGTCCCAGGCCTGCGGGCCGAGAAGCCCGGGACCGGTGATAGTAATCTTCCCGGCTGCGATCGTGAAACCCCAGCTGAAGCCCGTGACGGCACGCACCTGGCGGGTAATCACGGCGTCCGGCGACACGCACAGGAAGCTGTGCGCCTCCCAGCGCATGTCGTACTGGGAGTCGCGCGACGGCGCGTCGAAGAGCTCGGGCCGGACGCCGAACCAGGCGAACGGCGTGGCCACCTCCCGGTAGATCGCGATCGGATCCATCTCGAACCGGCCCTGGCCGCTGTCGGTGGAGCGGACCATCTGGGTCCAGCCGAAGACCGCCGCGTATCCGTCCGCCGGGTAGGTCACCGTTGCGCGGCACACCGGGAAGTCCCGGGCGGTGTCCGCCGGCAGGCCCGGCCACAGCAAGGCGTGCCCCAGCGCTCCGGGATCTTCGTTCCGGCTTACCGACACGCTGATCATCCCGGCGAGACCGCGCAGCAAGAACGCGATACACAGATCCGCTGCCACGCCATCATCATGGCCGGCCGCCCGCGCTGGCGGCCCGGGCCGCCGCGAACGACATGAACGTGCGGCCGCTGCTGAAACAGAGGCTGTCACGCGACTGGCGGGGTGCGTGGTGTCAATGACTTGCGGGTGGCGGCGTGTGGCGGGGTGCTGCGGCATCCGCCTCCCAGTCCAGCGACGTGGCTGGGCACCTACTGTCGTCCTAGCAGCAGGAGAGGCCCAGCCACGTCACTGGACGGTGCGTCACGCCTCCGGAACGTCGGCCCTGGCGGGGCTGGCGGGGCTGGCGGGGCTGGCGGGGCGCCCTGGGTCGCCGCTGCGGGTCCGACTGCTCGGGCGTCAGCTGACCGGGATGCACTCTTGCAGCCAGCTGCCAATGCGGTCGATGACCTGGTCGGCTTCGGGGAGAAGCCCGGCGAAGGTGTGCCAGCAATGTGGCATGTCTTCCCACACTTCGAGCGTCACGTCGACGCCCGCGGCGCTCGCGCTGGCGGCGAACCGGGTGGAGTCGTCGAGGAGGACCTCGGCATCACCGACATGGATGAGGACCGGCGGAAGGCCGCGCAGGTCGGCGCGGACTGGTGACGCATAGGGGTGACGGGGATCCTGCCCGGCCAGATACCCGCGGGCTGCCTCCTGCATGCCGTCCGGCGTAATTATCAGATCGGCCGCCGCCCGCGTTCGCACCGACTCGCCCGTCATCTCCAGGTCGGTCCACGGTGAGATGGCGACGGCGGCTGCGGGCAGGGGCTCGCCGGCGTCGCGCAGCGCCACCAGCACGGCCAGCGCCAGGCCGATGTGGTAGGCGCCGCCGTGGAAGAACAGCACGACACGGTCGCCGGTGACACCGCTGCGGTGACCCACTCGGCCGGAACGCCGTTGGCATCAACCGGATCGACCACGGTGCCCTGAGCAAGAACTGCCGCAGCCCGCCATCATGAAATGCTCCGCCGAGGCATAGCTGAGCCCGTCAATGGTGAACATCACCGGCCACCACTGGCTCAGGCAGCCTGGGCCCACCCGGCCAGCGCCTGCTGGCTTGTGCCCCCAGAACAGCAGGTACTCAGGCTGCCGGCCGTCGCTTATCAGGCCAAGCAACTCGCCCACGCTGCGGACACTCACTGCCATGCGGCATTGGTATCAGAATGGCCAGGGATCTGGCCCACGTTTATCCGGAGTTGCTCAGCCCCACCGTCATGCCCGTCAGCTGAGCAGTCTGCCGGCGAGTTGCCGGGCCACCTCGATGGGGCCGGGCTGATCGCCCTCGGCCAGGACGGTGAGCGCGACCTGGTCCGCGCCGGCGTTGCGGTGCTCTTTGATCCGTGCGGCGATCATGTCGACGTCTCCCCAGCTCACCAGCTCGTCGACGAGCCGGTCGCTGAGGTCGGCGATGTCGGCGTCGGTAAATCCCATGCGCGCGAAGTTGGTGCGGTATCCGTCGATGCCGGAGAGGAATTGCAGCGGACCGCGGGCAGTCTGGCGAGCTCGCGTGGCGTCGGTGTCCAAGACGAGCAGCTGGTCGATGACCAGGGTGGACTGGTCGCCCAGGACATGCCGCGCGGCGCTGGTGTAAGCAGGCGTGACCAGGAGCGCGATGGCCCCGGCGGATCTGTCGCGGGCGAGTTCGAGCTTGCGGGGGCCCAGCGCGGCCAGCAGCCGCCGCTGCGCCGGGACCGGCGGCTCGGCCCGGTCGAGCTTGTCGAGGTAGTCGTTCAGTGCGTGCAGTGGCCGCGGCTGCTGCGGGCCGCCCAGGCCGACCACAAAGCGATCAGGCGCGCTGGCCTGCAGCTCTGCGTAGAACTCCGTGACCTTGCCGGGTTCGTAGACATCCAGGGGGATGATGGCGGACCCGACAGGGATCGTCGAGGTAGCCCGGACGATCTCCGCGA
>Ga0209839_10001147_pt1 | contig 13689 bp, 11 predicted proteins | sample OrgsoiDNA2013050_FD_185800 | JGI IMG/M metagenome (GOLD analysis project Ga0209839, IMG submission 185800) | Permafrost soil microbial communities from the Arctic, to analyse light accelerated degradation of dissolved organic matter (DOM) -... | ecosystem: Environmental > Terrestrial > Soil >... | reverse complement strand
AGGGATGGGGCTTGCCCCATCTGCTTGCCCACTACGCGGCTCCTGGACCGGATGGAGGCAAGCCCCATCCCTACTGAAGAGAGCTGTTTCCCGCCGTTGTATCGGCGGTGAAGAGGATATCGAGCGAGACGGACTGCTTGCGTGCCTGATCGTAGACGACCAGCCGATGATGACCGGGACGCAAGGCAGGTTGCGCGGGCAGCGCCACCGTCACGGTGAACCCGCCGCGCCCGTCGGCCTGCACGCTAGCAGGAGAGCACGGCTGGTTGTTGTCGTAGGTAAAGGTTACGCGGCCTCGGGGACTGAAGCCATCTCCACGCAGCTGCACGGGGGTACTGGTCAACAGGGCGGTTGTGTTCTGCAGGGTGATCTTCAGGCCAGCGGGCGAGAGGGCCGTGGAGGAATCACAGTGTGTCGCGCCTGCCGAAACGGGCGCGCCTATACACTGAGCAGCCGAAGCGGTGGAGAGCGCGCCAGCAGAATGGCCGAAGCTCACAATACCCAGGCTGATCGTTGTGAAAAACAGCAGCACGCACGTCACCGCCACCAGCAGGGCGGTACCGGTCAGCCAGAGCAGCAGTTCCAGGCGTCCCGGATAGAGCAACCACCAGCGCACACGATCCAACGGATGCAGCGCGAAAGAGGGCCGGTACTCCTGCCGCCTTCCCCGACGACTGACATTGGCTGAGACCAGCAGGCGACTGGCAGCAGGATGCAGCGCCGGACTTACCTCCAGTGGAGTAACGACATTGGAGAGCTGCGTATCGGCCTCGATCATATCGTCGAGAGCAGGCGATGCAACAAAATGCTCATCGCGCAGCTTCACTGATGGTACGGACACGACAGGCGGCGGGTTCGTCGCCAGCTCGGAGACATCCCGAGGGCGAGGCACCAGGCCGTAGTAGTCGTGTTGCGGCCAATCCCTACGCGCAAGAGGTCGGGCGGGAAGCATCTCGTCCCGCTGCCGTCGCCGCGCCGGGGGCAAGGTGTCCAGTTCGTCGATCGAGGGAGGCCGCACAGCAGGCGGCGCGTCTTCAACCGACACCAGGGAGAGCGAAGACAGGCTACTTTCCGCCCGGTAGTCAGACGACTCATGCTGCCACATCGTCTGTTGCGGCACGGTGGGCGCGCGCGTCACATCCTCCTCCTGCTGGAACTCAGTAGAAGAGCGAGGAAATTTGGGCCGGATGTGGCTCACGTTGGAAGGATACGCAGAGGCGCGAGGAGGAATCGGCGTAGCAGGATTGGGCACGGCGTAGCGTCTCTCAAGCCGCTGCGGCAGGATAGCGCGCAGCCCCGCGGCATTTTCGTTTTGCGCACCCTGTCCATCCACGTCCTCTACTTCCTCCTGACTATACGCCGGGAGCTGCTCTGGCTGAGCGGAATCGGCATCATCGTCGATCCAGATGGGAAAGCCCACCGGTCCAGCAGAAAGTGAGAACGGTTCCTGTTCAGGACCGGTGCTGATAAGCCACCTATCACTCTGCATAATTTCTTACCCCTGTCAAACAGCAGGGCCAGAATCTGTGCTGCGGATTTTTCCACTCCAACGGGTCTACTGGCCCAAAAATCCGACCTTCAAGCACAATCAAGCCTCCGTGCTAGTACGACTTCCGACGCGCAATACCCCTATCAGGTTGCCGCTCAAGCCTTAAATAGGCGCATCTAGTGCAAATAAACGTCCAACTCAGGCGTTTTTGCAGACAAAAAAGGGCTTCACCATTTTCCATTTCTGCGGAAATATCCACAGAAATGGAAAAAATTTACAGGTAGAAAACAGGCTAAAAAGCTAAAAGTAGTGCTCGTATTGGTAAAAGGCAGGAAAATATATTCCGTTTACGCACGCAACAAACACACATATCTATATAGGGACCCGTTGGCACGGAACTTGCAGCTATAAGGGTAAGGGGATAGCTTTGAGCCTCTTTGCAGGTTCTTCATAAGCAAACATGCTCTTTCAGGAAGGACGAGCCACCCCCGGTTACCACTTGTGGAATGGGATTTGAGGGAAAGGAGTATCTGATGGTAGCCATCACAAATGCGACCAGAACGCTTGACAACGGCGGTCTCTACGAAAAGCAAGATCAAACACGGTCGACGGCGCGGCGCGCATATACCAGCCAGAGAAATAAGCAGGAAGTAGAAAAAGGTAAAAAAGTTTTTACAAAAGATATAGTAGCACAATCATCTTGCGTGGATGAGGTGGAGGAGGATTTTATGCACACATTACAAAAAGGTCGCCCAACCTATCAGCGTCGGGGAAGAGGGCACAAGCAGACACTACGCGACGAAGAATATATGGAAGATGAAGAGGGAAGGAAGGTCAATGAGAAGGAGGCGGAAAGCACAATCAAACAGTACCTTGCAGAGGTCGGCTGCTATCCCCTCCTGACGGTAGAACAAGAGATGGCGCTGGCCCAGCGCGCAATCGAGGGCGAAGCGGAGGCTCAGCACCGCCTGATTGAGGCGAATCTGCGCCTGGTCGTAAGCATCGCCAGGCGCTATAGCACACACAACATAGCGCTGCTCGACCTCATCCAGGAAGGCAACCTCGGCCTGCTGCGCGCGGCCCAAAAGTTCGATCCGCGCCGGGGCTTTCGCTTCAGCACGTACGCGACATGGTGGATTCGCCAGGCGATGAGCAGGGCGGTGGCGGAGCATACACGCACCATTCACGTGCCGGTGCATGTCGTCGAGCTCATTTACAAAATGAAGCGCGCTACACGCCAGCTTTACCAGGAACTGGGACGCGATCCCGAACCAGAAGAGATTGGCCAGGCCATCAACCTGCCACGAGAGCGTATCGTCGAGCTGCAGTGTATCGCCGAGCTGCCGATCTCGCTCGACGCTCCGTTGGTCGGGGAAGAGCAATATCGCCTGGCCGATACCCTGGAGGATACACGCACGTTGGCACCCGCGGACGCGGCGGCACGCCAGGCTCTACGCGACCAGATTACCTACGCGCTGCAATCGCTCAATCAGAGAGAGCGCATGATCATCGAACTGCGCTATGGGTTGCAAGATGGGTACTGCCATACGCTTGAAGAGCTAAGCGAGCAGTTCAGGCTGACACGGGAACGCATCCGCCAGATTGAGGTGAAGGCACTGCGAACACTTCGCCAGCCGATGCAGTACCACTTGCTGCGCGACTACGTCTAGCACGTTGTTCGACATGCTCGGTCTTTTCTGAGAACAAGGAGACGAAAGCTGCAACGCTGTGTGGGTCATACTGACTCCCTGCACAGCGTTGCAGTTCCGCGCATGCTTCAACTACCGTTTGTGGTTCGTGATAGACACGGCGATACGTCATCGCATCGTATGAGTCCACGACCGCGATAATACGGGCGGCCAGCGGGATAGCCTCGCCCGCCAGATTAACGGGATAGCCGCTGCCATCCCAGTTCTCGTGATGCGCCACTACAATAGGGGCCAGGCGTGCAAAGAGACCACCGGCCAGCAGCAACATCTGCTGCCCAATCTCGGGGTGACGGCGCATGAGACACTGCTCTTGCTCATTCAGGGAGCCATGCTTGTTGAGAATAGCCCTGGGGATACCCACTTTGCCAATGTCGTGCAGCAGGGCCGCAAGACAGACCTGGAAGACCTCCTCGTCTGCAAGGTGCAATTGATAGGCTAGCCCCTCGGCTAGCAGGACGATGCGTTGAGCATGGGCACTTGTCCCACGATCATAAGCGGCCAACAGCGATTGCAGCAGCGCTTCATCGGCTGCGAACGCCACGTCGGGGAGCGCGCGCTTCAAAGCAAGCGAATGTATGTGCGCGAGCAACGTATACTTTTTTAGTAGAACTATATGCCTTTGACGAATACCATCAAAAACCGCTAGAACGTTATTCGTAAGCATAGAGGTTTCTCCTTTACGGACAAGCGACTAAGCAATCGCTCTACATATGCTATTACGTCAGGGGGATACCACTGTTAAAGGTGCAGCCTGAATTCATAACGCGCTAAAGTGGGAGAAATAGGACTCGGCTTTCTGCTTACCTGCGTAATGCCTTCCCCTACCGTCTATAAGAAGTGTACATAGCGGTGCAGGGAAATGCCCATGCCGCTTAAAAATTTTCCCTATGCGTAGAGTCCGTTTACGCGCACATCTTTGCAATGCTCACACTATATACGTACAGTATATACCAGGGTTTCATATCTCCTTGCCTCTGATGGCGATACTGTATCGGCAATGCAGAGAAAATCTTCACTCCTTGACTTTGCATATCTCTATTTCTATACTTATCGATAGCAACCGATCAGTACTGTCGCTGCTATGCAAGCAAGCCACGCTCCTGTCACTTCATCGTCCTCCCCATCTTCACCCCTCAGTAGGAGAAAGGTTCTCTATGCCCGAAATCGTCTCGCTCAACCAGGCCGATCAGTTCGTCGGCGACCACACGGCGTACGCGTGTGGCTTCTTCGCGGTAATGATGTGTACCTCGATGGCTCCTCCCGGTCAGACGGCCACCAAAGCTCCCGCCCAGATCAGCAACGACGCGCTCGCCGCGTACGCGCGCTATAACGGAGACGCTGGTGCTGGCAATAGTGCTGGTATGTCGCTGCCTCAGCTCTACAGCCTGCTGCACGAGGTGGGGCTCCATTATCAGGGAACGGTGCTGGACCTGGCGCATATCCGCGCGTGGCTGCGCTCAGGCTTTCCCGTCATCGTCGCGGTTGCGGAGACCTGCGTGTACGATCTCGATCTGGGGGACCGGGTGCCGTATCCGTGGAATCCCTCCGGCAACCATGTTATCGTGCTGACCGGACTCGATAACGAAAACTTCTTAGTGCGCGATTCCGCAAATATCGCGCCGCCCAATACGCTGCGCCAGGGCCCACGTCGCTATGATGCGCAAAGGCTCGCCGTCGGACTGGTATCGGCGACGGCGATCGTTCCGCCGTGGAGGGCGCGTCCAACTGGCGATATAGACCCCGCGAAAGGAATAGCTATGCCCGAAACTCCTACCCTTCTGCCCCAGGGTTGGAGCGACGATGGAAGGTCGCTCTACGCACCCGACAAAAAATTTCCGGTCGTCCTGGGCTTCCGCAACCATGTGCTCACGTTTCCCGGCGGCTGGGAGGCGGACAACTGGCCTATGGAGGCGGAGCACCACATGAATCAGCTGGAATACAGCAATCCAGCGCTCGGTGCCGGTCAACAGCAGGTCTTCAGGAAGTGCGTGCTGGAATACCTGCCAAAAGAGAACCGCATCGTACACATGTGGATTGGACAGGAACTCCTCGCATTGCGCAACAAAACGGAGATCAGCGCCGACCTCCATAGCCAGCTCGCGGCGCTCTTGCAGACGTTACAACCACTCGGTTCGGCCTATGCCACCATTGAAACTCTTTTGAAGGAAGGAAAATAACATGCAGATCTCAGATGCACAGATCGTCGCCCTCGGTGTCGCCCTGGCACCTTTCCTGGTAGCCCTGTCAACCCTGCTCTACAAGTCCTACCTGGCGCGTCTACCACAGAACAAGCAGGCGATGCTGATGTCGCTTGCCCATACAGCGGTACAGGCGGCAGAGCAGGTGGGCAGCGGAGCAACGGGAGCGACCAGAAAGAAGATCGCCGAGGACGCCGTTAACGCCGCGCTCAAGTCGCTGGGACTCAACGTCGCGCCAGCATTCGTCGATGCCGCGATCGAGTCGCTAGTCTTCGCGCTGAATCAGGCGCAGAGCCAGCAGAACGTAGTGCGTCCCCAGAATACAGACAGAATCAGTGGCTAACAGGAGGCCTCCCATGCAAGACAATTTCGACCAGAACAATGCTCTCAACGATGTACAGATGATGGGTATAGATCCAGAAGTTCCCTTTTACGATCTGAATCTGGCCGGTAGCCAGGGCGTGCCTACTCCCTCGCAACTGACTCACAGCCCAGCGCCCGAGATAAACGCGCCCACATTCACACAGCCTGATACCACAGCGCCGTCGCTGGCAGCACACGACCTGACTGAACCCGGCATCGATCTGCATAAGCCGTTCGCAGCTGATCCGCAAGTGCCGGACCTGGCAGACTATGCCCATCCTCGCGGCCTCGCTATACAACTCCCTCTCTGGCCAGATGCAGCCACGCAACCGGACAGTGATCTGCCCGACCTGCAACACCCCGACCTTACGCAGCAGGTGCATATGCAGGATCGTCCTGGTGATCTGGACGCCTCCGCCCTGAGCGTCATGCACCAGCAGGCGAACTGCCAGCAGCTCGACGGCAAGGGGTATCCAGAGGTGTTCATGGATCAGTCCGGCATGAACAGCGCGCCCTCACGCCACATGGACCTGCTTATGCGCGGCCTCGACGAGGAGGAGCGTTAGCCATGACGGAGACCGCCATCCGCATTGAAGGCTACATCAGGGAAGGGCAGGCTCTGGATGCGCGGGGACACGCCGTGCAAGTTACCGTCATCCAGGGCGGTCAATCAAAAAACGGCTTCACCTATAATGAAGCCGTCCTCACAGCTATCGCCCAACTGCTCGAAGGCGCGCAGGCTTATGTCGACCATGCCGCAGGCAACAACGACCCGCGCTCGGTCCGCGATATCGTCGGCTTCTACCACGATACACGCTACGTTCCGCCCGACACTACATCCACGCACGGACGCGTCGATGCCACGCTGCACATTCTGGAGAGTGCCGACTGGCTCTGGTCGATCATTCAGGAGGCGTGCGCGCTGGGCCATCCCGAACTTATCGGCCTCTCGATCGACATCTTCGGACAATGGCAATTGAACGAGGCGAGCAAGGCCAGAGAAGTGACCAGCGTCGTCGCACTGAATTCGTGCGATGTCGTCACCAGACCGAGCGCGGGCGGTGCCTTCCGCCGCATCCTCCATTCCACCGCTGCTTCATCTACACACGGAGATACGAACAGTATCTCCGCAATACACAAAGGAGACTTTCCCCCTATGTCTGAAACCAGTTCCATTCCCTCACAATCCTCGCAAATCCACGAGAACAATCCATCTCACAATGTGCAGCCGCACTTCGAGGAGCGTCTCACCGAGCAGCAGAAGCAACTCCAGGTCCTCCAGGGCGAACTGCAACTGGAACGCGCCCAGCTCGCCCTGGAACGTCGCCTGCTCGAATCGACGCTGCCAGAGTCCGTCAAAGCCACGGTCCGCGCACGGTTCCAGGGGCGCATCTTTGAGCAAAGCGAGCTCGACGCCGACCTCAAGGCGCAGCAGGAGATGCTTGCCTCGCTGGTCGCTGCGGGCCTTATTCGCGGCAATAGCTACGAGAAGCCCACGGTTGGACAGATGATTACCGAGGCCGAAAAGATCCAGGCCGCGTTCGACAGAATGTTCGATCTGGAGATTGATAGCTCCCGCCTGGGGCAGATCCGTCCATTCAGCAGCATTCGCGAGGCATACGCACGCGTCACAGGCGACTCCAGCGTCGCAGGCTTTAGCGACTCCTCCACGCTGGGCAGCATTCGCGTCTCGGAGAGCGCCCCCATCGCGCGCATCACCGAGGCCGACACCACCACCGCCTCGTTCTCCTACCTGCTTGGCACCAGCATGAATAAGCGTCTGCTCAAGGACTACCAGGCGTGGCCCGCCGAATGGATGCGCTTCTGCACTATCGTTCCGACCAGAACACTTCTTTACAACTCCATCCAGCATCATACGTGATGCCTTGTTCCTGCATAAACATATGGTCCTCATACGTGATGGTACGCGGAATAACTAAGGTATATTTCTCAGTGTTTCCAGGAAGTTTGAGTATTCGGGTTGCCTGATAATGAATTGCTTTCCATGATCTGCGGGGCAATAGTTCCACCAACGTTTGCCTGTTGGTAGTTGTATACTGCTCTCGCAACACGGTATTTTCTTCCTCTGTCCAGCCAGTTGAGCCTCCCTCAGTACGCCAGATCAGCGCACAGTCTGTTCCCCATGACGGCATTTTCCATACAATGTCAATACGCAACCAATGAGGCGCACACGACGATAGAATAACCTGTGAGGCAAAGGCTTCAACAAGTCGCTTTCTATCGGCAAAAGGCAGGTTATGCCAGTGTTCAGGCAACTCTTTAATGAGTTCGTGATAGGCTAAGAGTTGTGCGGTGCCGTCAGTAGCTTGTACCTTTTGCAATTCCTTGTCAACCTCTTCACGGGTTTTTTTCGCACTGGCTAATTTCCGCAAAAATTCGCGTCTGGTATCATCGTCTAACTCGTCAGGGGACAGCTCCAATGTTTTTTTGAGTCCTGCTATCCGTTTGTCTGCTTCGGCTAATTGGGTTTTCAACAGGTGACAACTCTGTGCAATCCGTCGTTTGGCTTCCTCTGCATGTTCGCGGTAGTCGTCAAACTGGTTTTCTGTTTCCAGATGCTCTATGAGCTTGTCTACCACTAAAAAATCAATGTCATCAACGGGATGGGCGGTCTGGTACTTTACGCCATACCTCGCATCTTTTTCAGCAACAGCATAGTAATTGATGCCTCTGGGTGTGCCAACAATATACACAGGGCCAATATCTCCGACAATAATTTGTAAAAGGAGTGCTGTACCAGACGGCGGGATAGGTTTTGCCTGACGGGTGACTTGTGGTTTTTTCGTATTTTCTTCTCCGTTTAACAGCCAGTTACTCAGTCGCGTAAACGCATAGTCAAAATCATCTTTGTCAACTATTGGTTCGTGGTTTTGCTCGTGCATAATCATGTCGTGGTAGACCCAACAGCCAATATACACAGGATTCGTTAAAATGGAAGTAATGCCGAGTCTGGTTGGACGGAATCCACCTTCAACAGCAAGCGCACCACATCGGCTAAGGTTCCGTGTGTCTATGCCAGCTTCAAACGGGGGAAAGACAACCTCCTTTGTCCGTACTTCCTGACACAAGGCGGGAAGATTCCCCCCTAGCTCTCGGTATCTACGAAACAGCCAGATAATGACCGCTGCGTGAGGGGGGTAGGGAATATATCGCTTAAAGGTGGGGTTTGGCCGCTCCCGGCCATCCTGCATAATAGTTTTGCGATAATCCACAATATAGCCAATGGGGACACCTCGGCCATCATATTGGCCGCGTTCACTGACACGGCTTTTATATTCACTGAGTCGCTCGTTATAGTCTGCGATAAAAGCTGCTGCTCGTTCGCAATGCATACGGAAAAGTTCCCTATCATTTCGATCGGCAAAATTATAGCCATATGGTTTGCGGTTGGTGATAATCAGCACAGTATGTGCTCGGCAAATGGTGATAAAGGTTGCTACTTGTATCAGGTCTTCATCACGAAACAGGCGATCTTCATAGGTGACAAACACTACTTTTATTTCATCTTTTTCAATACGTTCTATGAGAGCACTTAACCCTTCGCGTTGGTCTATACGTAACCTTCCTGATGCATTGCGGATTTTCCCGTCTTTTGCCGTGTTTTCAACATACAGGATAAGGTTACTGTCTTGCCAGCCGAGTTGCATAGCTAACGTGAGTAATCCTTTTGTCTGGGCGTCTGCTGACTCCTGATTTTCAATCACTTGGTTTTTTGTTGATTGCCGCGCATAGATGCCTGCGAGTTTATCCGTTGGCAAGGGGATAGGCTGCCAGCGTTTGATGTGCTGGTTGTTTTCCTCTGGTTCGGGCTTTGGTTTATACATCCGCATGTGTTTCTTCTCCTGCTTCTTGTTCCTCGTTTCGTGCATGAATATGCTCTGCAATAATAGCGAGTGCAAGGCACATCTCATGGTAATCACGATCTGACAGTGTTTCACTGGGTGTTACAGGTTGCACCTGTTTGTGCTGTCTTTTTCGGGAATGGGGCAGAGAGGAACCTGGTAAAGGAGCCTTGTCTATGTTCAGGTATTCGATTGGTTTTCATCCTTCCAGTTTTTGCGGTTTGCTGCTCAAACCACAAAAAGCAGATGAAGGCACTGCCTACTCGGCAGTCCTACATCTTCTCTTCTGGAAGAAGAGAGGATCAATCTTATCACCATGAAACATGCTGACACTCCTTACATAAAGTGTCCCTCAGTATGCCATAGTTTTGTGTTAATGTGCTATTTTCATTACCAATGTACTAGCTACAATTTTTTGCTTTACAAGGTCCAAAGATGACGCGGGCGTGTCCCGCGTCATCACTATAACAGGTTTTACCTGAAACATGCGCTACTCATACGCGCTACTCCGCGTCATCCAATCTGCATCTCATGAGTCAGATAGATATTTTTTCTGAACGCGGGGACATGTGCAAGCAATATCTGATTTACTGGTGGTACTGGTCATGCCACGAATACGAAGGCTGACTATAATTCGTCTGACTATCCGGTTTCAAAGGTGGGTAGGAATAGTGCTGTAGCTGGCGGTTTGGAGTGCCACGAATGGCAACAATGCAGACACTGAACGTTCCAGCCAGTACTACAATAAGCAGACTCACCGCAACGAGAATCCGGTATTGCCAGAGGACAAAAAACAGGAGGCAATACAGGATCGTGATACACAGGATGACGAGAGATACAGCAAGCAGGACAAACTTTCTTTCGCCGTTCATACTGTTCTCCTTATTATGCGGGTGGGCTATTCCACTGAAACGTGCCGTCTGCTTTGCCGTACAGGACAGGAGAAACGCCGTTTGTCCCTTCAACCTCTACAATGATGTCAAGGTAGGTGTCTGTATTCACATAGGCAGGATGAAGGGTTACGACCCGATTTTGTGCATCATGGAATGGTTGCGGAGCTATATACGCTAATGCCTGGCTATGCGGATTGGTGGAATCGGGCAAAATGATAATTTCCACATTCCCATGATAGCCGATGCCTAGCACGTTTCGCTGTTTTCCCTGTATGGTCATACTGGTTATGCTGACTCTGGCATCGCCATACTGCCAGTGGTTTTGTATATTCGTAAGAAAGGGATCAACCCATTTGACATAGACGGCGTACAGGGAATACAGGATGATTGACGCTACTAGCAGATACCTCACGAATTGCCATTTAAGGGGTTGGCGTCGAATGGTGAAAGTGTCTGTGGTGCTATCGGTGGTAATTTCTTCACTGTCAGCAGGAATAGCATTGCGCGTCGTTGCTTTGTCGGCGTCGGTCAACACATCTGCTTTGTGAGGTGGTTTACTTCGGCGGTAGGGGACATAGCTTGTTGTGCCTTGCTGAGAACCTCTGAAAGATGCTTTGTACTGCGGGGGACTGGCGGTCTGCTGGAAGCTGCGCGCTGATATAGGATGGCTGACATTAGCTGTACGTCTGTGTGCGCGCTGACCGCTACAGGGTGGTTTGTGTGTCATAGGGAAAGCCTGCTTTCTTGACTGGTGAGGCTCCCATATGCGTAACTACATACGGAAACCTCAAAACTGCTTCACGGCGGTAAAGGTTCCATTGTCGGCTCTCATGGATGCAACTATGAGAGCTTTTTGTATGCCTCCTTTCTCGCAATAGATGGAGAATGATCGCTATTGATTAGTTTACCCGCAACAGATGAAAAATGCAATAGTTTGATAGGGTTAGTTGTTCTTACATAAGACAATTGACGATACATGCATACTCGTTCTATAATGGCGAAAAACAAACGGAGAAAACAGTGAGTAGTATAGAATGGTTGTCTGTTGAAGATATCGCAAAAGAATTGAATGTCCCTGTTGATACTGTGCGAGGCTGGATTCGTAGCAAAAAATTAGCTGCGTATCGGCCAGGCAGAGAGTATCGTATCCGGCGCGTTGATCTGGATAGATTTCTTGAGGAAAGCAGAACCATAGACGGAGATGATGACGATACCAGGCACTAATATTTTTTGCTCTCCTTTTTCCTATTTTCCTGAAATTGACCGTAGGAAGCGGTCAATTTTTTTATGTGCGGATCGGGGTACAAAGAGCAGCTGGATATATCCCTGTTGGAGAAGGTAAGGAGTAGGCAACTGTACGCTCTGAGCGTACAGTTGGAAAAAAATAATAGCTTGAAACTTTCACGTATGTATTTATATGCCAGCTTCTTTAGCTAATCCAAATAAATTCTTGAAATTAATACCTGGTTTTGGTCGTGTTCCGTATTTATTCGTTTTGTTCTGACCTGGAATAATTGGTAAAAGTAATGTCATTATGAGATTGAAGATTGGAATTAGTAAAAGTAGTATATACCATCCGCTTAATCCAATATCATGTAACCTTTTAATAGTTAGAGATATTATAAATATAAATAATATAATTGTTATTAACAATAAGGATATGCCTGTAATATCAGGATTTGAATTTTTAAGATAAGAGCTTATAAAGAGCATAGCTAGACCAGTTAATTGTACTGAAAGATAGCTTACTCTATTCAATCTACCTTGAAATAACTTCCTAAAAATACCCAATAAGCTATTAATATTTGTTTTCTTATTACTCGTATGCTTTGTTTTTTGTTTAGGTTCCATCGTACTAAATGATAGCATTTATCTATTACTAGTAAAATAAGTAAAAATAAACCTCCAAGATTGGAAAGTATTTTCGTATCTTGGAGGTAAACTGTTAGAATATTATTCTCTACAGTAATGACAACAGTAAAGGTACGCTTATAATTACTATCGGTAGCCCTCCACTTGAGAGAGTCTGCATAACAGGAACTACCACCTCTGGAATATCAGTACAAGACGAATAAGGTGTCATTGCCTTAGCGAGATCCCATACGACTTCTGCATATCGTCCTGTATTTCTATCACGAACAACCATAGCAACAACGCTACCTGCACTATATAGTGCATGTATATGTTCTATAATCTCAAATGTATGGCGTGAATTGAACAATTTACCAATAACAGGGATAAAGTCAGTTCCACATTCGACTGTTGAGGTTACTTCTTTCCATACATTCCCTGTCGCCGTCGGTTTCTGATTTTTTGCAGCAAGCACTTGCGCAACTTTCTTGTCAAGATCATTTTCAGCTCTCGACAATGATGTTGAAGTCAATGAAAATGTCCCCGTGTGTACTCCATTAGGTGATAGGTTTTTGTTTCCTTTAACATCATACACATCAAAGCTTAACGAGATTTTCCCTGCTGGCGGATACTTATTATTCAATTGTAATTTTGTTGAACAATAATAATAATCTCCAAGATCAGGCCGATTATTGGGAATATGACAAAGTACATGCCATGCATTGCTCCAAAATCCGGTCACATTGACATAGGCAATTGCCGGATCGGTCTTCTGGGTCTGATACCCTCGCGCAATGATCGTATAGGTATTGCCTTTAACAAAGGTAAAACCCTTTGCTGGATATACCCATGTCCCACTTGGCTTAATTGGTGTTGCCGTCGGCGCTGGTGTTGGCGTAGCAGGTGACGCATACGCTTCAATCAAGGATTTCTGCGTAACGCCAGCATGACTACTATCACCAACCGCCCACAGCGTACCGGAAACATTTGTTATGCCATACAATTCACTCAGCGTATCCACATTCGGTACAGAAACCGGATTCCAGGTCTTACCTGCATCGGTACTATGAAGACTCAAAGGTTCTGTTTGCGAATTGACCATATAACTTCCCACTGCCCATACATCACTTGCTGAGGTCTGGATAACACTCGATAAAAAGGAGTAGTTAGTACTACAACCGTAGTTAGGTCTCACTCGTAGATTCAGTAGGAGAGAATCTGAGTGGGAGAAAGAGCATGACGGTAGAAGAACTGGAACAGTGGCAAGCAGAATTTGAAGCGTTTCACGCGCGCTTTGCCGACCTATTTGAGCGCAGCGAGTCG
>Ga0209839_10001146_pt1 | contig 13693 bp, 9 predicted proteins | sample OrgsoiDNA2013050_FD_185800 | JGI IMG/M metagenome (GOLD analysis project Ga0209839, IMG submission 185800) | Permafrost soil microbial communities from the Arctic, to analyse light accelerated degradation of dissolved organic matter (DOM) -... | ecosystem: Environmental > Terrestrial > Soil >... | reverse complement strand
GTAGCCGCTTCCAGTTCCTATTTCCAGCACCGTGTCTGAGGGCACCAGCGCCAATGCCTCGAGCATCAGGGCAACGATGTAGGGCTGCGAGATTGTCTGCCCTTCACCAATTGGCGACGGATGATCGGCATAGGCCTGGTTGCGAAATGCATCGGGTGTGAATTCATGACGCGGAACACGACTCATCGCGGCGAGCACGCGTTCGTCCCGGATGCCGCGCTCACGCAGTTGAGTCTCGACCATGCGCAGGCGCAGGATATAGTAGAGGGCGGCCTCGGCGGAAAAATTCATCTTGCGTGGCCAGGCGCTGGCTGCCCCGCCGAGTCTATTCTATTTCCTTCTATTTTTTACGGCGGCGAATCTTCACGTCGAAACTGACTACGCCGTTCTGGTCGCGCGTGGCGGTCGCCGATACATTGCGGGTAAAAAAATATTCGCCCTGGATGATCTGCTGCGCGCTCTGGGAGACGTTGGTGCTGTACGTCAGCGAAATATTGTTGGCGAACTCCTGTTCGATGGTGACCTGCGGCCCCCGCGCCGTAGGGTTGGTCTCAGTGGTCAGGCCCTGCGGATCGATCTTGATGCGGCTGACGCCGAATAGCTTCTGCATGCGGCTGCTCACGGTCGCATTGATCGCCTGGCTGATGATCAGGTTCGTGGCTTCATCAGTGAACAGGCCCTGGCCCGACTGCTGCTGCAGTTGCTCCGACTCCTGGCTGGTGCGGCCGAGCGCAAGCAACGCGATGATGTCGGACTTGGGCAGCGGCGGCTCGGAGCGATAGTTTATGTTCAGGCGGTCAGGCGTTCCGGTCACGGTAACGTCCAGGTCGTAGTTGCGAACGTGGGTGGTGGCCTGCAGGTTCACCTGCGGCTCGATCGCGACTGGATTCGCGAACGTGATATCGCCCCGTTCCAGGCGAAACTTGATTCCGTTGAAGGTCGCATCGCCTTCCAGAATGTCGGCGCGACCAAGCACGCTGGGGCGCGCGAGCGATCCGCGCAGACGCAAGTCGGCGTCGCCAGAGAGGCGCGCTACCGCCGTCTTCATCTGAAGTTCCGGAGCGGTTCGCACTGCAACATCAAGCTTCACGTTGTAGAGCGGAGAATTCGCGGCCGTAATCGAGGCCGACTGCCGGCTCCGCTCAAGATACGATCCAAAATCAAAGCCGGGCGTGACTGCCAGCTTGGTCACCAGCACATCGCCCGATACCGTTGAGGCCGCGCGATTCCCCACCCAGTGTAGTTCGGCGGTCGCCGTGGAACTCACGCCCGGCGGATAGCGCAAGCGCACGTCTTTCCCCGTGGCCGTGAGGTTGAAATTCAGTTCGTGGGTGTAGTTGGTGGCATCGCCTTTTAAGTCGAGCGTGCCGCCACCGGTGCGGGCCGTGAGTTGATCGATATGAATGCGGTCGCGCGAAAAGGTGATCGAGCCCGTCATTTCGGTGGCGCCGCTGGGCAAGCCGGTGTAGCTGGCCGACGCGTTCTTGAGTTCCACGCGCCCCTGCGGCAGCGGAATGTCGAGTGTGCCGCCCAATGTCACATGCACGGTCGCCTGGCCGGACGCCGTCAAGTCAGGATCGAAGCTGCTCAGCAGCCTGAGGTCAATTTGGCCGTCCGCTGCGAGATCCAGATCCTGCGTGTCTGCCCAACTAATCGCGCCATGTCCCGTAACGTCCGTCGCATCTCCCACAATATGCGTGGGTTCAATGTGGAGGATCTCATCGGCATAATGGAAACGCGCGGGGCCGTCGTTGTGAACTTTGGCATATTCAAGGTCAAGAAAAATGTCGCTCGCTTCGCCCTTAAGCGTCCACTTGGGCGGATATCGCAACGGACCTTGCATGGTGATCGTGCCGCTGGCCGCGGAATGTCCAGTGAGTTTCCCGCCTAGCCACGCGCGCCACAAGGCGTCGAGGTCAACATGATCGGTGCGGGCGGTAATCGTCGCGGGATAGTCTCCGCGCATCTCGACGTTACCGTCTACCGTCACAGTGCCGTGAGGAAGATCGGAGTGTCCGGTGAGATGGAGTTGCCCCGCCTTGGTCACGGCCTCGAAATAAAGTCCTCCGGTCAGTTCGTGATCCAGGCTCAGATCGCGCACGTGAACGTTAGCATCGATCTCCGGTGCATCGATGGTGCCCGATCCTTTCAGCGTGATGTCGGCACGGCCTTCCATCGGCAGTTCTTTCAGATAAATCTGGCGAATGCGGGACACGTCAAAATTCTCGCCCTTGAGATCCAGCTTGAAACTTCGCGTCGCAGAGGTATAGGCGGCGCTGCCGTCGATGGCGGCGTCCTGATGCGTGAGATGAATATTGTCGAGCGCTGTCTCCCCCTCGGCAATGTGAAGGTCGGCATCGAATTGCTCGATGGGCTCGCTATAAGCCGCGGCGTTGGCGGCGTGGATATGTCCTTGAACCAGGGGATGCGCCCGCGTTCCGCTGACTTGCACCGCAACGTCTGCAGTCCCGGAGACGGGAGCATCGAAGCCGGCAAGCCCGGCGGTTGAAGCCACGTCGACGTTGTGTAAGTTGATTCGCCCCGTGAACGGGCTATCTCCGGAGAACTGGCTCTTTTGCAGAGCGGCGCTGACATCAAAGTCGGCGCTGGTGTCTCCCCGCTTCAATGTGCCTCCGCGAATGTTCAACTCCCGCGCGGAAAACTGAATGCTGGCGGCGAGCGCGTCCCAATGTACCTGCTTCTCGGCCGTTCGTGAGGTGGCGGGCAGAGTGAACTCAAAATCCTGCGCCACCAGTGTCCCGGCCAGCGTGGGCGAAGAGAGCGTGCCTCCGGCAACGCCGTTGAAGGCGGCGGTGCCATTGACCTGGAATGGAAGATTCGTAGGGCCGCCCAACGCCGTCACCAGTGGCCGCCACTCTTCAAGATTGGAGGTCGCAATCGAGAGACGGACCGAAGAATCGGCCGCCAGAGTTCCCGACGCCTGCACGCGCGACGCAGGAGTAGAAAGATTGAACTGAGCCAACTCCAGTGCGTCGCTCGCCCCGCGATAGGTTCCCTGCATGTGTGCCGTTACTGGCAACTCACCGGAGGACAGGCGCGGCGGCGGGCTGATGTCGAAGGCGAATGCGACTTCGGCATTTTTGGTCGAACCTTTCCAGTTGGCGTCGACCGTTCCCGACCCAAGTCCAGCGGGATGAAAGCGGCCCAACCGATGCGTGGGCGTGTTCAAAGCTGACGCGACTTCTGCGGCGGAGACATCGCGCAGGCGAAGATGCACCGCCCCGGTCTGCACGCCGGGCGACTGCTTCTGCTTTTCACCCTTTTTCGGCGGAGGCCGCAGCGCGGTGACAATCGCCAGGTTCTCGTCGCCTTTCTTTCCTTGGCTCGCCGGGGCAAGTGGAACGCTGCTTAACCAGTTCTCCACCTGCGCATCGCCGGAAACAATCCCGCCGAACAACTTGCCCTGCAGCTTTGAAAGCTTGATCTGCTGGTCGGTAATTGCGTATTCGGTCGCGCCGCTGGCCTTCCTGAACGCGATCTGATCGTCCTGCCAGCCCAGGTCACGAAGGGTAAGCGCTCCGGAAGTCGCAAACTCCTCGATCGACCAGTGGCCGCTGCCTTTGAACTCAGCGTTGCCTTCGCGCAGATCATGGCGGCGAGTAATCGCGGCCGCCTCCGCGAGATCGACATGCGCATCATAGGTCGCGTCGATGCGCGGATTCTGAAAGTTGCTGATGCGACCGCTGGCCTGCAGATGCGACCGCCCTGAGTCCCATTGCAACGACTTCACGTCGGCAAAAGTGGTCCCCAGGCTGAAGTCAGCGGTCGTCATCCACGAGAACGGACGCATCTCCACGATCGTCGTGTCCACCTTGCCGAGCGCGAGATGACCCTCATACCGGCCGCGCAGGAAGGAGTAGTCCATCTTCAAATCGGTGCCATGAATTGCCAGATCGAGAGGGATTTTGCGGTCTCCCCAGATCAACTCGCCATTTCGCATGGACAAGTGATCGATGGAGAGCGCGAACAATTGCTCGACCGGAGAATCCTGCGAGGGGGGCAGCGGCACTCTGGGCGCCGGAACATTGGTGCTGCCGTCCGGCGCGATGGCAATGTGCACCACCGGGCGATCGAGTTCCAATGAGTAGAAGCCGAACTCCGTGCGCAGAAAAGAAATCACCTTCATTTGCGCGACCAGATGGTCGGCATGAACCAGTGGAATGTCGGTGGGGGACTCCGTGCCGCGCACGGTAATGTCCCGCACTTCGACCTGCAGGTGGAAAGGAACAACGTGGAAGCTGCCGATTTCGGCGTGCCCACCGGTAATACGCTCAACCTCAGCGACCATCCGCCGGCGCACATATGCCTGGAAAGAACTCGTGGTGGTGTACCAGAGGGCCGCGAGCAGACAAAGCAAGCTGGCTCCCACCACCATCAGCAGATACTTCCAACGCCGGCGCGGCCTTGGGGAAGGCTCGGTCACCGCGTCTGCTCTCCATCCGCCACGGAGCCTCCCGCGCCGGGAATGCTGACCTTGCTCTCCGAGCGCAGGGACTGCAGCCAGGAAACCAGCAGTTCACTGACTTTCTCCTGGGTAAGCAGTTCGCGAATCTTACCCGAAACATCAGCCAGGGCAACTTCGCCCGCACCATTCTGTTTTAACTGCGGAACAAATTTTTCCCGGTAGTAGGCTTCGATCGTCTTGTTGTCGATCTGCACTGCGGGCCGGAGATGAGCATCAACCAATCGCATCAGATCGATCTGCTGCTGGACGTGTATCAGCACATCTTTCTCGGTCAGCCGAAAACGGTTCAACACGGCCTGCCAACCCTCGGCGGTCGCAGCCTCCTGATAATGCTTGCGAGCGTCGGCAACGCGCGCCGCAGCCTCCGCCTCGGACGCGTGCTGGAACAAGGCCGACTTCATCTGCTCGCCCAAAAGTTCCTGATCGATCAGTCGATCGAGCACGGCACGGCGCTCGTCGTCGGAGAACTGGCTGATGGTACGGCCGTTGAGCAAGGCCTCGTAGCACAGGGCTTCGTCCCAGTCGCTCTGCAGGATGATGTGCCCATTGACCGTGGCCACGATCCGGTCGACGACCTCGGCGCGCGCCGGTAACCCCACTAGGAACGTTACCAGCAGCATCATCATCAGCGCGGGTGTGTGTGCTCTGCTCATTAAAATGGCTGGCCTATGCTGAAAAATACGTTGAAGTGGCGAAGGCGCAGTGTCTCATACTCCGTCGGAAGCTTCGTAACTGGATCAAACTGAGTCGCCTGGAAATAACGCGTGGGATTCAGGTTGTATCCAAAGTCAAAACGCAAAGGCCCAATCGGTGTCTTATATCGCAGACCCAACCCAACGGCGTGCGAAGTGTAATCATAGCCGGAATTGCTGAAGTTGGTAATGCACTGGGTGTCCGGTGTACTACCGGACAAGCACTGTTGGGGATTCTGCTGGTGCCAGCGCAATAATCCCTTCAACATGTCGTGTGGCGCGGTAAAGACGTTCCCCATATCGTGAAACACTGCGAATCCGAAGCCCTCTCCCATATAGGGCAGCGTAAGCGGAGGAAAGCGCAGTTCCAGGTTGTTCACAAACTGCGCCGTGCCGCCAACCGGAAAGCCGGCGTTGGGATCGCGGGGTCCTGCCTGATTTAACCCGAATCCACGATGCGAGTTGCCGCCGCCGGCGAAGAATTGTTCCGGCAGCGGAATCAGAGGAATCCCGGTGCAGATCGATTCGTGAGTATTGGAGTCCGTAGGACAGGCTCCCGGAGGAAGAATCCTTGTACCCCCGAACGGCTGCTGAATGCCGATGCTGGTGGACCGGGCAAACACGTACTGGCGTGCCGCTTTGCCTTTGCCGCCGAACGCCTGATAGGTCGAGTTCTGCGCCAGCAGTCGCCCGAAATCCGCTTCCGACCCAAAGTAGCTGGCAGCTACGAAGCCGTCCAGAGTGAAATAGCTTCCCTTGGTGCTTTCCAGCGGATTGTCCCGCTTGTCGCGAATATAGGTAAATCCCGGTCCACCCACGCGGGCTGGCAGCGCCAACAACGAGAGTTCGCCGGGGTCAAAATTGCTGGCAAAATTGCTGGCCCGCACCCGCCGGAAGTCGAAGCGGTAGGTCAACGAACTCGGCCCCGGCCTTGTGTCCGGCTCCGATCCCGTGCTGCCGAACTGCTGCCGCAGGTCGATCTTCCCTTCCAGCCGCTGGGAAGTAAAAGTGGAAACATCCAGGCTGTTATCGTAAAAAATTGTGTAGATCAGCTTGAACTTTTCGTTGTCAAACAGCTTTGGAATCTCATAGCTGATCAGACCCCGCTGCTGCAGCCGCCCCACATGGGACTGAAACGTTATCGTCCGGTTCCGGCCCAGAAAATTAAGCCGGGTGACATCGAAGCCGACTCTCGGGCTGAGTCCAGTCGTACCCTGCGACCCGGAAGTTCCGGTCTGGAATTCCAATCCAACACCGTAGGTGAAGGTATAGCGTTTGGCTTCTTCCACCTGAACTAGAACATTTTTCTGCGGATCGGACCCGTCGGGGTTCTGGACCGCCGTATCCACCTGGCCGAAGATGCCCAGATCGTAAAGCTTGGTTTGAGTGTTGAGCATCGCCTGCTGGCTGAGCGCATCGCCCGAGTGCACCTCGAGTTCGCGCTGCACCACGTAATCGCGCGTATGCTCGGTACCGGCCACCATCACCCGGTCGATGGTGAAGTGCTCCCCTTCCTGAATGGTGTACGTCACGTCCTCGCGATTGGGCTGTCCAGCAGATGGCTGGGTGGTGATTTCCAGGGTTGCGTTGGGGAATCCGCGGTTGAAGTAAAGGTTCAGGATTCCCGCGCGATCGCTCGCCAGATTCTGCTCGGAGTAAGGCTGCCCCGTCTGGGTCTCCACCTGATCAAATTGCTCTCGCGGAATCGACGGATTGCCGACGATCTCGAAATTTCCCACCAGGGTACGGGGCCCTTCGTCAATTTGCACATGAACCGCCAGCTGATTTGCTTTGCCTTCATAGTTATCGTCCACCTTGGTCTCGATCTTCACCTGGCGGAAACCGTTCGATTTGTAGAGCGCCTCCAGCATGGCCACGTCGGCCTTCAATAGGATCCCGCTATAACGCCCATGAGCCAGAAAGCGCGCGGCGGGCAGAATTTCCATGCGCGCCAGCAGCGACTTCGCGTCCATAAAGTCCTGGCTGCCCGTAATATCCACCAGCATCAGCTTGTGAATTGGCCCAGGATCGATCTGGTAAATCACGTGGAGGGTATTGGCGTCGGTTTCTCTTTGGATGTCAACTTTGGCGTCGAAGTGGCCGCGCGTTTGCAGGTAATCGAGCAGGTTCCGCTTGCCCTCATTCAGCAGATCGTCGTCAACGGCATTTTCTTCGTAGACCGGGATTTCTCTCTTCAGCACTCCGCGGCTGATCTTGTAACCTCGGGCGTAAATCACGACCACCGGGCCCGGATCGATCTGATAACTGAAATCGACCGCGTTCGACGCCTCGCGGTAGGGCTGTTCGGCGATTGAAACCTGCGCCAGCGCCCGGCTCTGCTTCTGGAACTTCTTGCGCAGCCGTTGCAGCGAGCCACTGACCAGCGCCGCCGTCACCCGGTCGCCCGGATGCATGTGGGCGATCTCCTGTACCTCGGCGACCGCGAGGTTGGAAACCCCTGTCACTTTGATCTCACCTACGTGCGCCTGAGTCCCCGGCGTAATGTGGAAGAGGATATCCACTTGCTGCGTCTCAGCGTTCGACGTACTCTCGGCCGTGACTCTCGCCTTGTAGTATCCGCCCTCCTGCATAAGTTGCCGGACGTTTTCCAGAGCGCGGTCCAGCTTGTCGTGGGTATAGAGCTCGCCGAGCTGAAACTTCGAGGCGTTCACGATCTGGTTGCGCGTGGGACGCGTGGGCTCACCCTCAACATCGACAGCACCTACAAAAAAGTTGGCGGAGTTGGCAAACTTCAGCTTCACCCCATCGCCCGAAGGCACTACATCCGCCTCGATGTCGGCGAACCTGCCGGTGCCATAAAGAACGCGCAAGCTATCGCGAACTTTGTTGCGGTCCAGACGCTCCCCGGTCTTTTGCGGAAGCAACTGCAGCAGGTGATCGCGGTCGGACGGAATCACGCCGGAAATCTCGATCAACTGCACAGGCTTCCCTTCGTATGCAGAAATCGCCCCAATCGACGGAACCTGTGGAGCTGTGGTGGGCGGGGCATCAGGGGAGGATCTATTTTGCGATGGGGTGGATTGCGCCGACGACGCGGAATTTTGCCCCGCCGAACCGGACACCTGCGCGGCGGTCCTCGACGGCAGGACCGCGGACCACAAGAAGATCATGGCGGTCAGAAATGTCGCGCACCGTCTCGGCAAACGTTGTCCTTGGAACCAGGCGCCAAAATTGATTTCTCTGTTGGATGGAACGCGCCCGGCTGCTGTTGTACGAATTGTTCAGGCCCCGGTGTGATCCATCGGCAGGCCGCAACTTATAATAAAGGTTTTGCAGCGCAGGACTGGTGATCTCTTTGGCACAGGAGCAACGACCCGACAGAGCGATCCCGAAAGACGACCGCTATTCCCGGCAAATTCTCTTTCGCGGCATCGGCGCCGAAGGCCAGCGCAAGCTGGCGGACGCGCGGGTAGCCATCGTCGGCTGCGGCGCCACCGGCTCAGCGCTGGCTGGACTGTTGGCCCGCGCCGGAGTTGGAACCCTGCGCATCATCGACCGCGACTACGTCGAGCCCAGCAACCTGCAGCGCCAGTCTCTCTTCGACGAGCAGGATGCCGCCGAGTCTCTGCCGAAAGCCATCGCCGCCGCCCGGAAGATTTCTTCCTTCAATTCCGGAATCGTAATTGAAGCGAAAGTCGAAGATTTGGTCCCTGGGAATATTGAAGTATTACTTGAAGGAATGCCTCTGATCCTCGATGGAACTGACAACTTCGAGACTCGCTACCTGATCAACGACTACGCCGTCAATCGCTCAATACCGTGGATTTATTCGGCTGCGGTGGGAAGCTACGCTGTCACCCTGAACGTTCTGCCCGGTGAAACTGCCTGCCTCGCCTGTATTTTTCCCGATTCACCCCGAGGCCTGGTCGAAACCTGCGAGACGTCCGGCATCCTGAACTCGGCGGTGAACCTGGTCGCATCGGTGGCAGCGACCGAGGCCCTGAAATTTCTAGTTGGCAGCGTCGCGCAGATGCGGCGCACGCTGCTCTCCTTCGATGTCTGGACCAACGAACGCGCCGAAATCTCCGCCGCCAAGCCCCGCCCTGGTTGCCGCGCCTGCGGCGACCGCGACTTCATTCACCTCGCTGGCGAAGGCCGCCCGCACATCACGCTGTGCGGCAGGAATTCCGTGCAAATCCATGAGCGCCAACGCCCCATCGACTTCGCTGAACTTGACCTCCGCCTCCAACCCCACGGCACCGTCCGCCACAACGACTTCGTCCTGAAATTCTGGCATGAGCCTTATGAAATGACCCTCTTCCCCGACGGCCGCGCCATCATCAAAGGCACGACCGACACTGCCGTGGCGCGAAGTCTGTATGCGCGGTATGTAGGGAGTTAGCTGCTAGTCGTCTGGTCCGGCCTTCGATTTTTTGCTGCTGGCACTATCACCACTGAGGCTGCCCCACACTTCGCGATTTTCGAAGCGTGGGAACCACAGACGACGGCAGCAGGAGCTTTGGTTGGCTGCAGACTCAGCTTTTCAAAGTGGGTCTCACGCCGCGGCGGTGAGCTATGAGCAAGAGATCGAGGGTCCGTGGCACCCACCTTCCGAAAATCGCGGAAGGGGGGCAACCTCACTCATGCTTGGACCAAGGGAAGGGACGCCTCAGTGGGGTCAAGGCTTACCGGATCAAGAGTTCCTGAAACGCACTAGCAGGTAAGTAAACAGAGCCGCGATCCCTACGCCAACACAGGAGGCGGCCACGGTTGGGATCCAGAAAAAGACTACTCTCAACGATCTCTCGGTTAGTCGGCTGGCCAGGACAAACAACGCGAACAACTAAGATCGAAAGAATCCAAAATAGCGGCGAGAGCAGACTCTCAACCAGGCCGGCTGCGACTACACCAAGACCAGTTGCTTTCGATCCGTTTACACCCCGAAACACCCACCAGAGACCCGGCACCACCTGCGCGATACTATGGCGGCAAATCCGCTGAGGATGCCTTTAACGTAAGCCATTCGGTCTCCTGTCAGAGCATCATATCCCACAGGGATCCTTGAGGTAAGCAGCAATACGCAACGCTCAGTACCGGAAGCTAATGAGCGATATCGCACCAATCTGGCTAGGAGCTAGCAGATGAATTCTGCTACTCTTCTCTGCGTCATGGCTCAGCTGGCGACCCTGGTTGGAGACGATCACAACGGTAAAAGACCGAGGCTTGAAGCGATTTCAGGTTTACTAAATTCCGAAGATTTAGCTCTAAATTCGGGATCGCGCGAGAGGCACCGAATGGGTGTGGCGTTCAAGCCAGAGCAGGCAAAGGATTTCTGACAGATAAAGAGACAAAACCGGGAATCCTAAGATTGGTAGAATGGCTCTGCAATTCTGAATACAGGGATTACTTTAGTTCTTAGCTCAAACTCCGCAAGCCATACAACATAAAGCTAGTTAGCCCGCATCTCAGAATGTGCGGCCGGGAAAGGCAGATTGACCGACCGGGAACCAAAAGAAGCCCAGCGACAGGGTAACGAGTTCAACGAAGCCGAGGCTATCGAAAGAGCCAAGGTTGGAGACGCCCATGCGTTCCAGGCCCTTTACGACAAGCATAAGCGGCGGGTGTACTCTCTCTGTCTGCGTATGACGGCGAATACCGCCGAGGCCGAGGACTTAACGCAGGAGGCTTTCCTGCAGCTTTACCGTAAGATTGCGACGTTCCGCGGCGAGTCCGCATTTTCGACCTGGTTGCATCGGCTGTCAGTCAACGTGGTGCTGATGCATCTGAGAAAGAAGAGCCTCCCGGTGGTTTCGCTGGAAGAAACCACGCAGGGCGGCGATGACGATACCCCGAAGAAGGATTTTGGGGCGGAAGACTTGGCGTTGGCCGGATCCATCGACCGGCTGCAGTTGCAGAGAGCAGTCGATGATCTCCCTCCCGGTTACCGCACGATTTTTGTTCTTCACGACGTGGAAGGTTACGAGCACAATGAAATCGCAACCATCGTGGGGTGCTCCATCGGCAACAGCAAATCGCAGTTACACAAGGCGCGGATGAAGCTCCGCGACCTGCTCAAGCTCAATCGAGCCGAAAAGGCCGAGAGCGCCTGAGCAGCGAAGTTAGAAGCAGCGTGATCCGGCGCAGACTGGACACGGCAGTAACCCTGGCAGAGGCGGAACAACGGCAAGTGGACTGAACAGGACAGTAGACTGTTTCAGCAGAGGCTTGGGGAGAGCAGTATGAATTGCGTTGAGTTGCAATACAGCCTGGTAGAAATCGAAGACGGCAGCGGAGCCGATCAGCGGGCGCATCTGAAGGCCTGCCCGAAGTGCTCGTCTCTGGTTGCGGAATTGAGCCTGATTGCCACTACGGCAACCGATTTGCGCGCAGCGGAGGAACCCAGTCCCCGCGTGTGGCATTCCATTGAAACTGCGTTAAACCAATTTGAGACCGAACTGAATCTGATTGCCTCCTCGGCGGTCAGCCTGCGCGAGATGCACGAGCCTAGCCCTCGGGTGTGGAACTCCATTGAAATTGCGCTGCGGCAGGAGGGGCTGATTCGTCCGCAAGGGACGACGCCCTCGAAGCGGAGCCGCTCCCTTCTGCCCTCTTTCAGCAGCCAGTGGGCATTTACACGCTGGGCGTTGCCTGTGGCAGCCATGCTGTTGATCGCGGTTAGTCTGTACGTTCGCCAGCAGCCCGTATCGGACCGGTTGGCGAAAGTCACCACGAAGCCCGTGGCTGTCGCCAAGGTCTCCGACTCGGCTGCCGGCCTGAACGACGACGACTTGTTGCAGGAAGTCGCGGAGCAGAGCCCGGCGATGAAAGCGCAATACGCCGACAACCTAGTGCATGTGAACCAGTTCATTCAGGACGCAAAGAGTGATGTCGACGCCAACCCGAACGACGAGGAGGCCCGCCGCTCGCTGATGGCCGCGTATCAGGAAAAGGCCATGCTCTTTGAGCTGGCCATGGATCATCCTTTGCAATGACGTCTTCGCATGACCGGCTTCAGAATGACCGATCTCTGCCATAATGTACGGAATCTCGCACCCCGCCGAAGTCGAGCCGGCGCGGACGATACAGGAACTTGGGGAGTCACATGAGCGGGCGCACAGTCGAGTTGGTCTTGGTAGGTGCAATGGTCGGCACGGTAATGGCAGGAACACTGGTAGCTCAAGTCCACAAGGAACTTCGCTTCAATGTGGGAGCCAGGGCCAACGTTTCCGTTAGAAACCCTTATGGGGCGATTTCGGTGAAACCATCGCCGGGAACCACTGTGATAGTGAACGCCATCCTCGCCTCCGACAAGGTTGAGGTGGATAGCAGCCAGACCGGCAGTCGCATCGATATCCAATCGCACCTGCTCACCGGCGCTACGGAAGAATCAGGCCATGTGGATTACGAAATTCTCGTCCCCGCCGACACCAGCGTTTCGCTGCACTCCAACACTGGACCGATGCACGCGGAAGGGTTGCACGGAGATATGACGCTGGAGGGCGCGGAGGCTCTGGTGGATGTCCGCGACATCACCAACGCCCACGTGCATGTGAAAACCTTAAACGGACCGGTCACGCTCACTAACATTCTGGAAGGCCACGTCGAAGTCGACTCGCTGAGCGGTTCGGTGACGCTCAACCGCGTAACGGGTCCGCTGGTGCAGGTAATCTCGACCAGCGGTGGCATTCACTACACCGGCGACTTTGGCGACAGCGGCGAATACCGCTTGACCAGCCATAGCGGCGACATCGATGCCACGGTTCCTGACAGCACTTCCGCCGACGTCAGCGCCAGCTCCGTCCGCGGCGAGGTGCATGATGACATTCCTCTTCAACCCAAGACACACACGTCCTACATCGTCCGCGAGGGAAGTGCCTTCGTGGGTACCATGGGTCGCGCAGCCGCGTCTTCCACGGTGGTTCTGCGCAGCTTCAGTGGTAAAATTCACCTCAGAAAACGCACCGCAAAATAAAACAGGCTTTCTAGCTTCTAGCTGCTGGCTTCTAGCCAAACAACTGGCTGGCTGGGAGTTGGCAGCCATTTTCTTGAAGAAACGTTCTGGCCAGCCCGTAGGCGCTCGGAAACGCACAGGTGTGCGGCGAAAGCGGCTGCCTGCGTCGGGAAGCACCTCAGGCAACGCGGTTTTCCTGGTCGGATTCATGGGTGCGGGAAAAACCAGCGTTGGCCGGGCCCTGGCAGAGCACCTGAATTGGGTGTTCGAAGATCTTGACGACCGCATCCAACAGCGCGAAGGGCGAACGGTGGCTGAGATTTTCCGGGACTCCGGGGAGCCAGTGTTCCGTCGAGCCGAGCATGCGGCGCTGGAACAGGTGTTGGAGGAATTGCGCGGCGGCGTGGCGAGGATTGTCGCCCTGGGCGGCGGCACCTTTGTGCAGGCTGAGAATGCGGCCACTCTGTTGGCCAGCGGAGTGCCCACGGTTTTTTTGGACGCTCCGGTCGAGCAGTTGTGGCAGCGTTGCAGCCAGCAGACAAGTGAAAGCGGCCTCGAACGTCCGCTGCTGAAAAGCTTGGAAGAGTTTCGTGATCTTCATGC
>Ga0209839_10001145_pt1 | contig 13694 bp, 13 predicted proteins | sample OrgsoiDNA2013050_FD_185800 | JGI IMG/M metagenome (GOLD analysis project Ga0209839, IMG submission 185800) | Permafrost soil microbial communities from the Arctic, to analyse light accelerated degradation of dissolved organic matter (DOM) -... | ecosystem: Environmental > Terrestrial > Soil >... | reverse complement strand
GGCCTCCGACCGCGATCCCGCCGTATCAGTTGCGTTCAGCGAGGAAGACTACTGCGACGTCGCCCGCGTTCTTGAGCACTACTACTCGATTTGCATCACCGACTGCGGGACCGGCCTGCTGCACTCCGCGATGACCGGCGTGCTGAACCTGGCCGATCAGATCGTCCTGGTCAGTTCGCCGTCGGTGGACGGGGCCCGCTCCGCGAGCGCGACCCTCGACTGGCTGGACGCCCACGGGTATGGCGACCTGGTGCGCAACGCGGTGGTCGCGCTGTCGACCGTCCGCCCGCGGAGCAAGAGCACCGTGGATCTGGACCGCCTGGAGCAGCATTTTGCGGCGCGGTGCCGCGCCGTCGTCCGCATTCCCTATGACCCTCACCTGGAGGAGGGGGCCGAGGTCGAACTCGAGCAGCTCAGCCCGGCGACGACCGAGGCCTACCTCCAGCTCGCGGCCACGGTCGGTGACGGTTTCGCGTGGCCGCGCCGCGCTCTGCAGCGGACCGCTCCGGCGTATCCGTGACCGTGACTGTGAGCGGGGGCATCAACTTCCTTTGACCCAGTACCGCTGCATCCGTGCGATGGCGTCGTCCTTGCTCATCGCAGCTACCCCGGTCTCGCTAAGGCCCACTCGGGTAAGGAGCATGTGCACAAGATCTGCGGGCAGCGCGCCATTGCCGCGCGCCCCCTCGACCGACCGCTACGGGGCCGAGGTATGAGACGCTGGGAACCGGTGCCAGGGCCGCTCACGCGGACCTAGTATCGGGAGCTGCGGACCAGCCATGGACCAGCGGGCATCACATGAACCCTGATCCGGGCGTTGCGCAGCGAGGAGGGCTCGCCTAGTGGCCGATGGCGGCGGTCTTGAAAACCGCTATGGGTGGTGACACTCATCGTGGGTTCGAATCCCACGCCCTCCGCTGTGTGATCTCACGAGAGATCGGAATAGCCCCGGACCTTCGTTAGGTGCGGGGTTGTTTCTTTGCGGCCGGGCGAGCGGCCGCGCTCCTCTACGGGTTTCCGGCTGCTCGCGACGGCCGGCCTCGCCCGATGGCGGCGGTCGTGTCCCGAACGGATCGAGCCGGGCTGTTCGTCCGTCCAGGCCGCGCCAGGCGCTGATCGGCGGCTAGTCAGGCGGCCGGCGCGACGAGGGCGCCCTTGATGCCGTGCCGGGCCAGCGCTTCATCCACGAATCGGCTGGACTTCATGCGCTCCACGAACTCGGCCAGGGCCGCCGCCGCCTCCTCGCCACGCCCGGCCGGCAGGCCCATCGCCTGCTCGATCACCATGAAGCGGCCGGGCAGCAAGCGCAACGACCGATCGGACCTCGCCCATCCCTGAAGCAGCTGGCGGATGCCGGCGGCTACCTCCACCTGGCCGGCCTTCAGTGCCTCAAGCACGGCAGGCGCGTTAGCCACCCGCTCGACCTGCGCGGCCTGAAGCTCACGCGAAAGGAAGAGGTCATAGGCACTGCCCCGGCCCGCCGCCACACGATTCCCGGGGTGATCCACCTCAGCGTTGTCCCGCAGCGCGGAACTGCGGGGCACGAGGTAGCTGCCCTCAATCAGCACGTACGGCGCGGTGAAACGCAGGCCCTCGCTGCGCGCCGGGTCGACGGCGAAGAAACCGACGTCGGCCTGCTCGCTCTTGACCGCCGCCACCGACAGGGCAGCCTTCTCGAACAGGATCAACTCGACCTCGACGTTGAGTTCACGTCCCAGGGCACGGGCCAGATCGACCGAGACGCCGCCGGCCTCGCCGGTGCCCCCATCCCGATGCGCAAGGATCGGGTTACCCAGATTGATGGAAGCGCGAAGCCGGCCTTCGGGTGCAAACGCGTGGACAAGAGCTTCGGAGGCCAGCGACATGCCGACGAGCGTAGTACCCGGGCGAGAGCTTGCCCGGCCCGGGCCGTCGGCGGCGCGGTAGCGTGCTGAGGGTGCGCCGGACCATACTGCTGCGGGTCATGCTGACCGCCGCCGCCATGCTGACCGCCGTGGCCTGCAGCTTGCCGGGTACGGGTCCTTCGGCTGGTGGATCCCCGCAGGCCGGTGCCGGTTCAGCCGGCGACCCGGCCAGCCCGGGCCCGTCCGGGATGGCGATCCCCGCGCCCGCGCACACGGTGGTCGTGATGCTGGAGAACCACTCCTACGGTCAGGTCATCGGGGATGCCGCCGCCCCGTTCATCAACTCGGTGGCGCGCCGCGGTGCCCTGTTCACCAGCGCGCACGCGGTCACCCATCCCAGCCAGCCGAACTACCTGGACCTCTTCTCCGGCAGTACGCAGGGAGTGACCGACGACAGTTGCCCGCACGAGTTCTCCGCGCCGAACCTCGCCTCAGAACTCCTCGCCGCGCACGACACGTTCGCCGGCTACTCCGAGGGATTGCCGGCCACGGGATCGCGGGTCTGCTCCGCCGGCACGTACGCCCGCAAGCACGTGCCGTGGAGCAACTTCAGCAACGTGCCGGCCACCGCTAGCAAGCCCTTCACGGACTTCCCGGCCGCGAACTACGCACGGCTCCCCACCGTTTCGTTCGTCATCCCGGATCTTTGCGATGACATGCACGACTGCTCCGTCGCGGCGGGGGACGGCTGGGTCAGGGAGCACCTCGGCCCGTACCTCAGCTGGGCGATGACCCACCACAGCCTGCTGATCGTGGCCTGGGACGAGAACGACGACATTCCCGGTAACCAGATCCCGCTCATTTTCGCTGGTGAAATGGTGCGTGCGGGACACTACGGCCAGTTCGTCACGCACGACAACGTGCTGGCCACGATCGAGGCGGCCTACGGCCTGCCGCGCATCGGCCGGTCCGCGGCAGCCGCTCCCATCACCGGTATCTGGCTCAGCTGATGTCCCAGCCGTCGGTGAGAACGGCACGGACCAGTTCGCGCAGCGGGCCGACGAGATCGCCCTCGGCCACCTGGGCGACGCGTTCGCCGGCCGAGATCTCGTAGACCGGTTCCCCCGGATGCGGGCGGTAGGGCGGCGGCAGGTCGAGGCGGGCCTGTTCCGCGAGGCGCTCCCAGCGCGCAGCGTCACGACGGCCGACGGTGTCCACCCGTGCCCGGCGAATCGTGCCGTCGCCGTTGACCTGCGTGATCTCGCACCTCATCGCCTCATTCTGCCCGAAATATCTGAAACCGGGCTATCACCGGAGAGTAATCGCTCGGGCTGCCGGTAGCCCGGAGCGGCAGCCGGATGCCCTGGCCGACGGCGGCTGAATGCCTGGCATCGGCTGCGGCAATCCCATTTGACCTGGTTGCCGTAGTTAGGGGAAACATCCCGGCACTCTCAGCTCCCTAAAAGGACAGTTTTCTCGTGAGCATCACCGTTCGTCCTCACCTCCGCCCGGCGGGCTACCGACTGCTGGGCGGCAGCCTGCTCCTCGGCGCGGCCGTCACCGTGGCCGCCTGCGGATCATCCGCGTCGACCGGGACAGGCTCCGGCCCCACCGCGGCCGGCACGTCGTCCTCCGTCGCGACCGTGAGCGCTACGAACGTCCCGGGCGTCGGCACGGTTCTCGTCAACGGGAAGGGGCAGACCCTTTACCTGCTCACGTCGGAAAAGGGTGGCAAGGTCACCTGCACGGCAAGCAACGGCTGCACGAAGTTCTGGCCCGAGGTCACCCTGCCCAATGGAGCCACGGCGGCTAAGGCCGGCAGCGGCGTTCAGGCCTCGCTGCTCGGCACGGTCAAGGACGCCAGCGGCAACCCCGAGGTGACGTTCAACGGCTGGCCGGTCTACACCTACGCCGGGGACTCGGGCACGGGTGTGGCGCATGGCCAGGGCATCACCAGCTTCGGCGGGACCTGGTACGTGCTGAACGCCTCCGGTGACCCGGTGACCGGGAAGTCGTCGCAGCCCTCTCCCTCGTCGTCCCCCGCCCGCAGTGGCGGCTACGGCTACTGAACGCGAAGGGGACCGAGCCATGGAGACGCCAATGAAAGAAGACCTCAGCACGACCGGCACCGACCCGGCCCGAGTCTCCGGCTCGGCCGCCAGCGGATCGGCGGACCGCCTCCCGCGGCGCGTGGCCCGGGCCCTGAACGGGAGGCCGGCGCAGCTGACGCCATCCGCGCTGCGATGGACCGTTAACGTCCTGATCTTGGCCGGTGCGCTCCTCATGCTGGACTCCGGGGTCATCCACGTGCGGCTGTGGGCTGACGGCGGCTATCGGGGGATCGCGGTCATCGGCCCGCTGTTCCTGGTTCAGGGGGTGGCGGGCATCCTGCTCGCTGTGGCCCTGGGCGTGTTCCGCCGGCTGGGGCTCATCATCGCCGGGGCCGGGCTGATGGCCGCCACGGCGGTCGGCCTGCTGCTCAGCGTGTACGTCGGGCTGTTCGGCTTCCGGGAGAGCATGGCTGTGCCGTACGCGGGAATGTCGCTGGTGGAGGAGGTCGCTGGAGCGATCCTGCTCGCGGCCGCGGCCGCCATCGTCCTGGCGCGCCGGGATGGCAGGTAACGTTGAAGAGTAAAACGGCAATCCATCAGCGCGGGCAGCCCGTATGGGACAGTGTGCACAGGATGGGAATCCCAGCGGACCGGCTGCCGGACGAGACGCTGCTGGCCGGTTTCGGAGCTGGCGACGCTGACCTTTCGCTCGCGTTCGTACGGCGTTTCCAGCGCGTCGTGTTCGGGGTCGCGCTGACGGTCATCGGTGACCTAACCACGGCTGAGGATGTCGCGCAGCAGGCCTTCGAACGGGCCTGGCGGCACGCCCAGGTGTACGACTCGCGACGTGGCTCCGTCCGGGCCTGGCTGACGACCATCGCGCATAACCTGGCCGTTGACGTCATCCGGGTGCGCACGTCGGCGCCCGTCGACCCGCAGGACCTCCCGGGTCTGCTGACCGCCATGACCGACACCCCGGAACGGTTCGCCGTGGCCCACGATAACGCGGCAGGAGTCCGCCGGGCCCTCGCGGCGCTGCCCCCGGGCCAGGCTCGCGCCGTGGCGATGGCCGGCATCTATGGCATGACGGCACGGCAGATCGCGGAGGCGGAAGGGGTCCCCCTGGGGACCGCGAAGACCCGTATCAGGGACGGAATGGAGAAGCTGCGCTCGGCTTACCTCCGGGAGGACGTAGGCGATGAGTGAGTTGAACGAAATGAGCTGCGAAGAGTTCGCCGACGTGGCCGCCGAGCTGGCGCTCGGTGTGCTCACCGGACGTGAGCGGGCCCGGGCGATCACGCATCTGGATCAGTGTGACACCTGCCGCGAGCATGTCCGGCAACTGTCACTCACCGGTGAGGAGATGCTGGGCTTGCTGCCCAGCCGCGAGCCGCCGGCGGGATTCGAGACCCGGGTGATGGGCCGCCTCGGGCACCAGGCCGTAGCCCGGCGCCCGAAGTGGACACGCCGGATGCTGGCCACCGCCGCGGTCGCCCTCGCCGCCGTGGCGTGCGGCCTGGGCGGCTGGGGACTGCGCGGCGCGACCTCGGTGCCGTCGACCAAGAGCCCTCAGACGGCTCACGCCTCGGTGCGGTCCGCCGCACTGCTGACGGCCCGTCACCAGACGGCTGGGCATATCTTCCTCTACAACGGCAACCCCCGGTGGCTCTACATGGACGTGGACACGGGCGTCGGCACGGGCAACGGGACGGTCATCTGCCAGTTGGAGGCCGGTGACGGGCGCGTCATCACCGTCGGATCGTTCCATCTCGATGGTGGATACGGTTCCTGGGGCAGCCCCGACCCGCTGGCCGCGGGCACCGTGACCGGCGCCCGCCTCACCTCACTGAACGGCACCGTCCTGGCCACCGCCAGCTTCACGGCCGCCAAGTAGGCGGCGGCGCCCCCGCACGGGCGGCGGCCGCCGGACGAAGTAGTCTCGCCGGTATGGGAAGCGAGATGCTCCCGCCGTTCGGCTTTTCTGAGGCGCTGAGCCGGTGGCAGTGGGCTCCGGTCGTCACGGCCGTCGTCGTCATCGCGGCGGCGGCCTACCTTTGGGGCGTGTGGCGGGTGGCGCACCGCCATCCGGCCCGGCCCTGGCCGCTCTGGCGAACCGGGATGTTCCTCGGCGGCCTGCTGGTCATCGTGCTGGCCACGGAGAGCGGGCTGGGCCGCTACGACGACGTGCTGTTCTGGGACCACATGATCCAGCATCTCCTGCTGATCATGGTCGCGCCGGCGCTGCTGATCGCCGGCCAGCCGGTCACCCTGCTGCTGCACGCTAGCCGGAATCCCCTGCACACCTGGGCGAAGCGGATCGTGCGGTCCTCCGTCGCGGCGGCGCTGACCTGGCCGCCGTTCGGCATCGCGGCGTACGCGGCGACAATCATCGGCACGCATCTGACCGGCTTCATGAACCTGGTGCTGACCAACGATGCCGTGCATAACGCCGAGCATGCGCTGTTCATCATCGTCGGCTACCTGTATCTGCTGCCGCTGATCGGCAGTGAGCCGATCCGCTGGCGGCTGTCTTACCCCATCCGGCTGATCCTCCTGTTCATCGCCATGCCGGTGGACGCGTTCACCGGGGTGGCCCTGGGCTCCTACTCAACCGACCCGTTCCCCGTGACGTCGGGCATGCGGCACCGTACCTGGGGGCCCAGCCCCGTCGATGACGTGCACATCGGTGGCGCCGTGATGTGGGTCGGCGGTTCCGCGATCATGTTCGTGCTGATCATGGTGACGTTTCTCGCCTGGAGCCGCAGAGGCCAGCGCGCCGACGGGCGCGGTTGGCTTGAGGCGGCCCGCCGGGACAATCTCAACCATCTGACCGGTGCGGGCACCTCCCTGGCCGCCACTGGAGCCGGTCCCGGCGGCGTCTCCCGTACCGGATCCGGCACCAGTTCGGCCGGCTCAGCGGGCCCGGCGGGCCCGGGTAGTGGCCCGGGTAGTTGGCCGGCCAGGTCTGATATCGACGAAGACGACGACCAGCTGGCCGCCTACAACGCCTTCCTGGCCCGGATCAACCAGGGCGGCCAGGTGCCTCCGCGATAGCCCATCGCGGGTAGCTCATCGCGCGTGGAGAGAACGCAGCCAACCGGTCAGCAGCCGGTTGACCTCGTCGGGACGCTCCTGCTGGACCCAGTGCCCGCAGCCGTCGAGGATGTGCGAGGAGACCAGCCCGGGCAAAGTGGCCGGGAAATTCTTGATGGCGCGAGCCGACCAGATGGTTGGGCCGTCGAATTCCCCGCCTATGAAGAGGGACGGCTGCGTGATCGGTGTCCCTTGCCAGGCGGCGAGATCCGCCCAGTCCCGGTCGACGTTCCGGTACCGGTTGAGTGGCCCGGTGAGCCCCGTCCGCTCGAACTCGGCGGCGTAGAAGTCGAGGTCGGCGTCGGTCAGCCAGGAGGCCCGGGCCGCATCGGCCGGGAACCGATCGCAGAGCCGGCCGCCCGCGGGGATGAAAAAGATCCCGCTGATCTCCGCTAGGGGCACCGTGCCGCCGGACAGCGTGGTGTAGATCCCCGCCAGCCAGCCGCGGACGTCGGGCTCAATCTCCGCCTCGGCCCGTCCCGGAGCCTGGAAGTAGCTGATGTAGAACTCTTCCGCGCCGCCCATGTCCGCGTAGATGTCGGTGGGCCGGCGACGGCCGCGAGGCGTATAGGGAACGCTGAGCAGCGCCACGGCCGGGAAGACGTCGGGCCGGAGCAGCGCGGAGTTGGCGGCGATCGGGGCGCCCCAGTCGTGGCCGACGATGACGGCGGTCTGCTCACCGAGGGCACGCACCACGGCCACGTTGTCGGCGACGTGGGCCAGCATCCGGTAGCCGGTCACGTCGCTGGGCTTCGATGAACGTCCGTAGCCGCGGACGTCAATGGCTACCGCGCGGAATCCCGCCGCGGCGAGCGCCGGAAGCTGATGCCGCCATGAGTACCACGACTCCGGAAAACCGTGCACGAGCAGGACCAGCGGGCCGGTGCCCTGTTCCACCAGATGGATACGGCCGCCGGGGACCTGAACCAATCGGTGTGTCACGTCCGGCATCACATTGGCTAGGGCCGCATCGGCCGGGGTCCCATCGGCCGGGGTCCCATCGGCCGGGGTCCCATCGGCCGGGGTCCCATCGGTCATCTGCGACCACCTCCTCCGAGATTTCCATGATCGCTGGTTCCGCCGTGGCCCGACACGCCGGTAGGAGTATCTACGTAAATCTAAGGACTGCGCTAGATCACGTCATAGAGTCCGATGCTGTGGACCCGGTACGGAACCCTTATGCCCCCGGCGCCGGCCAGCGGCCGCCCGAGCTGGCCGGGCGCGATCGTGAGATCAGCCAGTTCGAGGTCGTCCTGGAACGCGTGGCGCGCGGGCGGCCCGAACGCAGCATGGTGCTGACGGGCCTGCGCGGCGTCGGCAAGACCGTGCTGCTCAACACGTTCCGGTCGATGGCGATGCAGCGGCTGTGGGGCACGGGGAAGATCGAGGCGCGGCCCGAGCAGTCGATCCGGCGCCCGGTCGCAGCCGCTCTGCACATGGCGGTGCGTGAGCTCGCCCCGCGGCATCGGGCGCCCGACCGCATCGAGCAGTTCCTGGCCGTGCTCAAGGCGTTCGCGCTCCGTGACCCGAAGGCGCCGAAGGGCACCTCGGTGACGATTCAGCTGGGAATCGACGTGCCTGCCGCGCGGGGCCGCGCCGATTCCGGGGACCTCGAAATCGACCTGACCGAGCTGTTCGCCGACGCCGCATCGGTCGCCGCCGATCTGAGCGTCGGGATCGCGCTGTTCATCGACGAAATGCAGGACGTGCCGGCGCCGGACATTTCGGCGCTGTGTGCCGCCTGTCACGAGCTTTCCCAGAACGGCGGCCCGCTGATCGTGGTCGGGGCCGGCCTGCCGCATCTGCCGTCTGTGCTGTCGGCGAGCAAGAGTTACTCGGAGCGGCTCTTCCGCTACGTCCGTATCGACCGGCTGGAACGATCGGCCGCCGACCTCGCGCTGATCGCGCCGGCCGAGCGGGAGGAAGTCACGTTCGACCCCGGCGCGCTCGACGCCCTGTACGAGGCGGCCGACGGTTACCCGTACTTCGTTCAGGCGTACGGCAAGGTGACGTGGGATGTCGCAACGGCGAGCCCGGTGACCGCCAAGGACGTGCGAGTCGCGGCGCCGGAGGCCGAGGGGGAGCTCGCGGTGGGGTTCTTCGGCAGCAGGTACGAGCGCGCCACCCCGGCCGAACGCGAGTACATGCGGGCCATGGCGGCGCTGGGAGATGATCCCGTGCCGACGTCAGCGGTCGCCGAGGAACTCAGCCGCAAGCCCTCCAGCCTGTCGCCGGCCCGTGACGGCCTGATCAAGAAGGGCCTGATCTACAGCTCCGAGCGTGGCCTGATCGCGTTCACCGTGCCGCACTTCGGCAAGTTCCTGCGTTCTCAGCCGGCCTAACCGGGACCCTCTCGGTAGTTATATGGCTCTCTACCTTTGACAAAATATTTGCTTAGAGATGGACAGAACTTCGGTGCCGGGCGATCCGGGGGCGTCTGTCATCGGTGCCTGGCGCGGTCAGGCCGGTGAGCGGCCGGCCCGGAGCCAGCGGCCGGGTCACATCCAGCGGACGTGGGGCAGCCACCTGCGGCTGTGGGCAAAGCGGCCACGTGCCGTCCAGCCCCGGTATTTGCCCGGGTATTTGCCCGCGTACATCATCAAGCCCAGCCTGCTCGCCCGCGGCCGACCGGTCCCCCCGCGGGTCCTGAGCCGCGCGCGTGCGGGCGGGCAGGCCGGTCAGCACCTCGTTGGTGACGGCATCCAGCACGGCCGCGCGGACCTGGGGCCGGCGTGACCGCAGGTATATGGCGAAGACGACGTCCACGCTGCGGTCGTCCATCTCGCCCCGGTACAGGACGTAACGCCAGCATCCCTCGCGCCAGATATCGGCCGGTGCGGCCGAGGTGACGGTGCTGGCGTACCGGCGCCACGGCGCGCTGCCGGTCAGCGAACTGAGCGTACGCTCGACGCTTACCCGGCGGATCTCACAAGGTTCCGAGTAACCAAGCCGGATCATGGCCTCGCCGATTTCCGGCGACAGCAGCGCGATCAGGAGGAATTCACCACCGAGGAGGCCGATCGACACGGCGGCCGCGGAGGCCGAGGCCGGCATGGTCAGCGGGGCCTGCCCAACGGTGGCGACCGCCGCGACGGCGAGCAGGACTGACCGGGCGATCGTCCGCGGCCCCACGGGTGTCACGCTCAGGTCGCCGAAGCACCCGCACCCCGCGTCGGGCCGCCGTTCGCGCAGTTCTGCCAGTGCACCCACGGCGATCAGGAACAGCAGCGTCATGCCGGCGCGGACGAGGGTCGCGGGCAGTCCCGCGCCAAACCGCCCCGCGGTCAGAATGAGCGCGATACCCAGCCCCATTTCAGTCGCGCACAGGCCGATCGCGATCGGCCGGCGCAGGCGCAACGGGAACAGCGCGGTTGGCCCGAGGGCAGCCCCCATCTCCCGCGTGCGCAGCACACGGACCGCTTTCGTGCCGCATCCGGCCAGCAGCATGGCAGCCAGGAGCGGAATCTGCACCTCCCGGATCGCACTGAGCATCGTCAGCCGCCAATCGTGATTGTCGCGTTGAAGCATCCGCTGGCGAGATCTCCGCCGAGATCGACAAACGCGGACATGGTCAGGTCGGCCACCCGGCCGCGCGGTGACGTGCCGCAGACCACGCACCGATCGCAGAAAAGGCGCGCCGCCGCCCCGCAACTCGTCACCGGAAGGTCCCGGGCGCGCGGCACGCATTCGTTGCGGATCTGGAGCACGCTTCCCAGCGACAGATAGGGCAGCCGGACGCACCCCGGGCCAGCCAGGTGCGGATCCACGGCGTAGTGTTCCGCGCGGCGGAAGTCGCCCGCACAGTGCGCTGGATCATCCGGGGGCGCGACGGCCTCGCCGGGCCGAGCGTGACCGTGGCCGGGACAGCCGGTCTCCGGGTCAAGGGCCGGGTAGGCGACGCCCAGCAGGTCCTCCGCCTCCTCGCCGGGCTCGTGCCATGTGGCTGTGCCGCTGATCGAATCCGGGACGTGCCCGCTGACCATAGGCGGCCTCGGCGGCTGGTCGGCGCGGTACGGCGGCTGAGAGGTCGCAGGAATCAGGGCTTCCACAAACCCGGGACGGCGGAGCCCGATGACGTCGATCAGGTAACCCGGCTGCAGGCGGGGGAACCGCACCTGAATACGCCCGGTGGCATAGGGCGGGATGACGAGAATCTTCCGGCCTTTCTCTGTCCCCTCGTCGACCAGCAGGGTGTCGGCATCCCGTTCCACGATCGTTCCGGTCACGCGGCCGATCTCCGCCCATATACGGTCAGCAATCGCCTTCCGGACATAATTGCGCTTAGCAATTGCTCTATCGCCTTGCCTGAGTGCGGCCGGAGCCACATCACCCCCGCGCCAGGCCGCCGTGGACGCCGCCAGGGTGAGCCGCTGCTCGCCCGCCGCGGTCTGGAGCACCAGTACGTGTGGACTAACATCTAGCACAATTCCGATAACTGTGTGTGTTGCTTCGCTGTTCAAGGCGTTGGTAGATTCAGCCGGAGACAGCACGCCAGCGTCTTTCGCGCCCCCGAATAGGGCGGATTTCAGGAGCCTGCGGCGCGCAAAGCGTGCGGGGCTCATAGCGTCCGTGACATCATCAGCGGACGGGTCATGATCGTGCAATCGGTGCACTTGCCCCCCATGGGATTGCATACCTGTCCTTTGACGATGCTTACAATCGGTGGCCTACGTCAAGCGGATCCGCAACCTTTTTGGAACGTTTACTCAGAGACACATTGAAGATTTGCCGAAATCATTGCCGAAGCTCGCGGACGACCAGTGTGAATCCAGCCGTGAACGCGGACACCCAGCAGATGATGGTGCGCATCCGGTTACTTTGGGTAACGTAAGCCCATGACGATCCGGACCGACCGTGCTGAGGGGCGCGTACGTCCGGACCATGATGATCTGAGCGGGGCGCCGCAGAAGGACTCTGGCCATAGCGATCTGGGTCACGCTGATCGGGGCCGGGACGGCGAGGCCGCCTTCCGCGAGTACGTCACCGCGCACGGCGCCGCCCTGCTGAGGATCGCCCTGCTGTTTACCGGCAACCGCGCCGACGCTGAGGATCTGCTGCAGGCGGCGCTGGCCAAGACCTACCTGGCGTGGGATCGCATCCAGGATTACGCCGCCCTCGATGCGTACGTCAAGCGCGCCATGGTGAACACGCAGATCTCCTGGTGGCGGCGGCGGCGCGTGGTGGAATTCCCCACCGAAGACATTCCTGACTGGGCTGTCGCCGAGCATCTGCCGCCCAGCGAGCTTGAGGACACGGTCCGCCGGGCCCTGGACCGGCTGCCGCGGCGAATGCGGGCCGCCGTCATGCTCCGGTACTACGAGGACATGAGCGAGCCGGAGATCGCGGACGCCCTCGGCGTGAGCCGCGGGACCGTCAAGAGCACGGTGTCGCGGGCCGTGGCGAAACTGAGAATCGATGCCGAACTGGCAGGATGCGTTACCGGCGGTCCGGCCGCATGCGTTCCCGGCGGTCCGGGGCCGGCCGATCACTGAGGTGGCCCCATGGTGCACCCGCCCCTGCCTGTGGGAATATCAGCGAAATAGCTTCGGCTGCGCGCCGTGTGCCCGGGCGGCGTGCGAATCCACGAGGTGGTGGGGCGTGCGCAGCACGATGATGGATGTCCCGTTGACGGTCACGTCGATCATGCGGTACGGCACCACGACCTTTCGCGACAAAGAAGTCGTGACGAATACCGGGGAGGGCGTCCGGCGGCAGACCTACGCCGAAGTGGCCCGCCGGGCCGCGCGGCTCGCCAACGCGCTGCGGCGGCTCGGCGTGGACGGTGACCAGCGGGTGGCCACGTTCATGTGGAACAACGCCGAGCACCTCGAGGCGTATCTCGCCGTGCCGTCCATGGGCGCGGTCCTGCACACGCTCAACATCCGGCTCAGCCCGGCCCAGATCGGCTACATCGCGACCCACGCGGACGACTTTGCGGTGATCGTGGACGCCTCCCTCGTCCCGTTGCTGGCGGAGGTGCTGCCGCACGCGCCGGCCATCCGGCACGTGATCGTCGCCGGCCTGCCCGCGGGCGAGCCGGTCCCGGGTGCGCAGACGCTGGCCGGACCGGGCCGCGAGGTGCACGGGTATGAGGAATTGCTCGCCGCCGGGCCTGACTCGTTCGGGTGGCCCGAGGTGGACGAGAAATCGGCCGCGTCGATGTGCTACACGAGCGGTACGACCGGCCACCCCAAGGGCGTCGTCTACAGCCACCGCTCGGTCTACCTGCACGCCTTGGGGCCGTGCCTGGGAAACGCCTTCGGATTTTCCGAACGGGACCGTGTACTGCCCATCGTCCCCATGTTCCACGTCAACTCCTGGGGCTTCCCATTTTCCGCCGTATTGTGCGGAGCCACCACGATCATGCCCGACCGGCATATGCAGCCCGCGGCGATGGTCCGCCTCATCGAGTCCGAGCGTCCTACGGTGGCGGCCGGCGTCCCGACGATCTGGCAGGGCGTGCTCGAGCACGTCCGCGCACACGGCGGGGACCTGTCGTCCCTGCGAATGGTGATCGCGGGCGGTTCCGCCGTCCCGCATTCGCTGATGAAGGCGTACGACGAGCTGGGAGTGACGCTGGTGCAGGCCTGGGGCATGACGGAGACGTCGCCACTGGGCAGCGTGGCGGTTCCGCCGGCCGGCGTGACCGGGGCCGAGGCGTGGCCGTACCGGGACAGTGCGGGCCGCTTGTTCTGCACCGTGCAGG
>Ga0209839_10001144_pt1 | contig 13697 bp, 12 predicted proteins | sample OrgsoiDNA2013050_FD_185800 | JGI IMG/M metagenome (GOLD analysis project Ga0209839, IMG submission 185800) | Permafrost soil microbial communities from the Arctic, to analyse light accelerated degradation of dissolved organic matter (DOM) -... | ecosystem: Environmental > Terrestrial > Soil >... | reverse complement strand
GTTCAGCATCGTGGTCGTTCAGCATCGTGGTCGTTCAGCATCGCCGCCCTGCCGCCCCGTCAGCGCGCCGGCAGGGCCCGTACCAGCGGGAGCCGACGACCGTGCGCGGCGGCCAGGGCCGACCGGATCTCGGCGGCCACCTCGTGGCCGTCCTGGCGGATCCTGCTGGGCGGGTAGTGCAAGACGATGATTCCGTGAGCGCTCATCCGCGAATGGCGCGCCATAGTCCGCTCCCAGTCGGCCGGGGACAGGTGCCACTGTCGCGAGTCGACCTCCGCAGCCACCCCGGCGTCCGGCCACCAGGCATCCGGAATCGCCAGGAGTTCCTCGCCGACGAACAGGCGCGGGTTCAGCATGGGCATCGGCAGCCTTTCTCGCTTGATCAGGCGGACCAGATCGGCCTCGGCCGTCGACCGGACGCCGCCTGCTACCTCGGCCAGCGCGCGCCGTAACCGGGCCGAGCCCCGCACCGGCCCGCTCTCCAGTTCCGCTGCGAGCTGCCACACCTGCACCTTGCCCTGCTGAACGCCGGCCGCCACGACTGCGCGGATGTCGGCACCGTCACGCAACTGCCGGACGGTGTCGGCGATGGCGCGGGCCGGCGGCGCATAGATAAGATCGCCGTCGCCGTGGGCTACGTTCGGCGCGACGCCCGTGCGATGCACGCGGACGAAGCCAACGCTGCGCTTGCGGCATTGCAGCGGCGCGAGGACGTCGATGCTGTCACCGTCGTAGGGTCGGATGCCGTGCCACGCCAGCGCCGCCGGACCGCTAACCGCTGCCCCGGGGCCGGCGTAGAGGCAGGCGGCCGCAGCCCGCTGGCGGAGGGTCGTGCTGCCCCCGCTGGCGAGATAGACGCCAGGGAGCATAACCAGCCAGGGCCCGTCTGGCCGAATGCGATAACGGAGCGCCGACTCCGACATTGCGCAGCGCAGGGCCTGATCCCGGCTTACGACTCCGTGTTGCCGGCGCACCAGGCTCGCTAAGGCGTCCGCGTCGAAGCTGCACCGTAGTCCCATACCGGAAGCGTGGCACCAGCCTCTGACAGACCGTCCCTCCTGGCCCCGCCCGGGGTGCGCGTCCCCGCGACCCAACGACGTGGTTGGGCACCTGCTGTCGTCCTAGTGACCGCAGATGCCCAACCACGACGTCCCCGGCCACTGCCGGCTGGCCGCGGAGAGAGGCGCCGGCCCCGGACCCAATGACGTGGTTGGGCACCTGCTGTCGTCCTAGCGACCGCAGATGCCCAACCACGTCGTCCCGGCCCGTCGGGCTCCGCCCGCCACCGCCCGCCACCGCCACCGCCCGCCAGCCACCGACCGCGCCAGCCACCGCCCACCGCCACCGCCACCGCCCGCCACCGCCAGCCGGGCCGGCGGGATCGGCGATACTGGCGGCGTGGCTGCGCTGATTCCCCGGCCGCGGACTGAGATCGCCCCCGGCGCCGTGCATGTGCCCGGCTGGCTGAGCCCCAGCAGGCGGCGCGACTTCGTGACGGCCTGCCGGGAGTGGGCCAAGCCCCCCGCCGGGATGCGGGCCACCCGGATGCCCACCGGCGGCGTGATGTCGGTGCAGACCGTCTGCCTGGGCTGGCACTGGCTTCCCTACCGGTACACGCGCACTGCCGAGGACGTCGACGGCGCGCCCGTGAAGCCGTTCCCCGGCTGGCTCGCTGACCTGGGACGGCGAGCTATCGCCGACGCCTACGACGACCCCGCTGCCGCGCGGCAGTACCAGCCCGACGTCGCCCTCATCAACTTCTACGACGACACCGCCCGGATGGGCATGCACGCCGACAAGGAGGAACGCAGCCTTGCCCCGGTCGTCTCGCTCAGCATCGGCTCGTCCTGCGTGTTCAGGTTCGGCAACTCCAGCACCCGCAACAGGCCCTGGACCGACGTCCAGCTTGAGTCCGGGGACCTGTTCGTCTTCGGCGGGCCGGCGAGGCTGGCCCACCACGGCGTGCCCAGGACCATCCCCGGTACCGGCGACCCGGAGGCCGGCCTGGAGGCCGGCCGGCTGAACATCACGCTGCGCGAGTCCGGACTGACCTGAGCAGCCGCCACCGGCCGGCCGGCGAGCTGGCATGCTGGCGGCATGCCCGAGGGTGACACGGTCTGGCGCGCCGCGCGCCAGCTGCACGAGGCGCTGGCGCAGCGGGTCCTGACCGGCAGCGACTTTCGCGTCCCCCGGTACGCGACGACCGACCTCACCGGACGCCGCGTGACCGAGGCGCTGCCCCGCGGCAAGCACCTGCTGATCCGCGTCGAGGGTGGCGTCACCGTGCACACCCACCTGCGGATGGACGGCTCCTGGCGGATCCGCCGGGCAGGCGGCTACCCGCCCCGCGATCACCGGGTCCGGCTGATCCTCGCCAACCAGCAGTGGCAGGCCATCGGCTCCCGGCTGGGGACCGTCGAGGTCCTGCCGACCGCGGCGGAGTCTCGGGCAGTCGGGCATCTCGGCCCGGACCTGCTCGGGCCCGACTGGGACGGCGCCGAGGCCGTGCGCCGCCTGCTGGCCGACCCCGGCCGCCCGGCCGGGGAGGCGCTGCTCGACCAGCGGAACCTGGCGGGCATCGGCAACGTGTACAAGGCCGAGACGCTGTTCCTGCGCGGAATCCACCCGTGGCGGCCCATCGGGCAGGTCCCTGACCTCCCCGGTCTCGTCGACCTCGCCCGGCGGATGCTGGAGGCCAACAAGAACCGGCCCGGCCGGATCATCACCGGCAGCGGCGCCCGCGGTGAGCAGGTCTGGGTGTACGGACGGGCCGGCCGGCCATGCCTGCGGTGCGGCGCGCCCATCCAGCGGGCCGATCAGGGCCCGGCCCCCGAGGAACGGGTCACCTTCTGGTGCCCGAAATGTCAGCCCGCCGCTTCCCCTTAGCCTCTTTCTTACTAAATGACAGCAGCCGCAGCCGCAGATTGGCCGCCCGGTGCCCAGCCAGAACGAGAGGTCCCCGTGCACGATTCCGCCGCCCAGGCTGACGGCAGGGTGCTATCCGCGCAGAACGTCGACCTCGTGCGCGACGACCGCACGCTGCTGAGCCAGGTCAGCGTCACCGTACGGGCGGGCGAGCACTGGGCGCTGCTCGGGCCCAATGGCGCGGGCAAGAGCACCCTGCTGCGCATCTTCGCGACGTACGCGCACCCGACCCGGGGCCATGTCGGCATCCTGGGCCAGCGACTCGGCCGGGTGAACGTCTTCACTCTCCGGCCGCTGATCGGCTACGTCACCGCGCATCATCCGCTGGCCTCGGCTCGCACCGTGCGCGAGGTCGTGCTGACCGGTGCCACCGGCACCATCGAGATAGCGGCCCGGTGGGAGCCGAGCCCGGCCGAACTGGCCCACGCGGACGAGCTCATCGAGCTGCTCGGCCTGGGACGGCTGGCCCGGCAGCGGTGGCCGGTCCTGTCGCAGGGCGAGCGCGGCCGGACACTGATCGCCCGCGCGCTCATGGCGCAGCCCCGGCTCCTGCTCCTGGACGAGCCGACCGCCGGCCTGGATATCGGCGGCCGCGAACAGCTCTTGGCGAGCCTGGATGAGCTGCGCCAGCGGCAGCCGGGCCTGGCCTCCGTGCTGGTGACCCACCACCTGGAGGAGCTGCCGGCCAGCACGTCGCACGCCATGCTGCTGCGCGAGGGCGCGCTCCTGGCGGCCGGGCCGGCCGACGATGTCCTCACCACCGAGCTGGTCAGTACCTGCTTCGATTACCCGATCGCCATCGCCCGGCACGCGGGCCGGTGGGCCTCGGTTGCCCAGGCGGGCGACCGCTAGCTTCCGCCGCCCGCCCCGCCGCCCGCACTGCCGCCCGCACTGCCGCCCGCACTGGCCCGCAGCATCATTTCGCGGAATGGACTCAGCAGGAACGGCCCGGCGGCGTGTTAGCTGTATGCAGACGACCAGGCGGACGACCGGGATGGCTCGCGCGAACGGGGCCGCTCAGCACAGGGCGAGGCCATGCGGGTGATCGGTGTGGCAGGCAGGGATCACCTGGCTCGCCGCGCCGGCTCAGCGCCGGGGCCGCAGGCTGCCGGGACCCGGCCCGCGCCGACCGCCGCGGAGCTGGATGACGTTGTCGGTCAGCTGTACCAGGCGCACGCCGTGACCCTGGTCCGGATGGCGAACCTGCTGATCCGGGATCGTGCCGGCGCCGAGGACATCGTGCAGGACGCGTTCATTGGGCTGTACCGGGCCCTGCCGCGACTGCGCGATCACGACCAGCTCCTGCCTTACCTGCGGACCGCGGTCATTAACGGGTCCCGCTCGGCGCTCCGGCAGCAGCGCCGGACCGCGCTCCGCGTTCTTCCGCACGAGGCCGCGGAGTCGTCGGCCGAATCGGCGGTGCTGCTGAGCGAGGAGCGGCGGGCGGTCTTCGCCGCCATGGGCCGGCTGCCCCGGCGGTCCCGGGAGGTACTAGTGCTGCGCTACTACCTGGACCTGCCCGACCACCAGATCGCCGCCGCTCTCGGAGTCAGCAGGGGCACCGTGTCGTCGACTGCGTCCCGCGCGGTCGCCGCGCTGGCCCGCGAGCTGAAGGAGGACCTGTGAACACCATCGAGGAGCGGCTGCGCGACGCGTTCCGCGCCGACGGCGAGGCGATCCGGCCCGAGACGATCCGGCCCGCGCCCGCGGCCCGGGGCGGCCAGCCGGGCCCGCAGCTGACCGCCGCAGCGCCGCTCGGGGCGCCTGGCGCGGCCGGGCACCGAGCCAGTCGCATTCTGCTCCCCGCGGCTGCTGCGGCGGCGGTCACGCTCATCATCGTGCTGACTGCCGTGCTGGTGCCCCGGGCCACCCCCTCGGGCCACGGCGGCGGCAGCCAGCCGTCCGCGGCCGCCCCTGGCTACCCGAGGTACTTCGTCGCGCTGAATCCGGACAACAACGGCCGGCGCCTGGACGTGCGCAGCGCGGTCAGCGGAGCGCTGGTCGGCTCGGTCAGGCCACCGCACGGCAGCACCTTCAGCAGCGTGGCGACGGGGAACGGCACCAGCTTCATCGCGGCCACGTGGGGGCCGGGGGCCTGCCAGACCGGGTTCTACCGGTTCCGGCTGCGCCGCGGCGGGCGGCCGACTGCGCTCAGCCTCTCCGCCGGACCGGTCCGGTCGCTCGACCTGGACCTGGCCGTCAGCCGCGACGGCCAGACAATTGCTTACCTCGGCGACGATTGCGCCAGCGGGAAAGTCCCGGCGTCGTCGTTCCTCACGGTGCTCAGCACCGCGACCGGGCAGCAGAAACGATGGACCTATCCCCGGCAGCAAGACGTCGAGTCGCTGTCGCTGACTGCCGACGGCGGCAAGCTCAGCTACAACGTCGCCGAGACCAAGCTTTTCCCCGCGATAACCGGGCTACTCGCGACCGGCGCCAGGACCGGGCGGCTGGCGGCGCACAGCCACATTGTCGCCAGGGGCGCCCAGTTCGCCCCCGGTACCGATATACCGGCCAACGTCCTGACGCCGGATGGCCGCACGCTGTACTTCTCCACGAACCCGACCGGGGCCGGCCTGTCCTGGCAGCTCCGCGCCTATAACGTGGCGACCGGCCAGCTCAGGATCCTGCACCGGTTCCCCGGCTCGAGTTTTACGGTGCAGGTGGACCCGGCCGGCCGCTACCTGCTGCTCGATTCCGAGCTTGGCTCGACCCTCTCGACGCCGCGCCTCGCCCGGCTCGACACGGTGACCGGGAAACTCAGCTACCTGCCGGCCGCCTGGATCGGCCCGGACGCGGACCCGGGCATCGCCTGGTGAGCGGCCGCTTTCCCGCCTGCCTCGCGGCCTGCCGCCGCCCCGTGCTCCGGCCGATCCCCGTGCGCCGTCAGGACGGCAGGTCCAGGTCCTGGACGGCGCTGGCGGCCATCTCGGGGGTGACCGCGCCGTTGGCGCCCGCCCAGGCGGCCCCGCAGAGGGCCCGCAGGCCGTCGATGGGATCGCCGGAGCCGGACAGCCCGAGCCGGCCTGCATCGGAGTCCAGCCGCGCGGTCCAGCCGCCGCACCGGAAGCCACCGTCACCGGGCGTCGCCGCTGGATGCCCGGACAGCAGCCCGTCCAGGTCACGGGCCAGGTAAGTCGGCCGCAGCCCTGGCGGGGCGAGCACCGCGTCGGCCGGCTGGCTGACCCCGGTCAGCACCAGCATGCTGTCGGCCTTGCCGCGCACCGCGCCCTCGATGTCGGTATCCAGCCGGTCGCCCACGACCAGCGGCCGGGTGGCGCCGGTACGCTGCACGGCCTCGGCGTGCAGCGGCGGCTCGGGCTTGCCGGCCACCACCGGATGGCGTCCCGTCGCGGTCACGAGCACCTGGATGAGCGAGCCGTTGCCCGGCTGAGGGCCGCGCGGTGACGGCAGGGTCACGTCGGCGTTCGACGCCACAAACCAGGCGCCGGCCCTGATCGCCATGGCAGCCTCAGCCAAGAGGCCATAACTAATGTCCGGCGCGTAACCCTGCACGACAGCCTGCGGATGCTCGGCGGCGGTGGAGACCGGCCGCAGGCGCCGCTCGCGCAGCGCGATACGCAGCCCGATCCCGCCGACCACCAGGACCGGCGCCCCGGCAGGCAGCCGCTGCGCCAGCAGCCGCGCCGCTGCCTGCGCGGAGGTGACGACATCGTGCACCGTGGCTGGCACGCCCAGGCTGGTGAGCTGGGCGGCGATGGCCGACGGCGAGCGCGACGCGTTATTGGTCACGAATGCCAGCCGCATGCCCAGGTGCGTGGCCTTGGCCAGGGCATCAGCCGCTCCTGGTATCGCCTTGCCGCCTAGGTAGACCACGCCGTCGAGGTCCAGCAGCGCGACATCGTAGACCGTGGCGAGCGGGTCCGCGCTACCGCGGGGCAGTCCGGTTTCCTCCCCAGGGGCGGCGGCGGGGGCGGGATGCTGGCTGGGCGCGGCCATCTCGTTTGCAGTCAATCGGCGCTTTCCTCCCTGAGCCGGTTCCGCGCGCTCAGTGTGGCACGGACGCTGCGCAGGGCGTCGGTATAGTGCCGGATGCTCGGCCGCATGGCCGCCGCCAGCGCCAGGTGCTCGGCGGCCGCGCCCGGATCGCCCGTCCGGGCCAGCGCCAGCCCGAGCCCGAACCGCGCGTAGTCATCGGCCGGGCTGGCCTCGACGATCCGGCGGAAGTTTCCCGCGGCGGCCGCATACCGGCCGGCGTCGAACTGGGCCCGCGCCAGCGCCTCCAGGACGCTCCTGGAGTGCGGCTCCGCGGCGGCGGCCCGCTCGAGGAGCTGCGCCGCGGCCGCGGCGCTGCCCCGCTCCAGCAGCTGCAGGCCGCTCCGGTAGAGCACGTAGGTGTCGCTGTCATCCGCAGCCACGCCGTTGTCTCCCGCAGCGTCACCCTGCGGTGGCATCTCGTTTGATCTGCAATTTCTCCGATTATCTCCGCTCTCAGGGTCATTTGCCGCCGCGACGTCCCGCGCCCGGCGGGAATCGCGGCCGCCATCTGATCCTTCAGACATACGTGCAGATCCTTCCGTCCGGCCACGACCCGGCAGCGCGAGGCGCGTCCGGCCTCGTGCTGGCGCCGTTTCGTGGCGTCCGCTACGCCGAGGACCGGGTGAGCGGGCTCGCCGAGGTCACCTCTCCACCGTACGACGTGATCGCCAGCGAGAACGAGGACCAGTTGCGGGCATCCGATCCGCACAACGTGGTCAGGATCATCCGGCCGCGCCATCTGGCGGGCCAGCCGGGGAGCTCATGGGATGATGCCGCGGCTGATCTGCGGCAGTGGCTGGACGAGGCCATCCTCGTCCCCGACTCCATGCCCGCGCTCTACGTTTATGAGCAGCTCACCGCCGGGCAGGACGGCGGGCCGGGGCGGCTGCAGCGTGGCCTGATCGGGGCCGTCCGGCTGGTCCCGCGCGACGCCGGGATCGTCCGGCCGCATGAGGCTGTGGCGCCGGGGCCAGTCGCCGGACGGCTGGCGCTGATGGACGCGACGCAGGCGAACCTGGAGCCGATCTTCCTGCTCTACGACGGAACCGAGCACGGGGGTCCTCGGCACGGGGCGACGACGCGGATCGTGACGGAGGCCGCCACCGCGCGGCCGCCGCTGGCGCAGGCGCGCACCCCCGACGGGATCCGGCACCGGCTCTGGGCCATAACCGACCCCGTCGAGCTAGCCGAGATTGCGGCGGACCTGAAGCCGCGCACCGCGCTCATCGCCGATGGTCATCACCGGTACGCCGCCTATCTCGAGCTGCAGGAGCGCCGGCACGCGGCCGGCGCTGGCAGCGGCCCCTGGGACTTCGGGCTTGCCCTGCTCGTAGACTCGGCCGCCTACCCGCCGCAGGTCGGGGCGATCCACCGGGTCATCCCCGGCCTGGCTAGCGACCGGGCCGCGGCGCTGGCGGCTACGGCGTTCCGGGTCAGCGAGCTGCCGGGCGGCACCACGGACCTGCCGACCGCACTGCAGAGGCTGGACGCCGCTGGCCACGACGTCGCCTTCCTGCTCGCGGGCGACGGCCACGCTTACCTGCTGACCGACCCCGACCCCGCCCAGGTGCAGGCCGCCATGCGGCACGATCCGCCGGAGCCATGGCGCAGGCTGCCGGCCGCCGTTCTGCAAGAGCTGCTGATGGGCCGCATCTGGCGGACCGGCGACGATGAGGCGACCATCCGCGCCGTCCACGACCCCGTTGCCGCCATCCGGGCGGCCGACGCGGCGCCCGGCACGACAGCGGTCCTGTGCACCCCGATGTCGGCGGCCGACGTGTACGAGGTGGCCGCACAAAGACGGATAGTTCCGCGGAAGTCGACGTCCTTCGGACCCAAGCCCCGTACCGGCCTGGTGTTCCGGATGTTCGCCGAAAGCTGAATCCCTTGTCGTGCGACTAGCCGCCAAAGCGTCGCCCGGACGAGGGCTGACTACGGTGGCGGGGGCCCGCTTCCCGCATCCTGCCCGGCCTGACAACATGTCCTCATGGAGGACGCTGAGCCAGCATTCGCAGGTGCCGATGTCATCACCGACCTGGGCAACGAGGTATTCCAGATCGATACGCGGATGGCTGGATACGACGGCATCACGGCCGGATACCTGATCCGGAGCGACCGGCCCTGCCTCGTGGAGACCGGCACGGCTCCGTCGGCGCCGTTGGTCAGGGACGCACTGGCGGCCCTCGGCATCGGGCCCGCGGACCTCGCCACCGTCGTGGTCACTCACATCCACCTCGACCACGCGGGCGGCACCGGGGACATCGCGGAGATGTTCCCGGCGGCAGAGGTCGTCGTGCATGAGCGGGGGGCCCGCCATCTCGCCGATCCGTCCCGGCTGATGGCCAGCGCCCTGCTGGTCTATGGCGACGAGCTAGACGGGCTGTTCGGCACCCTGGCGCCCACCCCGGCCGGGCGCATCCGGGCCGTGGAAAATACGGGAGTCGTCGATCTGGGCGGGGGCCGACGGCTGGACAGCTATTACTCCCCCGGCCACGCCAAGCATCACGTCGGCCTGGTCGACTCGGTCACCGGTGACCTCTACGTTGGCGACGCCGCAGGCGTCTATATCCAGGAAACCGGGGACATGCGGCCGGCCACCCCGCCCCCGGACTTCGACCTGGGCGTCGCACTCGAATCGCTGCGCACGTTCGCGGCGCTGCAGCCCACCCGGCTCCTGTTCAGCCACTTCGGGCCCGTAACCGCCGTCGGGGAGACCCTGGAGCGGTCCGCGGCCGAGCTTAACCTCTGGGTCGACGAGACCAGGCGGGCGCGCAGCACCGGGATGGACCTTGACCATGCCGCCGCGATGGTCGCCGAGCGCACGCGCCAGCGGTACGCGGCGCTAAGCCCGGGCGCCGATCCGCAGATCGCGGCCAAGTTCGACCGGATCAGCGGCGCGGCCGCCAACGTGGCCGGAATCATGCACTGGCTGGACAAGACCGACGGCGCCTAGCCGATAGGGCAGAGTTGGCTGCCGTTCAGGGCCCTTTCGCGCGCTTTCATGATCCCGCCGGGCGTGCGTGGCCGGGCTTGGGTGATCACCACCGTTTTTCAGCGTGGCGGGGTGAGACGGTGGTGGTCACCGGCGGCCGGGTTCCGGCGCTGCCCGAAGCCGTGCCCGGGGCGACCGTAAGTGCCGGGGCGGGCGGCCGGGCGGCCGTCTGACGTCATGGTTGCCCCTCTGCTGTCGTTGCAACGGCAGCAGAGGGGCAACCATGACATTGCGCAAGAGCCTCGCCGCCGCACCGTGCCGAAGGCACGTCGCTGGCCCGGCCTGCCCCCGCCCGCCGCGCACCACCCCGGGTAACCTCAAGCTGACCAGCGGAACAAGACCGCTGCCAGCCAGATTGCGGCGACCCATTGAACCCGCCCGCGCGTAACGCGGCGAAACGGTAGTGACCACCGACGGCCAGGTCCGGCCCAGCCGAAGCCACACCCGTGGCGACCGCAAATCCCGGGCGGCACCCGGGCCGGTGCCCGGCTGAGCGGGAAACCGCCGGCCCTCGGCCGCAGCGCTCATCCGGCAACCCCGCCAGCATCACCAGTAACGCGACGACCTCCCCTGGAGCCCGCGCGTTTCGGAATCACGATCGGTCGCGCACGCCCTCCGCATCTGCGCCCGCCACCGCCGAGTCGCCGTCAGCCGGCTCTGCCTCGTCGTCAGCGTCAACGGCCTCGACGGCAGCGGCCCCACCAGCACCGGCCGCGTCGCCGGCCGTAGCCGCGGCAGAGTCGCCGTCAGCGCCAGCGGCAGAGTCGCCATCAGTGTCGGCGTCGGCGTTGGCGTCAATGTCCTCGGCGGGAGCGACGGCGTCGGCGGCAGACTCATCGTCCGGCTCAGATTCGTCATCGGCATCGTCCAGGTCATCCCAGGCGTCATCGAGATCCTCGATAAGTATCTCGTCGAGTTCTTCGACACGCTCGGCCGCGTCTGTCTCGTCGGCTGAGTCGGCCGCCGCCGCCTTGCCGAACCACTCCCTGGCCTCTTCCTCCCGGCTCGCGTCGAGCAGGGCATCGGCGTAAGCGTAGAAGAGCCGCGCATGCCCCGCTCGGCCGCGCTTATCGGTGAGCTCAGGCACCTGAAGGGCCACGACGGCCGCGTCTGGCAAGCCCTGATCGCGGCGAATGCCCGACTCGACAATGTGCAGCTCGATCTGAGTGACGCGATCAGCCGACTGTGCCTCCGGTCCGGTGACGATATCCAGAGCGCGGTCGAGTCTGCCAAGCGCGCGCTCGCAATCCGCCATCAGGGGAAGGTAGCTATTGCGGCCGGTTAGCCTGCGAGCCGCACGGAACTCAGTTAGCGCGTCCGCCCACCTGCCCGCCTGATAGGCGGCGATAGCGCAGGTCTCCCGGACTATCCCGACCCGCGCCGCGAGGCCGCGGGCCGCCAGGGCGTACTGGTAGGCACGCTCGGGATCTTCCTCAAGTCCGGTAGCGACCAAGAATCGGGCAACTGCGTCTGCTAGGTCGCCTGGCAGTGTCCGTAGCTCAGCCATGGCATCTGGATCTAGCTGATCAGCAGTAATACTGTCCGGAACCCGCAGCTGGCGACTCTCACCGTCGCGCTGGCGGCCCGGCCGTGCAGCCTCGCCGTCGCTACTGTTCCGATACGGTCTCGTATCGGAACTGCCAGCACCTCGCGGCCCGCTTCCACCTCGTGGCGCGCCGCCGCCGCGCTGGCCGCTTCCGCCACGGAAGTCGGTGCCACCGCGCGATCCGCTGCGACTCTCTGGGCGTCCGCGGTCTCGCTCATATCCAGTGCGCTCAGAACCGCCCCGGCCCGATCCGGCTCCGGCCGGTCGCGCTGCTCCTGAACCCGCTGCTCCTGAACCCGCTGAGCCGGACCAGCTCCTGGCGGAACCGCCCCTGTCCGACGGGCTCCTGTCGGCCGCGCCGCCGCGCGACCAACCGGACGAGCTTGGCTGGCCTGCAGAGCGTTCCGGCCCAGCCGGGCGGGACCCGCTCGGTCGAGCGTAGCCGCGTTGCCGGTCATCGCCGCGAGAGCCGCCGTACTGCGGCCTGTCCTGGCTCCACTGCCGATCGGGCTGGCCCTGCCGGTCATCACCAGAAGGTCGGCCGCCCGGCCGGTCAGTGCCCGGCCCGGCGCCGCGCTGCCTGTCGTCCCGACGCTGCCAGGACTGGCCGCCCTGCCGGTCAGCGCCCGGCCGGTCAGCGCTCTGCCCGGCGCCGCGCTGCCTGTCGTCGCCGCGCTGCCAGGACTGGCGAGGCTGCCAGTCATTGCGTTGCCCGTCACGGCTGTCCTGGGCATTCCGGTTATCTGGCCTGGCCGGCCTATCACTCCAGTTCCGGCTGGGGGCGCCGCCAGTGCCCGTAGAGTCGCGTCCACCGGACCCAGGGGGCCTGCCGCCAGACCACGAGCCCCTCTCGCTGGTTCGCCGGTCACCGGCGCCCGCCTGGTATCTGCTCCCGCGCTCCTGCGGGCCGGTGCCGCGGGCCGGATTGCGCCCGTCAGGCGTGCCCCGGTCGTTGCCTCGGTCCTGGCGGCTGTAACCGCCCCGAGACTCATCCTGGGCGCTCCAGTTGCCGCCGCTAGATCCACCGCTTCGCCCGCCGGGTCGGCCGGAACCTGGCCCGCGCGAAGCCGACGCCGAGCCCCGACCGCCCTGCCAGCCACTTGTACCGCCCGAACGTCCGTAACCGCGCTCCCCCGCCGACTCACGCCTGTCCGAAGGAGAACTGCCGGGCGCCCTGCCGTAGCGGTCGCCACCAGTCGGCCCGTCGCGCCGCTGCCCGCCGCCGGGACTGGTCGGGCCACCATCGCGGCCGCTCACGCCACCATTGCGGGGCCGCCGGTCCGGTACAGCCGAGCCAGACCTGTTCCGGTCGTAACCCCGCGCAGAGTAACCCCGCTCAGAATTGCCCGACTGCCAGGACGTGCCCGGCCGGCCCTGGCTAGCGTCGCCCCGGCCGCCCTCGCCCTGGCCTAGGCCGCCCGGCCGGCGCTCATCGGGCCGTCCCTCGTCGTTGCCGCGTTCAGAAGACCGGCGCCCCTCCGGCCCGCGTCCGGCGCCAGGCGCGCGGCGAGATCCACCGCTGCCGCTACCTGGAGCCCGGCTTCCCGAGGTTCCATAGCCGCCGCGCTGATCCCGAGAGCCTGATCCCCCGAACGTCCGGCCATCCGATCCGCGGCTAGCCGAGCCACCTGAACTACTGCGGCCGCCCGAACCTCCCGCCGCGCCATACCGCCCGGCGCCCCCGCCACCGCCGCCTGCTGCGCTGCCATCTGCGCCGGAAGCCCGGCCGCCAGAACTGCCACGCCAGGGCGCCCTTCCGGAACCACCCGAGCCGGAGTTCCCCGAGCCCGAACTGCCCGAGCCCGAGCTGCGCGGGTTCGACCCACCCGCGCTCGACCCCCGCGGGTTCGAGCGATGTGAACCAGACCCGGCAGAGCCTGAGCCGTTAGAACTGCGACTGCCGTAACCGCCCGAACCGCGAGCTCCGTCCGGGCTCCGGCTTCCGCCAGCGCGCCCTCCTCGCTGCCCGCCCGAACCACCGGCAGTACTGCTAGAACGACTCGCTGGCGAGCCAGAGCCCGCAGGCCCGCGCGCCTTCCCCACCATCGGGAATCCTCCAAAGCTGAGTTAATGAGCTGCGACATTCGCCGCAAAGGCCGGACATGCCAAAACACGCTGAGGGCCACTACCAGAAATGGTAACGGCCCTCAGCGGGAAGATGTCCGGCGGCGTCCTACTCTCCCACGCAGCTTCCCACGCAGTACCATCGGCGCTGAAGGGCTTAACTTCCGGGTT
>Ga0209839_10001143_pt1 | contig 13697 bp, 6 predicted proteins | sample OrgsoiDNA2013050_FD_185800 | JGI IMG/M metagenome (GOLD analysis project Ga0209839, IMG submission 185800) | Permafrost soil microbial communities from the Arctic, to analyse light accelerated degradation of dissolved organic matter (DOM) -... | ecosystem: Environmental > Terrestrial > Soil >... | reverse complement strand
TGACAAGACAGGCCATAAAGTCTGCGTCGCCGAATCGAAGGTGATCGGAACCGACCATAAACGGCGTGAAAGTGCTGGTCCCCTCCTGTGGCCGAAGCGTAGCGCCGCCGTTTCCCATTCAGTTCGATACAATTGTCAACGGAGTGTTTAGGTCCTTCAGCGTGGTGGCGGGATGTGCGTGTCTCTTGCTCGTGCTCTACGGCGCGGCAGGTACCGCTCCGGCAGTTGTCCCCATTCGATTTGAAGACGTTGTGGCCTCCTCGGGCATCGGTTTTGTTTTAGAGAACTGTCCTACTTCGAGGAAGCACCTGATTGAGACTATGGCCGGGGGAGTTGCAGTCTTCGACTACGATGGCGATGGACGTCCAGACGTCTTTTTCACGAATGGGGCCGAATTGCCTTCGCTCGCCAAAACCGGCAAGAAGTATTGGAACCGCCTCTATCGCAACGAAGGCGGCTTTAAGTTTCGCGACGTCACTGAGGAGGCGGGCGTCGCCGGGGATGGTTATTCGATGGGCGCCGCGGCTGGAGACTATGACAACGACGGCCATCCGGACCTCTTCGTCGCGGGGGTCAATCGCAACATCCTCTATCACAATCTTGGCAACGGCAAGTTTGAAGACGTGACCGCGAAGGCGGGTATTCGCAGCGGCGAATGGGCGGTAGCCGCTGGATGGTTTGACTACGATAACGACGGTCGTCTGGATCTCTGGGTGGTTCACTACGCAAAATGGTCGCCGGACTACGATCGCTTCTGCGGAGATACACAACGTGCGATTCGCGTGTATTGCCATCCCAAATATTTCGAGGGGATCGCCAGCACTCTCTATCACAACCGGGGCGACGGCACGTTTGAAGATGTGTCGGAGAAGGCCGGCATTGCCTCCTTCGCCGGCCGCGGGATGAGCCTTGCGTTCGCCGACTACGATCAGGACGGCTATGCCGACGTCTTCGTCACCAATGACAACATGCCGAATTTTCTTTTTCATAACCGCGGGAACGGGACGTTTGAAGAGAAGGGTTTATCGGCCGCTGTAGCGCTTCGCGAAGATGGCAAACCGGTGGCGAGCATGGGCACGGATTTTAGGGATTACGACAACGATGGGCGGCCGGACATCGTCGTAACAGCGCTGGCGCATGAGACTTTTCCGCTGTTTCGAAATACAGGAGGGGGACACTTCCAGGATGCCACGTACTCCAGCCACATGGCCGCGCTCAGCACACAGCACAGCGGCTGGGGCACGGGCCTTTTCGACTTCAACAACGATGGCTGGAAAGACATATTTACTTCTAACGCGCACGTGAACGACCGCGTAGAGCTTTTTGAAGCTGCCGCCTATAAGGAACCCAATTTCATCTTTGCCAATCTTGGCAACGGGACCTTCGCTAGCGTGCCCGATGCGGGGCTGAACGAAGTGAAGGCGCATCGCGGGAGCAGCTATGCCGATTTTGACGGCGACGGCCGCATGGACGCCGTGGTTTCCTCTCTCGGTGAATCCGTTGAGCTATGGCGCAACATCACCACCGGGCGGGATCACTGGATCGATATCAAGCTTACCGGCACGCACAGCAATCGCGACGGCATCGGCGCGCACATTCGAATCGGAAGTCAGTTTAACGACATGACTAGCGCAGTGAGTTATGCGTCTTCCAGCCTGGTTCCGGTACACTTCGGACTGGGAAAGACGGCGATCGTGGATCGCATTGAGATCGCCTGGCCCAGCGGCAGGCGCCAGGCGATCGAGAACGTCAAGGCCGACCAGGTTCTCACGGTGCGCGAGCCGCAGTAAGCGGGATCCACCCATTTTCAATAAATGTTCAATGCAGGTTCAACCCAGTACTTGGCGCATCAGTTCCAGACTCTTGGGAACCGCCGTCGCGGCCGGTTCGTTCCCCTCCATCTCGAGCGAAACATAGCCTTTGAAGTTCGCCTGGCGGAGTATCTTCGCGATACGGCGGTAGTCGAGGTCGAGGGTGTACCAGACCCCGCCGCCGAAATACGTTTTGAAATGCACGATATTGGCATGCGGGGCGATTTTTTCAATCTCGGGATAGGGGTCGCCGGGGAAATTTCCGATATCGAGATTGATGCCGAGCCAAGGTGAATTCACCGTCCGATAGATGTGCAGCAGCGCTTCTGTTTTGGTGGTCAGTCCCCAATGGTTCTCCAGATCTAGGATCACCCCCGCCTTCTCCGCCGCGGGGAGGCACTCTCGAATCGAATCGATGCACCACTTCAGCGCGTCCTCGTTCGTGTAGCCGGGGAGCGGCGGCTCATCGCCCTTCACCTTCATCAGGTCATCGAAGGATCCGATGGTCTTCCAGCGGCCTGAGTTCAATCGTATCGAGGGAATCCCCAATTGCGCGGCCATCTTGATGCAATCGAGCGTGTGGTCGATCTCTTTGCGGCGAACTTGTGCATCAGGCGAGACGAAGTCCTGGTGAATGGAGAACTGAATCAGGTCGAGGCCATTTCGAAACGCCTGCCGCTTGAGCTGATTCAGATATGCGGCCGATTCGCCGTTCATCTGGCGGTGCAGGACCTCGACGCCATCGAATCCCAGTCTTCCGGCTTCGTCGATCACCGATTCGATTGGATACTGGTCCCCCTTGAAGTGCCAGTAGGAGTAGCTGGAGACGCCCAATCGGATACGGCGCTTGGTATCCGGTTCCGCCGCCTGCGTCCCGGCTCCCATCAAGCCGATTGCGGCGGTGCTGAGCTCGATCCATTTGCGTCTTGAGGGTTTTAACATTTAGTTAAAGATAAGACAAATCGCGGCAAGAATACAAACCGGTAGCCGCGTGTGCCACTTAGTAGATCACTTTCAACGAAAACTGGATCTGGCGGGAGCTGCCGGCGGTCCGGCTGATTTCTCCAAACCCCGGCCCAAGCACGATATTCGAAGGCAGGCCGAAGTTAACGATGTTGAACACGTTGAAGAACTCGGCGCGGAACTGAAGCGACGCCACTTCGCCACGGGACCCGAATTTGAGCGGAGTGTCTTTGATCAACGCGACGTCCAAATTGTGGAGCCCCGGACCGCGGAAGGTATTTCTTCCCAGTGTGCCCAACGTCCCGTGATTCGGCCCCGTTCCTCCCGGGACATTGATCGGCAAATAAAACAGCGAAGCATTGCCGGCTCCCAAGCCGAAGTAATCCTCGCGCACGTTGCGGCCCGTAGACAGGTCCGGCACTCCGATCTGATCCGGCCGGTCGGTGCTACCCGAGCCAATCCCGGTCTGCTGCACGCCCGAATATACCGTGAACGGAAGCCCGCTCATCAGCGTCCCAATGCTCAGCAGTTGCCAACCGGCGGTGAGTGTCTTGCCCAGAGGCCGAAGTAGCGCGGCGCGGTCTGCGTGAAGATCCTGAAACAGGCTGAACGTGAGTGCCTGTTTGATGTCGAAGGTGGACGGGCCTCTATCCGCCCGGGCATCGAATGGATTCTGGGGCAGGGTCTGTGAGACGGCGCCGGAATATCCGGAGATGAACCCGCCAAATACTGCGCTGGCATCGTCGATTGACTTTGCAAACGTGTAGCTGGCCTGAAGGCCAAGCCCCGAAGCGGTGAGTTCCTTTTGCGCGGACAACTGCAAGGAGTGATAGCTGGAATGCGAGCGGTTGCTCATGATCGTGACCGGCCCATACCCGCCGGTGATCGAGCCGGACGAATCGAATTGCGTGTAGGGCGCGAACGCGGGTTCGGCGCCGGCGTAACCGTTGGGAGAGTCCGCGGCCGGCAGTTTGATTCCGGCAGTCCCGACGTAGGCTGCATTCAGCGTGGCGCCGCCAAGCTTTCGCTCCACGCCGGCCGTCCAGGCGCCGATATAGCCATTGCGGAAATTGGGCGCCATGCCAACGACGGCGAGCGGCACGATCCGGTGATCGGGTGAGAGAGCCGCGAATTCCTGTTCGAAGCGCAGCAGATCCATCGTGGTATTCGGGGGCACTTGTTTGGAGTTGCCGGACGCAAATATCACCGATCCGTTGGTCGCATAAACCGGTGGCAACTGAGCGGGAGTAATGGTCGTCCCAAACGGAATGAAAACGCCGGGAGAAGCGGTAATGCGCGGGTAGAATACGAACGGCGTGCCGCCCGTCAACAGGTTGTCCTGGTAGAGGTTGATCAACAACGTGGTGATGGCGCCGCCGGCTCGCAGCCACGTGTTTTCGGATAATTGCCATTCTATCGACAGCCGCGGGCCCCACCCCTTCTTGTCGAGCAGGTAAGGCGGCTCTGGATTGACCAGCAACTCGGAACCGGGTTGAGCGGAGTTCAGCACCGGCGCCGAGGTGCGCTTTCCCGGATCCCGGATGCGGGATTCTATCTCATACCGAAGGCCGTAATTCAGAAGCAGCTTGGAGGACACTTTCCAACTGTCCTGGAAATACACGTTGTATGCGTCGCGGTGAATGGGCGAGTCGCCTATCCGATCGCCCTGTGCAAAAATCGGCGGCGCCACGGCGATGGTGTAAGTAAATGCGCTCGCCGTCAGGAGCCCTGTTAATGCATCCGGCAAAGGATCGCCGCGACTAATATTGTGGTTCCCGCTAAGAGATGTGATCGCCACCGGTGAGTAAGCCGTACCCCCGCCGAATTGGTATTGGCCATTGGGATTGATTCCGAACAGCGAGGTATCGCGGTTCAACCGCACCTCTGCGCCTGCCTTAATGCTGTGCTTTCCGCGAATCCATGTGAAATTCTGGCGAGCTTGCAGTAGATTGCCGAACCATGCCTGCACTGACCCGGAGGCGGCGTTGAATGCCTCGTAAAGCCCGTCGCCGAATGTCAATCCCGGGTCCTGGTGATCGTGCGTTGGGAATTGGGGTGTGGCACGCGTGAAGCTGATGGAGGATTGCATTGTGGCTGTGGACGACGGTGTCCGAGTGTAGGTGATGGCTGCGTTGCGCTGCTGATCTGTAAATTCAACCGCGAAATTCGGATCGACGGCGATTTGGCTGGGGTTGGTAACCGGTCCGGCGGTATTTTCCATCGTCAATCTTGCGAACAACTGCGCCTTGCTGGAGATCCGGTGATCCACTCGCGCCGAGAACTGGTCCGATACCGTCGTGACCTTGGAAGAGGTAGCGTACGTGCGTGTCCCATACGGCCCCTGCGGATCGTTTGGCAGGGGGTAGCGGGAAAGGAGTTTCGCGATCCGCGGGTCCACCGGAACGATCAGGGTGTCGCCCGGAAACGCCGTTGTGTCGCGGCCAGCGCGTTCGCCGGTCGTCGGAACTGGAATTACCTCGGTGTCGCTCAACACCTGGCGGAAGCCTTGGTACTCCAGGAAGTAAAACGTCTTATTGCGCCCGTTGTAAACGCCCGGAATGATGACCGGGCCTCCGTTAGTCAGTCCGAATTCGTTGCGGATGAACGGAGGAATCCGGCCGGTCTGGGCAAGGGAACGATGGTCGAAGAAATTACGCGCATCAAGCGCCGAATTACGAAGAAACTCGTACAATGATCCGTGGAAGGCGTTGGTTCCCGACTTGGTAATGATGTCGGTAAAGCCGGCGGCGCCACGTCCGATCTCAGCCGGCATCCACCCGGAACTCGACCGGATCTCCTGGACGGCGTCGACGTTGAGATTAGTGAAGGTGGCGCCACCCAGTTCAGGGTCGGTGCTGTCGGCGCCGTCCATGGCGAACACCGCCGCCGTCCCTCGCTGTCCATTGATGGCAAACTGCTGGGTAAAATTCGCCGCGCCGTTGGTGTCCGTCATGGTGCCGGCCGCAAGCAAAAGCAATTGGCTGAAATCGCGTTTGTTCAGGGGGAGTGACGAGACCGTTTTGCCCGACAGTTGTTCTCCACCGGAGCCTTCGCGCGAGCCTCCATCCTGCAGAGACAACCTTCCATCGGCGGATAGAGTGAGAACAACTTTCGCCCCTTCGCCGGGCAATTGCAGTTTAGCGGCAAGAACCGCCACGGCGCCGTTGTACTCCACCGAGAGCGCATACTGGCCGGGCGTTAGCGCCGCGAATCCGAACCGGCCATCTGGACCGGTTTTGGCAGCCGTCACGCTAGAGCCCATCCGCACACGGACGATGGCGCCGGAAAGTTCGCGGCCTCCGCTGTCGCGTAATTCGCCTGTCCAAGGCTTGGCATCCTGGCCCTGACCGGCCGCCGGTCCGCTCGCCGCCAGGATAAGCATTATGATGGCCGCGAATCGCTTGGCTGGCACAACTTGAAACGAGTGCGGCGGCGAGGTCTCCAGCATGGCGATATACTGCGATGATAAACGATGCAGAAACTGGGTGTGCTTCTCGTTTCGCTGATATTTGCGATCCCGGCCCGGCCGGCGCCTCGTCAGGTCACTTTTTACAAAGACATTGCGCCCATCGTGTATTCGCAGTGCTCGGTTTGTCACCGGCCTGGTGAAGCCGCGCCGTTCTCGCTGCTCTCCTGGGAAGACGTGAAGCGGCACGCGGCGCAAATCGCCGCTGTCACCAAGAGGCGCTTCATGCCGCCGTGGCCGCCCGAAGCCGGGTATGGCGAGTTCGCCGAGGAGCGGCGCTTAACGGAGGCCCAGATTCAGCTGATTCAGCGATGGGTTGCCGACGGCGCGGTTCCCGGCTCGAACGTCAACGCGCCCAAACCGCCAAGGTTCAGCTCAGAGTGGCAGTTGGGGCCTCCCGATTTGGTGCTTCATGTCACCAAGCCCTATCAACTGCGCGCCGACGGCGGCGAGGTCTTCTGGAATTTCGTCATGCCAGTGCCGGTAAAGAGCGTCCGATGGGTGCGCGCGATTGAGGTGCGGCCGGGCAATCCAAAGGTCTTCCACCATGCCAACGTGATCATCGACCGGGCTGGAAATGCGCGCCGCTTGGAATCCAAACCCGGGATGGGGTTCGAAGGCATGGATATCACGGTGCAAGAAAATTCCTTCGATCCCGATAGTCATTTTCTTTCCTGGAAACCCGGAAGTAAACCGGTGGTCGAGGCGGATGGCATGGCGTGGAAGGCCACACCGGGCATGAATCTGGTCTTGAACGTTCACGTGCGCCCGACCGGAAAGCCGGAGACTGTCGATCCGGAAGTCGGCATCTACTTTACATCCAAGCCGCAAACGAAATTTCCGATGCTAATCCAGTTGGAGCACGATGGGGCCATCGACATTCCGGCGGGAGACCGCGACTTTCTCGTTTCGGACGATTTCACCGTGCCCGTCGACCTGCATGTTCTGGCCATCTATCCACACGCGCACTATTTGGCGACCCTCATGGAAGGCTATGCCACCTTGCCCGACGGCACCCGAAAATGGTTGATCCGGATTCCGGGCTGGGATTTGAGCTGGCAGGGCGTCTACCGCTCGAAGCAGCCCGTGTTTCTTCCGCGCGGATCCATAATCTCCATGCGCTATCACTACGATAATTCGGCCGGCAACATCCGGAATCCAAACAACCCGCCGAAGCGAGTGACGGCGGGCAACTCCTCGACGGATGAGATGGGACATCTCTGGCTGCAGGTTCTGCCGGTTGCGGATTCCGATCAGCGAGCCGCTGTCCAGGAAGCCCTCATGCAGCGCCGGCTGGAAAAGTATCCCGGTGATTTCTCCGCGTCGTTCAACCTGGGAGCGCTGATGATGGATCAGGGCAAGCCGGCCGAAGCGATTCCGTTTTTTGAACGGGCCAGTCTCTCCCAGCCATCGAGCGCCCTCGCGGCCAACGAACTGGGTGTGGCGCTCATGACGCAATCCAACCTGCCGGATGCCGGGAAGCTGTTCCGCCGGGCAGTCGATCTGGATCCGGCCTACACGGACGCGCGCTTCAACCTGGCCAGCGCCGCAGCTGCGGGCGGGGACTTTCCGTCAGCCGCAAAGGACTTCCGGCAGGTATTGGCTGAAGCGCCTCAAAACGAGAAAGCCAGGCAGCACCTCGGCGAGGTGCTTTACATGTGGGGCGACGACTTCGCCAAGGCCGGGAAGTTCCAGGAGGCAACCAGTCGATACCAGGAAGCACTGACTTACCGCCCCGCCGACGCGGAATTGCATACCAACCTGGGCCAAGTGCTCGCCCAACTCGGCCGCCGGCAGGAAGCGCAGGCGGAGTTTGAAGCCGCCTTGCGCGCCGACCCTTCCTTCGCGCCCGCCAAGCAAGCTTTGGGCGTGCTCCGCCGCCATTGACAAGCTCGAAATGCTTTGCTTGGGCAGTCGGTTTCCGGTCTGAACCCGAAATAAATCACTTTTAGGTGGCGTCTAGAATTAAAAAAAAGACGCCGAATCAATAAATACCTTGCTTTCGTTCCCAATCTGGCTTAACATCAGCCAAAAGATGTTTCGCCGGTTCGCGAGAATCGGTGTTTTAAGAGGTTGCTCGATTATTAGGGGGGGCTAGAGTCTGCTAATTCCGAAACGTTCGCCCGTCCGCTCCGCGGCGAACTCGTGAATGCGGCAGCCTGCTGTTTCCCCGCAATATGTCTTTAGGAGGGGAAGTATGATCTATCGTAGATGGTTGGATGGGAATGGTTGTAGCAGATTCCTGACGTTATCTTTGATTCTTACCGCAGTGTTTTCAGCCCTTCCGGCGCGGGGACAGGCACTGTACGGTTCACTGGTAGGCACCGTCACCGATCCAAGCGGAGGCGTAATTCCAAATGCTACCGTCATGGCGACTGACTCTCAGACCGCCTCCACTCGCGACGAGAAAACGGACGGGTCCGGCCGATACAGCTTTGCCAATCTAAATCCGGGCAGGTATTCGATCAAGGTGACCGCGAACGGCTTCCGCACAATGGAGCAGAACGATTTCTTGATCACGCCGAACGTGATCGGGCGTATCGATATTCACCTCCAGCTGGGCCAGGCGACTGAGACGGTGACGGTTACTGCCGATGCGGTGCAACTGCAAACCGATAAGGCCGATACGCATACGGAACTGACCTCGAAGGCCATAGTAGACATGCCGCTCGGGGGCTTCCGGAACTATCAGGCCCTGATCGACCTGGTGCCGGGCGCTTCACCCTCTACCTTTCAAAATTCCATTACCGACACACCTGGCCGCGCGCTGCGCACCAACATCAACGGCGGCAATGCCCAAACCAACATTACTCAGATCGATGGAGCGGAGAGCATCAACGTCTGGCTGCCCCATCACGTCGGTTACGTGGTACCGGCCGAAGACGTGGATGTGGTGAATGTCACTACCAGTGCCTCGGATGCGGACCAGGGCTTGGCGGGCGTTTCCGCAATCACGGTGGTGACCAAAAGCGGAACTAACCAAATTCATGGCAGCGCGTTTGAATTCAATACCAATCAGCATTTCGACGCGCGGAATTTCTTTGCCACGACCAAACCCGTTTCCATTTACAACAATTATGGCGGCACCTTCGGTGGGGCTATCAAGAAGAACAAGCTGTTCTATTTCGGAAGTTTTGACGGAACCAACCAGAAGATCGCCTCAAATGGCTTTTTCACCGTTCCGACGGCCGATCAGATGAGCGGCAATTTCAGCAGTTATCTGAGCGGCCCCAACGCCACCATCATCTACAACCCGCTTACTGGCAACGCCGACGGATCTGGCCGGCAGCCCTTCGCAAATAACGTCGTCCCGACGAACCTGATCAGCCCGATTGCGATGAAAGTACAATCGTACTTTCCGACCGCAAACATTCCGGGCGCCATCGCGAATAACTACTATGCCGCTGGCGGACCGATTCTGAACCGCTATCAGGCCGACGGAAAGCTGGACTGGAATCGTACGGAGAAACATCACATTTTTGTCAAATATGGAAGGATGTGGGCGACCTCGGGCGGCCAGGGTATTTTCGGCGTAGCGGGCGGACCGGCACCGGGCGCGGATCCCGGCCTTGGCGATACGGTGACTCAGGTTGCTACCATCGGCACCACTTACACTTTCACGCCGAACCTGGTATTTACAGGGAGTTTTGGATTGAACCGGCTCGACCAGATCGTAAAAGGTAACGACTACGGCAAGGAATTTGGTCAGATTCTTGGCATTCCTGGACTCAACGGCCCCGACATCCGCGATAGCGGGTTTCCAAATATCAGTATCGGCGGGTACACTGAGTTTGGTGTCCCGAACTGGATGCCGCTGTTCCGCAACGACGAAACCTTCACGCAGAACGATAGTCTGACATGGACCAAGGGCGCGCATCAGTTCAGTTTCGGCTTCGACCTTGTCAGGCATCATCTGAACCACTGGCAGCCGGAGTTGAGCTTCGGCGGTCCTCGCGGTTATCTGGATTTTAGTGGCCAGACCACTGCTCTCAACACCGCCGGCAATGCCTCGGTTACGAACCAGTTCAATGCCTACGCTCAGTTCTTGCTCGGCCTTTCCGACGATGTTCAGAAAGGTGTGCAGTACATCCTCATGACTGGCCGGGAATGGCAGTTTGGCTGGTATGGACAAGACCGTTGGCAGGTTACGCGCAATCTGACGGTTACCCTGGGTTTGCGGTATGAACTTTATCCCCTGATGACGCGCAGCAACGGTAAGGGCATCGAGCGCTACGACCCCACCACCAACCTGGTTTACATGGGTGGCCGCGGCAGCGTTCCCGAAAACGCGGGTATTAGCGTGAGCCACACGTTATTTGCACCGCACGCCGGGATCGCTTATCGTATGGGGGACAAAATGGTGGTGCGCGCCGGGTACGGCTTGAACTACGATCCAATCCCGTACTCTCGCCCGCTGCGGGGCTTCTATCCGCTCACCATCAACGCCGAGACCAAGTCACCGAACAGCTTTTCTTATGCCAGCACTCTGGCCTCCGGCATTCCGCCCGTACCGCTGCCGGACATTTCTACCGGCATCGTGCCGCTGCCGACAGACGCCAGCGAGCGCAGCCCTTGGGGATACATTCACCGCGGCTACGTACAGAGCTGGAACGTGACAGTAGAGCGCAAGCTTCCTGAAGATATCGTTGCTTCGATTGGCTACGTCGGCTCGCACTCCGTCCACTTGCTGGCGGATCGCGACATCAATACAGGCTACCCCGGATCCACGCTGGCCAATCTGCCCTATAACCTTCTTTACGGCCGCACGCAGCCGAGCAGTATGTGGGACGGATATCTGAGTTCAAGTTATAACTCGCTGCAGATTGCCTTCAGTCGCGCGTTCTCGCGAGGGCTGATGCTGAAGGGCGCCTATACCTGGTCTCACGCCATCGACTATTCCGATGACGATGGATGGACAGGGGTAAACTTCAATTACGCGCCCATGTTTCAGCGCAATCGTGCCACCGCCGGATTCGACGTTCCGCAGAACTTCCAAATCGGCTGGGTCTATGAGTTGCCGTTCGGAAAGGGCAAGTCGCATATCAACACCGGACCCGCGGCTCTGATCGTCGGAGGCTGGCAGTTAAGCGGCAGAGAGGCGATGTATGTCGGCACTCCTTTCACCGTAGGCGCGCCGGACACGTCGCTGAATGACGGCGGCACGAACACGCAAACGGCGAACCAGGTTCTGCCAAACGTCCAGTTCCTCGGCCACGTGGGACCGGGCGCATACTACTACAACCCCGCGGCCTTCGCGCCGGTGACCACCCAGAGCTTCGGAAACTCGGGACTCAATATTCTTCGCGAGCCTGGGATGTGGAACACCGATCTTTCGATCGTCCGTGATTTTAAACTCAAGGAACGTTTCACTCTCCAATTTCGCACTGAGTTTACGAACCTGCCGAATACCTCGCATTTCAACGCCTCCTCAACCGGCAGCGGCTTCGGCAACGGCGGAGGCGGCGTCGACAACTACGTGACCGATAGCAGCTTTATGCAGGTGACCAGTTCTTCGGGTGAAAGGATGATCCGCTTCGGGCTTCGTCTGCACTGGTAAGCTTGTAGTTGATGGAATTGCTGGTTTTATGGAAAGGGCGGCCCCGAGGATGGGCCGCCTTTTTCTTGGCCCTTGCGGTCTTCGCTGCAAGACTCTGCGCATTCCAAAGCGAGGATCTCGCTGCGCTCTCAAATCACGTGAAAGAGCTCATGTCGCAGGGGCGGTTTGAACAGGCGATCCCGATCTGTGAGCGGTTGTTGAAAGCCGTCCCGGGAAATACCGGCCTACTTCTGAACCTGGGAATGGCCGAACAGATGGCTGGGCATCCGGAAAAAGCTATTCCCCGATTCGAGGAAATACTAAGAGCCGAGCCCAACAACGTGCCGGCCCTCAGTTCGCTCGCCAGCTCGCAGCTTCAGCTCGAGCAGCCGAAGGCGGCGATCGCCCCCTTAAGTAAATTAGTCGCCCTTCAACCCGCCAACCACGTAACTCGCGGGATGCTCGCCGGCGCCTTGCTGAGTGCTGGCGATTTGGACCAAGCCGCAATCCAATATCGCAAGCTAACCGCCGAAGCGCCGGCCGACCCGAAGGCATTGTACGGGTTGGGAAAGACCTACGAGGAACTATCTGCGCGCCTGTATGACCGGCTGACGAAGAACGGCCCCCATTCGGCGTATGTGGCTGCCTTGATCGGAGCTTCGCGCTTGAAGAGCCAGCAGTATCACAGCGCATTTTTCTTTCTTAAAGAAGCGAAGCGCTCTCAACCGTATCTTCGGGGTGTGCATTCCGGCCTGGCGGTGATTTATCAAAAATCCGGCCACGCCGACTGGGCCGCCATCGAAGAGAGGGAAGAAGACGGCGTACTGCCGCCTGACTGCGCGAAGAATCTATCGGAATGCTACTTTGTTAAGAACCGCTACGCGGAGGCCGCTCAAGCGGCTGGCTCGCATGCGAGCGATGCCATCCTCTACTGGGGCATTAAGGCCTATGATCAACTGGCCCTCGAAGTTTTTTCGCGTCTCGAAGCAGTGCCAGAGTCCGTAGAGTTGCACGCTTGGCGGGCGCAGCTCGCGCACAGCCGCAACCGCGATCTCGAGGCCGTCGGCGAATGGCGCGCGGCCCTCAAGCTGTCTCCGGGGAATAGCCGGCTGGAAGCCGAGCTGGCGACTTCCCTCTTTCTGGCGCATGACTACAGCGCCGCGATTTCCATGATCGAAACGCAGATGAAAGGCAATGCGAAATCGCCGGATCTCAACTTCATGATGGGGGAAAGCCTGCTCCGCATCGAGCGGGCGGAGCATGCCGTGCCATACCTGGAAACCGCGCTGCAGGTGAACCCCAACATGCTTCCCGCGCATGCGTCGCTGGGACTGTCGCTAGCCAAACTGAATCGTGATCGCGACGCGATTCCGCATCTGGAAAGGGCCCTGGAATTAGATGACGACGGTGCGCTTCACTACCAACTGTCCCGGGCCTATCAGCAGGTTGGGAATCGGGCGCGTGCCGACGCAATGATGGCGCAGTATCAGGAAATTCAAAAACGGTATCAGGAGGAGAAAGAAGAAATCACGAATGACGTGCAGATCACTTCGCCGGATGTGAGATGAGGGACGAATGAGCGCGGTTAGTTTGCGCGAACTTGGCCGTTACTTGGAGCAGAAAAGGACGGTGGTGATCTCCAGACAGGCAACCACATTGAACTCTTTGGCGATGTCGGCGCGAGCAATGGCCCAGCGATGGGACTGGCGGAACAGTGGCGGATGTGGGAAGAACTGGAAGAGGACTGGAAGAATCAGTCCAGGATCGTTCATTCCTAATGTTGAACCCGCACCAACATCACCACGAAGAACACGTGCTGTTGTCCCAACCGCCGAGCCAGTAGACCCGCCAGCCGCGCCACGACCAGAGCGTCCGGTTTGCCCTTGAGACCGTGGCGAGAGGAGGACGGGGCATTCCTGTT
>Ga0209839_10001140_pt1 | contig 13717 bp, 10 predicted proteins | sample OrgsoiDNA2013050_FD_185800 | JGI IMG/M metagenome (GOLD analysis project Ga0209839, IMG submission 185800) | Permafrost soil microbial communities from the Arctic, to analyse light accelerated degradation of dissolved organic matter (DOM) -... | ecosystem: Environmental > Terrestrial > Soil >... | reverse complement strand
CGACTTGTCCATCCGGCGTGCCTGAAGCTCCTGCAGGCTGTCCTCTGTTAGCTCGTCGTCGGTCTTCCTCGGGCTGTCGTAGTCCGTAGCCATCTTGGCCCTAACCCCTCCATCTTCACTAACCTCGTCGCGCGGATGTAACGCTCGGGAAGCCTCGGTTGTGCCCGATTCCGGCGGGGAATTCTTCCACGTCCTGGCGCAAGGTACAGCACTACCGGCTGCTAACTTCCTCGTGTCGCGGCCGGATCCCCGTTCGAGATGTCCTCAGCGCCTGCTTACCTTGCCGTATTCCGCCTGGCCAAACGGGCAGGCCTGCCGCTGACCAGCGGGTAACTTGCCCGATCGGCTCAACCGTCTTGTCCGGAGTGCGTATGGTACGAACGACTCACCCTGTCGCTCACGCATGACCACGGGGAGATGGTCTGTGCCCAACGTCACCCCGCTACGCGCCGAAGATCCCGACCGCGTCGGCCGACACCGGCTGACCGGGCGTATTTCGGGCATGCCCGGCGCGGGTCCCTTCTACCTGGCTACCGCGGCCGACGGCACCGAGGTGACGCTTCGGCTGCTGCACGGTAGCTGGACGCACGACGCGGCGACGCGAGACCGGTTCGCCGCGGAAGCCGGCTCCGCGACCCGGGTGCCGCCGTTCTGCGCGGCCCGCATTCTCGACGCGGGCGCGGAAGCTGGCTACGCCTACCTGGTCAGTGAGTACGTCGCCGGGAGGTCGCTGCTGGAGACGGTCTCCGACGACGGCAAGTTCGCCGGCCCGCAGCTAGCGGCGCTCGCCATCGGCAGCGTTACCGGGCTGGCGGCCCTGCACCAGGCCGGGCTGGTGCACGGCAGCTTCGGGCCAGAGCACGTGATCATGAGCGCCAGCGGCCCACGCATCATCGAGTTCGGGATAACGGGGCCTTACGGGCCTGCTACCCCGTCGTCGGACATGCTGGCCTGGGCGCAGACGATGGTGTTCGCGTCCATGGGCAGGCCCCCCGCGGCGATGGCGGACCTGGAGGTGCTGCCTGAGCCGCTGCGCCAGGCCGTGGCCGACTGCCTGGTCGGCGATCCGGCGCTGCGGCCAACGGCCAAGTCGATCGTCCTCGACCTGCTCGACGACGCCGAGCCGCTCGGCGGCGCGCTGGCTGCGGGCTCACGCCGCGCCGCCCTGGCCACCCAGGCCGCGCAGGCCGAGCAGGCCGAGCGGGAATCGCAGCCGGCGAGGTCCGCCCGCTCCGGGCCGGGCAGCCGGTCCACCCGGCAATCGAGCCAGCGCCGCGCGGCCGGCGCGCAGCGGCAGCGACGTCCGGAGCGTGGCCGCCCTGACCCCGATCGCGCGGCGGGCGGGCCAGGCGGAGCCGGGCACGCGGCCCACGATCACTCGGGCGGACGGCGCCGGGCCTCGTCCGGCCGCCGGTCCGGCGCGCTGGCCATCGCGGCCGCCATAGTGGTCATCGTCGCCGTCAGCGTCGTGATCGTGCACGTGATGCAGAACACGAGCTCGGGCGCCAGCTCCGCCCAGGGCGGCGGGGAGGTGGCGACGAGTCCGCCCACGAGTTCCACCAGCCCGGTTTCGTCGACCGTCAGCGCGGCGCCGTCGGCCGCTCCCACCGCCGTTCCGACCGCCTTCGCGGGATCCTGGACGGGCCACGCCAAGCAGCTCAATCCGACCGACGTGTTCGATGTCAAGCTGAGCATCCCGGCCGGGTCGTCCGGCGGGAGCATTCAGTACTCCAGCGCCTCGTTCACGTGCGCCGGCAATCTCAGCCTCCGGTCGTTGCGGCACAGCACGCTGACTTTGAGTCAGGGCATCGTCACCGGGCAGAAGACGTGCGCGAACGGAGTCGTGACGCTCTTGACGGGCACGGACGGCGTCCTGCAGTTCAGCTTCCGCGGCAAGACCGGGCCGGCCGCCAGCGGCACCCTGATCAGGAGCTAACCGCCGGCTGGCCGTCCCCGACCGGTCGCGGCACTCACTGATCACGTTCTGGGTCCAGGCTGGCCAGCAGGTCATGCAGCTCGCTGAACAGGCCGGGCCCGGCCGCGAGCGTCATCGACTCGCTGGCCGCGCGCCCATGCAGGCCGGCGACTTGCGCCCCGGCCTCCCGCGCGATGAGGCCGCCTGCGGCGAAGTCCCAGTCATGCAGGCCGCGCTCGTAGAAGGCATCCAGCCGCCCGGCCGCCAGCGAGCACAGGTCCACCGCGGCGGCTCCGGCCCGCCTGATGTCGCGCACGCGCGGCAGCAGGGACGCCGCGACCTGACCCTGCACGACCCGGCGGCGGGCCGCGTAGCCGAACCCGGTGCCTACCAGCGCATCGGCCAGGCTGACGCCGCTATTGCAGGACAGCCGCTCGGGGCCCTCCCGCCAGGGCGACGCCAGCCACGCCCCGCCGCCGGCGGTGGCGCTGAACAAGCTGCGGTGCACCGGCACGCAGACCGCGCCGGCCAGCACGGTGCCGTCGACCTCGGCCGCGATGCTGACGGCCCAGTCGGACAGGCCGTAGAGGTAGTTCACGGTGCCATCCAGCGGGTCCACGATCCACCGGACGGCGGGGCCGGCGCCAATCTGGCCGCCCCGCTCGCCACTCGGCTCACCCACCACTTCACCACCCTCCTCGCCCAGGATCGCGTCGCCGGGCCGGGCGGCGAGGATCCGCCGGCGGATCAGGTCTTCCGCCGCCCGGTCCATCTCGGTGACCACGTCGGTCGGGCTGGACTTGGTGTCGACGACCCGGGCCTGGCCGCGGCCGGAGATGAGCAGGTCGCCGGCCTCCCGTGCCACGGAACAGGCCAGCTCTGCGAGTTCGCCGGGGCTGGCTGGTGCTGTCCGGCCGGCCAGCCCGTCTCGGCCGGCCCGATCCGGCCCGCTCACCCGGCAGTCCGCGGGCGGGCGGGAGCCGCGGCGCAGCAGTTACTGCCGCAGAAGGCCCGGGCGGCGGGAGCTTCCGGGGAACCGGGCGAAGGCGGGTCCGCCTGCCATTGCCGGACTAGGTCGGTGATCATCGCGACGAACGGCGGGCTCGTTCCCGGCGTGGCCGCGCGCGCGAACGGCAGCCCGAGCCGCTCGGCCGTCTGCGCCGCCTCCACGTCCAGGTCGAACTTGACCTCCATGTGGTCGGAGACGAACCCGATCGGGACGACCGCCACGGCGCGCGAGCCGACCGCGGCCAGCTCAGCCAGGCAGTCGTTGATATCCGGAACCAGCCACGGCTGCGCGGGCGGCCCGCTGCGGCTGGAGTAGGCCAGCCGCCAGGGTCGGGTGACCCCGAGCCTGGCCGCAACCTGGCCGGCCACCTCGGCCAGCTGCGCCGGATAGGCGCCGCCCGCGGGCCCGCTCCGCTCAGCCATGGCCGAAGGGACACTGTGCGCGGTAAAGACCAGGTCCGCATCGTCCCTAACGTCAGCCGACAGGGACTCCAGCGCCGCCCCCGCGGCAGCGGCGAACGACTCCACAAAGCCCTGCTGGCTGAAGTACGGCGGGATCTTGTCGATCCGCGGGGCGGCCGGACCCAGCCGGGCGCGGGCTTGCTCGATGTCCTCCAGGTACTGGCGGCAGCTCGAATACGAGCTATAGGCGGAGGTCGCCAGCGCGAGCGCGCGGGTCACGCCGTCGGCCGCCATGGCGGCCAGGGTGTCGGCCAGGTAGGGCGGCCAGTTCCGGTTGCCCCAGTAGACCGGCAGGTCCACGCCGCTAGCCTCGAGGTCCTTCTCGATCGCCGCGAGCAGGTCGCGGCACTGCTGATTGATCGGGCTGACCCCGCCGAAAAGGTAGTAATGCTCGGCTACCTGCTCAAGGCGGCTATCTGGGATATCCCGGCCCGCGGTCACGTTTCGCAGGAATGGCAGGACATCTTCGGGTCCTTCCGGGCCGCCGAAAGAAACTAGCAGGAGCGCGTCATGGGCCGACATGCTTACCATCCAACCAGTGCCTCACCCAGTGTCTCGCCCTGGCCCGCACGTCGCCGGCCGCCCGGGCCGCAGCCCAGTCAGCTGTAGTCGGCGGCGTACTGGGCCGCCAGCCCGAGAACCTCGCGCACGTACCAGCCGGCGTGGTTGTAATCGAAGATCGCGTTGTAGAGCGACTGCCCGCCGTGGGCGGCGCCGTCCGCGCACAGCAGCCGGGCGGCCGACGGCACCGCGTCGTACGGGTTCAGTACGTCGGGCGGCCCCGTCTGGCCCGGGCCGTCAGTCCCCCACCTGGCCCAGGTCGAGGGCAGAAACTGCATCGGGCCTAGCGCGCCGGCGCTCGACGGCCCGACGTTGGTCCCATCCGCGCTCTCGATCTGGCCGATCGCGGCCAGGACGGTCCAGGACAGGCCGGGGCATTCCTGCGCGGCGGACTGCTTGAAGAGCTGCAGGTACGTGGTCGGCACCGTGCCCGGCGTCGTCCCGGCCGCCGGTAGCTGCTGGCTGCGCAGGCTCTCCATCCGTCCCGTCGGGCCAAGGATGGCGGACACCGCGGTGGTTAGCCGGGCCATGCTGACGCCCGGCGCGCTGATCAGCGCCGCGACCTGGTGCACCAGCCCGAGCTTGTCCGACATGGCCTGATTGACCAGCAGGTCTACGCCGTTGAGGGCCAGTCGCGCCGCCGACCCGAATGTGACGACCTCGGAGATCGCGCCCGACAGCCGGTAGCCCGCCCCCGGCTTCAGCTGGAGCCGGTGCCCGGCCGAATCCGCGGCGACGAACTCGCCGCGGCCGAGCGCCGTCCAGAACGCCTGGTCCGAGGCGGTGCGCACCGGCACCCAGGACCGGAACGTAGCCGGGTCGACGCCGATCGCACTCACCGACCGGCCGCCGGCGGTGATCTGGGCACCGTCGAAGGTGATCATGTTGCGAATGCCGCCGATCGCGCCCAGCCGGGTGATCTGCTGCCTGCTCAGGCCCTGAGGGGCGACGATCAGCAGGTCGGGCAGGATGATTTGGCCAAAGGACCGGGCCTGGGCATGGGCGCTCGGCGACGGCAAGACCGCCTGAGTCGGCTGGCCCGCCGACACCGTGGCGGCCGCCGTCGACTGCGGTATCACGCGCGCCGCGGCCAGCTGGGCTTTGGGGGCCTTCGGGGCGTGCACGACGGCGGCATCGCTGGCCTGGCCCCGGGAGACGAGCTGACCGCCGAGGCCGAGCCCGGTCAGGCCGACCAGGCCGACCGTGGCGAGTGCGGCAGCGCTCCGTGCGCCGGGCAGGCGACCGGAGGGCGCGGCGGCGCGAAGGCGTCGGGCAAAGCGTCCCATGACGGGTCCACAGTAACCCGCGCGGCCGGGCCGTCCAAGGGCCCGATGGCCATGCGCAGGTAAACAGCTTGCCTTCCCCCGATACCGTCTGAGAGGAGGTCACGTGCGCATATGACGGATGTTCGCGCCGCAAGCGGCGAGGAGCAGGAGGAACAGCGCCACCAGGAACAGCGCCACCAGGAACAGCGCCGCCAGAGGCGGGGCAAGCCCGGCGGCAGTAACTACCTGGCGGTGCTGCGCATGCCCGGCGCGCTGCGGTTCAGCGTAGCCGGGGCGTTTGGCCGGATGACGATGTCGATGTTCGGCCTCGGCAGCCTGCTGCTGATCTCCGCGAGGACCGGCCGGTACGGGCTGGCCGGCGTCGTGGCCGCGGCGGTCTCGGTCAGCTACGCGGTCTGCGCGCCGCAGTTCGCCAGCCTGGCGGACCGGTTCGGCCAGGGCCGGGTACTGCGGCCGATGGCCGCCGTCTTCGGTGCCGCCACCGCCGCGTTCGTGGCCTGCGCGCAGCTGCGGGCTCCGCTGTGGGCGGTACTAGTCACCGGTTGCCTGACGGGCGCGTCCATGCCGTCCCTGGGCTCCATGGTCCGGGCGCGCTGGAGCGCGCTGCTGGGTGACTCACCGATGCTGGGGACCGCCTACGCGCTGGAATCGGTCGTCGACGAGATGATCTTCGTGATCGGGCCTGCGCTCGCCACCCTGCTCGCCACCGAGGTCGAGCCTGCCGCGGGGGTGGTCGCGGCCGCGGCGCTATGCGTCGCGGGCACCCTGGCCCTGGCCGGCCAGGGCGGCACGGAGCCCGCCGTCCAGCCGGACCTGCAGCGGGCGGGCCGCCCGGCTGCGAAGCCTGACCCGGGCGGCCTGGGCCTGCGGCCGAATGGCGGCCGGTACGGCAAGCGGTCCCGGCGCCGAGCCGGCGGCCGCCTGCCGGCCGCCGGGCTGGTCACGCTGGCGCCCGCCTTCGGCTTCCTCGGCTCGATGTTCGCCGCGATCGACCTCAGCACGGTGGCCTTCGCGCAGCAGCACGGGCACCGGCCGCTGGCCGGTTTCCTGCTCGGCACGTACGCGCTCGGCAGCGCCACCGGCGGCATCTGGTACGGCTCTCGGTCGTGGCGCGCGCCGCTGGAACGGCGGTTCGCGATCACCCTATGCGTGACCGTGGCGGGGGTCGCCACGTTCTGGTCGCTGCCCGGCCTGCGGTCGCTCGCCCTGGTCATCTTCTTCTCCGGCCTGGCCATCGCCCCCACGCTGATCGCCGGTTTCAGCCTGATTGAGCGGCAGGCGCCGCCTGGACGCCGCACCGAGGCGATGACCTGGCTGTCGTCGGCCGTCTCGGTCGGGGTGGCGGCCGGCTCGGCCATCGCCGGGCATATCGTCGACGCGGGCGGCGCGCGCTGGGGTTACGTTTTCGCGGCCGGATGCGGCGGCCTGGCGGCGGTGGTCTGCATCGCCGGCCTGGGCCGGCTACGTGCGGTACATGCCGGTCAAGCGGCACAATAACCCGATGACCCGACAGCGCAGCTCAAGCAAGCGCAGCTCAAGCAAGCGCAGCTCAAGCCCGGGCGGCACAGGACCGGGGACCGCGGGCTGGCGGAACTGGGCGGGGAACGTGACCGCCCAGCCGGCCCGGCGGGCCGCGCCGGGATCGGCCGCCGAGGTGGCCGCCGAGGTCAGGCGCGCCGCGGCGGACGGGCTCACCGTCAGGATGGTCGGCCGCGGGCACTCCTTCACGCCCGTGGCCGCGACCGACGGTGTGCTGCTGCTGCCCGGCAGGCTGACTGCCATCAGGTCGGTGGACGCCGCTGCGGGCCTGGTGACCGTCGAGGCGGGCTGCCCGCTGCATGTTCTCAACGCCGAACTGCTCGCCCGCGGCCTCTCGCTGGCCAACATGGGCGACATCCAGGTGCAGACCGTGGCCGGCGCCCTGCAGACCGGCACCCACGGCACCGGCCGCGATGTCGGTGGCATGGCCGCCCAGGTGGCCGGGCTGGAGCTGGTGCTGGCCGACGGCAGCATCGTGACCTGTGCCGCCGGGGACGCCGACCCCGGCCTGTTCGAGGCGGCGCGCGTCGGCCTCGGCGCGCTGGGCGTCCTGACCGCCGTGACGTTCCGGGTCGTCCCCGCCTTCCTCCTGCAGGCGCGGGAGGAGCCGATGCCGTGGCAGGAGGTGCTCAGCAGGCTGGACGAGCTCACCGCCGACAACGAGCACTTCGAGTTCTTCTGGTTCCCCCATAGCGAAGGGTGCCTGACCAAGCGGAACAACCGGTCGCCCGGGCCCGCCCAGCCACTCCCCCGGTGGCGCTACCTGCTGGATGACCAGTTCCTGTCGAACACCGTCTTCGGCGCGACCTGCCAGGTCGGCCGCTTCGCCCCCGCCGCGATCCCCGCCATCAACGGGATGGCCGCCCGGGCCCTCGGCGGCCGCACGTATACCGACGCGGCGCACCGGGTGTTCACCAGTCCCCGGCGGGTGCGCTTCAAGGAGCAGGAGTACGCGGTACCGCGGGCTGCCCTGGCCGACGTGCTGGGCGAGGTCAGGGACCTGTTCCGGCGGCGGGACTGGCGGATTAGCTTCCCGATCGAGGTGCGGGTCACGCCGGGAGACGACGTCTGGCTATCCACCGCGCATGGCCGGGATTCCGGCTACATCGCCATCCATGTCCTGCGCTCGGCCCGGCACGAGGAGTACTTCGCTGACGTGGAGGCCGTTATGACCTCAGCGGGCGGGCGGCCGCACTGGGGGAAGATGCACACCAGGACGGCGGACTACCTGGCCTGTGCCTATCCTCGCTTCGGCGACTTTGTCGCTCTGCGCGATGCGGTGGACCCGGAGCGTAGGTTTGGCAATCCTTACCTTGCTCAGGTCATCGGCTCTTGACGGCGCGTTCATGACGGCGACACCGCGGGAGGGCTAGTCTCGCTGCATGAGCAGGGAAGGTGGCCAGATACCCGGGAGCAGGCCGCCCCGGCGGCATGATGCCATCGAGCGACAACGCAGCGGCTCGCCGAGCAAGCCCTGCGGGGAGCCAGGCCCGGCCGCGCGGCCGGGCGGCCCGCCGCGCGGCGCGGCCCCGCCGATGCCGCCGTCCATGGGCGGCGGAGCTCCGGCGCAGGGCCGGGCGCTGGGCCGGCAGGGCCAGAAGACTGTCCGCAAGCTGCTGGAAGCCGGCCTGATCGAGTTCGACGAGCGTGGCTTCCAGGCGGTCCGGGTGGACGATATCGTCCGCCGGGCAAGTACCTCGCACGGCACCTTCTACCTGTATTTCTCCAATAAGGACGACCTGTTCAAGACGCTCCTGCGGGACTGCCTGGACGATATGCGGGTCATCACGGGCGAGTTCCCGGTGGTCACCAGGAACGAGTCAGGCAAGACCGCGCTGCGGCTCTGGGTGCACAAGTTCTGCGATGTCTATGCCGCGCACGCGGCCGTCCTGCGCATCCTGACGCAGGCCGACGTGGTGGGCGAGGAGGTCTACGGCGACGGCCTGCAATCGCTTTTCCGGCTGGCAGAGGCCATCACGCAGGGCATGACCGCGGGAGCGGGCTCCGCGAGCGGCGACGGAAGCAGCACCCTGAGCCAGCACGCCGAGCTCACGGCCGTCGCCTGCCTGATGATGCTGGAACGGGTGAATTTCCTGTTCAGCGTCGAGGTCCGGCTGCCCCGGGAGGAGATGATCGACAGGCTGAGCGCCATCATCTACGCCGCCTTCCACCTGGCCTGAGGCCTTACGCCCGGGCCTCGCCGCGCGGGTCGCCGTTACTGGCGTGGTCATGGGGCACAATCGAAAGCGTGCGATTCCTTTCCCAGCCAGCTCACGACCTGACCTATAGCGACGTCTTCCTGGCGCCCAGCCGGTCGGCCGTTGATTCCAGACTGGACGTGAGCCTGGCCACGCGCGACGGCAGCGGTACCACGATCCCGGTCATCGTGGCGAACATGACCGCGGTGGCCGGCCGCCGGATGGCCGAGACCGTGGCGCGCCGGGGCGGGATGGTGATCCTGCCCCAGGACATCCCGGCCGACGTGGTCGCCGAGGTCATCGCCTGGGTCAAGTCCCGCGACCTGGTGCACGACACGCCGCTCACGCTCGGCCCGACCGCGACCACCGGCCACGCGCTGAGCCTGCTGCCCAAGCGCGCCCACGGCGCCGTCATCGTGGTCCGCGACGGGCGGCCGGTGGGCGTGGTAACCGAGGCCGACTGCCAGGGCGTCGACCGCTTCACCCAGCTCAGCCAGGTGATGTCGGCCGACCCGCTGACACTGCCGGCCGGGACGGACCCGGAGCGGGCGTTCGGCCTGCTGCATGACGGGCGGCACCGGCTCGCGCCGGTCGTGGACGGCTCCGGGCGCTGCGTCGGCATCCTGACCCGCACCGGAGCGCTGCGGGCCACGCTGTACCAGCCAGCAGTAGACACTGCCGGCAGGCTCCGGATCGGCGCCGCGCTCGGCATCAACGGCGACGTGGCCGCCAAGGCCAAGCTGCTGCTCGACGCGGGGGCCGACCTGCTGGTGGTCGACACCGCGCACGGGCACCAGGAGAAAATGGTGCACGCGCTGCGCTCGGTGCGCGAGCTGACGCCGGCGGTGCCGGTGGCGGCCGGCAACGTAGTGACCGCCGCCGGGGTGGCCGACCTGGTCGAGGCCGGCGCCGACATCGTGAAGGTCGGCGTCGGGCCCGGCGCCATGTGCACGACCCGGATGATGACCGGGGTCGGCCGACCGCAGTTCAGCGCGGTGCTGGAGTGCGCGGCGGAGGCCCGGCGGCTCGGCGCGCACGTCTGGGCCGACGGGGGCGTCCGGTATCCGCGCGACATCGCGCTCGCGCTGGCGGCCGGCGCGGCCAACGTCATGATCGGCTCGTGGTTCGCCGGCACGTGCGAGTCCCCCGGTGACGTCTTCCGGGACGCCGACGGCCGTCTCTACAAGGAAAGCTTCGGAATGGCCTCGGCCAGGGCCGTGCGGCTGCGGTCGGCGGCGGACTCGGCGTTCGAGCGAGCCCGCAAGGAGCTCTTCGAGGAGGGCATCTCTACCTCCCGGATGTACCTGGACCCCCAGCGTCCCGGCGTGGAAGACCTGATCGACGCGATTGCCGCGGGAGTGCGCAGCGCGTGCACCTACGCGGGGGCGGACACCCTGGACGGGCTGCACGAGCGCGCGGTCGTCGGGATCCAGGGCGCGGCGGGCTACACGGAGGGAATGCCCCTCCCGTCCGGCTGGTAGCTAGCGCACTGGTAGCGAGCACTGGTAGCGAGCAGTGCCGTCTGGCGCGTCCGGGCGTAACCAGGGGGTCTGGTGTCCTACGGTGGGCTGCATGGCAGTGCCTGGTGAGATGGCTAGTTCCGGTGCCCAGGCGGGGGTCACCAGCGTACTGGTGGTCGAGGATGACCCTGGCATCGCGACGCAGCTTGTGCGCGCGCTGATCAGGGGCGGGTATCAGGTCGACCACGTCGTTAGCGGCGCCGAGGCGCTGCGCCGGGGGGACAGCGATGTCGTCCTGCTTGACCTGGGACTTCCCGATACCGACGGCGTGCACGTCTGCCGACAGCTGCGGCAGCGGTCGGGCGCGGCCATCATCGTGGTCACCGCCTACGGGGAAGAGACCGACCGGGTCACCGCCCTGGACGCGGGCGCCGACGATTACCTGGTGAAGCCGTTCGGGCTGAGCGAGCTGCTCGCGAGGATCCGGGCGGTGCTGCGCCGGGTCCGGCCGGACAGCGACGTGATCCGGCACGGGCCGCTGGCGGTGGACCTGCGGACGCGGAAGGTCACCGTTTCCGGGCAGGAAGTCTCGCTGACACCGAAGGAATTCGACATCCTGGAGTGCCTGGTGGCCGATCCGGGCCGGGCCCAGAGCCGCCAGGAGATCCTGGAATCGGCCTGGGACTCCAACTGGTACGGGCCGACTAAGGTGCTGGACGTCCATATCGCGGCGCTGCGCCGGAAGCTGGGCGTCCCCGGGCTCATCGAGACCGTCTACGGCCGTGGATTCCGGCTCGGCGACCCCTGATGGCCAGGCGGATCGTCCTGACGGTCCTGGCGCTGATCACGGCGCTGCTGGCCATCGTGGCCGTACCGCTCGGTCTGCTGACCGCCGCGCAGGACCGCGGGGACTTTCGACGCGAGACCGCCACCGCGGCCGCCACGCTGGCCAACGTGGCGGAGGAGCGGATCAACGACCATGCGAAGGGCACGGCCCTCCTCAGGTCGGTGCGGGAGCTGGTCGCGGTCGGTGACCGGGTCACGGTCTACAACGCGGCGGGCCACGAGGTAGCCGGCTCCTCCGGCGGGCTGGTGGCCGCCGGTCAGGTCACCGCCGGGGCGCCCGACCCGTCGCCGCACAGCTATCCGTCCGGGGACAGGTTCCTCGTGACGGCGCCCGTCGTCCCGGACTCGGGCAACGGCGCGATCGGCACGGTCGCCTTGTCCCGTTCCACCGAGCCGCTTGATCACCGGGTCGTCGTGCTGTGGACGCTCATCGGCGCGGTATCCGCGGCCGGCCTGCTGGCGGCGGCGGTGGTCGCCGTCGGGCTCGCCCGCTGGGTGGGCCAGCCCCTGACCACCCTGGCCGCCGCCGCCCGCCAGCTCGGCAGCGGCGCGCTGGATACCAGGGCGCGCGTGAGCTCGGGGCCTCCCGAGGTTCGCCGGCTGTCGACGACGTTCAACACGATGGCGGCTCGCCTCCAGTCGCTCGTGGATGGTCACCAGTCGATGATGGCCGATGTATCGCATCAGGTCCGCACCCCGCTGGCCGCCCTGCGGCTGCGGCTGGACCTGCTGGCGCAGGACGCGGACGAGGCGACCGCCACGGAGCTGGCGGGCGCGCAGGAGGAGATCGCCCGGCTGACCAGGCTGGTGAGCGGGCTGCTGGCCGTGGCGCGGGCCGAGAACGTGACCGCCGCCCCGATTCGCGTGGCGGCCGACGCCGTGGTCCGGGACAGGGCCGCGGCGTGGCGGCCCGCCGCGGAGGAACGGGGCGTCACGCTGAGCGCGGCGAGCCCGGCACCCGTTACCGTGCACATGTGCGAGGGGCACCTGGAGCAGATCCTGGACAACCTGCTCGCCAACTCCCTGGACGCGCTGCCCGCCGGCGGCACCGTCCGGGTCGGGGCGGTGGCAGCCGGAGGGCTGGCTCGGGTCACCGTCTCCGACAACGGCGACGGGATGAGCGGCCAGCAGCAGCATGCCGCGTTCCGCAGGTTCGCCACCGGCACGCCCGGCGGTACGGGGCTCGGGCTGGCCATCGTGGACCGGCTGGTGGTGGCCAACGGCGGCTCGGCGGCACTATCGGACACCCCGGGCGGCGGCCTGACGGTCACCATCGAGCTGCCGCACGCTGCAGCTCACCGGAACTTCCGCAGGCCAGGGGCGCTCACTTCTGGAAATCCCGGTGACCTTAACCGCTTCTGAACGAGTCCTGAACCGGTCCCGCGCATCGGGCCGGGCAGGCTAGCCAACTGACAGAACGACATCGCGACCGGACAGGAGGCTAGACGCGGGAATGCCAGCGCCAGGAAGCCCGACACCGCCGGACCCATGGTCGGGAAGGCCGCCAGCGTACCGGGCGGCGGCACACCGCCGCCGGCTGCTCCAGCGCACCCGGGCGATATCGCTCGGCATCGCCGGCGGCGCCGCAGTCGCCGCGCTCGGCCTGGGCACGGCCTTCGCGCACGCCATCCCGGGCCATGCCCGGACCTCCGGCGCCCAGAGCGCCCCGGCGGCGCCCGCGCAGCCCTCCAGCCCGGCCCCGCCCGCTAGCTCCGCTCCGTCATCCACTCAGTCACCCGCTCAGTCACCCACCCCCGCGCGCACTCACCGCATCGCGCCGCCGCCACAGCCGCCGGCCAGCACGCCCGCGCCGCCCCAGGTCTCGTCGGGCGGTTCCTGACTCATGGTCCGCTGCGAGGTGCAGCCGGGTTCCAGCGCTGGCGCGGTGTCGATAACGGGCGACGTCTCGATAACGGGCGCCGTTCGATGACGGCCACCGCACTGAGCGCGGCGAGCCCTGGCGTGAGCCCGCTGTGGTACGCGGCCCGGGCAACCGGAGTGGTCGCCCTCGTGCTGCTCACCATCACCGTCATCCTCGGAATCGCGGGTACGGCCAGGTTCACCGCGCCGGGCCTGCCCCGGGTCGTCACCGCGGGGCTGCACCGGAATGTCGCGCTGCTGGTCCTCGGCCTGCTGGCGGTGCACGTGCTGAGCACCGTGCTGGACAGCTACACGCGGATCGGGCTGATCTCCGCCGTCATTCCCTTCAGCTCGAGCTACCGCACCCTCTGGCTGGGGCTGGGAACTGTCGCGTTCGACCTGCTGCTCGCCGTCGCGCTGACGAGCCTGCTGCGCGACCGGCTGTCCTACCGGACCTGGCGCGCCGTGCACCTGGCCTCGTACGCGTGCTGGCCCATCGCGCTCTGGCACGGCCTGGGCACCGGAACCGACAGCAAGCTGTCCTGGCTGCTGCTCCTCGACGCGCTATGCGTAGCGGCCGTG
>Ga0209839_10001139_pt1 | contig 13720 bp, 11 predicted proteins | sample OrgsoiDNA2013050_FD_185800 | JGI IMG/M metagenome (GOLD analysis project Ga0209839, IMG submission 185800) | Permafrost soil microbial communities from the Arctic, to analyse light accelerated degradation of dissolved organic matter (DOM) -... | ecosystem: Environmental > Terrestrial > Soil >... | reverse complement strand
CACCAGCACCGCGGTGACCACCAGGTAGCCCATGATCAGCCACAGCAGTAGCGTGGTGTTGCCCGGCTGCAGCGGGTTGACGCCGATGCCGCGGAAGATGTCGGGCAGCGCGATCAGCATGATCGAGGCGTTGACGGTCGCCATCAGCATGCCGAGGGTGGTGTTGGACAGAGCGATCCACTTGTAGCCGGAACCGCTGGAGCCGCCCTCGGGCGGGCCCGCGTGACGCGGCTGGGGTGATGCGGACGGCACGAGCGTTCCTCCGTAACGGGAGGGGAATTAGTTGCTATATGACAACTAACTTATGCCGGGATGTGTTCCCGCCCGCGCCCGATGACGTTGAAAAGCCCTGATGACCTCGACGGCGTCGAGGTCATCAGGGCTGGCCAGCGCGAGAACCCGGACCGCTGGAGTCCAGGCACCCGGCTAAGCGGTGGCTCAGGCGGACCGCTTAGCACTCTCGGACCGGTTGCCGCTCTCGGGCCGGTGAGAGTTCTGGGGGCGGCGGCCTGGGTTGGTGGTGCTGCGGGCGAAACCGTCGCCGCGGGCGAAACCCTCACGGGTCCCGGACGCCGGGCGGCGGGCGCTCCCGGAGCGGCGAGACCCGGCCGACTTGCCCGGGGCGGGGAACGAGCGCGCGGGCGGCGGCGGCGGGACGGGCGTACCCGACGTCGCGATCTCCCTGACCACGTGGTGCCCGGTCGCGACCTCGTCGCTGGCCGCGGTCACACCCGCCGCGTTGTGCAGCCGCTGGAGTTCACGGACCTGGCCGCGCTCCACCAGCGCGATGACCATGCCGGTGGCCCCGGCGCGGGCCGTGCGGCCCGAGCGGTGCAGGTAGTCCTTGTGGTCGTTGGGCGGGTCGAACTGCACGACCAGGTCGACATCGTCGACATGGATACCACGGGCCGCGACGTCGGTGGCGACCAGGACGCGAGGATGCCCGGCGGTGAACGCGTCCAGCGCTCGCTGCCGCTGATTCTGGTTGCGGTCGCCGTGGATGGCTCCGGCCTCGACACCGGCCCGGGACAGCTGTTTGGCCAGCCTGTCCGCGCCGTGCTTGGTGCGGACGAAGAACAGTGTCCGTCCCGGCCGGCTGGCGATCTCCGCCGCGACCGGCACCTTGTCCGCAGCGGACAAGACCAGGACCCGGTGCTCAGCGGGGCCGGAATCGGACGCGGTGGTCACCGCGTGCAGCGCGGGGTCGCGGACGTAGGAGGTCACCAGCTGGCCGACCCCGCGGTCCAGCGTGGCGGAGAAGAACATCCGCTGGCCGTCGGCAGGCGTGGCGTCAAGGATGCGGGTGACCGCGGGCATGAAGCCGAGGTCAGCCATGTGATCGGCCTCGTCGAGCACGGTGATCTGGATGTCGGAGAGCGTGCAGGCGTGGCGTTCCATCAGGTCGATGAGCCGGCCTGGTGTGGCCACCACGACGTCGGCGTCGCGCACTCGGGTGATCTGCTTGCCGATCGGCACGCCACCGTAGACCGTGGCGATGCTCACGTTGATGCGGCGGCCGAGCGGGGCCAGCACCTCGGCCACCTGCTGGGCCAGTTCCCTGGTCGGGACCAGGACCAGGCCGCGTGGCGCCTTATCGCGCCGCTGGCCCGCGGTGGCCATCAGCCTGGTCAGCAGCGGCAGGCCAAAGGCCAGCGTCTTGCCAGAACCGGTCTGGGCGCGGCCGAGCACGTCACGCCCGGCCAGCGCGTCGGGCAGCGCCCGGGCCTGGATCGCGAACGGCTCGTGAATGTCGTTGGCCGCGAGCGCGCTGACCAGCCGGGCGTCCAGGCCGAGTTCGGCGAAGGTGGCCGGCGTCGGCTGCGGGGCCGCCGCGGCGGCGTCCAGGGCCAGGTCAAGCTCGGAATGCGGTTGGACGCGCTGGGGGCGGGGGGCCGCAGCGGCCCGGGGGCGCCTGGTCGCGCCCATCCCGCGGCGCTGGGTGGCGCGCTCGCCGCCTCGGCCATAACGGTCAGAGGGCACGCGCGGACGCCTGGAACTGTGGGGCATGCAGAAAACTCCATCAATGGTTCGGAGGTCGCATGCTCAACAGATGTCCAACGACAACGGCGAACGGCTGATGTAGCCGCATTGAGCGCAGCGACCGGCGGGCAGCTCGCCCGCGGGAGCGGCGGCGAAGATCGCCGCCTCGAGTCCAAGACTATCAGCAGGTCCCTTATTCCCGATCGCGGACCGTGTCGTAGTCCAGCCAGGGGTCCTCGAGGAACTCACCCCACCGGGCGTCGTGGCCTGCGCGCTTGATCCGGAAGTAGACCGCGCGCCTGACCGCAGCCGAGGTGTTGCCACCGATATTTTGGCCGAGCAGGTAGTGCGCCAGCAGCAGGTCCCCGGTGCGCCCCTTGACCTGCTCGGGCTCGGGCCGCCGGATCGGAGGGTAGCCGCCCGCCGCGAAGAAGGCGTCGGGTCCGTGCTGGCGGAAGTACTCCGCGTGGCTCAGATGCGTGCCCGGCCACACCCACAGATTGCCGCTGTCCTCGTCGCGCTGATCGGACATCAGCACCCCGGCGAGCATGGTGAACGTCCCCGGCCGCCCCTGCGGCAGCAGCAGGAAGCCGCGCTCAGCGAATTGCTTCAGCTGCCCGGAATTCAGCATGGGCCACACGGTAGGCCAGAGCAGGATCCGCTGGCGAAGGGTTTTCCGCCGCGGGCCCGGACGCAGAGGTCGTCAAGCTGGCGGGTCGCGCGGGCGGCGTCGTCGTCCAGGACGGTGGCCAGCAGGGTGTGGTCATCGATCCGCTGGGCCACGGCGGTCGGCGAGGCGACGACGGTCCGCGGCGCGGCGTGCGGATCGGCGATCAGCGCGCAGGCCATCACCCGGTGGCCCGCGGTCAGCCCGGCCCGCCCGGTCAGCGCCGGGTCGCCGGCCGGGTCCAGGTCGACGAACTGACGCAGGACGGGGCGGCCCCGCCTGGTCACGTCCCAGCGCAGCGTGGCCCGCCCCGGCGGTTCCCCGGTGCGGCCGAGCACGATCAGCTCCCGCCACTCGACCGCGGCGCCGGCCTCCAGGGCCAGCTCGACGCGGACATCGATCCGGCTGCCCTGGCAGACCACCAGCGTTCCGGGCTCGGCGACCAGATCGGCCCCTTCGGCCAGGTCCGCGCGGATCGACAGCGCGGCCGCGTCCCCGCGGTCCCGGCCCTGGGCCAGGCTGGCGCCGGTCGCCCGCAGCACGGCCCGGGCGCCCGGGCGCAGCCGCAGCCAGACCGACAGGTCGTCGCGGGCCAGCGGGCCCGCCGCGGTCCCGACCAGGCGGAGCTCGCAGCGGTCGTGGACCTCGCTGCGCACCTGCCGCAACGTCAGCGGCGGCGCGCAGGCCAGCTCGCCCAGGACACCGCCCGGCTCGATGACCGCTGTCGTCCGGGCGATCACGGCGCCGCGACGGCGGAGCAAACCGTGCGCACCCAGGCGGCCACCTCGGCGGCCAGCGGGTCCGCGGCCAGCGAGGTGAACACCGTGGGCCGCTCGCCGCGGACCGCCGCGGCGTCGCGCGCCATCACGGTCAGGTCCGCCCCGACCAGCACGGCGAGGTCGGTCTTATTGATGACCAGCAAGTCGGAACGGGTGATGCCGGGTCCGCCCTTACGCGGCACCTTGTCTCCCCCCGCCACGTCGATCACGAAAATCTGACGGTGGACCAGCCCGTAGGAGAACGTCGCGGTCAGGTTGTCGCCGCCGCTCTCGACCAGGATCAGCTCCAGGCCGGGATGGTCGGCCTCGAGTTGCTCGACGGCGTCGAGGTTGGCGCTGATGTCGTCGCGGATGGCGGTGTGCGGGCAGGCGCCGGTCTGCACGGCGCGGATGCGGGCATCGGGCAGCACGCCCGCCCGCCGCAGGAAGTCCGCGTCCTCGGTGGTGTAGATGTCATTGGTGACGACCCCTATCGTCAGCTCGCCCGACAGCGCCCGGCACAGCGCGGCGACCAGCGCCGTCTTGCCGCTGCCGACCGGGCCGCCGATGCCGATCCGGGGCACCCGGGCCCCCGGCGGTCCGTCGGCCGGGTCACCGTCGTGGTGCCCGTGCTCCTGGTGCACACGGTCATGGGCGCCCCCGCCGTGATGGTCGTGCCGAATTTCAGGACGCAAAGAGACGCACCTCCGCGGTGAGATGGAAATCGGCGAGCAGATCGAGGGCCGGCGCCCCGTCGGCCGGCAGCGAGGACGGCGGTTGCGCGGCCGACCGGGCGGCGGCCGCCGCGCAGTCGTCGATGCCGGGAGCCAGCCGGGCCAGCATGGCCTGGACGGCGAACGGGTCCAGGCCGAGCAGGCGCACGGCCGCGCTGGCGGGTCCGCTGCAGGCCGACAGCGCCGCGGCTCGCGCGGCCAGCTCGGCCGAGCCCCCGGCCAGGCCGACACCGGCGCCGAGCACGAGCGGATGGTGCGGCGCGGGCTTACCGCACTGCGCCCAGGGCGTCACCAGGTCAGCCTCGGGGAGCAGCGGCCGGAGCAGCCGCACCAGCCCGCCGCCGAGCTGACGGGACGCCGTGCGCATCGCCTCGGAGACCGTGCGGGCCTCGAACTCGGCGTCCAGCACGGCCCACTCCGCAGGATCCGGCGGGCGGGCGGGCGACGTGGCTGGCGCGGATACCGGCGTTCGTTCGGAATCATGGGATTGAAGCCAGCATGAGGCGGCGGCGAACGCGGCCGCGACCCGGGCGGAAGTCCGGAGCCTGGCCCGGCAGAAGTCCTCCAGGCTGGCCAGCCCGGTGACCAGGCCGGTGCCGACCGCGGCCTCCATCCCGCCCGAATGGTGGTGCGCGCCGGCCGGGGCCCGCGAGTCGACCAGGAGCAGCAGCAGCGCGTTCATCGCTTTAGAACAAGAAGTAGCGCTGGGCCATCGGCAGCTCGCCGGCGGGCTGCGGCTCGATAAGCTCGCCGTCGACGCGGACCGCGAACGTCTCGCTGTCCACGTCGATGGCCGGCAAGGCGTCGTTCTCGGGCAGGCTGGCCTTGGACAGGCCCGATACGTCCCGGGTCGGGACCAGCCGCCGCTCGCTTTCCCAGCGTTCGCCCAGGCCGGCCTCCAGCGCCGCCGGCGACACGAAATGCAGGCCGAGCCGGGCGGGCATCGCGCCGAAGGCCCCGAACATCGGCCGGGGCAACTGCGGCTGCGGGGTCGGGATGGAGGCGTTGGCGTCGCCCATGTTGGCCCAGGCGATCACGCCGGCCTTGAGCACCAGGTGCGGCCGGACGCCGAAGAAGGCCGGCTCCCACAACACCAGGTCGGCCAGCTTGCCCGGTTCTACCGAGCCGATTTCGCCGTCGAGTCCGTGGGTCACCGCGGGGCCGATCGTGTATTTGGCCACGTAGCGCCGGGCGCGCATGTTATCGGCGGCGCCGTCGCCGGGCAGCGAGCCGCGGCGCTGCTTCATCACGTGCGCCGTCTGCCACGTCCTGATGATCGTCTCGCCGATCCGGCCCATGGCCTGGGAGTCGGAGCCGATCATCGAGATCGCGCCCATATCGTGCAGGACGTCCTCGGCCGCCATCGTCGAGGGCCGGATGCGTGACTCGGCGAAGGCCAGGTCCTCCGGGATCGAGCCGTTGAGGTGATGGCAGACCATCAGCATGTCGAGGTGCTCGTCGAGGGTGTTGCGCGTGTAGGGACGGGTCGGGTTGGTGGAGGAGGGCAGCACGTTCGGGTGCGCGGCGACCTTGATGATGTCCGGTGCGTGACCGCCGCCGGCGCCTTCTGTGTGGTAGGTGTGGATCGGCCGGCCGCCGATAGCCGCCAGCGTCGACTCCAGGTAGCCGGCCTCGTTCAGGGTGTCCGTATGGATCGCCACCTGGACGCCCGCGGCCTGGGCCACGGTGAGGCAGGCGTCGATGGCGGCCGGGGTCGTGCCCCAGTCCTCGTGCAGCTTGAAGCCGGCCGCCCCGGCCCGCAGCTGCTCCCACAGGCCCGGCTCGCTGACCGTGTTCCCCTTACCAAGCAGGACCATGTTGACCGGCCACTGGGTCGTCGCGGCCAGCATCATCTCCAGCCAGAACGCTCCCGGCGTGACCGTGGTCGCCTTGGTGCCCTCAGCCGGCCCGGTGCCGCCGCCGATGAGCGTGGTCATCCCGGCCGCGAGCGCGACCGGGATCTGCTGCGGCGCGATCAGGTGCACGTGAGCATCGATGCCGCCCGCGGTGAGGATCAGGCCGTTGCCCGCGATCACCTCGGTCGACGGGCCGATGACGAGTTCCGGCGTGACGCCGTCCATGGTGTCGGGATTACCGGCCTTGCCCAGGGCCACGATCCGGCCGTCGCGCACGCCGATGTCGGCCTTGATCACGCCCCAGTGATCGAGCACGACCGCTCCGGTGATCACCAGGTCGGGGGTGCCCTGCGCGCGGGTGGCGACGGCCTGTCCCATCGACTCGCGGATCACCTTGCCGCCGCCGAAGATCGCCTCGTCCCCGGCCAGCGGCCCCGGGCCGCCGCACCGGTCCTCGGTCACCTCGATCAGCAGGTCCGTATCGGCCAGCCGCACCCGGTCACCGGCGGTCGGGCCGTACAGGGCCGCGTACCTGGCCCGGGATACGTCAGTCATCGCGCGCTGCTTCTGAGTCAACCGGGGCCTGGGCCGGAGCCGGGCCGTCCAGCGGGCCGGCCCACTCGGCCCGCAGGCCGGGGACGACCCGGGTCCCGGCCAGCGCCACCAGCGACACCTGCATCGACACACCGGGTTCGAACCGCACCGAGGTCCCGGCCGGGATGTCCAGCCGGTAGCCGCGGGCCGCGGCGCGGTCGAACGCCAGCGCGGGGTTCGCGGCGGCGAAATGATAGTGCGAGCCGACCTGGATCGGCCGGTCCCCTGAGTTCTCCACGACCAGGTTGACGCGGGCCCGGCCCGGACCGAGTTCGATTGTCCCGTCCGGGGTGAGGATCTCGCCGGGAATCACTGCGCCGCTCCCTTCAGCGGATCGGCCGTCAGCGGATAGGACTGTGCAGCGTGACCAGCTTGGTGCCGTCCGGGAACGTCGCCTCGACCTGGACCGAGTCCAGCATCTCGGGGACGCCCGGCATGACGTCGTCGCGGCGCAGCACCTCACGGCCGGCCGACATCAGCTCCGCCACCGACCGTCCGTCGCGGGCACCCTCAAGCACGAACGAGGTCAAGATCGCGACCGCTTCCGGGTAGTTCAGCTTCAGGCCCCGGCCCCGGCGGCGCTCGGCCACGTCCGCGGCCAGCGTGATGAGCAGGCGTTCCTGCTCATGTTCGGTCAACCGCATAGCTGCACCATATGGCAACCGCTGTTTCGGCTGCGTTAACTAACCCGCGCGGGAAGCCCGCGCCGCACCGAGACGGACTCAGCGGTCCGGCCTGAACCGGCGCCGGGCTGGAGCCGGGCGGGACGGGCGCTTCGGCGTGGCCGGCCCGCGGTCTTGCGGGCTGAGCTGGTCTGGCCCGCCAGCAAGCCAGCAGCGGAAGGGCGACGGCGTGCGGGCGTTGTCCGGGAAGCAGCCCTCGGACTGGCCGGGCTCCGGGTAACAAGGCTGCGCTTGGCTGCGGAACATCTGGTCCGGTTCCTCTCGCTGGCCGTGAAGAAGATATATCGCAATTAGTCTACCCGCGGTACGGTCATCGGGCCAGGGCGCCGCCCGGCGTGAAATAGCGGAGACCGCCGCGGGGTTCCATACGTGGTGCCCCGTACCCGCAACCAGCGGGTGGGCGCCGGTGAAGGAGCTGACGTGCCGGACAACTACCGCAAGGACCCAGAGGCCATCTCCCAGCTGAACCGAGAGCAGTACCGGGTCACCCAGAAGGACGGTACCGAGCCTGCGTTCAGGAACGAGTTCTGGGATAACAAGGAGCCTGGCCTCTACATCGATGTCGTTTCCGGCGAACCGCTGTTCGCCTCGGTCCACAAGTACGACAGCCGCTCCGGCTGGCCGAGCTTCACGGTGCCGGTCGAGCCGGGCAACGTGGTGGAGAAGCGGGACCGCAGCCTGTTCATGGCCCGGATCGAGGTCCGCTCGGCGCACGGGGACAGCCATCTGGGTCACGTGTTCCCCGACGGGCCGGCCGAGGCGGGCGGGCTGCGCTACTGCATCAACTCCGCCGCCCTGCGCTTCATCCCGGTGGACGACCTGGAGCGCGAGGGTTACGGCGACTACCGCAAGCTGTTCGAGCAGGGCGACGACACCAGGAGTGCATCATGACCGACCACACTGAGAAGGCCATCCTGGCCGGCGGCTGCTTCTGGGGCGTGCAGGACCTGGTCCGCAAGCTCCCGGGCGTGCTGTCCACCCGCGTCGGCTACACCGGCGGGGACGTGCCCAACGCGACCTACCGGCGGCACGGCACCCACGCTGAGGCGCTCGAGATCATCTTCGACCCGGAGAAGATCTCCTACCGGGATCTGCTCGAGTTCTTCTTCCAGATTCACGACCCGAGCACGAAGAACCGGCAAGGTAACGACAGGGGGACCAGCTACCGCTCGGCCATCTTCTACACCAGCGAGGCCCAGAAGCAGGTCGCCGGGGACACGATCGCCGACGTCGACGCCTCCGGGCTATGGCCGGGCCGGGTTGTCACCGAGGTCACGGCCGCCGGGCCGTTCTGGGAGGCCGAGCCGGAGCACCAGGACTACCTCGAGCACTACCCCAACGGTTACACCTGCCACTTCGTCCGCCCGGGCTGGAAGCTGCCGCACCGCGCGGACCAGGTAACCCGGTAACTGCCGAGGGGGCCGTCGCTGGCCGATGCGGGTGCCGTCGGTACTTAACGTTGGCGGGCCGGTACCGGCCACTGGTTATCGGTCAGGCGGTGAGCACCGGGTGCCCGAGTCCGGCGTCCGACCTCACCACGCCGTCGGTGTAACTGACGACGTTGGTCCGGAGCGCCGGGACCCGCGGGCCGGGCAGCACGATGCCGATCAGGTTCAGCGGGTCCGCGGCGGACAGCTGGATCGTCTCGCCGTTCGGCGGCCGCTTCCTGATCTCGCGCAGCATGCCCACCGCGTCCGGGTGGGCGAACTGCTCGCCGCTGAACCCGTTGACGAACCGCCCGCCGCTGACGGTCCCGCGGGCCTCCATCCGCCGCAGCGCCCACAGCACCTCACGCCACGGGACGGCCAGGTTCTCCCGGACCAGCAGGTCGCGGAAGACCACGCCCCAGCGGACGGCCAGCTGTTCCGCGACCGCCTCAGCCAGCTCGTCCGGGTCGCAGTCGGCCGCGGAGCCGGGCAGCAGCGACCACCGGCCTGACGTCTTCGCGCTGAGCTGGCTGCCGCGGCGGAGCCGGTGCCTGCCGGGCGCGTTGTGCAGGGCGCGGCGGGCGAACAGGGACCGGACGGCGCGGAAGCCGTCCGCGGTGATCAGGCCCCGGGCCACCCCGTCCCACAGCGCCTCCTCGATCTCGGCGGGCAGCCGCCCGGTCGCCATGGCCAGGTCCGGCGGGAACAGGGCGCCGCGATCCCTGAGCGCCTCGATCACGTCACTGGTCCGGCCAGGCCCCGGCTCGGCGGGGCAGCGGTCGCCGCGCGCCGCCCGCAGCAGCCAGGCCAGGTCATCGCGGATCGTCAGGGTGATCGGGGTGGCCCGGGACGGGGCCAGCCCGCTGCGGCGGGGGAGTTCGTCGTTGTCCCCGCGGACCGACAGCCGCCCCCAGGCGATGCCGCCGTCCAGGCACGCCTCGTCCAGCCATTCCCGGCGGTAACCGGTCACCCGCGCGGGGAAGATGGCCTTCTCCCAGGCGCCGGCGGCCAGCTCAAAGCCCTGCAGCTGCTCGACGACGGCCAGCACGCCCCGGCTGCCCTCTCGCCTGGTATCCGGGGTGACATGCTGCCAGCGCAGCAGGAAGCGCATGAAGTCCTGGGCCGTGACCGGCTCGATCTCCCGCCGTCTGCGCTGCCGGGTGTAGCCGTGGATCCTGGTCAGCAGCCTGCGGGCGCAGAATTCCTCGGCTCCGTCCGGGTCGGTGAAGCGACCCCGCAGCGCGAAACCTTCCTCCTCCAGGCGGATGAGAGCGAGCGTGACGTCCGGCATCGGCAGCGCGGCGGCCTGCGCCAGGTCGTCCGCCGTGACCGGCCCGAGGACATCGAGGTGACCGCGGAGCATCTCGGCCGCGGCGGCCTCGGCTTCCATCGGTCCGGGGAACCCGCAGGCCTGCGGGTTCCCCGGCGGGACCGGCGCGCCGGGGAACAGCGGCGGCAGGATCGCCTGCCGCTCGGCGGCACACCACAACGGCCCGTCGCGGGCACCGAACTCGGCCGCGCGGCCGGCCGCGGCCAGGTCATCGAACCAGCGGCGCCACGACGGGTGCGGCCGCATGACGAACAACGTCATCAGCAGGTCGTGCAGCTCGTCCGCGTCTCGGGGCTGCGGCCTGACCTGCTCCCTGACCCGCTCGATCGCCCCGGGATCGAGCCGGGCCAGATCGCGGGCGTCCACCGGCAGCCCGCGCGGGATCTGCACCTGCCGGCTCCGGCGGTTTGCGGCCTCCGTCTCGTCGTCCAGGTAGGTGAACGGCATGCCGTTCAGGATCTCGTGGGCGAGCACTGATGGCTCGGTGGTGTCGCGCGTGATCACGCTGATCCGGCCGGCTTCGATCCCCGCGACCAGCTCCCGCAGCCCGTCGATGTCCATCGCCTCGTGCAGGCAGTCTTCGAGCGTCTGCCGGACCAGCGGATGGTCAGGAATCTCCATCGGGCCGGGCGCCACGTTCTCCTGGCAGGCGGCCAGGGTGGGGAACACGGCCGCCATCAGGTCGTCGGACTCCATCCGCTGGATCGCGGGCGGGTTCTTGCGGCCGCCCCTCATCCGCAGCACCGTCAGCGACGTGTTCAGGTTCCACCGCCAGCGGGACTGGAACAACGGCGAGGTCAGCACCGCCTGCCGTAGCACCTGCTCCACCGTGGCCGAGGCCAGGAACTTCGGCACCCGGTCCAGCGGGAAACTGTGCTGCGGCCCGAGCGACAGCAAGATCGCGTTATCGTTGGCCGCCGCCTGCAGCTCGAAGTCGAACGTCACGCAGAACCGCTTGCGCAGGGCCAGCCCGAACGCGCGGTTCACCCGGGCGCCAAACGGGGCATGGCCGACGAGCTGCATCCCGCCAGCCTCGTCAAAGAACCGTTCCAAGATGATGGTGTCCATGGTCGGCAGCGCCCCGAGCGCGGCCAGCCCGGCTCGCAGGTAACCGATGATGGTGTCCGACGCGGCCCGGCCGATCCCGCATTCGGCCTCCAGCCAGCGCCGGGCCGCGGCGGGCTCGGAGTCCGCGACGGCCTGGCGCAACGCGCAGACCTCCTCGGAAAGCTCCCTGGTGCGCCCGGGCGCCTCCCCTTGCCAGTGCGGCACCGAGGGAGGCGCCCCCTGCGCGTCCACCACCCGGACCGTCCCCGGCTCCACCCGGCGGATCCGCCAGGAGTGGGTGCCGAGCAGGAAGACGTCGCCCGGCGTGCTCTCCACCGCCCATTCCTCGTGCACCGTGCCGATCTGGACCTCGTCGGGCTCGGCGATGACCCGGAAGTCGCCCAGCTCGGGGATGGCCCCGCCCGACGTCAGCGCGGCCAGCCGGGCACCGCGGCGGCCCTTCACGGTCCCGTTCACCCGGTCGCGGTGCAGGTAGTACGCGCGGCGGCCGCGGCCGGTACGGATCCCCTCGGCCAGCAGGTCGGCAATGTCCTCGAAGTCCTGCTCGGACAGGTCCCGGAACGGCGCCGCGTGGCGGGCCAGCTTGAGCAGCTCACCCTCTGACCACGCCTCGGCGGCCGACTCGGCCACCAGCTGCTGGGCCAGGATGTCCAGCGGCCGCACCGGGACATGAATGACGTCCAGCCGGCCGCGACGCACACCGCGCAGCAGCGCGGCACATTCCACCAGCTCGTCCCGGGTCGTCGGGTACAGCTTTCCGCAGGGCGTCCCGGTGCGGGTGTGATTCGAACGGCCTACCCGCTGCAAGAAGGTAGCGAAGCTGCGCGGTGAGCCGATCTGGCAGACCAGCTCGACCGGCCCGATGTCGATGCCGAGCTCAAGGGAGGCCGTGGCCACCAGTGCTCGCAGGTCACCCGCGCGCAGCCGGGCCTCGACCCGCTGCCTGCGCCCCCGGGACAGGGAGCCGTGATGGGCCGCCACCTGCGCCCCGAGCTCCTCGCCCAGACGTTCCCCCAGCTGATGGGCGACCCGCTCGGCCATGCTCCGGGTGTTGACGAACACCAGTGTGGTCCGGTGGCTGCTCACGTGCCCGGCGATCAGGTCCAGGATCTGGGCCATCTGCCCGGTGGTGGCGATCGCGCCGAGCTCGTCGTCGGGCAGTTCCAGGGCCAGGTCCAGCTCTCGGCGGTGCCCGGAATTCACGATCGCGCACCGTGGCGTGCCTCCGGCGTCGTCGCGGTCAGGGCCCGAGCCGACCAGCAGCCGGGCGACGGTCTCGATCGGGCGCTGGGTGGCGGAAAGACCTACCCGCTGCACGGGCTCGTCCGCGACGTGCGCGAGCCGCTCCAGGGTCAGGGCCAGGTGCGAGCCGCGCTTGTTCGAGGCGACGGCGTGGATCTCGTCCACGATCACCGTCGTGGTGCTGCGCAGCATGGACCGGCTTCGCTCCGCGGTGACCAGCAGATACAGCGATTCCGGGGTGGTGATCAAGATGTCCGGCGGGTGCTTGAGCATGGCCGCCCGCTCGGCGGCGGCCGTGTCGCCGGTCCTGACCGCCACCCGGATGGCGGGGGCGCTGAGCCCGAGCTTGGCGGCCACCGCGGCGATCTCGCGCAGCGGCGCTTCCAGGTTCTGCTGGATGTCTGTCGCCAGCGCCTTCAGCGGTGACACGTAGACGACCTGGGGTCCGGTCCCGGGTGGTGAGCCAATCCTCGGGCCCTCCGCTGGGCCGTCCGGGCGTGCGCCTGCGGCGTCGTGCCCGCAGTACAGATCGTGCGGGCAGGCCCGCTCATGGGCCCGGTACAGCCGGTCGATGCAGACCAAGAAGGCCGCCAGGGTCTTGCCGGAACCGGTCGGCGCCGCGATCAGCGTGTGCCGGCCCGCGGCGATCTCCCGCCAGCCCGCGGCTTGCGGCTCGGTCGGGCCCGCCGGGAAGCGGCCCGCAAACCAGGTCCGCACCGCGGGATGAAAGGACTCGAGCATCCGCTCACGGTACCTCCGAGCCCTGACATTCCGGCCCGGATCAGGCCATCAGGCCAGGTCGTCGCCGCCTCAGGGACCGGGAAGAGGATCGGGGCGGGGTCGGCCGCGGCGAAATGGGTAGCTTGATGACGTGACCACGGCCATCGCGCAGTTCATGCGTGATCTCGAGCGGATATGGGATGAGCACCTGGCGGCTCTGCTCGGCCGCCGTGACCTGGAGGGTGCGCTGGCGCAGCTGACGGCCGAGCCATCGGTGCTGCACATTCCGGCCATGACCGGTGCCACCGGAGGGCAGGCCGTCGAGCGCTTCTACGCCGGGGTTTTGCTGCCCCGGCTACCCGGCGACCTGACCTGGACCAGGATTTCCCGCACGGTGGACCGGTGGCGGCTGGTCGATGAGGTGACGGTGTCGTTTACGCACGACCGTGAGCTGCCCTGGCTGCTGCCCGGCATCGAGCCCACGCACCGGCGGGCCGAGGTTCTGGTTATCGCGGTCGTCGCCTTCGAGCGCGGCCGGATCCGCTCGGTGCGAATGCTGTGGGATCACGCCACGCTGACCGCTCAGCTGGACCTTCCCGGCCTCGTCGCGTCAGGCTAGCGGGTCCGGGTACCGTTACTGGCCGAGCAGCCAGCGCCCGGG
>Ga0209839_10001137_pt1 | contig 13726 bp, 15 predicted proteins | sample OrgsoiDNA2013050_FD_185800 | JGI IMG/M metagenome (GOLD analysis project Ga0209839, IMG submission 185800) | Permafrost soil microbial communities from the Arctic, to analyse light accelerated degradation of dissolved organic matter (DOM) -... | ecosystem: Environmental > Terrestrial > Soil >... | reverse complement strand
GGAGTTCGTCGATCCCGGCCTGTTCCGCGAGTACTACGAACGGCTGGCCCGCGGGTACGCCCGCGGGGTCCGCCGGGCCCAGCTGGCCGGGGAAGTGGATACCGACTACGATCCCGAGGTCGTCGCCTACCTGTACACCGGCATGGGTAACTTCATCGGCATGCGCTGGGCCGACTGGACCGCCGGCAACCAGGTCCCGGACGACGTCCTGGAGGACCTGCTGAACGTCCTGGCCCACGGCCTGGCCCCGCACTCGCAGGCCTGACTTCCGGCTCGCCTAGGTCCCCTGTTCGCCCGGACCGCCCGGTTGTGAGTACTCCGGCGTCCAGATCGTGGCGTCCACCGCCTCCTCGGCGTCCAGCCCGGGATCCATGCGCGCCAGGCCGGCCTGCTGGGCCTCTCGGGCGACCGCGACCGCGATCGCCCGGGAAATCTGCCGGAGCCCGGCGAGCGCCGGATACATGGCTCCCTCGTCGAGCCGGGATCCGGGCACCAGTGCGGCCAGGGTGCTGGCGGCAGCCAGCAGCATCGGGTCGGTGACCGCGCGGGCCCGCGCGGCGATCGTGCCCAGGCCAATGCCGGGGAACGTGTACAGGTTGTTGGCCTGCGCGATCACCCGGGCACGCCCGCCGGCCTCGACCGGATCGAACGGGCTGCCGGTGGCGACCAGCGCCCGGCCGTCGCTCCAGGCCAGGATGTCCGCCGGTACGGCTTCGGCATGACTGGTCGGGTTGGACAGCGGGAAGACGATCGGCACCGGCGTGTGCGCCGCCATCTCGCGGATCGCGGCGGCGGTGAAGGTCCTGGGCGTGCCGGTGGTCCCGATCAGGATGGTGGGCGCGACCTGCCGGATCACGGTCTCCAGGTCGTAATGCGGGGCAGCGGTGAAGCCGTAGCGGACCAAGGCGTCCGCCGGCAGGGCGCACCACCGCTTGTCCGTATCCAGGGGGGTGCGGTCGGCGAAGACCAGCCCGCGTGAGTCGGTCATCACGATGCGCGCGCGCATCTCCTCGGGCGACGCCCCGTCTGCGCGCATCGCCTGGCCGACGAGCTGGGCGATCCCGGTCCCGGCCGCGCCGGACCCGGCCAGCACCAGCCGCTGGTCGCGAAGCCTGGTGCCCAGGGAGCGCATCGCGGCGAGGATGCCGGCCAGCACGACCACCGCGGTTCCCTGGATGTCGTCGTTGAAGCTGGGCAGCGTGCGCCGGTACGCGTCCAGCAGCCGGATCGCGTTGTGCTGCTTGAAGTCCTCCCACTGGAGCACGGCACCGGGAAAGGTGTCGCGGACGGCGCTGACGAAGCTCTCGATGAACGCCTCGTAGCCGGCGCCGCGCAGCCGCCGCTTGGGGTAGCCCAGGTACAGCCGATCACGCAGCAAGTCCTCGTTGTCGGTGCCGCAGTCCAGGCAGATCGGCAGCGTCCGCGCCGGATCGATCCCCGCGCCCGCCGTGTAGAGCGAGAGCTTCCCGATGGGGATGCCCATGCCGCCGGCGCCTTGGTCGCCGAGCCCGAGAATGCGCTCGCCGTCGGTCACCACGATCAGTGCGATGTGCGGGCGGCCGGCCTGGCGCAGCAGGTCCGGTATGCAGGCGGAGTCCTCGGGCGTGATCCACAAGCCGCGCGGCCTCCGCAGGATGTGACTGAACCGCTGGCAGGCCTCGCCGACCGTCGGCGTGTAGACGATCGGGGCCAGTTCCTCCAGATGGTCACCTAGGAGCCGGTAGAACAGCGTCTCATTCCGGTCCTGGAGCGCCATCAGGCCGATGTACTTTTCCATGTCGTCGTACTTGCTGCGCAGGTGCTCCAGTTCCAGCGCCACCTGCTGGTCCAGCGTCGCGACCCGCCAGGGCAGTAGGCCGCGCAGTCCCAGTGCGTCTCGCTCCCGGGCGGTGAAGGCCGCGTCCTTGTTGAGCAGCGGATGCCCGAAGATCTCCGCGCCGCGCGGTCTTCTTGGCGCCGTCGTTCCGTCACTGGTACCGAACTGCATAACAGCCTCCCCGCCTCAGGGCTACGGGACCTCATCGTCTCGTTCCGGCGACCGGCTTGCCCGCGCAGGTGCTGGCCGGTCGGCCGTGTGCTGAGGATGAGCCGCCGCACGCAGCCCGCCTAGGGTCCAATGGCCCTATCGCAGCCGAGACCGCTGGCCGATGAGGCCGCTGGCCTGCGAGGCTGTCCGGATCTGCGGGCGCCTACCCGCCCGGCTTACGGCGCCGGCTGATTCAATGGGCCACCTCGGCGCTCTCGTAGTGGCCCGCGTAGCTGACCCGCAGCTTGTACTTCAGGACCTTACCGCCGACCGTTTCGGGCAGGCTGTCGGCGAACAGCACGCTCTTCGGCGTTTCGTAGCCGCCCAGCGAGGCGCGGCAGAAGGCGATGAGCTCGGCTTCGCTCGTGGTGTCGCCGGGTGTGCGGATGACCACCGCGGTGACCGCCTCGCCCCAGTACGGATGCGGCAGCCCGATGACGGCGGACTTGGTCACGCCCGGATGCAGCCCGAGCACGTCCTCCACGCGCAGGCTGGAGACGTTCTCGCCGCCCGTCTTGACGATGTCCTTGTAGCGGTCGAGCATCTCCCGCAGCCCGTCGGAGTCGTAGACGCAGCTGTCTCCCGAGTGGAACCAGCCGAACCGGAACGCCTCCCGGGTGGCGGCCTCGTCACGGGCAACAGCTGGTTCCTGCCCCGCGTGGTCGGCCTGCGCCGGGCCCAGCAGCTGCTGCTGCTGAACCGGGTGCTGACCGGCCCCGAGGCGCTGGAGTGGGGCCTGGTTACGGAGGTGCGGCCCGCCGCGGCCGTCGAAGACCGCGCCCTGGAGCTCGCGCGGCAGCTGGCCGCCGGGCCGACGGAGGCGTTCGGCCGGATGAAGCGGCTGCTCCGGGACTCGTGGACCACTGACCTGCCCGGCCAGCTCAGCGCCAAGACCGCGCAGATGACCGCCGCCGGTGCCAGCGACGACGCCGCCGAGGGCATCGCCGCCTTCGCCGCGAAGCGCCCGCCGGCGTTCCGGGGCCGCTGAGCGCAGCTGACGGTAGCGTGCGGGGAGGTCGCGCCCCGGCCGCCGAACATCATCTGACCAGCCCGCAAGACTCGCGCGTCTCTTATATCACGCTAAGAAAACAATCAGGCTGCTCGCATCTTCCGCCAATATGAACCTGAAAGTAATAGGCGGCGGAAACGCGGAGCCGCAGTCCGAAGGCACACGCGGCGGCGGGAGGACGGCGGCTGGTGGGGAATCTGCTGATTCCGCGTGACCGGTGGCAGCGGCGCGGCGAGCTGACGGAGGAGGCGACACCGGCCGCACCGGGATCACGCCGCCGCCGGTCAGCGTGGTGGGCGCTCTGGCTCACCCTCGCGTATCTGGCCCAGGTGGCCGTACGCGTCTACCTCGCCCGCAACCAGATCGTGCCGCTGGCCAACCCGGACGAGTCCGCGTACCTGATTACGGCCCGGGAGCTCGCGCACGCGGGCGCGCCGTCCAATTTGTCCTACGGCACCTTCTACGGGCCCGGCTACCCGCTGCTGCTGGTACCCATCTACTGGTTCACCAGCAACTCGGTCACCGTGTACCACGCGGTCACCGTGGTCAACTCGGTGATCAACGCCTTGCTCATGCCGCTGGCCTACCTGGCGCTGCGCCGCCTGCACCTGCGCCGCTGGATCGCGTTCACCGCGGCGGCGGCCGCGGCCCTGGTGCCCGAGGCGGTCTTCTACACCCAGTACGCGCTGTCGGACGCGGTGTTCCCGGTGGTGGTGCTGGCCTGGCTGCTCTGCGTGCACAGCTGGCTGACCGCCCGGAGCTGGCGCGGCCAGTACGCCGCGGCGGCCGGGGCGGCGCTGCTCGCCGGCTACTCCTACGCCCTGCACCCGCGCGGCACCGTGGTCATCGCCGGATTCGGCGCGGTGGCGCTGTTCGCCGTGGTGCGCCGGATCGTCCGGTTCTGGAGCCTGGCCCCGGCCGGGCTGCTGCTGGCCGCGGTGCTGCTGATCACCCAGCGGCTGGACCGCCTGATCATCCGGGTGCTCTACCCGCAGCAGCCCCGGAGCCTGTCCGGTGAGGCGCTGAGCCGGCTGACGAACATCCATGACCAGATCCGCGTGCTGGAGATGGCCGGCGGTGAGGTGTGGCGCATTGTCCTCGACACCTGGGGCATCGGCGGGATCGGTCTCTTCGCCGTGCTGGTGGCCGTGTTCCGGCGCGGGCTGCACCAGGAGCTGCGCATCATGGCCGTGCTCGTCCTCGGCGTCACGGCGGCCACCGTCTACGTCGCGCCTGCGGCGCTGCCGGTCAACCAGCCGCCCGTCTGGGCGTCCGGCCGTTACCCGGACGCCATGGAGCTGACGTTCTTCATCGTCGGCACCGCCGTCCTGCTCACCGCGCGCTCCTGGCGCCTGGTCGGCTACGCGGCCGGCGCCGCGGTGCTGGCCGCCGGGACCGGCGCCGTGGTCGCCAACTACGCCGGCGCGAGTATCAGCACGTCCGGCTTCGCAGCGTTCAACTTCGCCGAGCCGACGGTGCTGGCCGAGGGCTGGAACGGGCTGAGCGTCGCCAAGTCCACCGCGGTAGCGGTGGCACTGCTGGCCTTGTGGGTCGCGCTGGCCCTGGTCCTGCGCCAGGTGGCCGGAACCGCTTTCGAGCGCTGGCGTGTCTCGCTGCTCGTCCCGGTCGCCGCGATGAACCTGTTCGCCCTCGACCAGATGACGACGCACATCTCGCAGCCGAGCACCCCGCCGCAGCGAGCGAACTCGCTGGGCTTTGTCATGGGCACCGGCCTCAAACCCGGCGAAAAGGTCGCGGTGGACAACGCCCTGTGGACGGACTGGGAGGCCTGGATTCCCCAGTCGTTCGAGGTGTGGTGGACGACGTTCGACTTCTTCTACGCGGACAGCTCGCCCGTGCCAGCCGGGGTGAAGGTCGTCGAGGTGCCCTGGCCGTCCGGCAAGCCCGCCCAGGACAGCTGGGCCAAGGCGCCGGCGGGCTGGCACGTCGTGGCCAAGAACCGTCTCTACGGCTGGGTGGCCTGGGCCGCCCCCGCCACCCCATAACTGTTACCCGGGCCAGCTCGCTCGTCAGGCTGGCAGCGTACGGCCCGCCCGGTCGGCCCGCTCGGCGAGGTGCTGCTCGCGGTGCAGGGCGCGCAGTTCCGCCTCGTCGTAGCCGCCCCAGATGCCGAACTCCTGCCCGGTGGCCAGCGCGAAGGCCAGGCAGCGCTGCCGAACCGGGCAGCCGGCGCAGATAGCCTTGGCCCGCTGGGCGTCGGCCGCGCCGCGGCCGGTCGAACTGAGCGGGAAGAAGAGCTCGGGATCGATGTAACGGCACGCCGCCGATTCCCGCCACAGGTCCGGATCGGTATCGGCCCGGGACAGGCGGCCCGTCCCGCCGGGGCGGGTCCCGGGGCGCCGGGTGGCCCGCCGGCGGGGACTGTCGGCGTAAGCGCGGCCCTCAAGGTGGGATGTGGTGGTCACTGCTCCTCCTGACGCGATAGTCTCTCGTCAACGTGATGAGGTTGGAGTCATCAACTTGATGAAGTCTATAGCTGATGGCAGGACCGCCGGCGACGACCCTGCCGTGCTTTCGATCGGCGAGGTGTCCCGCCGGACCGGCATTCCGGTGGCCGGGCTGCGGAACTGGGAGCAGCGGTACGGCCTGCCCCGGCCGGAGCGGCTGCCGAACGGCCGGCGGCGCTACCGCGAGTCGGACTGCCTGCTGCTGGACGAGGTGCTGCGCGGCCGGGCCCAGGGCCTGTCGCTGGCCGCGGCGGTGACGCACGCGCTATCCGGGGCCGGCCCGTTCCGGGACGCGTCGATCTTCGCCGGGCTGCGGCGCCGTCATCCCAGCCTGCAGGTGCACGTCATGACCAAGACCATGCTGCTGGCGCTGACGCATGCGATCGAGGACGAGTGCTGCGCCCGGGCCCAGCGGCCCGTCCTGGTGGGCGCCTTTCAGCGGCAGCGCTTCTACCGGCAGGCCCGGCCGCGCTGGACGGATCTGGCCCGCACCGCGGCGCAGACGCTGGTCTTCGCCGATTTCGGCCAGCGCGGCCGGCAGTCTGGCCCGCAGGCCGGCCCGGTCGCGGAGATCCCGATCGCCGAGGGCTCTCCGCTGCACCGCGAGTGGGCGCTGGTCTGCGACGCACCCGACCATCCGGCCTGCCTGGCGGGCTGGGAGCGCCCCGGGCAGGAGACCTGGGCGGACCCGGACCGCACCTTCGAAATGGTGTGGTCGGTCGATCCCCAGGTGGTCCGCAGCGCCGCCCGCATCGGCGCCGGACTGGCCGCCGCGGCAGCGTTCGAGATCCCGGCGTCGCTCCGGGCCCGGCTGGACGCCGACGCCGAGGCCAGCTCGGCCGACCTGCGCCGGGCCAGCGGGCTCATGGAGCGCACGTTCGACTACCTCAGCCGGCGGTTAGCCGCTCACCCCCACGCCGGACGTCCAGGCCGCCAGGCCCTCGTCCGTGAGCACCCGGTCGAAGCACTCCTCGGCCGCGCCCAGTAGCGGGCCGTCGGCCACCAGGCGGGCCGGGACCAGCGGGGGCGGCGGCAGCGTGCGGAAGGCCATCAGCCCGTCGTGATAGGCCGCGGTGACGTGCCCCCCGGCGACGTCCAGGAGTTCCCGGCCGAGGCCGCCGACCGCGATCAGGTGCGGGTCGAGCGCGTTGACCAGCCCGGCGGCGCCGCGGCCAAACGCCAGGGCGGCGGCCTGCACCGCGGCGGCAGCCTCCGGCTGGCGCGTCCGGGCGGCGGCCAGCACACGCCGCAGGTAGCTGACCTCGTCCGCGGGCATCGGCTGGCCGAGGGCGCGCGCCAGCGCGTAGCCGTCGAGGCTGGTGTTCCAGCAGCCCATCGCCCCGCACCGGCAGCGCTGGGCCGGGTCCCCGAACGGCATGTGGCCGAATTCCCCGGCCGTCCCGGTGGCGCCGAGGACGACCCGGTCGCCTTCCACGATCGCCCCGCCGACGCCCGCGTCGAAGTGCAGGTAGACCATCGTGCCTGCGCCCGACCCGGCCCCGCGCCGGGATTCGCCGACCGCGGCGAAGGTCGCGTCATTCCCGGCCAGGAGCGGGACGTCCCGGTCGTAGCGGGGCCACAGGGCGGACAGGTCGACGTCATGCCAGCCGAGGTTCGGTGCGCTGACCAGCTGGCTGCCGACCACCGTGCCGGGCACGGACACCGCGGTGGCCCGGACCCGGGGCCCGAAGCGCGCACTGATCTCGTTCAGCCCGGCGGCCACCGCGGCCAGCACCCGCTCCTGACGCCGGTCGTGGGTCCCGGACACCGAGCTGATTTGCGTGCCGCCCAGCTGTACCGCGCCGACCTGCCAGGTTTCCTGTGAGATGGCGGCCACCGCCACCACGGGCCCGTCCGGGTGGGCCTGCAGCGAGGTGGTCGGCCGGCCCCGGCTGCCGGTCGGCGGCGCAGGTTCCTCGGTCAGCAGCCGCGCCGCGACGAGCCGGGCCACGGTCTCGGCGGCGAAGCCGCTCGGTATGCCCAGCTCGTGAGAGATCGAGGCCCGGGTCGCCCCGGGCTGGTCGTGCACGGCGCACAGCAGGGCCGTCTGCGCTGACGTCCGCGGTGCCGTCATGAGTCTCATCATCCCAGGGCCTTAATAAGCTCGTTCAACGATTATATAATACGGCCATGACGCAGCTCCGGCCTCCCCGCGCGGACCAATCCCGGCCGGGGCAGCACCGGGCCGGGCTGACCGCCCTGGCTGGAGCCACGTTCGTGTACGTGACGGCGGAGACGCTGCCGATCGGGCTGGTGCCCCAGCTGTCGGCCGGGCTGCACGTCCGGCCGGGCGCGGTCGGCCTGCTGGTCACCGTGTACGCCGCGATGGCCGGGCTGTCCGCCATACCGCTGACCGCCGCGCTGGAGCACCGCTCCCGCCGCCAGGTGGTGGTCGGCTGCGTGGCGGTGCTGGCGCTGTCCCAGTTCGTCATCGCCGTGGCCCCGGGCTACCCGGTGGTCATGGCCGCCCGGATCGTCTGCGCGCTGACCCACGGCGTGTTCTGGTCCATGCTGGCGCCCGTAGCGGCCCGCCTGGTGGCGCCCGGGCGGGGCGGCCGGGCCACCGCCCTGGTGTTCACCGGCAACTCCGTGGCCCTGGTGCTCGGCGTCCCGATCGGCACCGCGCTGGGGCACCTGATCGGCTGGCGGCCCACGATGGCCGCACTGGGCGCGGTGGCGGTGCTGAGCGCCGTCGCGCTGCGCCGCGCCCTGCCGACGCTGCCTGCCCCGTCCCTGCCGACCGCCCGGCCCCCGGAGACCGCTCCGTCTCTGGCGGCCGCCCCGCTCGCGGACCCTGGCCGGGGCAGCCTCCGCGCCCGCCTGGTCGCCATCCCGGCCGCGCTGCGCAGCGCCCCGCTGCTGGCCATCTGCGTGGTCACCGTGCTGGTTGTAACCGGTCACTTCACGGCCTACACCTACATCACCGCGCTGGTCGGCCGGGACGCGGGCCTGGCGGGCCTGGCCCTGTCGGCGGTGCTGTTCGGCTACGGCGCGGCCGGCGTGGCCGGCATCTGGCTGGTCGGCCGGACCACCGACCGGTGGCCCCGTGCCGCCACCGCGGCGTGCGCCCTGGGTGTGGTGGTAGCCCTGATCGGGCTGGTGACCGTGGCCCGCGGCTCGGCCGTGGCCACCGTCGCCGCCGTGGTCGTCTGGGGTGCCGCGTTCACCGCGCTGCCGGTGTGCCTGCAGGGCGCGGTCCTGCGGGTCGCGCCACGCTCGGCCGACACCGCCTCGTCCCTCTTCGTCGTCGCGTTCCAGATCGGGATTGGCGGCGGGGCGCTGGCCGGCTCCCTGCTCGTGGACGCGGGTGAGCTGAGCGCGCTCTGCATAACCGGTGCGGCCCTGGCCGCGGCCGGCCTGCTGGTCGTGCTGGCCGCCCGCCGCGCGTTCCCGCCCTCCTCGCCCAGGGCCGGCCCAGATCTGGGCCGGCCGGATCGCCGGTCTCTTCGGCGCCTGAGCCTCCGCCGCCGTAGTGGCAGCTAGGCTGGGCCGTGTGTCAGAGCAGGAGTCCATCGCTGCGCCCCCGGTCGTAGCGAAACCGGACCCCGGTTCTCGCCACGGGCCCGGCCGCCGCCTGCTCGGCCGGGCCTGGAGCCGGGCCCAGGAGATCCCGCGTCTGCTGCCCGCGGCCGGGGCCGTCCTGCGGGCCTCCCTCAAAGAGGCGTGGGCCGACCGTATTTTCGGGCTCGCGGCCGAGGCCGGGTTCTGGGCCCTGTTGTCGCTGACCCCGCTGCTGCTCGTGCTGGTCGCCGCGGTCGGCTACCTCACCCCGCTGTTCGGCGCGCACATCACCGTCGAGCTGGAGCAGGACATCCTGCGCGGGGCCGGTCACTTCCTGGCCCCCGCCGCCGTCCAGAACATCCTGAAACCTGTGCTGACCGACGTGCTGGCCCGCGGCCGGGGCGAGATCATCTCGCTGAGCTTCCCGCTGGCCTTGTGGACCGGGTCGACGGCCATGAACACCTACGTCAACACCATCACCATCGCCTACGGGATGCGGCACATGCGGTCTGCGGTCCGGGCCCGGCTGGTGGCCTTCGTGCTCTACCTCGGGGCCCTGATCGCCGGTTCGGTGGCGCTGCCCCTGCTGGTCGCCACCCCCAAATGGATCGTCGTCGTGGCCCCGGACGCGGTTCTTTCGGTGCTCAAGCCGGTGCTGGCCATCGCCTACTGGCCTGTTCTCGTGCTGCTGTGCACGGGCCTGCTGGCCACGCTCTACCACGTGGCCGTGCCGGTGCGCGGCCGCTGGCGGCGGGACCTGCCCGGCGCGATCGTGGCCATGCTGCTGTGGCTGGTTAGCAGCCTGACCCTACGTGCCTACCTGGTCTTCGCGATCGGGCGCAGCCCCACCTACGGCGCGCTGTCCGCCCCGGTCGCCATCCTGCTGTTCCTGTACTTCACCGCGCTCGCGGTGCTGCTCGGCGCCGAGCTGAACGCCCAGATCGCCGGCTGCCGCCCGGTGGCGTTAGCGCATGAGATGATCGCGCTATGGCCAAGGTCAGTTACCGCGAGGCGGCCAGGATCCTGGCCGGCCGGGACCCGGTGATCGCCCGCCTGGCCGAAGCGGCCGGCCCGCCGAAAATCCCCCCGCCGGCGGAGACGAACTTCGCCACCCTGGTCCGCTCCATCGTCTACCAGCAGCTGGCCGGGGCCGCGGCCCGGGCCATCCACGGCCGGCTCATCGCGGCGCTGGGCGGCGAGGTCACCCCAGAGCGCCTGCTGGCCACCCCCACCGAGACGCTGCGGGCCGCCGGGCTGTCGGCCCGCAAGGTCATCTCCCTGCAGGACCTCTCGGTCAGGGTCCTGGACGGCACCGTCGTGCTCGACGCCCGGCGGCTGGCCCGGGTCAGCGACGAAGAGGTGGTGGCGCGGCTGTCGGCGGTGCGGGGTATCGGCAAGTGGTCGGCCGAGATCTTCCTGATGTTCCAGCTCCGGCGGATGGACGTCTGGCCCACCGGCGATCTGGGCATCCGCAAGGGCTACGGCCTGGCCTGGGGGGTCCCCACCCCCACGCCGAAGCAGCTGGATCTGCTGGGTGAGCTTTACCGCCCGTACCGGACGGTGGCGGCCTGGTACTGCTGGCGGGCGGCCCAGCTCCACGGGGCCTCCGCCGCCAGCGCCGTCACGGCCTGACCCTTTCCGCTGCGACCTGGCTCACATGGTGGCCAGATGGTCCTGCACGAGCTGGAAGGCGGCGATGGGCCGGCCGAACTGGACCCGCTCTGGGCATATTCGAGCGCCAGCTCGTAGGCCGCCATCATGCACCCCACTGAGCCCCAGGACACCCCGCCGCGGGTGAGCCGCAGCACGTCGTTGGTGTCGCTGAACGAGCTCGCGTTCTGCAGCCGGTTGTCCTCGCTGACCTCGCAGTCGGTCAGGGCGATGTCGGCGTTCTGCACCGTGCGCAGCGCGACCTTGCCCTCGATCTTGGTCGCGGCCAGCCCGGGCGTGCCCTTTTCCACCACGAAGCCCTTGACCTCGCCGTCGGCCTCGTCCCGGGCCCACACCACGATCAGGTCGGCGAACGTCCCGTTGCCGATCCATTTCTTGGCCCCGTTGAGCACCCAATGGCCGCCCGCCCGCCGGGCGGTGGTCTCCAGTCCGCCGGCCACGTCCGAGCCGCCGTGCGGCTCGGTGATGGCGAAGGCGCCGATCTTCTCCAGCCGCGCCATCGGCGGCAGCCAGCGCTGCTTCTGCTCATCGGAGCCGCACCGGTTGATGCTGCCCATCGCCAGCCCGGTGTGCACGCCGTAGAAGCTGTTGACCGACGGGTCCGCGTGCGCGATCTCCAGGGACAGGAAGCCGCTGAGTAGCCGGGTGCCGCGATGGGCGGCCAGCCCGTCGTACATCAGCCCGGCGATGTCCAGCTTGCGGAACCCGTCGAAGAGCTGGAACGGGAATTCGGCCCGGGCCCAGTACTCGTTGGCGATCGGCTCGACCTCGGCGCGCAGGAAATCCCGGACGCGCGTCCTGTATGTCCTGTTCCGCGGGGGAGAGCAGCTCGCTGAGGTCGAAGAAATCGTCCATCCGATCCGCTACCCGCCCTGGGCTTAGCCATGCCGTCCGGGAGCCGGGCGTGACGAACGTCCGCTGGCCGGGCGGCAACTTCGTCTCCGGGTACCACTGGACGGACGGGATCGGTGCCGAACGGCCCCGCCGTCCCGAGCTGGCCTGGGGCGCGGAGGAGTCCAACCGCCTCAAATAGCCGTTACCAGCTCGGCGCCGACGCCCGTAGCTCATCCAGCAGCCGCCTGCTGCTGGCGTTGTCCGCCCCCAGCACCTCACGCAGGTTGGACAGGCCGAGCACCTCGGCCGCGAGGGCCTTGAGGGACACCTCGCTGGCGGCCGATATCAGCCAGTCGCACTGCCCGGCGTCGCACCAGAGCATGACCCGCTGGTCGTAGTGCTCGAACCGGTACTGCCGCAGGCCCGGCCAGCCAGCGGTCGTGACCGTCGAGGCCAGGCGCTGCTGCAGGTAGCGGAGCGATCCTCGGTCAAGCTCGGCGGCCTGCGCCGTCATGCAGAGATCTGAGCTGGCGCACTGGTAGTCCCACCGCCGGGCGGCGATGAACTCCTCGACCGACGCGGCGTAGGCCGAGGTGCCCCCGGCGGCGGCGCCGCCGACCAGCACCTGATGGCCGTCCAGGGGAACGCCCCAGGAGCAGACCCCCTGGTTCTCGTCCGAGAGGACCAGCACAGGCCCTGGCCAGCCAGGAAACCTGCGCTCGGGCCCCTGCGGGCCCGGTAGCGAAGGGTGGTCCGGGCCGTCGATCAGGACCCGCTCCGGATAGATCGGGTGATCCCCGAACGCCCGCGCGATCTCCTGCGCGACGTCCGCCGTGAGGAGCCGCTCGATCGCTGTGGGCACCGTGACATTCACCGCCCCAAGTGTGACGGATCGCCCGCCCGATGGTGGGCAACCCGCCCCGACCGTAATCAACGCGTGAGGTCCGGCTTCCGGCCCCAGACCAGGAAGGTCAAGTGCGGCAGCACGAGCGTACGCGGATCATCGAGATGATCGCGGACCGCCCGGTCGAGCTCGTCCAGCTCCCGCTCGCCGCAGGCTGGACTTCCCGGCGCCCCCGTCTCCCTCCACGAGCATCACGCGCGGCTCGCCGCGGCGTGCCGCCGCCGCAGCGGCGCCCAGCACGCCCAGCTCCCGCGCCCGCCCCACAAAACCCCCATCGCCAGCATCCTGTCGCGGCCGCGCCGTGACCTCAAGGTCGTCAGCTAGCTGGCCGGAAGATCACGCAGGGTGGCCTGGGTGATCTTCCGGGCGGTCGCCACCCCGCTGGTGATGGCGGCCTCCGGTTCCAGCCCGCAGAGGTCCATCAGCGTGAACAGCGCCTCGGCGCTCATCACCACGGCCAGGTCCCGGCGGAGCTGGGCCAGCGCCTCGGGGTTGGTCCGGGCCAGCGTGCTGGCCACTGGGGCGAGCGCGTAGTCGATCAGCCCGAACCGGTGCCCGGGCCGGCTGGCCGCGGCGGGCGGCTTGGTGATCGAGGCGGAGATCATGGCCCGGACGGCGCCCTGGTAGCTCAGTACCCCGCGCAGCAGGAATTCGGCCGCGTAAGCCACCCGCTCCACCGGGTCCGTGCTGTCCGCGACCGGCGCGAGCGCCTCCGCGGGGTCGGGCCATCCCCCTTCGTCAGCCTCCCGCAACAGGCTGGCCAGGTCGGGGAAGTAGCGGTAGGCCGTGGCCTCCGAGACCAGCGCCTCCCGGGCCACGGCGGGCATGCTGATCTCGATGCCAGTGCGGGCCAGCCTCCGGGTGGCGTCGACGATTGCCATCCGGGTGCGCTGTTTCTGGTTCTCCCGGCCGCGAGGTGCCTGCCCCGCCTGCGCCCCCGCTCCGGGGAGCTGGGCCTGGCGTCCGGCTTTACCCGGCGGGACCTGCGTATTCATCATAGTTTCATAGTCGCCGCCCGCCATGCATAAGTCAAGTTGGCTCTCTTTGTGAAAGTTAACTTGCATCATGAGTCGGGATCTCCTAAGTTGTTCGTGAGACCTCATTCTTACGAAGCGGAGTTCCGATGGCTGATACTGCCAGCACCAACGCTTACACCGTGACCGTTGACGGGATCGGCCCGGTTCCCGTCACCGTGACCCAGCGCGGCGAAGGGCGCCCGTTCCTGCTGCTGCACGGTGGCGCCGGGTCGCAGTCGGTGGACGGATTCGCCGAGCTGCTGTCCACCGCCGAGCCCGCCCGCGTCCTCACCCCGC
>Ga0209839_10001136_pt1 | contig 13730 bp, 9 predicted proteins | sample OrgsoiDNA2013050_FD_185800 | JGI IMG/M metagenome (GOLD analysis project Ga0209839, IMG submission 185800) | Permafrost soil microbial communities from the Arctic, to analyse light accelerated degradation of dissolved organic matter (DOM) -... | ecosystem: Environmental > Terrestrial > Soil >... | reverse complement strand
GGCCGCCCGGACCAGCAGCGGGACCACCACGCTGGTGAAGACGCCGCCGAGCATCAGGTAGTAGACGGTGTTCGGCAGCGTGTTGGCGTTGTTGTACGCGTTGCCCAGCGCCGCGATACCGACCGCGGCCGCGACCACGAGGGTGCGCAGGAACCCGGTGCCCCGGGAGACCAAGGTGCCCACCGCCATGCCCGCCCCGGACCGCACCAGGCTGGAGCGCGCGGTGGCCGTCTGCGCCGCCTCACCGGCCGGACGCACACCCCGTCGGCCCGGCCCCCCCGGCCCCCCTGGGCCGCTAGGCCGCCCGGGACCCCGGGGCCCGGGCGGCTCTCGGTACGGTCCAGGAGCGCCCGGCGGCCGGTACCCGGGCGGCTGATAACGAGGCTGGACGGGGCCGGGGGCCGGTCGCTCGTCGGGCCGCGGCACCCGGCGCCAGCCGCCGGGACCGTCGGGCGGCCCGGGCGGGGTAATCCGGGGCGGGCGCGGCCCCCGGGCGGGCGGAGCTGGCCAGCTGAGCGCCAGCGGCAGCGTGGTCTCGGCGGGGGTCGGGCCGCCGCCGAGCATCGGGCCCTCCATCGGCGGCAGCGGGTCGGGCACGGAATGCCTGCCCCGGCCGAGGCCGGGCCCGGGTGACAGCTGCATGGTCCGGTCGGCCTCAGCACCCTCCGGCTCCTCGGGCCGGGGGGGCTCGTTCCACGGGGGCTCAGGCCACCGGCGGTTACCCCGCGGCTCGTCCCGCCGCGGCGGCGCGCCCTGGGGGTCATCTCCCCCCGGGTCAGGCGTCGTCGGCCCAGCGTCGTGCATCGGCCAGGTCATCCGGTGCCTCCGTCGGGTGTCGCGCGCTGGTGCCTGTCACGACGCTACCTGGTGCATCGGCCTCTTCGTTGACGGCATGCGAGTCGTCACTCAGCCGCCGCCGGACGCCGCGGTATATCGAGGTCAGGACGAAGACGCCGATCGCGGCGCCGATGAGGAAGAGGATCGCCCGCCCGTACCTGGTGGACTGCACGGTGAGCCTGGGCTGGGCGGTGTACGACAGCGGCGTGCCGTCCGCGCTGCTGAGGCTGAGCTGAAGGACGGTGGATCCTTGCGGAGCCGAGCTGACCGGCAGCCGGACCGGTGCGGACGCCTCCCCGGGCTGGATAATGATCGGGTTCTTGAAGCGGCCGATGGTCAGCGGAGACGTCGCCCTCGGTGTTTTGACCACGCTGACGTTCAGCCTGACCTGGACGGCCTCGTGCAGCCCGTTCTGAATCGACACGGGCACCGGGCCGGACGCGCCGGCCATCGGCACCACGGCCGAGGTGATGATCTTGACCTTGCTTTCCGCGTAGCTGAGGTAATCATGCAAGTCGCTGCGCAGCGCTACGCCCTGCGATTTCCCGCCGCTGCGCCAGGCGGCGGACTCAGTGGCGGACAGGGCCTCGTCCAGCGACTGCAGGTAGGACGGTGAGGCCCGATACAGAATGGACTTGTACACGCTGAGCTGGGTGCCGATGAAGCTCACCTGGCTCAGGTAGCCGCGGCTGAGCTCGCCCGGGCTGGCCTGGCTGCCGGGCGGCGGCTTCCGGGCTACCGTGCGTTCGCTGTCCGGCGTCATGGTCAGGCTGCGCAGTGTGGCCGGCTTCAGCCACGGTGCGTCAACGGTCTCGCCCAGCAGGTCGCTGGCCAGCTGCTGCGATGGGCTCCAGCCGGCCGGGGGGGCCACCACGACCGAGCGGGTCGAGCCCTGGGCTTCAGCGACGATCATCGCGGTCTCGGCCAGGAAACGCTGCTTGACGGCGAACTCAGCGCTCCGCGGCAAGGTGCCGGAGTTCGTGTTCCCGGCCCGCAGCACCGAGGTCAGGGTGTCGTCGGCGAGCAGGACGTTCATGGTGGTGCCCGCCGCCGGGATCGAGGTCACCGCGTCGTCCGGGTGAAAGGCGGTATCCGAGGGCGGCATCTCGCTGCTGTTCAGGACGACGGTTCCGACATGCTCGGTGGCCGCGAGACTGGTGAGTACGCTGAGGTTCGCGGTCCCGCCGGCCGGCCACGCGATCGTCGGCTTGAACACCCGGCCGAGGACGCTGCGCGCCACCGCGTCACCGGTGCGGTAGGCACTGGCGAGATCGGCGTTCAGGCCCTGATGGACCAGAGCCGTCATGTCCACGTCGGCGTACGGGGTGATCACGGTCGGCTGGCCCGAGGTGACCGTCTTGACCGAGGAAAGCCAGCGTGCGGCCGCCCGGCTGGCCGGCTGGGCCGGGGCGCCGGTGCAGCTTGAGCTGGAGCCCCCCACCGGGTACGGCTTGGTCATCGTGGCGACGTCGCTGAGCAGCGCCGGGTCGACGACCCAGGTCAGGTCGGCGCCGGCGTGGCTGATCCCGGCGCTGAGCAGGGTGGACAGGCGGCCGCCCGGGCTCAGGCTGGTGGTCAGATCGTTGCTCGTCAAGGCGGTGCACGCCTGATGGTGCGGCTGATCGATGAGTGGCCACAGCCAGGAGATGTTCAGCGGGGCCTTCAGGCCCGCCGCCTGCTGGCCGGGCCAGAACGGCAACAGCGTCTGGCCCGACGCCAGCAGCTCGCCGGTGAAGGAGTCCTGCAGCTGGGCGGCCACCGGGTAGACCCCGAACGCGCTGATCCCCTGGGTGCCGACCTGGAATGAAGCGCTCCAGGAGGCGGTGGCGCCCGGGGCCACGCTGGCCGGCAGGAAGAACGGGCGTCCGGCCGGGACCAGGCCGCTGACCTCGCCGTTGGCGAGGTAGGAATCCATGTTGTCGCGGGTGGGGAACGGCGTGGACGACGTGGCCAGCTGCACCTCAAGTCCGGCCGCCGTCTGGCGGGTGCCGTTGGTGACCGTTCCGATCAGGTTGACCGTGGCGCCCGGCGTGGCGTACTGCGGGTTCATCGAGCTGATGGTCACCGAGACCCGGCCCGTCGCGGCCGGGCGCGCCGGACTGGCCTGGGCCGGACTGGCCAGCACCATGATGGCCGGGGCCATCATCGCCGGGACGGCGAAGACCGCAGCCACGGACAGTATCCGCCGCTTGACCTTGGCCGTCAGCACGCCGTGCACACCTTGAATGTTATTGCCGTTCGCGCCGGGGCCGTGCTGTCGATAATGTCGGTGGCCGTGCCCATGAACAATGAACAGCGGAAGGCGGCTGCCGCGCTTATGCGCGCGCGGGTTCCCGAGGTGGCCGAAATCGGCCGCCTGTTCGCCGCGCATGGTCATGAGCTTGCCCTGGTCGGCGGCCCGGTCAGGGACGTTTTCCTCGGCCGCACGCCCGGCGATCTCGACCTGACCACCGACGCGACGCCCGAGCAGGTGCTGGCGATGGTGGCCGGCTGGGCCGACAAGACATGGACGGTAGGCATCGCCTTCGGCACCGTCGGGCTGCGCAAGGGAAATTTGCTCTTCGAGGTCACGACGTACCGCAGCGAGCAGTACGGGCGGACCTCACGCAAGCCCGACGTCACGTACGGCCGGTCGCTGGAAGAGGACCTGAGCCGCCGGGATTTCACCATCAACGCGATGGCGGCCCGGCTACCCGGCTACGACGTCGCCGATCCGTTCGGTGGCCTTGACGCGCTCAAGGAGAAGGTGCTGCGGACCCCGGGACCGCCGGAGCGGTCGTTCGGCGATGATCCGCTGCGGATCCTGCGGGCGGCCCGGTTCGCGGCCCAGCTGGGCTTCGAGGTCGCGGCGGATGTGCGGGCCGCCATGACCGAGCAGGCGCCCCGGCTGGAGATCGTGTCCGCGGAGCGCATCACCACCGAGCTGACCAAGCTGATGCTGGCGCCTGACCCGGCGCTTGGTATCGACGTGCTGGTGCAGACCGAGGTGGCCGGGCAGGTGCTGCCCGAGGTGTCCAGGCTGCGGATGGAAGCGGACGAGCACCACCGGCACAAAGACGTCTACCAGCACAGCCTGACCGTGCTGCGGCAGGCCATCGCGCTCGAGCCGAGGTACGGGCTCGAGGGCGACCTGACGGTCCGGCTGGCCGCGCTGCTGCACGACATCGGCAAGCCGAAGACGCGGTCCCTGCTGCCCGGCGGCCGGGTGGCGTTCCACCTGCATGAGGTGGTCGGGGCCAAGATGACCGGCCGCAGGCTGGCCACGCTGCGCTTCCCGAACGACGTGCTGCGGGACGTGTCCCGGCTGGTCGAGCTGCACCTGCGGTTCCACGGTTACGGCGAGGGCGCCATTAGATCTGATCGGGGGGGTTCGGGGGGGTCGTCCCCCCCGGAGCCAGCGTGGACCGATGCCGCGGTCCGCCGCTACGTCCGCGACGCGGGGCCGCTGCTCAGCCGGCTGCACGTGCTGACCAGAGCCGACTGCACCACCAGGAACCGGGCCAAGGCGGAACGGCTGGCCCGCGCGTACGACGGTCTCGAGCAGCGGATCGCCGAGCTCGGCGAGCGGGAAGAACTGGCCAGGATCAGGCCCGAACTCGACGGCAACGAGATCATGCGCGTGCTCGGCGTGCCGCCCGGCCCGCTGGTGGGCCGGGCCTACAACTTCCTGCTCGAGCTGCGGATCGCCGAGGGTGAACTTGGCCGGGACCGGGTGATTCAGGAACTGCTGCGCTGGGCGGCGGGCGAGGGAATAACCCCGCCGGATCCGCCAGAGCCAGAGCCGGATCCGCCAGAGCCGGAGCCAGGCAAGGACTGATCCCGCCCGCGGGCCAGCCAGTAGCCGGCCGCGGCGATCGCGTAGCCGGCCGCTACCAGGGCGATGAGGGCCGGCGAATGACCGTCAGCTGGCAAGATGACCACGCACAGCGCCGCCCCGGCGACGTAGGCTGCGTTGAACATCATGTCGTAGAAGGCGAACACCCGGCCCCGGTAGGCGTCCTCCACCTCTTCCTGCAGGATCGTGGTGGAGCAGATCGCCACCCCCTGCCGGCTGAGATACAGGCAGAACCCGATGGCCAGATAGGCGGCCGGTGAGAAGGTCTCGCCGAGCGCCAGGGTCACCACCGCGCTCGCGGCCAGCAGCAGCGCGATCCAGGCCGGCTTGGACAGCCGCCTGGTGACCGGCGGGGTCACCAGCGCCGCGCAGGCGTAGCCGATCCCAGACAGGACCACAAGCGCGCCGAAGTGAGCCTCGGCCACGCTGACGCTCGACCGGTAGAAGTAGTTCCGGTACAGCAGGATCGACATCAGGAACAGCGGTCCGAAGACGAAGCTGAAGCCGCCGGTGGCACCGAGTGCGGCTGCCGGGCCGCGCCGCCTGATCACGTACCTGACGCCCGCCGCCAGCCCGGCCGCCACCGAGGCGAGCTCGCTGATCAGCCGGGCCGGCCCGCCCGCCCCGCCCGCCCCGGCCGCCCGGGCCGGGCCGAGCAAGTCGCGCCGCATGGTGGCCGCCACCAGGCTGGCCGCCACGTAACAGCCGCCGCCGACGAGCAGGGTTATCGCGGCGCCGCGTTCGGTGTTGCCGGTGGCCACGTTCAGCCCCAGGGCCACCACACCGCCGATCGTCGCCATCACGCCGCCGGCCGTCGGCGATACCGAGTTCGCCATCACCAGCTTGTCCTCGGCGACCACGTGCGGCAGCGCCGCGGACAGCGAGGACAGGAAGAACCGGTTGACCCCGAGGACGAGCAGCACCGCCACGTAGAGCGCCACCCCGCGGTTACCCAGGGCCATGAACGCCGCGGTCAGCACGACGAAAACGGAGCGGAGCAAGGCCGACCGGACCAGGATCTGGCGCCGGGACCAGCGGTCAATGAAGACCCCGGCGAACGGGCCGATCAGCGAGTACGGCAGGTAGAGCACCGTGAAGGCCGCCGCCCCGGCCGCCGGACTCGGGAACGTCTCCGCGTTGAAGAAGACGTACGTGCCGACCCCGGCGGTGATGATGCCGTCGCCGGCCTGCGAGACGAGCCGGGTGGTGAACAGGCGGCGGAAGTCCCGCTCGGCCAGGACCGCCCGCAAGTCAGCCAGGAAGGAGCCCGTGTCATCCCGCTGGCGGCCCATCCATCCAGTCTTAGCGGTTGCCCGTCAGCGGGCAACCTCCCCAAGGATGAACTTCTCCACCAGGTCGCGGCACACGTCGTCGCCGTACTGCTCGGGCGGTGACTTCATGAAGTAGGAGCTGGCCGAGGTCACCGGTCCGGCGATTCCCCGGTCAAGCGCGATCTTCGCGGCGCGCACCGCGTCGATGATCACTCCGGCCGAGTTGGGCGAGTCCCAGACCTCGAGCTTGTACTCCAGGCTGAGCGGCACATCACCGAACGCGCGGCCTTCCAGCCGGACGTAGGCCATCTTGCGGTCCTCCAGCCACGGCACGTGGTCGGATGGCCCGATGTGCACGGCGGCCCGCTCCATCTCGTGCGGGACCTGCGAGGTGACCGCGCGGGTCTTGGAGATCTTCTTCGACTGCAGCCGGCTGCGCTCCAGCATGTTCATGAAGTCCATGTTGCCGCCGAAGTTGAGCTGGTAGGTGCGGAGCAGCTCGACCCCGCGGTCCTCGAACAGCTTGGCCAGCACGCGGTGGGTGATGGTGGCACCGACCTGGGACTTGATGTCGTCGCCGATGATCGGCACGCCGGCCCGGGTGAACTTCGCGGCCCACTCCGGATCCGAGGCGATGAACACCGGCAGCGCGTTCACGAAAGCGACGTGTGCGTCGATTGCGCACTGGGCGTAGTACCGGTCGGCCTGCTCCGATCCGACGGGCAGGTAGCAGACCAGGACGTCGGCGCCGGTTTCCCGCAGCACCTGGGGCACGTCCACGGCGGGCTCGTCCGACTCGGTGATGATTTCCCTGTAGTACTCGCCGAGGCCGTCAAAGGTCGGGCCACGCTGTACGGTCACCCCGGTCGGGGGCACCTCGGCAAACTTGATGGTGTTGTTCTCGCTCGCGGTGATGGCGTCGGCCAGATCACAGCCGACCTTCTTGGCGTCCACGTCGAACGCGGCCACGACCTCCACATCACTGATGTGGTACGGCCCGAACCGGACATGCATGAGGCCGGGAACCCGGGCGCCGTCATCGGCGTCTTTGTAATACTCCAGTCCCTGCACGAGGGAACTAGCGCAGTTACCCACCCCCGCAATGGCGATGCGCACCTTACCCATCAGGACGACTCCTTCTCGGAAATGTTGTCGGGTCCGCCGGCTTGCCGCTCCGATGCGATCAGCTCGTTGAGCCAGCGGACTTCCCGCTCCACTGATTCCAGGCCATGCCGGTGCAGTTCCAGGGTGTAGCTGTCTACTCGTTCCCTGGTGCGCGTGAAGGCCGCCCGGATGGCCTCCATGCGTTCCTCGAGCCTGCTGCGACGGCCCTCCAGGATCCGGAGCCTGACGTCGGCCCTGGTCTGCCCGAAAAACGCGAAGTGAACGCCGAACCCGTCGTCCTCCCACGTCGCCGGGCCGCCTTCGCCGAGAAGCTCCTGCAGCCGTTCCTTGCCCTCCGCGGTCAGCCGGTAGACCTTCAGCGACCGGCGTCCCGCTCGCGACCGCGCGGTCCCGCTCGCGGCGGCTGAGGTCCGCGGCTCGGTCTCGTCATGCTCCTCCGCGATCAGGCCCGCGGCGCGGAGTTCGTGCAGGCACGGATACAACGATCCGTAGGAAAGCGCGCGGAAGGCGCCGAGGACGGCAGAAAGGCGCTTGCGCAATTCGTACCCGTGCATCGGTGTTCCGTGAAGCTCGCCGAGAACGGCCAGCTCTAGTACGCCGGAGCGGTTGCGTCCCACGCTTCCCCCAGAAGGTGGATGTATCACTGTGATGTGTCGGCCCGATGCCTCGCAGCGATATCTATACTTGTTAGATCGCCTCGATGTATCGCGTCGATACATGTGGATCGTATGCGGTACTTCGTGTCGCCGCAAGTGGATGCCGTTTTCTCCGGCCCGGATGGGCCGTGGTGGCAAAGATGACTGAATCGGGGCTCGGCTCAGGCGCGGTTCCGACGTACGCTGGCGGATATGACGTCAAGGCGTTCCGTTGTGGACTACGGGCTGGCCCGCCGGGCCACGCTCGTATCCGTCTTCTCCGGGCGCACCACCGTCACCGACGTCTGCGATGCCCATCCGTACCTGCTGCGGGCCGCTAAGTTCCACGGTGAGCCCACTCAAGACCGCTGTCCGATCTGCAGGAAAACCAACCTGACCCACGTCACCTATGTATACGGCGACGAGCTCGGCCAGTATGAGGGACGGGTTAAGCAAGCACGCGAACTCGCGGAGATGGCCGCCGAATACGGCGAATTCCGGGTCTATGTGGTCGAAGTCTGTCAGAGTTGCGGGTGGAACCACCTCGCTTCCTCTTACGTTCTCGGCACTGGCGAGCCGACCGCACGCCGGAGGCGGCGTGCGCGGTCTAGCCAGTAAACATGCGCCCCAGGAGGTAACGTTTGACTTCGGTGGGTTCCCCGGATTGGCGGATCCGCCTTTCAGGTAGAGGTCGCATTCCCGTCAGCCGCGACCTCCGAGCCACCAGCGAGGACGCGTGAGCAGCAAAGCTGATGACTTTGACGTTCGGTATCGCAATGCGGGGGAAACCGGTTATGACCGCCCCGCAGACGGCGGCGACGGGGGACATGTCGATTACGACCTGGGTTATGACGCGAACGGCTGGGACGCCAACGGCTTCCGTAGCCCGGAGGCCGGATACCTGGACCGCCATGAACCCGGCCAGGCCGGCCGCAGCGGCACGAGTCGGGCCAGCATAGGTACCGCGGTCCGGCCGGGCGGCGACCACGCCGCTGACGGTCGGCGCAGCGGCTCCCGTGACCGCGCTCTCGGGAGCCGGCCGGACGGCAGCCACGCGCGCCCGGCCGGCGCGCACCAGGCCGGCGCGCACCAGGCCGGCGCTTACCAGGCCAGGGCGACCGGTGCCCATCACGACGACCTGGACAGCGGGCCTGAGACTCAGGCGATGGGATGGGACCTCGACTCATCCGGGCGCGCTGATTTCCTGGTACCCCAGGCACCGGCCCGGGGACGCCGGAGCAGCGGGCCGGGCGGGCCGGGCGGGCCGGCACGGCCGGGCGGGCTGAGGGGGCCGGGGCGCCGGGGGCGAGACCGGTCCAAGGTCAAGGTCAAGGGCAGCTGGTGGCGGCACTGGACGCTGCGCAAGGTCCTGGGTTTGCTGCTCGCGATCATCGGCGGCGTGGTCGTGCTCGGCGCGATCGCGGTGGTCGTGGTCTACCAGCAGACGCCCGTCCCCACCGAGGCGATGGCGGCCACCGCGTTCTCTCAGTCCGTGGTCTACTCCGGCGACAACACCCTGATCGGGCGGTTCGGCACCACCAACCGGCAGATGCTGACGTACAGCCAGCTTGCGCAGGGTCATCAGTGGATCATCAACGCGGTGCTCGCCGCCGAGGATCGCAACTTCTACAACGAGGGCGGCGTCTCGCCTACCGGCATCGTGCGGGCCGCCTACGAGGACGCCAGGGGCAATAACGGCTCGCTGCAGGGCGGCTCCACCATTACCCAGGAATTCGTCCGGCAGTACTACTCCGGCATCGGCACCCAGCAGACGTTCGGCCGGAAGATCAAGGAAATCTTCGTGGCGATGAAGGTGGCCAAGGAGAAATCCAAGCCGTGGATCCTCACCAACTACCTCAACACGATCTACCTCGGCGACGGGGCCTACGGGGTTGGTGCGGCGGCGCAGACTTATTACGGCAAGCAGGTCTACCAGCTCACCGCCGCGCAGGCCGCGGTGATCGCCGCCATCATCCAGCAGCCGAGCACGTACCCGCTGGCGCAGTACCGCCCCGAGCTCGAGGTGCGCTGGCACTACGTCCTGAACGGCATGGTCCTGATGGGCGAGCTGACCCAGCAGCAGGCGGCGACGATGAAGTTCCCCGCCCCCAAGGACTATGTCCCGCAGTCCGTCGGCAGCGACGTCTGGGATCCCTACGTCCTGGACATGGTGCGCAACGAGCTGGAGGACGTCTACCACTTCAGTCAGTCCCAGCTCTACAACGGCGGCTACGTCATCCACACCACCATCGATGGCGCGAAGATGAAGGCGATCTACGCCGCAGTCCAGGACAACGAGATCCAGATGGTCCAGGGCGGCGTGCCTCTCCCCAGCGACGCGCAGGTGGGCGCGGTGCTCGAGGATCCGGCCAACGGCGCGATCGAGGCCATGTACCCCGGCCCCGGTTACCCGGGATCGACATACGTGGACCACAACGGGACCAGGCACACGATGACGGACAAGATGTGCAAGCTGCTGCACTGCGAAGTGAACATGGCGGTGTACAACCGGGAGCAGGTCGGTTCCTCGTTCAAGCCGTACGTGCTGGCGACGGCCGTCTCCCAGGGGATGAACGTGCAGACAAGCACGCTGAACGGCTTCGACCCGCTGTGGATCCCGCCGGACAGCATGCCGTCCGGCACCTTCTCGACCAGCGCCGCGCCCGCCAACGCCAAGGCGCTCGGCTATTACCAGGTCAACAACGACTCCACCGCGGAGAACGGGCCGTTCACGCCGCAGATGGCGATGGCCGAGTCGATCAACACCGCGTACACCGACCTGTGGCACCACGTGGGCGGCGCGGCCGTGGCCAATATGGCGAAGCTGTTCGGGGTGAACACCGTCGCCGCCGGGATCACCGGTCCTGGCGGCATGCAGGACGAGGCGGGCATCGCGCTCGGCCAGGCCTCGCTGACCGTGAGCGAGCAGGCCACGATGCTGGCCACCATCGACGACGGGGGCGTTTATCACGACGCGCACGTGATCTCCTCGATTACCCAGACCAACGCGCAGCCGACGCCGATCAAGAGCATGTTCTACCCGGTGTTCGATCCTGCTGATTCGACGCTCAACGCCGAAGAGGCGACGCAGGTCCAGTACGCGATGTCCGAGGACACCGCCCCGTACGGCACCGCGCCGACGGCGGGCCTGAGCAACGGCCAGGTGATCATCGCCAAGACCGGGACGACGAACACGGCACAGTCGGCCTTCTTCATCGGCGCCATCCCGAAACAGGCGCTCGCGGTCGGCATCTTCACCGACATGTCGAAGCAGTCGCTGCCGGCCGACCTGGGCGGCAATTCCCAGGGCGGATACGGCGGCACCTGGCCGGCCTCGATCTGGCACACCTACGCCGAGAACGAGTTCGTCCCGATGGGCCTCGAGCAGTGGCCCACGCCGGTGTTCACCGGGGCCAAGTGGAACGAAGTACCGCCGGGTCTGCGGGTAGCCCCGAAGAAGGAGAAGAAGAAGGAGAAGGTCAAGAAGCACGGCCTGAGCGGCAACCTGGCCGGCGTGCCGAGCTCGCCGGCCAACACCTACCCCTTCCCCACCTACAGCTGTGATCCCTCGGTGGTGACCTGTGGCGCGCCCGGCGGCACCGGGCAGAGCGTGACCGCCACCCGCGTCGGCGGCGCGGCGGGCGGCATCTCGGCCGGCCTGCCCGCGACCGGCTTGTGGGTGCGGCGCCGGAGGCACAAACGAGGTCCAGGGCGCGGTTAGATATGGGGGTGGATGACGCCCCAGGCTCGACGAACACGCGGTTCACCGGCCGCGTGGCGCGACCGGGACTGGCCGTCGCCTTCGGCAGTACCGTCGTGCTCGCCGTCGCGTCGGTGCTCGGCATGGTGCTCGCGTTCGCGGAGAAGTACCCGTGCCGATCCGGGGCCTGGAATTCCTACGCCGCGCAGTTCCAGGACGGCTGCTACACCGACATCTACCCGCTGTACTACAACGAGGGGCTAGCGGCCGGGAAGGTTCCCTACACCGGTCATCCGGTCGAGTACCCGGTCCTGATCGGCGGGGCCATGCAGGCCGCGGCCTGGCTGGTCAGCAACGTCAACTCGGTGATCAGGGGCCGGGAGTTCTTCGACATCACGGTGGTGCTGCTCGCGGCCTGCGCGGTGGCCGGCGTGCTGGCGACCGCGCGGGCGGCCGACCCAGGCGCCCGGGCGCAGGCGCTGATGGTCGCGCTGTCCCCGGCGCTGATCCTGAGCGCGTTCATCAACTGGGACATGATCGCGCTCGCGCTGACCGCGCTGGGGATCGCCGCGTGGGCGGCGCGCCGCGGCGTGTGGGCCGGGGTCCTGCTCGGCCTCGGGGTCGCGGCCAAGTTCTACCCGCTGGTGGTCTTCGGGCCGTTGCTCCTGCTCTGCCTGCGGGGCGGCCAGCTGCGCGAATTCGGCAAGACGCTGGCGGCCGCCGTGGCCGCCTGGCTGGTGGTCGACCTGCCGGTGATGATCATCACGCCGTCTGGCTGGGCTTACTTCTATACCTTCAGTAAGAACCGCGGCGCGGACTGGGGCTCGATCTGGTACCTGTTCGAGCACTTCAACGTGCCGGTGCTCGGCAACGGGCAGCTCAGCGCCCTGAACGAGATGTCAGCGGCCTTCTTCATCGCCGCGTGTGCCGCGATCGCCGTGCTCGCGCTGGCCGCGCCCCGCCGTCCCCGCCTGCCGCAGCTGTGCTTCCTGGTGCTGGCCGCGTTCTTGATGACCAACAAGGTCTGGTCGCCGCAGTACATCGTCTGGCTGGTGCCGCTGGCGGTGCTGGCCCGGCCCAGGCTGTGGCCCTACCTGCTCTGGCAGCTCGCCGAGGTGGCCTACTTCTTCGGTATCTGGGGCTATCTCATTTTCGTCTACGCCAGCGAAGGCAACCCGGTCACCGGCTACGGCGGGATCAGCACCGGGTGGTACTTCGCCGTGCTGCTGGCCAGGTTCCTCGCCGTAGCCTTGCTCGCCGCCTATGTGGTGCGGGATATTCTCTGGCCCGAACGAGACGTGGTGCGTGCGGCAGGTGAGGATGATCCGGCGGGTGGTGTCCTTGACCATGCCGAAGACCGGTTCAGGCTCCGCCTAGGCTCGCGGTTCAGGCGGCCAGATGCTGCTTCAGCCAGCTGACGTCGGCGGCCAGGCCGCCGTCGGCGTCGGGTGTCTCGCAGATGACGGGGGCGCCGGCCGCCCGGACCACCCCGAGCAGCAGGGCCGGGTCGATGGTGCCCGAGGCGATGTTGGCGTGCCTGTCCCGGCCCGAGCCGAACTCATCGCGCGAGTTGTTGCAGTGCACCAGGTCGATCCGGCCGGTGATCGCCTTGATCCGGTCCACCGCGTCGGCCAGTTCGATGCCGGCCGAGTTGGCGTGGCAGGTGTCCAGGCAGAACCCGAGGTTGTCCGCGTTAGGTCCGGCCGCGTCGGTCACCGCGTCCCATAGCTTGCCGATGGCTTCCAGCGACCTGGCCATGGCACCGTCACCGCCCGCGGTGTTCTCGATCAGCATCGGCACCGGACGTTCGATCCGTTCCACCGCCTTACGCCAGTTCTCCAGGCCTTCGGCAGCGTCGGTGCCCGCGATGACGTGGCCGCCGTGCACGATCAGGCCCTTGGCCCCGACCGACGCGGCCGCCTTGAGCTGTTGGTCGAGCAGCTTCCTGCTCGGAATCCTGATCCGGTTGTTGCTGGTCGCGACGTTGATGACGTAGGGCGCGTGGATATAGATGTCCACCCCGGCGGCGGCGAAGGCGTCCCGGATGGCCGACGGATCACCGCCGGGTATCACCGGTCCCTTCCAGCCCTGCGGGTCGCCGAGGAAGAACTGGGCCGCGTCCGCACCGTCGGCGGTCGCCTCGTCCAGCGGGTTGTCTACGTGAAAGTGGGCTCCGATGCGCGCCATGCCCCCGAGCCTAGTGCGGGTGCCCGGTGTTGCGGGCCCGGTCCGGTGCGCCGGTCAGCCGATGAAGCCGCCGCGGCTCAGGCCGATGGCCAGCCCGACGAACCCGGCGATCATGCCGGTGACGATCAATACCCGCTGCT
>Ga0209839_10001135_pt1 | contig 13731 bp, 14 predicted proteins | sample OrgsoiDNA2013050_FD_185800 | JGI IMG/M metagenome (GOLD analysis project Ga0209839, IMG submission 185800) | Permafrost soil microbial communities from the Arctic, to analyse light accelerated degradation of dissolved organic matter (DOM) -... | ecosystem: Environmental > Terrestrial > Soil >... | reverse complement strand
CCACCTTGCTCATCGACGGCGTAGCGAAGGAAGAGGGAGCCCTTTCGCTCCAGCACCCACTCGAGTCCCAGCAGGGCCGGCTCCGGCAGCTCCGGTCCGCTGGAGATGGTGGGGCCCCGGCCGCCGCCGCTCAGCTTCGGCGCCACGGTCAGGAACAGCTCGTCGACAACGCCCTCTCGGGTCAGCGCTCCGAACAGGGTCGGCCCGCCCTCGCACAGCAGCGATCTGACGCCGTGCTCGGCGCGCAGGCGCCGCAGGACCGTCGTGAGCGTCAACTCGCCCGGATCGAGGCGCTGCACCTCGACCTGCGCGGCTACGCCCGACAGGTCGACCTCGGCGGTGGTGAACACGATCACGCGAGCCCCGGCCTCGTTCATCAGCGGGATATCGGTTGGGAGGTCCCCCGAGCCCGTGACCATGCAGGCCAACGGTTCGGGCGTGAGCCCCTTCTCGACCCGGCGCTCGCGCGCCTGCTCGTCGACCATGATCCGCCCGTAGCGCTCGGCGCGCATCGTGTTCGTTCCGGCCAGCACGGCGTCCACGTGCTCGCGCAGGGTGTGGAACATGGCGCGGTCCCCGTTGTCGCCGAGCCGGCCCGAGCGCCCGCCGAAGGTGGCGTGCCCGTCGACGCTGGCGACGAAGTTCGCCACCGTGTACGGGCGCTCGGCCGGAGCGCGGTGGCCGAGCTCGAGCGTGGCCAGCAGCGGGCCCAACTGCACCACTCCCGGCTCGGGCCGGAGCCGGCGGAACTCCATCGTCTGATCGATCACCGGGCCAGCACGTCGATCAGCTGCGGCAGCTGCTCGGGGGCGGCGATCGGCGTGAGCACGCAGGTTGAGATGCCGCCCTGCACGTACTCCTCGATCCGCTCCTTCTGGCGCTCGGGCGACCCGAACACGAAGATCTCGCGGATCAGCTCCTCGGGCGCGAGCTCCGCCGCTCGCTGCCGGTCCCCGGCCTCATGGGCCTCGACCATCGGCTCGATCTGCTCTGCCCATCCGAGCCAGCGGAAGAAGTCCGCGTACACCGGGACGCTCGCGTAGGCCGCGAACATGACCCGAGCCAGTCCGATGCCCTGCTCCTCCTCGGCCGGGATCAGGAAGAAGCGGCAGGCGAGCTCGGTCGTGCCCTCCCCCCGGCCCGATGCGACCTCGCCCGTATGCAGCGCGCCCTCGACGTGCGGCAGGCCCGAGAGCGGCAGGAAGTTGGTGAACGCCCCGTCGGCGATCTCGGCGGCCAGCCCGAGCATCTTCCCGCGCAGGGCGGCGAGCACGATCGGTACGTGCTGGGTTACGGGCCGCTCGAGCTTGAGCCCGCCGAAGCCGCGCTCAGGCGGGACCGAGAGCACCGGGCGCAGCGCCTCGACGGCGGCGCGGACCCGTGACAGGGGACGCTCGAACTGCAGCCCGTTGAAGCGCTCCACGATCACGTCCGAGGAGGCGCCGATCCCCAGCGCGAAGCGCCCGCCGCTCGCCTCCTGCAGCGCGGCAGCGGTCTGGGCGAGCACCCCCGGGCCGCGGGTGTAGGGGTTCACGATTCCGGTCACCAGGCGCATCCGCTCGGTCACGGGGATCGCCAGGGCGAGCGGTGTGAAGCCGTCACTGCCGTTGGCCGTCTCGCCGGACCACAGATCGTCGTACCCCGCCGCCTCGGCTCGCCGGTAGAGCTCGGGGTGTTCGGAGAGCGGAACGCCCGTGAACGGAACCGTCAGGCCCCAACGGATCGTCGGCGAGTCCACAGCGCGAAACTACCAGTTAGAGTCGCCGCCAAACAGCCGGGCGGAGCCCGGCCGATAAGCCTCATTTCAGACCATGCTCGACTGCACCTACCGGGTCCAGATCCACCACCGCGCCGGCCAGTTCGCGCAGGTGGCGAGCGCGATCGCGGAGGGCGCCGGGCTGATCGGCGACGTGGTGACGGTGTCGCTGGGCCGCGAGCACTCGGTCCGGGAGATCACCGTCGAGGTGCGCCACGGGGGCCATGCGGAGCGGATCGCGGAGCTGCTGAACGAGGTCGACGACGTGCGCGTGCTGTGAGGTTCGCCTCGATCTCGGCGATGCCGATCCTGATCGACGCCGGAGATGGCCTCGAGCGGGCTGTAGGACAGTGCTTCCGGGGCTCGATCCTGGCGGCTGACTCCGGCGCTCCTACCTGCCCCCCGTGGCGGGGAACCGGATAGGCTCCGCGCCGATGGACCTCAAGAAGCTCGACCGGGGGGAGGCGGTCGCCGCGCTCGGCGGTATGATCCTCGCCGTCTCTCTGTTCCTGACCTGGTACAAGCTGGGCAACTCGCTCGCCGTGCTCAACAGCTGCCGGGGGCCGAACGGCTCGTGCACCGGATGGGCGGCGCTGACGATTCTGCGCTACCTGCTGCTGCTCGCCGCGATCGCGCCGGCGATCCTCGCCTACATCATCGTGCGCGGGCACGCGTTGTCGTGGCCGCGGGGAGAATTAACGGCGGTCACCGCACTCGCGGCGCTAACCTTCATCATCTTCCGTGGTGTGATCGACAAGCCCGGATCTCCACCCGGTCAAATCTCGGTCGGCTTCGGATGGGTTTTCGCTCTGCTCGGAGGCCTGCTGATCCTGACCGGTTCGATCGCGCGTACCCGTGAGAGCGGCGCCAGGCGCAAGCCACCCGGAATCCTGTGAGCACAAACGGACAAACCTCCCGGCCGGATCGGAATCTGGCCCTCGAGCTCGTTCGCGTGACCGAGGCGGCCGCGCTGGCCGCGGCCCGGATGGTCGGCCGCGGCGACAAGGAGGGCGCCGACCAGGCCGCGGTGGACGCGATGCGCGCCGTGCTGGACTCGGTCTCGATGGACGGCGTGGTGGTGATCGGCGAGGGCGAGAAGGACGAGGCGCCGATGCTCTACAACGGTGAGCGGGTTGGTGACGGCAGCCAACCGGAGGTCGACGTCGCGGTCGACCCGCTCGAGGGCACGCGGCTGACGGCGCTGGGGATGCCGAGCGCACTGGCCGTGATCGCGCTGGGGCCGCGGGGCTCGATGTTCGACCCCGGTCCGTGCTTCTACATGGAGAAGATCGCCGGCGGTCCCGACATCGCGGACCTGCTCGACCTCGATCGCCCCCTGCCCGAGACGCTGCAGCTGATCGCCGAACGCAAGGGGCGCGACATCCGCGACGTGATGGTGGTGATGCTTGACCGCGAGCGCCACAATGACGCCATGCGCGAGGTTCGCGAGGCCGGGGCCCGCGTGCGCCTGATTCTCGACGGCGACGTCTCGGCTGCGATGGTGGCGGTGAGCGAGAACTCGTCCGTGGATCTGCTGTGGGGGATCGGCGGCACGCCGGAGGGCGTGATCTCGGCGGCGGCGATCAAGTGCATCGGCGGACAGCTGCTGGGCCGGCTCTGGCCTCGGAACGACGAGGAGCGCCAGGCGTCCATCGACGCCGGATACGACCTCGAGCGGGTTCTCAACTGTGACGATCTGATCGCCGGCGACGATTGCTTCTTCTCGGCCACCGGCGTCACCGACGGCGACGTGCTCGAGGGCGTCCGGTACCAGAGCGATCGCAGCGCTTCGACCGAATCCATGGTGATGCGCTCGCGGTCGGGGACCGTGCGACGGATCAGCGCTCGCCACGACCGCACCAAGCTGCGGGCTCTGGTCGCGGGCCGGTACGGCTAGCGGCACCACGCGCGGGCGTGAAGGTGCGAGGTGCGGCCTACGGGTGGCGCGAGGAGGCCTGGCCGGCGGTTATGCCCGGCGCTTCCGGTGCGGCCGGCTCGGCGGCTGAGACCCCGCCGTCGGACACCTCGTCCGGCATCGGGACAGAGTCGCTGGCGAAGCGGCCGACCTTCGACTCGTACAGGTGCAGGGTGGCCAGCGAGCGCAGGAACGCATGGGTCACGAGCACATGGATGAACGACTGCGTGACGCTGTAGACGGGGAGGCTGAAGCCGGCGGCGATGGAGGGGTAGAAGTTCGCCACCTCGACCTCGATGTGGAGCATCGCCTTGCCGTCGTCGCCAGACGGGCGCCGCCGCACGTCGACGGCCAGGAAGCCGGACCCGCGCCCGGCCTTGGCGACCAGCAGCCCATCCTTGATCCGCCAGCTGACGGCCCCGTGGTCGGCCTCCATCACGTAGTCCGGGGTGTCGAAGCGCAGCAGCGTCAGCGGGCGGAAGAGCAGCACGACGCGGCGCTCGTTCTCGGCGTACACGACCCGGATCAGGCCCAGCGTGACCCGGGTCAGGAAGCGCCAGTACGTCCGGCCCAGACGCTCGAGATTGGTGGAGTTCCACAGCCGATCCAGATCATCGGCATCGAGCGTGAAATCGGCGGCCTGCACCGAGCGGACGCCGTCGGCGTCGCTCACCGCCGAACGGCGCGGAGAGACGATCACGGCTCGGGTCGGGAGATTGCTGCGGCGCCGCGCGCGGACGGCGTACAGAGCCGAGATGACGGCGACCAGGAGGGCGAGGACGGCGCTCACAATACCATTCTGACCGGTTTTGCCATCGCTGATTCAGGTTCCCTCTCCTGGCGCGCGCTCTCATCGCGGCAGGTCCTCGAGCGTGACGATCGTGCCGGCGGGGTGGTCCCCCTCGCCCGGGGGGATGAAGGCGAGCGCATCGGCCGCGAGCAGCGAGCTCACGAGATGTGACCCCTGGGGTCCGTTGGGCCAGGCAATCGCGCGGCCGCCGCGTCGCTGCACCCGCACGCTGATCGCCTGCTCGCGGTGCGGGTTGCGCCTCGCCGGCGCGCCGAGCTCGGCCTCGGCAACGTCCAGTTGCTCCTCGGCGGCCAGGCCCTGGAGCGCCGCGATCGCCGGCCGGGCGAACAAGGCGAAGGTGACGAACGCGGACACGGGGTTTCCGGGCAGCCCGAACACGAGCCGGCCGTCCCGGGCTCCGAACCAGGTCGGCTTTCCCGGCTGCAGGTTGACCCCCCAGAAGTGCTCCGGCACGCCGAGCGCGGCGAGGGCGGGCTTGACGTGATCGTGCGGGCCGACCGACACGCCACCCGAGACGACGACGACGTCTGCCCGGCCGAGCGCCTCGGCCAGCGCCGCCTCGGTGCCCACGCGCTCGTCTCGCAGCCTCACCGCCGGGCGCACATCGCCGCCGCACCGCGTCGCGAAGGCGACCAGCATGGCCGCGTTGGAATTGTGGATCTGGCCCGGGCCGAGCGACTCCCCGGGCGCGCGCAGCTCGTCGCCGGTGCAGAGCACGGCGACGCGCGGCCGGCGGGCTGCGATCACCTCGCCGGCGCCGGCCGCCACCGCGGCGCCGAGCTCCGCGGTTCCGAGCCTGGTCCCCGCCGACAGCACGAGCGCTCCGGCGCGCAGATCCTCGCCCGGGGAGCGAATGTCGGCTCCGACGCGTGTGGCCGCGGCGAGATGCACCGCGCCGTCCCGCTCCTCGACGTCCTCCTGGCGGACGACGGCCGTCGCGCCCGCCGGGACCATCGCACCCGTCGAGACGCACATCGCCTCGCCTTCGCCCACCGAGTCCTCGGACGGCGCACCGGCCCGCGATTCGCCGATGATCCTGAGTGTGCGATCCGGGCCCCCCGCGATCACGGCATAGCCGTCCATGGCCGAGCTCGCGAACCCCGGCACGTCGCCGGCGGCCCGCAGATCCTCCGCCAGCACCCGATCCAGGGCCTCGGTGACGGCCACGCATTCGCGCTCGAGTGGCCTGGCAGCGGCCATGACGGCGACGCGCGCCTGCGCAATGGTGAGGAGCGCCGTGCCCATGCCCATGCCCATGCGTGGCATTGTCCTCGGTATCACGACCGCCGTATCACGACCGCGGATCGTGATAGAAGCTCTCCATGCAGCAGGGTGCGCCACGCCGGCGCCGGGCTCGACCAGTCGCCGACGCGCCGCTCGATGAACTGCTGGCGCGCTCGGAGGAGATCGCCAAGGGCTGGCTGCTCGCCCTGGTCGAGGAGGTCCCCCTGGAGCGCGCTCCGGCGATCCTGGCGGCCGATCTCGCGCGTGACGGGCCGCGGCTGTGCGACGCGATCGCCCGCGCGCTGGCCGACGACTCCGACCTGCGGCGACTCGAGCCCGGCGGGGCGCTGGAGCTGCTTGTGTCCAGGACCGGCGAGCTGGCGGGCGCAACTGTCACCGAAACCGCCTCGCACGCGGTCGACGTTCTGCACGCGGTGATCTGGAGCGCCGTGCGCGAGGAGCTGCGGCGGCCGGACCCCGATCAGCTCGTCGAGCTCGCCGAGCGCCTCAACCAGGTGATCGAGCTGGTCCGCGCGGCGTCCCTGCGGCGCTCGGGCGGAGCCGGCGGCACCGGGCCGGTGCCCGCCGGCGACGGGGTGGCTCCGGGCCCACCGCCGGCAGTCGGCGACGGGGCTCCTGGGGGCCCCGTGGCGGCCGGCGGCGGCGCGTCTGGTTCCGGTGGCGACGCCGGCGCGGCGGCCTCCCGCGGCGACGCCGGCGCGGCGGCCTCCCGCGGCGACGCCGGCGCACTCTGGCTGGGTGCGCTGGAGAACGAGATCTCAAGGGCGCAGGCCTCGGGCGCCTCGCTGTCGCTCCTGCTCGCTGAGCTCGATGAGGCCGATCGGATGCTCGCGGTCGAGCCGGTGAGCGTGGCCGCGGCGACATTCGGGAAGTTCGCCCAGGCGGTGCGCAGCGTGGTGCGCCGGCAGGACATCCTGGCCTGCGAGTCCGACACCCGGGCGTGGATCATCGCCCGCGACACGGGGCGGCCCGCCGCGCAGGCGCTCCGTCTGCGGGTCGCACAGGCGGTGCGGGACGCTGAGGCGTGGCGAGGGGCGCCGATGACCGTCAGCGTGGGCGTCGCGGTCCTCGGCGAGGACGGCCCCGACTCCGAGAGCCTGATCGAGGTCGCCGAGGAGGCGGCGCTCGCGGCGGCCGCCGGCGGAATCGGGATCATCCGCGCGGTCCCGGCTCCTCGCGATCACGACCCCGGCGACCCTCGCGGGGCGTAGCTACGACGACCCGCACGACTACGCCCCGGGGCGTAGCTACCACGACTTGGACGACCGGTCCGGGGCGCAGCTACTTTGCGCTGCTGCTGGTGGGCGCGGAGGCGGGGAGCGAGACGGCGCCGATCGTCGCGACGCCGTCCATGTGGAGCACCTGGGCGGTGGCCTCGGTCAGATCCCAATCGGCGTGGTTCGCATACGGCCCGCGGTCGATCACCGGAACCACGATCGTGCGGCCGCCGTAGTACAGGGCGACCGGTGTCCCGCACTTGAGCCACCGGTGGGCGACGCCGAACGTCCCCGGCTTGAGGACGTTGCCGCACGCGGTGGTGGATCCCCAGGAGCCGGGTCCATACCAGCTGGCGATCGCCGGCAGGTAGACGGTGACGTTGACGGTCGGCGAGTTGGACGCCGCTCGCAGGCCGGCCACCGAGCCGCGCAGCAGCAGCGCGCGGATCGCGAAACGCCCGATGTGGTTCGTATGCCAGGGGATCGAGAAGGAGCCGTCTGGCCCTGCGACACCGCTGGCGGTCCGGAGCCAGCCCTGGACGCGGTCGAAGCGCTCGACGATCACCTTCTGGCCGGCGTCCGAGGCCGGGACGACGCCGGTGAAGTGCATGACGTGGCTAAGCAGAGCGGAAACCCGGGCGCTCAGCGTGATGCCGCCGTCGGTGGCCGTCGTGGTTACGTCGCCGAGGTGCACGGCCGCGGTGGCGAAGGTGGTGGTCGGGCTGGCGCCGAACCCGGTCCCGCCCGAGCCGGAGCTGGCCCAGCCGAGGGACGGAACGGCAAGCAGGGCAAGCGCGCTCGTAACGAGCAGCGCTGCCAAATGCGTTTTGGCGCGTCGACCCACGATCAACCGATTTGTCCTCTTAACATCGTGCCTACGGGGTGAGCTGACGGGCTCGCGCCTTGTGAGCGCTACGGCCCGCGATCGGGCCGATTCGCCCCTGCGGCCCAATGGACCGCAAGTGGTTCCCCCGTCGACCGCCCGCGGACGGACGATCGCTCGGCTTGGAAGTGGGGATCAGTATATGAAACTCTGCCGTCGGGTTACGCCGGGTTACCCGCAGCCCTGGGCAGGGTTTATCCGCAATCGCCCCGAGTGCCCGAACGCCGGGCCCCGCGGGTGCCCCGGGTCGCCGGAGCTAGGGCCGCGGGAGGCGCGAGATCGCTCCGCGCAGCGCACGGGCGCTGGAGGACAGGCCGATCTCAGCCAGCTCAGCTGCGGCCTGGACGGCGGTCCCGAGGATGTCGACGCCTCCCGACGAGGCCGGCCTGCGACTGGCGGGCGCGGGGGGCGCGCCGGGGGGCTGGCCCGGCTGGGGCAGACGAGCCCCCTTTGCGGGGGCCGGAGACTGGTTGCCCAGGGCCTCGGCCTTGGGCATACTCCGAGCCTCGACTGAAGCCTGAGCCTTGGCCCTGGCCGTGCCGGGGGCCGTGGCCTTGGGCCTGGTCTGAGCCCTGCGCTTCGCCGGCGCCTTGACCTTGGCAGCGGCTTGGGACTTGGGCTTCGCAGGAGCTGGGGCCTGGCCCACAAACATGGCGGGCTCCGGCCCGATGGCCGCCGACTGGGCGCGCGCGCCGCGCTTGTCGCTGCGACGGTGGGGGCGGGTCCGGGGCAGGCCGCCGAGGACTTCGGAGGGACGCTCGTCGTTCATCTGGGACAGGTGGCGGGGCTCGCTGGTTGCACCTAGACGTTTAGATCATCGCGCACCGTGACGATTAACGTCAGCAGCCCCTCGAGGCAGGGAATCGGCGCGCGCCGCCCCACGAGCCCGGTGACGCCCGGGCTCCAGCGCTCGAGCCTCGCCGGCTGAGCAAGAGACGTGTCCGCGGACGTGGAGGCTACGTAATGCGACGAAAACTTTGGCACCGTAACTTGAAACGGCTCGCTCGGTTTGACGTACTACATGTGAAGGTGATCGCCGCCCGCACGGACCTCGGTTCCCGCGACACACGGGACGAGTTCCTGAAACCACTCGGGGCTGCGTTGACTTCATAATGTATAGCGACTATACTTGAGACGTGTGTTTGAGTGGCGGACGTACGCTTGGAGGGCGCCGTTCGCCGTCTGATCCTCAGTGCCGGCGGAGATCCAACCGGCCGGCACTACTCGACGGAAACGGAAACAGATGTCAGTAGCGGAACTGCAGGAACTCGAAGAGATCAAGGGTCTGATGAACCGCGGGCAACAGCTCGGGGTGCTGACCTATGCCGAGATATCGACCGCGGTTTCCGAGCTCGATCTGGATGAGGCCGATGTCGAGGAGCTGCACGGCTTCCTCGAGCGGGCCGAGATCGAGCTCGTCGAAGAGGTCGACCCCGCGCTCGCTGTGGCAGAGGTAGAGCGCGCGCCGGACAAGCGCGGCCGCCGCAAGCCGAAGACCGCACTGGACCTCAAGCCGGACATGACGACCGATTCGCTTCAGCTGTTCCTGAAGGACATCGGCAAGGTACGTCTGCTCACGGCCCAGGAGGAAGTCGACCTTGCGAAGCGGATCGAGCGGGGTGATCTGGACGCGAAGCAGAAGATGGTCGAGTCGAACCTCCGGCTCGTCGTGTCCATCGCCAAGAACTACCGCAACCAGGGTCTGCCGTTCCTCGACCTGATCCAGGAGGGGACGCTCGGTCTCGTGCGCGCGGCGGAGAAGTTCGACTACCGCAAGGGGTTCAAGTTCTCCACCTACGCCACCTGGTGGATCCGCCAGGCGATCGCCCGCGCGCTGGCCGACAAGGCCCGCACGATCCGGATCCCGGTCCACGTGGTGGAGAAGCTGAACAAGATCGGTCGTGCCGAGCGCAAGCTCGTCACCGAGCTTGGTCGCGAGCCCACCGCCGAGGAGATCGCCGAGGTCACGGGGATCGAGCCGGACGAGGTCGAGTCGATCAAGCGCTCGGCGCAGGCCCCGGTATCGCTCGAGAAGCCGGTCGGCGACGAAGAGGAGTCCGAGTTCGGTCAGTTCATCGCTGACGAGCGGGCCGAGTCGCCGTACGAGCGGGCAGCGGAGATCCTGACCAAGGAGGCCCTGCGTGAGGCGCTCGAGAACCTGTCCTATCGCGAGCGCCGCGTGCTGGAGCTGCGGTACGGGCTCGGCGGTGAGCATCCGCGCACCCTGGACGAGGTCGGGCGGACGTTCAACGTCACGCGCGAGCGGATCCGCCAGATCGAGAACCAGTCGCTGAAGAAGCTTCAGTCGCTGGCCGAAGCGCAGAAGCTTCGCGACGTCGCCTAGCACCACCATTTCGCCATCAGCAGCACGACGGGGCCGGTGCCCGCGGGCCCGGTCCTGGGCCCGGGGTCAGCGGCGCCCCCGGGCGTGCCGGCGTAGTTGATAGACGGTTCCCGCGGTCACGGGATGCTCTACTTCAGTTCGTGAAGCATTGCGCTAAACTGGGGATCCTGATGGCTACCAGCGACACGTGCCCGGTCTGTCGGACCGCCGAGATCGTGTGCGGGAAGTGGACGTTGCTCGTCATCCGCGACCTCGCCGATGGCCGCTCCAGGTTCTGCGAGCTCGAGCGCTCACTGCACGGGATCAGCCCGCGCACCCTGTCTCTGCGCCTGCGCGCCCTGGAGGAAGAGGGCATCGTCGAGCGTCAGACCTTCCCCGAGGTTCCACCGCGCGTCGAGTACGCGCTCACGCGCAAGGGACTCGCGCTGCTGCCTCTGATCGAGGACATGCGGACGTACGGGCGCGAATGGCTGGGCCAAGGCTGCGCCGAGGACGAGATCTCCGAGTCACGGCCAGCCGCGATCGCGGCCGCCTGAGCCGCCCTCCCGCGGATGCGGATCGCCGTAGCCGCCGATGAGCTCACCGGCGTCGCCGGGGCGGTGCCCGACGAGCTGCGCCGCCGCGGGCACGAGCCGGTGCTCCACGGTGCCTATGCGGACGGAGAGCGCCCGGACTGGGCGTGGGCCAGCGCAGCGGCGGCCCGGGACGTCGCCGAGGGCCGCGCCGGCCAGGCCGTGGTGTGCTGCTGGACGGGCACCGGCGCATCGATCGCCGCCAACAAGGTGCCGGGCATCCGGGCCGCCCTGTGCGGGGACGCGCAGACCGCCGAGGGGGCCCGCCGCTGGAACGATGCCAACGTGCTGGCGCTCAGCCTGCGCCTGACATCGCCGGCGGAGCTGGCCGAGATCCTCGATGCCTGGTTCGCCGCCGGCCCCAGCAAGGAGGAGGCCGACGCCGTGAACGTCGCTCACCTGGGGGAGATCGAGCGCGGGGGCTGAGCGGGCGCCGGCGTCCGGCTGAGCGGCGCCGCCTTCCTTCGGCGCGGTGCCGAGAGCGGCGCTCGGGCTGCAACCGAGCATTCGCCGGGCAGGATCGCTCGCCGCGAGCGCGAAACGGCGACCGTGCGCAATCGGCCCCTCCATCAGCTGCTCGAGGCGTTCACCACCGACGCCGCGATGCAGCTCTCGGCCGATACGGCCCAAGGGGCTGAGGTGCCGTTCGAGGTGATCGAGGAGCCTGGGGCGCGTGCGCCGCTGTATTGCTACCGGCCGCTGATCGGAGTGTTCATCCGCGAGCGCCTGGGACTGCTCTCGGCGTTGCCCACCTATGCCCCGGCAGCGCGCGCCCTGTCGCTCCCGGACGGCGTCGATGCGTACCTGCGTGAGCAGGGCCAGCGGCGGATCCCGACCGAGGCGCGCGAGCGCGCGGACGCGGCGCTGAGGACGTTCCTGGGCTCGGTGTTCGCCGAGCGCAGCGACTTCGGCTTTGACCCTCTGCGCTTCGACACCGCCTACGAGGAACTGGAGCGGGCGCTGTATGACGGCCGCTGCGTGACCACGGTGATCGCGCCGCTGCTGGGCGTGGCGCTCGATCACGGGATCACCGAGTTGGCGCTGGGCGACGGGCTGTCCCTGGTTCCCGGTCAGGCGCTCGAGGACGCGCCCTCGGACGCCGTGTGGGGCGATGGGGACGAGCCTAACGTGCTCGCGGTCCTGACCGTGTCGGAGGAGGGCTCGACCCGATCGCCGGTTTCGGTCGCGCGGATGCGCTTCCGGCGCGTGCTCACCGCGCTGAGGCTGTTCGAGCGGGGTGGCTATGCGCTCGGGCCGGTCGCGTGGACCCGGCTGGACGCCGGCGCCTGGCGGTCGGTGTCGCTCGGAGGCAGCGGTCGGCCTCGCTTCATCACCTTCATCTCCGCCGATCAGGAGGACGAGCTGAGGGCGTTCTGCAACCTGGTCACCCGGCGCACGCCGAGCGGGGGCGAGCTGGCCTGGGCGCTGGCCCGGTTCGAGATGGGCTGCGAGCGCCTGGCGCCATTCGAGGCGCTGACCGACTACCTGCTGGCGCTGCGGGCGCTGCTCGAACCGGAGGGCCCGGCGAGCGGGCGCCTGGCCCAGCGCCTGGCGGCGATCTGCGCGCTGCCGTCCGGGCGGACTGTCCTGGCGGAGCGCGCCGCGCACGCGATCTCGCTCGAGCGCGCGGTCATCGCCGGCCTCGCGCCCGCCGAGCCCGGCGTGGACGCGCTCGTCGACGAGCTCGCCGCGCACCTGCGGGCGCTGATCCGCGACGTGCTCTGCGGCCACCTCGAATCCGACCTTCGGGCCGTCGCCGATTCGCTGCTGGCCGAGGCCGCGGCCACGGCGGCCTGATCCGGCCGGCGGATCTCGGTCGAGCCGGGCTCTCCCGCTGTCCCGCTCGACGTCCGCCGGCCGCGGTGACACAGCCGTTCGAGCCGGCCAGATGCCACTCTTCCGCCTGTGTTCCACGTCGAGCTGCACCAGTTCCCGCACCAGGCGCAGGCGTTCAACCTCGGGGCCACGGAGCTCGAGGCCATCATCGGGCCCTGGGTGCGGGGTGAGCTGATCGAGCTCGGCGAGCGGAAGTGGTCACCGGAGCGCTCGCGGTTGACCGTCTACGAGGGCCCCGAGCTGCGCGCCGACGAGCTCAGCATGGGCCGGGGCTGGCCCAACGCGACTCGCTCAGGAGTCAACGTCACCGATCGGGTCCTGTCCGCGGCCACCCCGCAGGTTCAGGGCACCCGGGCGGGGTCCGCGGTCGCCGGGTTCAAGGACGAGGTGCTCACCGAGTGCGGAGCAGGCCGGATCGGGATCCACCAGGTTCTGTGGCTGGCCAACGCTCGCTACCCCGAGAGCCGGGCGAGCGAGCGGCTCGCGCTCTCCGAGCAGTCGGTGTGGGAGCTGCTACACGAGCGCCGGCTGGTGATGCTGCGGCCGGGCCCGACGGCCGGGGAGGGCGCCCCGATCCCGCCCGGGGAATGGCAGGCAGCGCTCCTGAGCTGGGTCACATGGGCCGATCCCACGGCCCCGGCGGTGTTCCTGGAGGCGGTGCAGGAATAGGCAAGTCGCGGCGGGACGTGGTTGCGTAGACTCGGAGGATGGTGGTGGTTGCGCCGCCATCCCGGGGGCGGAGGCCGGCTTCGCACCGATTTCCAGGGCGCCTTCGCGCCCCCCGAACTCGTGCTCCCTACGCCACGACCTCGGCGATCATCTGCGCCCGTTCCTCCGCGGAGGCGAACAGGTAGCGGTGGATGCGGAGCAGGCCCTCGATGTCGTGCACGTCGTCGTCGAGATGCGGCACGAGCAGGACGGGCCGGCCGTCGAGCTCGGGCTCGAGGCGGGCGATGTTCTGCTCGTCGCGCCGGGCGAGCACGTGGTAGTCGTGGAAGTTCTGCGTGACCAGGGTGGCGAGCTCGGGGGTGAGCAGACCGGCGAGCTCGGCACCGACCTGCTGCTCGTCCCCGTCGCCGAGGATGTCGTGATGGACGCGGTTGACGACCACGCCGGCGAACGGGAGGTCTCCCTTCTCGAGCGTGCGGCGGA
>Ga0209839_10001132_pt1 | contig 13753 bp, 6 predicted proteins | sample OrgsoiDNA2013050_FD_185800 | JGI IMG/M metagenome (GOLD analysis project Ga0209839, IMG submission 185800) | Permafrost soil microbial communities from the Arctic, to analyse light accelerated degradation of dissolved organic matter (DOM) -... | ecosystem: Environmental > Terrestrial > Soil >... | reverse complement strand
CCCCCGGCAACGAGTTAACCGGCCCGGCCGGGCGGACGACTGCACGACCTCGCGCCCGCCCGTCAAATCTGCGGCCGTGGCGTACACCTTTACGGGCGTGGTGAAAGGCGGGAAGGGGTAAAACGGACCGTGATGAATGCGGAGCGGGAGCGGATTCACGGTTTCGCGCGGCTTGAGGACGGGCTGCACCAGGCCGGCGACTGGTACATATGGGGCCCATACGTATCCGAGCGCCAGTGGGGCACGGTCCGGGAGGACTACAGCGCGGACGGCTCGGCGTGGGATTACTTCCCGCACGACCACGCCCGGTCGCGGGCGTACCGGTGGGGCGAGGACGGGCTGGCAGGCTTCTCCGACATCGAGCAGCGGCTGTGCCTGGGCCTCGCCCTGTGGAACGGGCGCGACGCCATTCTCAAGGAGCGCGCCTTCGGGCTGACCGGGCCGCAGGGCAACCACGGGGAGGACGTCAAGGAGTACTGGTGGTACCTCGACGCGGTCCCGAGCCATGCCTGGAACCGCTGGCGTTACCACTACCCGCAGCGGGCCTTCCCCTACGACGACCTCATCACGGCCAACGCCGCACGCAACCGGTTCCAGCCGGAATACGAGCTCCTCGACACGGGGGCGTTCGACGGCGACCGGTACTGGATCGTCGAGGTGTCCTACGCCAAGGCCGACCCGGGCGACGTGCTGATGACCGTGCGGGTGAAGAACGCCGGCCCGGACGCTGAGACCCTGCACGTGCTGCCGACCGCCTGGTTCCGCAACACCTGGTCGTGGGACGAAGGCGTGCCCCGGCCGGTCCTCGCGGCCGAAGGCGCGGCCGGGGGTGCGGCGGCGGGAGGCCGGCCGGGCCCGGCGGGCCCGGCGGTCCGGGTGGAGCATCCCTTTCTCGGTGAACTGGAGCTACTGGCCGGCGATGGCCCGGACGGAACCAGCCCCACCCTCCTGTTCTGCGAGAACGAGACCAACCTGGCGCGCCTCTACCAGGCGCCGCCTACCACCCCCTATCCCAAGGACGGGATCAACGACCACGTCATCTCCGGTGCGGCCACGGTCAACCCGGACCAGCGGGGCACGAAATGCTCGTTCTGGTACCGGCTCACCGTCGAGCCGGGAGACACGGCCGAACTGCGGCTGCGGCTGCGCCCCCGCGTCAGCCAGTCCAGCGCAGGGGAGCCCCGTCCCGGAGAGTCCAGCGCAGGGGAGTCGAGCGCAGGGGAGCCCCGTCCCGGTGAGCTCAGTGCAGGGGAGCCGAGCCCCGGAGAGTCCAGCGGAGGGGAGCCCGGCACCAGCGGACCACTGGCAGACACGTTCGTTCAGATTAATAATCGGCGCCGGGCGGAAGCCGATGAGTTCTACGCCAGCCTGAGGCCGGAGGGCGCGAGCGACGACGAGGCGCGGGTGATGCGGCAGGCGTTCGCGGGCCTGCTGTGGAGCAAGCAGTTCTACTACTTCGACGTGACCCGCTGGCTGGAGGGCGATCCCCCCCAGCCGCCCCCGCCGCCGGGACGGCAGCTGGGCCGCAACGCCCGCTGGGGCAACTTCGACGCGTACGACATCATGTCCATGCCGGACAAGTGGGAGTACCCCTGGTTCGCCGCCTGGGACCTGGGCTTTCACTGCGTGGCGCTCGCCCACCTGGACCCGGCCTTCGCCAAGTACCAGCTCATCCTGCTGTGCCGCGAGTGGTTCCAGCACCCGAACGGCGCGCTGCCCGCGTACGAATGGGACTTCGGCGACGTCAACCCGCCCGTGCAGGCGTGGGCCGCGCTCGAGGTGTTCGCCATCGACCAGGGCCGTGACCTGGACTTCCTCAGCCGGCTGTTCGACAAACTGCTGATCAACTTCACCTGGTGGGTCAACCGGGAAGACGCCAGCGGCAGCAACGTCTTCGAGGGCGGCTTCCTCGGCCTGGACAACATTGGCCCGATCGACCGTTCCCACTTGCCGGCCGGGGGAAAGCTGGAGCAGTCCGACGCGACCGGCTGGATGGCCTTCTACGCGGTCAGCATGGCCAGCATCGCTACGGTCCTGTACCGGTCCGGCCGCCGCCCGGCCAACGACATCACGCTGAAGTTCCTGGAGCACTTCGCGAGCATCGCCGACGCGATCAACTCCCAGGGCATGTGGGACGACAGCGACGGCCTCTACTACGACAAGCTGCTCACCGCCGACGGTACCGAGATCCCGGTGAAGACCCGGTCGATGGTCGGAGTCATCCCCGTCCTGGCCGCGGCCGTCGTCGACCAGCGGATGCTCGACGATTCACTGCGGCTGGGCAAGCAGTTCGCGGACTTCCTGCGCCGGGCCGGCCTCGACGACCCCGCGAAGCTCACCGCCGGCGGCCTGATGGGCGGCGAAGCCGGCGACCGGCGGATGCTGCTCAGCCTGGTCGGCCTCGATCACCTGGAGAAGCTGGCCGCGCGGCTGTTCGACGAAAGCGAGTTCCTGTCCCCGTACGGGCTACGGGCGCTGTCGGCCTATCACCGCGACCATCCGTACATACTGGACGTCGAAGGCCAGATGTCGACGATCGACTACGAGCCGGCCGAATCCACCACGGCCATGTTCGGCGGCAACTCCAACTGGCGCGGCCCGCTGTGGTTCCCGCTCAATTTTCTCCTCATCGACGTACTAGGGCGGTACCACCGGTTCTTCGGCGACGAGCTGACCCTCGAGTACCCGGCCGGGTCCGGCCATCAGGTGCCGCTCAACGTCATCACCGCCGACCTCCAGGACCGCCTTATCTCCATTTTCCTCGTGGGCCCGGACGGCCGGCGGCCCTGCTTCGGCGGGGTCGAGCGGCTCCAGCAGGACCCGGAGTGGAAGGACAACATCGTGTTCAGCGAATACTTCCACGGGGACAACGCGGCCGGTCTCGGCGCGTCCCACCAGACCGGCTGGACGGGTGTCATCGCCGACGTGATCCGGCGGCGGCACGGCGCGGTGCCATCGGTCGACGACATCCTGGCCGCCACGAGCCAGCCGTCCGGTCCCCAGTGAGCCCCGCCAGCCCCGCCAGCCCCGCCAGCCCCGCGGGCCCCGCGGGCCGGCCGGGGTGGCCGTTCCCGCTCGGCGCGACGGTGACCGGCGGCGGAACGAACTTCGCGGTGGCCTCCGAGGTCGCGGACGGGATCACGCTGTGCCTGTTCGACGCCACGGGCATCGAGACCCCGATCCCGCTGGTGGACTACGACGCGGGCGTCTGGCACGCCTTCGTGCCCGGCGCCGGCCTGGGCCAGGCGTACGGCTACCGCGCTACCGGCCCGTACCAGCCATCCGGCGGCATCCGCTGCAACGAGGCGAAGCTCCTGCTCGACCCGTACGCCCGAGCGATGACCGGAACCATGCGGAACGGACCTGCCGTGCTCGGCTACAGCGATGGCGATCCGGACACGCCGAGCGATCTGGACTCCGCCCCGGACGTGCCGCGCAGCCTGGTGGTGGACGGCTCCTTCGACTGGTCCGGCGACGCCCCGCTGCGGCGCCCGTACGCGGACACGATCGTCTACGAGACCCACGTGAAGGGTTTCACCATGCGGCATCCGGACGTGCCGGAAGAGCTGCGCGGCACCTACGCCGGGCTCGGGCACGAGGCGGCCGTCGGGTACCTCACCGGCCTCGGCGTCACCGCCGTCGAGTTGTTGCCGGTGCACGAGTTCGTGCCCGAGGGCGTGCTGACCGACCGCGGCCTGACCAACTACTGGGGCTACAACACGATCGGGTTCTTCGCCCCCAGCCAGCGGTACTCCGCGGCGGCGCCGGCCGGCCGGCCCGGCGGCCAGGTCGCCGAGTTCAAGACCATGGTCGCCGCGCTGCACGCGGCCGGGCTCGAGGTGATCCTCGACGTGGTGTTCAACCACACCGCGGAGGGCAACCAGCTCGGCCCGACGCTATGCTTCCGCGGCCTGGACAACCCCGCCTACTACCGTCTCGACAGCGGCGATCCGCGCTTCTACTTCGACACGACCGGCACCGGCAACTCGCTGAACGCGGGCCAGCCGCGGACCCTGCAACTGATGATGGACTCGCTGCGCTACTGGCTGACCGAGATGCACGTCGATGGGTTCCGGTTCGACCTCGCCGCCACCCTGGCCCGGCAGGAGGGCGGCTTCGACGGCACGTCCGCGTTCTTCGACCTGGTCTCCCAGGACCCGATGGTCTCGCAGGCCAAGCTGATCGCCGAGCCCTGGGACGTCGGCCAGCTGGACAGCTACGACCTGGGCCGGTTCCCGCCGCTGTGGAGTGAGTGGAACGGCAAGTACCGCGACAGCACGCGCGATTTCTGGCGCGGCCATGCGGTGGGGCTGGGGGAGTTCGCGACGCGGTTCGCCGGCTCCTCGGATTTGTACGGGGGCGACCGGCGCCGCCCCACCGCGTCGGTGAACCTGATCACCGTGCACGACGGTTTCACGCTGCGCGACCTGGTCTCCTACGACAGCAAGCACAACGATGCCAACGGCGAGTCGAACCGCGACGGCACCGACGACAACCGCTCCTGGAACTGTGGCGCGGAGGGGCCCACCAGCGATCCGGGCATTCTGGCTCTCCGGGCCCGCCAGTCCCGGGCCATGCTCGCCACCCTGCTGCTGTCGTCCGGGATTCCCATGCTGCTGGGCGGCGACGAGATCGGCCGCACCCAGCAGGGCAACAACAACGGCTACTGCCAGGACAACGAGATCTCCTGGTTCGACTGGTCCAGCGCCGACACCGATCTGCTCGCGTTCACCAAGCGGCTGATCGCGCTGCGCTCGCGCCACCCGGTGTTCCGCCGCCGCCGCTTCCTGACCGGCGCCGACGCGCAGGAACTGGGCTGGTTCACTCCGGCCGGGACGGCCATGACCGGCGCGGACTGGAACGACGCGAGCGCCCTGGCCGTGGCCATCTACCTGGACGGCTCGGACAGCCCGGACCGCGCCGCCGACGGGTCCCTGCTCGTCGACGACGACTTCCTCATCCTGGTCAACGCCTGGTGGGAGCCGCTGACGTTCACCATCCCCGTCACCCGTATTTCCCAGGACGGCACCACCCAGGTCTGGAATGCCGAGATCAGCACGTACGACGGCACCGCGCCGTCCGGGCCGGCCATGGTGAGCCCGGGCGGCCAGCTCACCGCCGGCCCCCGATCCGTCACCGTCCTCCGCGCGCCCCGGGCCTAAGACGGCCACCCAGGCAATCGCGGACTCACCAGGAGCCCCGCCCCTGAGTCCACCTCCTGAGCCCCACCTCCTGAGCCCCACTCACCCCATTGGTCCCGCTTGCTTCACTCCCGGGATGCCTCAGCGGATTCGGGCAGCGTTTTCCGTCGCATTCGCCGAAAACGCTGCCGAGATGCCGACGACCCGGGCGAGAGCATAGGAGTGCGGAAACCGATGCCGAAACTTACATAGGCTAACCGCGCCGGGTCACCACGTTCGCGATCCGGCCGGGGACGACGACGATGCGCTGGACGTTCGCCCCCGCGGTGTGCCGCCCGAAGTCCCCGTGCGCGGTCAGCGCCCGCCGGATCTCGTCCTCACTCGCGCCGGCCGGCACCTCGATGGTGAACCGCACTTTCCCGTTGACCTGCACGGGCAGCTCGACGGTCGGCTCGGCGGCCAGCGCCGGGTCGGCCACCGGGAACGGGGCGTAGGCGAGCGACTCAGGATGGCCGAGCCGGGCCCACAGTTCCTCGGCGATGTGCGGGGCCAGCGGCGCCACCATCAGCACCAGTGGCTCGGCCAGCGCCCGCGGCAGCGCCCCGCGCGCGGAAGCGACCTGCGCGGCGTGCGTGGTCAGCTCGATCAGCCGGGCGATCGCGGTGTTGTAGCGCAGCGCCTCCAGATCCTCGCGGACCACCGTGATCGTCTGGTGCAGGCGCCGGAGCGTCCCCGCGTCCATGCCCGTGGGGGTGTCCCCGTCCGTACCCGGGTCCTCGTCGCTGACCCGCAGCGCTCCCGTGGTCTCGTCGATGATGCTGCGCCACAGCCGTTGCAGGAACCGGTGCACGCCGACGATGTCCCCGGTCCGCCACGGGCGGTCGGCCTCCAGCGGCCCGGTGGCCATCTCGTACAGCCGCAGCGTGTCCGCGCCGTACCGGGTGTAGATGAAGTCCGGGCTGACGCCGTTCTTCAGGCTCTTGCCCATCTTGCCGGCCCGGCGGTTCACCGGCTGCCCGTTGAACGTGTATCCGTCGGCCTCGTGCTCCACCTCGGCGGCCTGGACGTACATGCCGCGCTCGTCGGTGAACGCGTCGGCCAGGATGTAGCCCTGGTTGACCAGCCGGCGGAACGGCTCCCGGGTGGATACGTGGCCCAGGTCGTAGAGGACCTTGTGCCAGAAGCGCGCGTAGAGCAGGTGCAGCACGCCGTGCTCGACGCCGCCCACGTACAGGCCGACGCCCCCGTCGCCCTCGAAGGCGGCGTCCGCCGGGACCATCCAGTACCGCTCGATCTCCGGGTCGACGAAGGCGCGGGCGTTGTCCGGGTCGAGGTAGCGCAGGTAGTACCAGCACGAGCCGGCCCACTGCGGCATGGTGTTCAGCTCCCGGCGGTAACGCTTCGGGCCGTCGCCGAGGTCCAGCTCGACGTCCGCCCAGTCCCGGGCCCGGGCCAGCGGCGGCACCGGTGGACTCGATTCGTCCGGCTGCGGTTCCGGCCGGAAGTCGGTCATTTCCGGCAGCCGCACCGGCAGCAGCGTCTCTGGCAGGGCGAACGGCCGGCCATGCTCGTCGTAAACGATCGGGAACGGCTCGCCCCAGTAACGCTGCCGGGAGAACTGCCAGTCCCGGAGCCGGTAGGCCCGCTTCCCCCGGCCGGTGCCCGTCTGCTCCAGCCAGGCGATCGCCGCCGCGATGCTGAGCGGCTCCGGCACCTCACGGATATCCAGGCCGAACGATCCCGCGAACTCCAGGTCGCGCTGGTCGTGGGCCGGAACCGCCATGATGGCGCCCGTCCCGTACCCCATCAGCACGTAGTCGGCGGCGAAGACCGGGATCTGCTCCCCGGCCCGGGGGTTGACGACGTAGCGGCCGGTGAAGACGCCAGTCTTGGCGCCCGCCCCGGTGGTGCGCTGCCGGTCGCTGAGCCGCGCCGTCGCGGCCCGGTACGCGGCCACCGCGGCCCGCGGCGTCCACCCGCCCGCGGCACCGGCGGCCGCAGCGGCGGCCCTTCCGTCCGGATACGTCCACGCCGCCGGCGTTCCCTCTGGCCACGACTCCGGCAGCAACTGGTCTACCAGCGGATGTTCCGGCGCGAGCACCACATACGTGGCCCCGGCCAGCGTGTCCGGCCGCGTGGTAAAGACCTCCACCACCAGCCCCGCCCCGCCAGCCCCTCCAGCCTCACCGGCCCCTTCAGCCCCGCCAGCTTCAGCGGCCCCGCCAGTCCCGGCCACGGGCAGATCGATCAGGGCCCCGTCGCTGGCGCCGATCCAGTTGCGCTGCAACTGCTTGATGGACTCCGGCCACTGCAGGTCGTCCAGGTCGGCGATCAGCCGCTCGGCGTAGGCCGTGATGCGCAGCATCCACTGCCGTAGCGGCCGACGGTAGACCGGGTAGTTCCCGATGTCGCTGCGCCCATCCGGGGTGACCTCCTCGTTCGCGAGCACCGTGCCCAGTCCGGGGCACCAGTTGACCAGTTCCTCCGAGACATAGGCCAGCCGGTAGCCGTCGATCACCGCGCGCCGCTCCGGCTCGGGCAGCTGACCCCACGAAGAGCCGCCCGGCACGGACCGCTCCCCGGACTCGAACTCGGCGGCCAGGTCACCGATCGGCCGGGCCTTCCCGGTCCGCTCGTCCACCCAGCTATTGAAGATCTGCAGGAAGATCCACTGGGTCCACCGGTAGAAGGAGGCATCGGTGGTGGCGATTTCCCGCCTGCTGTCGTGCCCCAGTCCGAGCCGCCGGAGCTGACGGCGCATGGTGGTCACGTTGGCCTGCGTCGTGACCTGCGGGTGCTGGCCGGTGTCGATCGCGTACTGCTCGGCCGGCAGGCCGAACGCGTCATAGCCGAGCGCGTGCATGACGTGCCGGCCGTTCATTCGCTGGTACCGGGCCAGCACGTCGGTGCCGATATAGCCGAGGGGGTGGCCGACGTGCAGCCCGGCCCCGCTGGGATAGGGGAACATGTCCAGGATGTAGAACGTCGGCCACCCCTTCACCCGGCCGAACCCCTCCGCCAGCGGCCCGGCCGGATTGGGGGAGTGGAATGTCCCGTCGGCCTCCCAGCGCCGCTGCCAGCGCGCCTCGATCTCACCTCCCAGCCGTGCGTCGTACCGGAACGGCGGCGCGCCGGGTTCCGTCCCGCTCATCAGGCCCCTTCGCCGCCCGGGGCCGCACCATCGGCCGGGGCCCCGCCGTCGCCGGCGGTCAGCGCTTCGAGCAGGTCGTTCATCCGGGTGACGAAGGTGGCGGGGTCCTCGATCCGCGCGCCCAGCGTGAGGACGGCCTGGCTGAACAGGACGTTCGCCCAGTCGCCCAGGTGCGGGTCGTCCAGCCGGTGGTTGAGCCGCTGAACCAGCGGATGCCCCGGGTTGATCTCCAGCACGGGCTGGCTGGGCAGGCCCGAGTTCCGCATCCGGCGCATGAGGTTCATCTCGATGTCGGGCTCGTTGGCCACGATGCACGCCGGGGAGGTGGTCAGCCGGCCGGTCACCCGCACGTCGACGACCTGCCCGCCCAGGAGGTCCTTGAGCCTGCCGGTCAGGTCCGCGAACTCGGTGCCCGCCTGCTCGGTGGCCGCCTTCTCGGCCTCGTCCGCCAGCGCGCCCAGATCCGCGGCGCCCTGCGCGACCGACTGCAGCCGCTTGCCCTCGAACTCGTGCAGGCTGGAGACGACCCAGCTGTCCACCGGCTCGTTCAGCAGCAGGACCTCCACGCCCTTGGCGCGGAACGCCTCCAGGTGCGGGCTGCTGGCGGCGGCCGGGCCCGGCGCCAGCAGGTAGTAGATGCGGTCCTGGCCTTCCTTCATCCGCGCCACATACTCGCTGAGCGACACACCCGGTCCGCCCCCAGGGGACCCGGAGGCCCCCAAAGACCCCGAGGACCCCGAGGACCCCGAGGGCCCGGAGGAGCCAGCGGTCTCGGTGGACGTGAAGCGCAGCAGCCGGGCCAGCTCATCGCGGTTGGCGTAGTCCTCGGGGATGCCTTCCTTCAGCACCGCGCCGAACTGCGCCCAGAACATCGCGTACTTTTCCGGCTCGTTCGCGGCCAGGTCAGCCAGCAGCTTCAGCACCTTCTTGACCGCGCTGGAACGGATATGGCTGACCGCCCGGCTGCCCTGCAGCAGTTCCCGCGACACGTTCAGCGGGAGGTCGCTGGAGTCGATCACGCCCCGGACGAACCGCAGGTAGGACGGCATCAGCTGGCCGGAATCGGCCATGATGAAGACCCGCTGGACGTGCAGCTTGACGCCGTGGCTGGCGTCCGGGATCCACAGGTCGAAGGGGGCGCTGCCAGGGATGAACAGCAGCAGGGTGTACTCGAACGTCCCCTCCATCTTGCTGTGCAGCCACACCAGCGGGTCGGCGACGTCGCCGGTGAGGTGCCGGTAGAAGTCCCGGTAGTCCTGATCGCTGATGTCGCTCTTGGACCGGGCCCACAGGGCCGACGCCTGATTGACGGGTTCCTCAGGCGCTTCCTCGGGCGCTTGCCCGGGTACTTCCCCGGGTACTTCCCCGGGCGGGCCGGCCTCGCCGTCCGTCCCGGCTCCTCCGTCGGTCCTCATCGCCGGCATCATGATCGGCAGACTGATGTGGTCGGAGTACGTCTGGATGATCGAGCGCAGCCGGGGCCCGTTGAGCAGCTCGTCTTCCCCGTCCCGGAGGTGGAGCACGATCGTGGTGCCCCGGGCCGGCACCTCGGCCGGCTCCAGCGTGTATGCGCCGCGGCCGTCAGACTCCCAGTGCGCCCCCTCGCTCGCGGGCAGTCCTGCCCGGCGGGTGGTCAGTACGACCCGGTCGGCCACGATGAACGACGCGTAGAAACCCACGCCGAACTGCCCGATCAGCGACGCGTCCTCCCGCTGGTCGCCGGTCAGCTGGTGCAGGAAGTCGCGGGTGCCTGACTTGGCGATCGTGCCGATGTGCTCGATCACCTCGGCGCGGCTCATGCCGATGCCGTTGTCCGCCACGGTGATCGTGCCGGCGTCGGCGTCGTAGCGGACGCGGATCTGCAGCGGGCCCTCGTCGTCGGGTGATTCGGACTTGGACATCAGCTCCAGGCGCAGCCGGTCGATGGCGTCCGAGGCGTTGGAGATCAGTTCACGCAGGAAGATCTCCTTGTTGCTGTACAGCGAGTGCACCATCAGATCAAGGATCTGGACGACCTCGGCCTGGAAGCTGAACGTCTCCGGTTCCGCCTGCGCGGTCATCGATACCCGTCCTTCCGTGGGAGCACAGTCAGCGGTGCCGCTGACGTAGCGTGGATTCACGACCATAATCTCAGTTCGGCGGGCGGGACCATGACGCATACGGATGGGAACACGGCGACAACTCCCGGTGGCCGGCTGCGGGCCCTGCTGGCCGAGGGCGAGCTCGTCGTGGCTCCGGGCGTCTTCGACGGCGTCTCGGCGCACCTGGCCCGGCGGACCGGGTCCCGGGCCGCGTACCTGACCGGGGCCGGAGTGGCGGCCTCCGGGTTCGGCCTGCCGGACATCGGCTTGGTCACCGGGTCGGAGATGGCCGAACGGGCCAGCATGGTCACCAGCGTACTCGGCGATCTCCCGCTGATCGCCGACGCCGATACCGGGTACGGTTCGGCGCTGAACGTCGTGCGGACCGTGCAGGCGTACGAGAAGGCGGGCGTCGCCGCGATCCAGCTCGAGGACCAGACGTTCCCGAAGCGATGCGGCCATCTGCCCGGCAAGGAAGTGATCGGCCAGCACGAGTTCCTGGCCCGGCTCGGTGCTGCGCTGGAGGCCCGGACCGACGCCCTGATCGTGGCGCGTACTGACGCCCGGGCCGTGCTGGGCCTGTCCGCGGCGATCGACCGCGCCAACGCCTACGCCCGCGCCGGCGCGGACGTGATCTTCGTGGAGGCGCCTCAGTCGGACGCCGAGGTGGCGCAGATCGCCAAGGAGGTCGACGCGCCGCTGCTGATCAACCTGGTCCAGGGCGGCCTGACCCCGGACGGTGGCCCGCAGCGGCTGCAGGAGCTGGGCTACGCGATCGCGATCTACCCGGCGAACCTGCTCATGGCGGCGGCGAAGGGCATGATCGCGGCCCTGCAGGAGCTGGGCGGGACGCCGCCCGACGTGACCGCGACCGGCATCGCGGCCCTCTTCCAGCTGGTTGGCCTGCGCGAATGGTCGGCTGTCGGTGACGCCTGGACGCCTACGGGCAGCTAGGATCCAGATTTTTCTTAACGGACGTCCTGGGGCCCTTCCATCCTGCGGAGCCCTCCCGGCTCTGCCGAACAGCCCCCCGCGAGCCCACCGCCGTGCGGAGCTCTCCCGCTCTAACCCGATGAGCCGTACTGGATCGGCACCCTGACCGACTGCGCACCACTGTCTTCCCACCCACCCCATTGACCCCATCCACCCCGGTAGGCCCGCTCGCCCCGCTGGCCCCTTACTCACGAGCTGCGGAGGGTCTGGGTGGCCGCATCGGCCAGTTCGGTGGCGAAGGACGCCTTCGTGGCGGCGGTTCCCGGCCCGGGATCCATGTCCAGTTCCTCGCGGATCTCGCCGTGGGTGTCGATGACGAAGGCGATGTCGCTGTGCCCGAGCATCGCGCCGGCCGGCCGGGTCTGGGCTGGCTGGCCGTAGGCGCGGTACACCTGGCGCAGCCGCGCCGGGCTGCCGGTCAGGTAACGCCAGTCGACCAGGCTGGTCAGCCCCTCCTGCCGGTCGAACTGCCTGGTGTAGGCCAGACCGTTGTACAGCGGGTTGACGTCGACGGCGACCAGTTCGACCTGGCTGGTCTTCGCACCGAGCAGTTGGCCGGCCTGCCGGAACTCCTGCGCGATCAGCGGGCAGTCGGTCACGCATACCGGGTCGAGGAACGTCAGTAGCACCACCTTGCCGCGTAGGCTGGACAGCGCGACCGGCCGGCCATCCTGGTCGGTCAGGGTGAAGCTGGGGGCCGTGATGTTGATCGGGCTGGCTTCGCCGTCGATCGACTGCGCGAGGATGGCGCTCGCGCCCGCGGTGGTCTGGGCCGCGGCCATCGGGACGGCGCCGAGAAGGATCACACCGAACGCGGCGACCGAGGTCATCGTGCCGAAGCTGGCCGCGCGCATGGACCGGGCCATGGCGGCGAGCAGGGCCGCGGGCCGCATCCATCCCCGCCCGCCCGTTCTGCGCGGGCCGGGGCCGGCCGCATCCGGGGCGGCCGGTCCCGTCGCGGTTCCCTTGGCCGTCGCGGTTCCCGCGGCCGGGGCGGTGCCGGTGGCGGTGCCGGTGGCGGTGACGGTGACGGTGGCCGGGCCCCGGCTCAGAGCCAGGAAGCCCCCGGCCGCCAGCAGCGCCATCGGGATCATGCTGTTCGGGTCGGTGCCCACGCCGCCGAAGAATCCGAAGTCCTCGATCAGCACCCAATCCGCGAGGCACAGCACCAGGAACGCGGCTAGGGCCGGGCGCACCACCTCCCGCCGGCCGGTCAGGAACGACACGCCGATCACCGCGAGGGCGGCCACTGCGACCAGGTTGACGGCGAAGCCGTGGTCGCGGGCCACCGAACTGAAGCCGGACACCAGGCTGGACAGGAACCGCGGCTGCGACGTCCCGGCCATCGTCTGCGTCATGCCGGTCAGCGTGCCGGGCTGGCTGCCCGTGTGCCCCGGCCAGAAGCCGCGGCCCGGCCACGCCTGCAGGACCGCCATCCCGATCAGGAACAGCCCGAGCCCGGCCAGGATCGCACGGCCCAGCCGTGGTGCCCGCCAGCTCCGCTCCGGCAGTGCGAGCAGGCCGCCCGCGACCGCGTACAGCAGCGCCGCGCCGGGTGCGCCGGTCAGCCAGGTCAGCCCGGGGGCGAAGATTCCGCCGAAGGACTCGCCGAACGCCCAGACGATCAGGCCCCAGGCCACGCTGGCCAGCCCGGCCAGGCGGCCCGAGAGGCCCCGTGGCGCGGCCAGCAGCCACAAGCCGACCCCGACCTGGATCCATACCGCCGCGGCGCCGGCCTGAATGGGGTGGTAGGACCATGTGGTCCCGGCCCAGTTGACCACGTGCTGCACCCAGTGCGGTGAGCTGGCCGCGGACGGCTCGATCACCTGTGACGGCAGGCCCGCGGCCATCCGGGGCTGGGCCTGCAGTAGCCCGTCGAACACCCACAGCAGGCCGAAGCCGATCCGCAGCACCTGATGCCCGGTGGGCTCGGGGTGGTCCGCGCGGGCCGTGCCGTCCGGGCCAGGGAGGCCGCCGCCGGCGTCCACCCGGCTGCGGACGCTGACCCCCGGAGGCGAGACGTCGGCCGCGGGCGTCCCTCCCGAGGACCGGACCACCACCTGGCCGCCACCGTCACCCGGACGGCTCTCGCACCAGAAGAGGGACCCGTTGTCGGCTTGCAGCTCACTACGGCTCACCTTGCCGGCCGCGGTCATCGCCGGCGACCACCGGGAGGGCCACCAGCCGAACCCGGCCGGAGTGGGCTCCTCGGGCGGTCCCTCGCCTCCTGTCGCCGGCTCGCTGTCCATGGAGTCAGTACGGTACCGCCATGCCCACCACTCCCCCGCACCCGGCCCCGGGATCGGCCCTCCCGGACTCGTTCTCCGCCTTCGTCGTGACCCGCGTCGGCGCCGACGGCGAGGGCGTCGCATCGGAGGTGCGGACCC
>Ga0209839_10001127_pt1 | contig 13778 bp, 12 predicted proteins | sample OrgsoiDNA2013050_FD_185800 | JGI IMG/M metagenome (GOLD analysis project Ga0209839, IMG submission 185800) | Permafrost soil microbial communities from the Arctic, to analyse light accelerated degradation of dissolved organic matter (DOM) -... | ecosystem: Environmental > Terrestrial > Soil >... | reverse complement strand
CGCGATCGACCCCGGCCAGATCAAGGGGGTCAAGCCGCTGCCGTTCGCCCAGATCCGCTCCGGCCTCCCGGTGCTGTCCAAGCCCGGCAACAAGAAGCGGGCGGTAGCACTCACGAAGAAGCAGTTCCGCTACGGCTTCGGCAACGCCCTGTCCGAGGGCGAGTCCGGCAGGCTCTTCGACCAGTACGCGATCCCCGGCCCGGGCCGGCCGCTGTTCGAGGCCTCGGCCGCGAACTTCAAGAAGACGTCTCCGGCTGCCGTCGATACCAGGAAGCAGGACCGCGGACCTCTGCTGATCGTCGCCGGCGGCAAGGACCACACCGTGCCGGAGGTGGTCGCCCGGGCCGCCTGCAAGCTCTACTCCGGCTCCGGTGCCGTCACCGACTATCACGCATTCCCCGACCGCGGCCACTCGCTCGTCCTCGACCACGGCTGGCGCGAGATCGCCGACTACACCCTGTCCTGGCTCGCCAGCCAGGACCTGTGACCAAACCCCCACCCACCGAAAGGACACTCACATGCGCAACCCACGGAAGTCCCGGACCCGCAAGTCCCGGCTCGCCCTGACCGGCGCCGCCGTCGCCGCCCTGATCGCTATCCCCAGCGCGGTCGCCGCCGCCTCCACCGGCAGCCCGGCCCACCCGGCGAGCAGCCACTCGTCCTCGGCGGCCAGGCCGGCCATCGTGCTGGAGCACGGCGCCTGGGCGGACGGGTCCAGCTGGGACGGGGTCGTGACCCGGCTGCAGAAGGACGGGTACACCGTTGACGTCCCCCCGAACCCGCTGGGCGGCGTCAGCAGCGACTCGGCCTACCTGGCCAGCTACCTCGCGACCGTGCCCGGTCCGATCGTGCTCGTCGGCCACTCCTACGGCGGCTTCGTCACCACCAACGCCGCCACCGGCGACAAGAACGTCAAGGCCCTCGTCTACGTCGACGCCTACATCCCCGCCCAGGGCGACACCATCAACAGCATCAACGCGCAGTTCCCGGGCAGCCAGATCACCCCGGCCGCCCTGAACTTCGTCCCGTCCCCCGGCGGCGTCACCGACGTGTACATCAAGCCCGCGCTGTTCCGCGGCATCTTCGCCAACGACCTGCCGGCCAGCGAGGCGGCCGTGCTCGCCGCCACCCAGGAGCCGATCGCGGCCAGCGCGCTGACCGAACCGTCCGGGCCGCCGGCCTGGGCCACCATCCCCAGCTGGGACGTAATCGGAACAGCCGACCACGCGATCCCGCCCGCGGCACAGGAGTTCATGGCCGCCCGCGCCCACGCCACGGTAACGAAGATCGACGCCTCGCACCTGTCGATGATCTCCCAGCCGGACGCCGTCACGAACGTGATCGAAGAAGCCGCGCGCGCCACCTCCTAGAACACCAGGCCAGCGAATACCAGAACGCCGGACGACGAGCGATACGCGAAGTCGACCCGGCGTTCTGGCACGGAAAAGAATGTTGCTCGCAGCGGAACTCGCATGGTGCAATACCGAGCGACTCGTGAAGGTCGGCCGCCAGCGGTTCTCGGCGGGCCGATTCACGAGTACGAACGGGCGGCATGAAGATAAGTGGCTGATCCATGAGACTTCAGGTCAGACACTACGACACAGTTTTGGCACCCTACAGGTCATCTTCAGGGCTTTATGGGCGATTTCCAGCGGCTGCGGCGTTCTGCAGACATCAGCTCCGCGCCGTTCCTGGCCGCGTTGATCGTCCTTGACGTACTGAACGTCTTCCCGCTCTTCCTGCATTTCTTCAGTCAGAGAGAGCTGACCAGTCATCAGCGGCCCGCGGTCATCCGGCAGGCTCCGTCTGCAGACAGCGACGGTGAGGCAGATCAGTGGTTGCCGGTGGGCTAGCCACGCTAGCTTGCGGAGCTAGCGTGGCTGCGTGAGGCGCGGGTCGGCGGGCAGAACGCGGCCGAGCTGGCTCCGGGAGCTGATGCCGAGCTTGGTGAAGACCTTGCGGAGGTGGTACTGGACGGTACGCGAGCTGATGAACAGGCGAGCGCCGATCTCCGGGTTCGACAGGCCGTCCCGGGCCAGCCTGGCGACCTGGGCCTCCTGGGCGGTCAGCGGTTCGCTCGCCTGGCCGGAGCGGGTGCGGGCAGGGTGGACAGTGCGCTTGCGGACGGTTTCGCCGGTGGCCAGCAGTTCGCGCCGGGCCCGTTCGGCGAACCCCTCCATTCCCATCTGATTGAGCATTTGGTAGGCAGTGCGCAACTGCTCCCGTGCGTCGACGCGGCGGCCTTGGCGCCTGAGCCACTCGCCGTAGAGCAGGTGTCCGCGGGCGAGCTGGACCCGGACTCTGGTGTGGCTGAGGTAGCCGATCGCCTCACGGTAGCAGCTGTCAGCGGCGTCGCCGTCGTTGAGCAGAGCGCGAACCAGTGACTCGATGCCCAGCACCCATTCGGTGGGAGTTACCTGAGTGCGTTCGGAAAGCCAGTCCAGTGCCGCCCTGACCAGCGCCATGTCACCGGTTCTGGCCGCAGCCTCGGCAAGTTCGGGCACGATGAGAGATCCGTAGATGCCGTACATCGCCGGGTCATACTGCCGAGCGGCATCACCCTCGAAGGCGCGCCGGGCGGCGTCACGTGCGGCGTCGTAGCGGCCCAGGCCGTTGTACAGCACCGCGCTCGCGCAGATCGCGTAGTCGACCAGGGCTCCCACGCCGCTTGCGGCCGCCTCCTGCGAGATGGCGTCAATCAGCTCAGATGCCTCATGTTCGCGGCCCTGCCAGGCGGCAAGCATCATCGCGGCGTGCTTGATCGGCGGGTTCCCGGTTGCCTCGGCGACCAGCCGGTCTTCCTCGACTAGCCGTGCAGCCGCGGCCAGGTCACCGGCCAGGATGTGGACTCTGGCCAGGTAGCTGAGCGTGAATTGGAGGTGCACGAGCGCGCCTGTGTCCCGCGCGACCTGTACCTGGCCGACGTGAAAGGCATGCCAGGATTCAAAGTCCCACAGCTCGAGGGCGATAACGCCGCTGGATCTTCCGGCGGCAAGCCAGAACTGGCGACCGTCTTCTCCGGGGCTGGCGCCCAGGGCAAGGAGCATCTCAAGTGCGTGGGTCAGCGCCGGGGCGGCCGCTTTGTATCCCTCCGTGTATCGCAGTGCGACCGCGTCGAGCAGGACATCGACCGCGCGTGGCGGCTCGGACCCGGGCGGCGCGGCGCGTGCGGCCCGGGCAACCTGGCGCACGCCGCCAGGCCAGTCCAGATCACCCGCCCACAGCGCGGCCCCAAGTGCTTCCAAGTGTGTCGCGCGGGCCAGCCCGGCATTGACGGGCTCGAAGCGCTGGGCCGCGCTGAGCAGCATCCGCGTCGCGCTCGCGCCGCGCATCTGGTCGAGAGCGATCTGTCCGCGCAGGTGCTCCACCTCCGCCGTCAGGAGCGCGTCCAGCGGTCCGGCCTCAGCCGCGACCAGCAGGCCCAGCGCCGCGTCCAGCGCGCCAGAGTCCCGTTTGCTCCGCGCCGCCGCAAGTAGCCGCTCGGCCCGGCGGGCAGGGGCGGGTGTCAGCAGCGCCGCGCGCTCCAGGAACGCGGCCGCCGCGGCCAGCCCGCCGCGCCCCTGCGCCCTGCTGGCCGAGCGCTCCAACTCGGCGGCGATGTCCTCGTCCGGCCCGGGCACGGCCTGGGCGCGGTGCCAGGCCCGGCGGTCCGGATCAACCCGCGGGTCGGTGACATCCCCCAGCGCGCCGTGCATCTCCTGCCGATCCATCGGGGATGCCGATAGGTAGGACGCTGAGCGGACCAGTGGATGCCGGAACCGCACGCGCGCGCTGAACTCCACCAAGTCCGCCTCGACCGCCGGAGCGCCCGCCTGGATCGGGATCCCGAGCATCTCAGCGGCCCGCCACACCAGCAGCGGGTCGCCGGACGGATCGGCCGCCGCCAGCTGCAGCAACCGCCGGGTCTGCTTCGGCAAGGCATCGAGTTGCCGCCGGAAGCTCTCCTCGATCCGGCCTGATAGCGATCGCGCACCGGGCAGACCGAACCCGCCGGCCAACTGCGCCGGCGTCAGCCCGCGCGGCAACTCCAGCAGCGCCAGCGGGTTGCCGCGCGTCTCGGCCACGATCTGATCCCGGACCCGCCCGTCCACTGGGCCGGCAAGCACCGAGTCGAGCAGTCTTCGCGCGTCATCCTCCGGCAGACCCTCGATCACGAGTTCCGGCAGGTGTCCAACGTCATCGCTGGGAACGCGAGCCGCGAAGACCAAGCCAACCGGCTCGGCCGCCAACCGGCGCGCCGCGAATCCCAGCGCCTGCGCCGAGGCCTGGTCCAGCCAATGCTGGTCATCGACTACGCAGATCAGCGGCTGCTCCTCCGACACCTCCGACAGCAACCCCAGCACCGCCAAGCCCACCAGGAACCTGTCCGGCACTGGACCGGCGCTGAGGCCGAACGCAATCCGCAGCGCCTCACGCTGCGGACCTGGCAGGCGCTCAGCACGATCCAGTATTGGCAGGCACAGCTGATGCAGCCCAGCAAAGGCCAGCTCCATCTCCGACTGGACACCTGCCGCACGCACCACCCGGCAGCCCGATGCCTGGCCGGCTAGGTAGTCCAGCAGCGCGGTCTTGCCCACCCCTGGCTCGCCGCGCAGCACTAGCACCCGGCTCTCGCCTGACCGGACCCCCTCGATCAGCCGGTCGAGCACGCTGCATTCGCCCCGCCGACCCCTCAGCTCTGCGGCACGTCCACTCAGCCCGGATTCTCCGCCCATCACACGGCCTCCAGTCGGCCGGGTCGCCAGCCCGACCAGCGTACCGCGCAGCCGAAAGGCACCGCCGCGCCTCGGGCGCGCCAGCACCTGAGACAGCCAGGGACCGGAGATCAGGTGCCAGCGCTTAAGCGCTGACGTGGCAATGCTCCTGCGCAGGAATCAGGAACAACGTGGGGGCCTCGGCCGATCGCCAGCAACCGGATGAGCTGGTCTCAGCCCCCGGGGGCCCATCCGACGGTCTGACCTGGGATTATGGTCGTTTCCTGTCTCCTCGTGCGGGCCATTTTCGGCCCATGTTTGCTCCACGTTTGCTCGTCAGTCCGGACCTAATTCGCACGGCCCGGTCGGCACGCCCTACGGACCTGTCCTTGCCGAAAACCTCATCCGTGCAGCTCATGCCGCATGTCGGTATTCATGGAGCACGCCGCCGCGTCGGTCACGTCGTCGAATGTCGAGGCTGGCGATTTGGTCAGGAGCTGCCAGCGGTACGGGCAGTGGCTGGAGCGGGCGGGCGTTGGCGATGCCCTGGTGTGGCCGGTGCCCGTTGTAGAACTGCTCGCCTTCCCACAAGGCGTGCAAGAGGTTGGGACTGGTTCCAGATCAGCGTGCGGTCCAGGAGCACGCGCCGGCAGGTCTGCACCCACCGTTCCCATGATCGAGTTCATCCTCGGCATCCGGACCCCGCTCAGTACAGTTTCGATGCCCGCGTCAGCGAGGATGACGTCGGGCAAGCTGGGCGCGAACTTGGTCCGCCTCACGCGTGCCGAGGTGGGTGTAGAGGGCGAGGGCCTCTGCCCAGTGATCGCGGGCCTGGCCGGGCCTGGCCAGCGCGTGATGGGCGCGGGCGAGGCCGTCGTGCGCGCGGGCCTGCTGGTACTTGTCGCCGATATCGCTGGCTATATCGCACGCCGTAGTGTGGCGGGTGCGGGCGCGGCTGGGCTGGCCGACCACGAGAAGTGCCTCGCCGAGGAGCGACAGGGCCGCGGCCGAGCTGGCCGCCTCCTCCCACCGGCCCGCCCGCGCCGACGTCTGCGCGGACGCCAGCATGGTCGCGAGCCGCGACACGTCCAGGTCCGTGCCGCCCAGGTTGATCCGGTATCCGCCCGGGCGGGTGTCGATCCGGGTACGTGCTGTCTCGCCCAGTGCCTTGCGCAACCGCATGACGTAGTTCTGAACCGTGACCCGCGCCGAAGGCGGCGGCCCGCTCGCCCAGAGCAGCTCGGCCAGCTCGTCGACCGGCACCGTCCGGCCCGGGCTCAGCAGCAGCGCCGCGAGCAGCGTGCGCTGCTTGCCTCGCGGCATAGCCAGGATCGTACCTTCGCAGCGCACCACAAGCGGCCCGAGCAGGCAGAACTCCAATTTTGCGGTCATCGCGACAAGCCCGCCAACCCCATTTCGGAGCGCCATTGCCCAGTGATGATCGAATGCTAGCGGCGTGCTAGCCGCCCTTGGAACGCTGAGCTCGGTGATCTTGCGCGGAGGCCGCAAGCCCTGCCCCGGCCGACGTGCATGAGCTGCCATTTTCCCCGTCCGGGGCATCATTCAGCACCGCACCGAAGGAGAAAGCCCACATGAATGCGCGCTCCCAACGTTACTTCCGCCGTAACCGTCTCCGGCTGGCTGCTTTCGCGCTGGCGCCAGCAATAGGCCTGGCCGCATCTGCGCTGCCCTTCACGGCGCCGGCCGCGCAGGCCGCGCCGGCGGTGGGCGGCTGCCCCGTGTCCAATTTCTGTGCCTGGCAGAATTCCGGTTACGGCGGCACGCGATGGGATTATCAGAGGCAGACGGGCTTCTGGTGGTATGTCGGCGCAGCCGCCAATGACCAGATCAGCTCCTTCCAGAACAACCGCGCGGCCTACGCCTACATCGCCAAGGATTGCCCGGCGGCCAGCGATTGGACATGGATTGACGCCGGGTCCCTCAACTCGAACCTGGCCGGGAGCAAGTGGCAGGACGGATCTTCCATCAACGATTCGATCACCGCTGTCGGAGAAGGCGCAGTGGGGCAGGCGGAGCCTACCGAACCCGCTCATGGCAGCAGGACTAACGGCGGCTGCTGAACACCCACCCTCGCCCCGGCGGCGGTAACGGCACGACCAAGGAGGAGAGAAAGTGACGAGCACGCGCGCCATGCTGGCCGGCATCGCTGTCGTGGGCGCGCTGCTTTCCGGGTGCGGGCCCGGCCCAGCTACCACCGCGGCCACGATCGGCGCCGGGCCCGCATCGGCAGCTGACCCTCACCTGCACGGGACCGGCGCCCGGCGCCCGGCGCCCGGGTCCGCTGTCGGCGTGGCCCAGGAGATCGCCGCCCGCTGGTCCGCCCCCGGGGCTCCCGCGCCCAAGCTCAGCATCCCGATCGAATTCCGGACCATCGACTACACGGCGACCGTGTTCAATCCCGGAGCCTCTGACGGGTTCACCGCTTTCATTACCACCCGGCGCACGACGCTGGTCACCCCCGCCTCGGCGGCCACGATCGACGCCAGCAACGGCGCATCACCACGCTTCCCGGGCTGGGCATCTGCCACAACCACTCTGCCCAGGCCCAGTCCGGCGCGATCGGGCTATGCATCGACTCCGCTGGAGACGAGACCCTGGTGAACGTCAACCCCGATACCGGAGCCATCCTCAGCATCGCCGATCGGCTGACGCAAACCTCATCGGCCTACCCACACGTCACTGCCGGGACGATAGTCGGATCAAGTACTTTCCCCTGACGTTTGAATCTCCCAAAGAGGATAAAAATGAGCAAGGGCATTGCGGCACTGGCGGTATGCGGTATGCGGTATGCGGTATGCGGTATGCGGTCTCGTGGCCGGCGCCGGGATCGGTACCGGGCCGATCACCGTCCGGGCGGAACCGGCGCAACTGGGTCCCGCGATAGTGCTGACGGCGAATCTGAGTATTTGCGATAAGTACTGTGACGGCCGTGACCCGGCTCTGGCCAGCGGTGACCGGCGGGCGCTGAGCACAGTTCTACGACGAGGGCACTGGCCTGTTCAGCGGGACCGGCCGGTGGAACTCGGCCAACGACCTCACCGCGCTGATCGACGGCATCCGGGTCACCGGGATGGCCAGCTACCAGTACGTGATCGCCAACACCTACGCGGCCGGGCAGAACGCGTATCTCGGCGACTTCCGCGACAGTTACATGGACGACACCGCGTGGTGGGCCCCGGCCCGGATCGACGCCTACGACCTGACCGGGAACACGGCGTACCTGACCACGGCGGAGGACGACGCCAGCTACCTGGCCGGGTACTGGGACAGTACGTGCGGGGGCGGCATCTGGTGGTCATCGGCCAGGACCTACAAGAACGCCATCGCCAACGAGCTCTATCTTTACCTGAACGCGGCCCTGCACAACCGGATCAGCGGCGACACCACCTACCTGGCCCGGGCCATGGCGGAGGAGAGCTGGTTCCTGCACAGCGGCATGATCAATGGGCAGAACCCGATCAACGACGGGCTGACGATCAACTCCGGCGGCACGTGCGCCAACAACGGCGCCGCGGTCTGGACATATAACCAGGGCGTGATCCTGAGCGGACTGACCGAGCTGTACAAAGCGACCGGGGACGCCTCGGTGCTGAACGAAGCGGTACAGCTCGCCGGCGCATCGACCAGCTCGCCGCAGCTCAACCCGGTCTCGGCCACCGCGCCGAAGGGGGAGCTGGCCGACCCCAGCGCGAGCGGCGCCGACGAGCCGACGTTCAAGGGCGTCTACGTCCGCGGGGTGTCCGCACTGAACTCGGTGGCCAGCGGCGCCCCGTACGGCTGCTACCGTCGCGGCAGGCGGCGACGGCCTACGTCAACGACCGCAACGCCGCCGACCAGTACGGCAACCTGTGGGCCGGTCCGTGGTCGAGTACCCCGCAGGGCGGCGCGGACCAGCCTGCGGCCGCGCAGCAAGGAAGCGCCGTCTTCCTTCAGGACGCCGGACCGGGTTTCACCTCGCCCAGTTCGCCCGCGGTCACCAGCGCGCTCAACTGCTGAGGAGGCTCAGGCGACCGTCGTGGCGACGAGGGTCAGCACGAACCCCGCGATGATGACGGCCACGCGGGCGTAGTGCAGGCGGTCCCAGCCACGACGGCAGCGGCCCACCCTGGCGGGCCGCGTCCGCACCCGGCCCGGTTCTGCTGCTCCGCCTTTCTTTCGCCCGGCAGCAATCCCGCATGCTGCCTTATCCGTATATAAGAGCCTGCGTGGTGACGGTACCCGGGCCGGGCGGGTGCCCAACCAGCAGATCAGCTCCGGCGTTGCGCCGCGCGGCAATGGTCACCTCGGCAAGGCGGCCGCGATGAGGCGCAGGCCGGAGGCCCTGCTCGCCGCCTGTCTGGGCAGGCGGGACGGCAGGTGGTGAGCGGGCCAACCGCGCCCGACCTGGTGGCAGGCCAGTGGGGCCAGGGCAACGGACTGGAACTGTCCGCCTCCTTCAGCGCCTCGGAGGACGAACGACGTCGAGGCCCCCGTAAGGCACGGCGCGTATTTCTTGGCGGCCCCGGAGGAGACCCGGGCGCCGGAGGTGCGGCATTACTGCTAGCCGGTACTTGAGGACGGGGATAGCAACCAGACCACGATGGCCGTTGACCGTGATGCCCCATGCGCACACTGAGCGTCAGGCTAGAGGCACGTCCAGCCACGTTGGCCCAGTGACGGGACGGAACATGCACGTATCGCGGAGCCCTACCTGAAAGGCGCAGCACATGATCGAGACGATTGCCGGGGTCGACATCCCGGACACCGAGCTGGCCCGCGAGGCCACCGAGCTGGTCCGCAAAAATAGCACCCCGCTGTTGTTCGACCATTCCCGCCGGGTGTTCCTCTTCGCGACCCTGAAGGGCCGCTACCGCGGGATCGAGGCCGACCCCGAGCTGCTCTACGTCGGCGCGATGTTCCACGACCTCGGCCTGACCGAGCGCTACCGGCGCACCGACCAGCGTTTCGAGATCGACGGCGCCGACCTGGCGCGGGACTTCCTGCTCGACCACGGCCGCAGCGCCGCGAAGGCCCGCGCCGTGTGGCTGGGCATCGCGCTGCACACCACGCCGGGCGTCCCCAACCACCTGGAGCCGGAGACGGCGCTCGTCAGCCTCGGCGTCGAGGCCGACGTGCTGGGGTTCGACCTCGACCAGATCACGGCTGAGGAGGTCGCGGCGGTCGTGGCGGCGCACCCGCGACCGGACTTCAAGAACAAGATCCTGCAGGCCTTCTACGACGGGATGAAGGACCGCCCCGACACCACCTTCGGAACAATGAACGACGACGTACTCGCTCACTTCATGCCCGGCTTCACGCGCGCGGACTTCGTGGACATCATCAGGGGCTCGAAATGGCCTGAGTGACCGCTCCGGCGCCACCGCCGTTCCCGGCTCTCCGAGGAGGTTGCACCGTGACGGGCAAACTCAGCATCGTTCTCGTCCACGGTGCGTTTGGCGACGGTTCGCACTGGCAGCACATAGCGACACGCGCTCGCACTGTCCATCCTGCTCGCGGGCCTGTACCTGTTCTCCCTCGGCCGCATCAGAAACGCCAGGCAGCCCCGGGCTCGCACGTTCAGAAGGGATGAAATGTGGAACCAGCCATTACCGGCCATGAGGGCATCGGTCACGACGAGCTGGCCGGACAGACTGGAGCCGAACCAGCGGCGCGTGTGTCCGGCCTCATCGCTGCCCCGGACGGCTCCTCGGTGATCCGGGCGCAGATAACCGGTCCGGTCAGCGACGGCGGCGCGCTCGGCCGCCGGCTGGCTCACATCCTGCTCGAACACGGCGGCGCTGCGCTGCTCGACCGCACATACGGGGTCACCGATTCGCAGTCGCAACCAGGGTGACGCGGGCGCCCGAACGGTAGATCCGGGTTGCCAGCTGGACTTGATACCAGAAAGCGGCGCGTCCGTCAGTGGCTCTCGAAGAGCGCGGCCAGGTCGTCCTGGCCGAACATCCGGGCGGTCTCGAGGGCCGACGGGGTCCCCGCAGTGGGGTCGGCGCCACCGTCGAGGAGCGCATCGATCACGGCCCGTTCCCCCTTGAAGGTGGCGCCCGCGAGTGGGGTCTGGCCGCGGTCGTTGGGGCGGTCGGGGTCGGCGCCTCGCCTCAGCAGCGCCGTGACCGTCTGCTGGTGGCCGTGGTAGGCGGCGAGCATGACGAGGGTGTCGCCCCTGTCGTTGGAGAGGTTGGCCGGAACGCCAGCGTCCACATAGGCGGCCAGGGTGTCGGTGCCGCCCTGCCGGGCGAGGTTGAAGATCTTCGCCGCGAGCTGGAGAAGCTCGGGGTCGTCTGCGGGCTCCTGCTCGTGGTGCGCGGTGCGCTCGGGCCGGCGGGTGGGATCGGTCATGCGGCGGCTCCTGCCTCGGTCTCCGGGTCCTTTCGGCTGCCTGCTTTTTCACCCTAGGTCTGAGACACGGCGGGCGACCTGCAGCCAGCGCCCAGGTCCTCCCCCCGCTGACCGGTAGCCGAGTCGGCCGCCTGCCGGGGCCGGGGTGCATGAAGGCTTCCTGATGACCGCAGCCAGGCGGTGCCTGCCGCAGATCGGCGGCCGCGTGGTCGATAATCGTGGGATGCCGAGATTGTCAGGGACACCCGAAGCGGTGCCGGAGAGCCGGGCGGCACCACGGGTCGTCCTCGCCGACGACGACGTCCTGCTGCGTGAAGGCCTCGCCAGCTTGCTTGACCGTTCCGGGTTCGACGTCGAAACCGAGCACCGGCGGGTGCTTGCAGTCTTGCCGACGGTCTGACCGCTGGTGCAGGAGCCGGCCGGCGCGGCGCCTCCCACGGTGTCCAGGCGGTTGATGTAGGTGACGCGGCCGAAGACGCCGGTGCCCCGGTTCACCGTTGCCTGAAGAAGCAGCTGCGGAATGGAGCCGGTCACCGGCTCGGATGTGATGGCCGTGCCCTGGATCAGCGACCCGTCGGTAGTAGATTCCCAGGTCGGGCCCTTGTAGTGGATAGCGGCCTGGACGCCTGGCGTCCCGATTTCATAGCCGACCAGCTGTGCGGCCGGCTCGACGAAGACCCACGCCCCGGCGGTGCACTGATAAACCTGCACGCCGCGGCCAGCGAACTGAGTCTCCAGCACGTTGCCCGCGGGCGGCCGCAGGCCGGAAGGAACCCGAGTCGTGGCGTACACGCCAGGGCGCGCCGTGACGGCCTGCTGAATGCTGTCCGCGACGCTCTGCCCACGAGCAGCCCGATACGGGACGGGCGTGGCCGGTGGGGCGCTGCCGGAAGCGGCGAGCAAGACACCTGCCAGCACCCCCGCGGTGGCGATGGCACCAATAGATCCGACCGTGGTCCATGCGCGTCCGGTCACGGTTCCTCCCTACGGCAACGTCCGGAATAAGACATCTCGCTCCTCCTGTCCGCGGCCAGCACCGTCGCCTCCTCGTTCACGGGAAGCCCGGCACGCGGGCGGCTTATAGCTCACGATGCCGCCCAAGCGTGGCCCCGGTCTGCCCGGCAGGCAGCCATGCCGGTTACCGGCTGGCTGGAACTCACGGAGCAGCTTGCGGCTAGCGGGTCCGGCGTATGCCCAGTAACCGGTCCGCCGACTCCGCCGCGCGTATCGCCGCCTCGGTGCGCTCGTCGAGCTGCTCCGGCTCGATGGCGGCGCCGCGGCCGGGGTTGAGCGGTGGATCTCGATGACCTCGGCCGAGATCTCCGCGTGCGCGGCTAGCCGGCTTCGGGTGCGGCTGGTCAGCCGAAGGTGAAGGAGTACGCGTTCAGCCCGGGCGACAGCGTCACCTTGAGCGTGGCGTTCGCCGCGGCCTTCTGGCCGGCCAGAGGGTAGATGTCGGGGGCTCCCGACACCCGGTAGGCCGTTGTCTTCCCGTTCACGGTCGCGGTGATCGTTCCGGTGCCGCCGACGTCGAGGTAGACGTCCGCAGCCGTGAAGTTCAGCTCGATCGCGGCGTTCCGGCCCGCCGTCAGGTCCTCGCTGCCGACCGTCCACGTTCCCGACAGCGCCCACTCGTTCGCGGGTAGCGACGCCGGGTAGTGCAAGGCCGTGGTGCCGCCCCCCGAGCCGCCGGCGTAGTTGCTGGCCCGCTGTGAGCCCAGATAGGTCTCTGGCGTCTGGCCGGCCGAGGCCGGGGTGGTGTCCGGGACCTGCGTGGCCGCGGGCAGTTTGGCGGTGGGGTGCGCGGCCGTCAGCAACTGCCGGATCAGGCTCTCGGTGGCGGAATAGCCGCCCTCGCCGATACTGACGTGCCGGACCTCGCCGGCCGAGTCGATCAGATAATCGGCCGGCCAGGAGTCGTTGCTGTAGTTGTTCCAGGTCGTGTAGTTGTTGTCTAGCGCGACGGGGTACTTGATCCCGAGCCGCTTGATCCCGGCCGCCACGTTGCCCGGCACGTGCTCGAAGGCGTACTCCGGGGTATGCACCCCGATCACCTCGAACCCGTCCTTCTTATAGCCGGAATACCAGGCCGTGACGTGTGTGATCGCACGCTGTCGTTCGTGACCCGGCTACCGGGGACCTGGGCATCGGCCCCGCCGACGACCCGCACGTGGTCGTCCACACTGCCTCGGCGGACAACGCGGCACACGCATTCGCATTGTCCCGGCTGGCCGCGCCTGACCTGCGCCACACCCCGATTGGGGTATTCCGCATGGTGCGGCGCCCGACCTATGACGACCTGCTCCGATCGCAAATCAGGCCTGCGGAGGCCGACCGGTCCGGCCATCTGCAGCGCCTTCTGCTAGGCGACGACACCTGGACAATCCCCTGACCCGGGTGTGCCGTGCGAGGTGATCGCGGCCCGGATGGGTGACCCGCGAACCGATCCGCGCGGCGACCCCATCCCCACCCGGGACGGCCAGGTGACCGAGGCACCCGGCCGGGACCTGGGCTCGCTCGCGCCCGGCCAGCGGTGCCGGGTGACGCGGGTCTCGGACCGCGACCCGGCGGTCCTGCGCTTCCTGACGGCCCGGGGCATCGCGCTCGGCGACGTCCTGGCGGTCAGGGAGGTCCGTCCCGGCGGGGCCGTCACCGTCCAGGCGCGATCAGGGACGCACCTGCTCAGCGCGGCCGTCACCGCCGCCATCAGGGTGGCGGTCAGCCGGT
>Ga0209839_10001124_pt1 | contig 13800 bp, 13 predicted proteins | sample OrgsoiDNA2013050_FD_185800 | JGI IMG/M metagenome (GOLD analysis project Ga0209839, IMG submission 185800) | Permafrost soil microbial communities from the Arctic, to analyse light accelerated degradation of dissolved organic matter (DOM) -... | ecosystem: Environmental > Terrestrial > Soil >... | reverse complement strand
TTTTTTCCATCCGGGATTTTGCTTGCTCCTTGAATTCAGGGCGTAGTCCCGGCCCGGTGAGGGTCACCTGCAGCCGGGTACCAGCGCCCTCTTGGGCAACAGCACGGGCAACTTCAACACCGCCCTGGGGACAAGCGCCCTCTTCGGCAGCGGCAATGGCGGTAGTAGCGGCAGTGGCGCCACTGCCGTAGGCTCTAACGCCGGCTATTCTCAAGTGGTGGGGACGAACAACACTTTTGTCGGCTATAAAGCCGATGTGGGCACCTCCGTCCCACTCACCAACGCCACAGCCATCGGCGCTAACGCACTCGTTTCCGCATCGAACGCCCTGATCCTGGGAGGAACTGGGCCCAATGCGGTGACGGTGGGTATCGGTACGGCCACTCCGTACAACGATTATGCACTGGTCGTCGATTCCGTCTCGAGCGGTGTGATAAACGGCGGTGTGGTGTCGAACGCCACTGGCGGCAACATCTATCTCGGAATGACCAACGGCACACATAAATTCCGCGTGGATCTCAATGGAGTGACTTATGCCGATGGCGGCTTTCAATCGAGCGGCGCGGACTTCGCCGAGTCGTTCGCGGTGAGCGGTCAGCGTTCCGGATACGAACCAGGCGACCTGCGGTGATCGATGCTCGCGGCGGACGCCGCCTGGCGCTCGCACAAACGCCCTATTCGACCATGGTGGCTGGGATCTATTCCACCAAGCCCGGCCTTCTGGCATCTCCTCACACGATTGACGACGCGCGCCCCCACACTAGCGAAGTGCCGCTAGCCGTGGTGGGTACCGTGCCCAGCAAGGTGACGGCAGAGAACGGCCCCATCGAGATTGGCGACCTGCTGGTGACTTCATCGCGTCCCGGCTATGCCATGAAGGGAACCAACCGCCGTCGGATGTTGGGCGCAGTCGTGGGCAAGGCTCTTGAACCGCTGCCGAAAGGGACCGGAGTTATCGAGGTGTTAGTGACGTTACAGTGACCGCGTAAAGCATGATGGGGCCTTCGGCCCGAACGGGCGGCCTGGGAGGCCGCCGCGGGACCAAGGTCCTGTTCCACTAGACAGCCACAAAGGAGAACGAGAGATGTTTAGCGTATACTCGTTCCAGCAGGCACAAGTTTCAAAGTGGCCACGCCCGACAAGACGGTCGCGGGTGTTTCCCACCGGTTTCCGACCACTTCCTGGTCGCTGATATCGGCGGCGGGTAGCGATTCGTCCGGGTGCGCGGACGCCTTGAGTACGCTGTGTGCCGCATACTGGACGCCGGTCTATGCGTTCATCCGGCGCAAAGGATACCCGCGAGAGGAGTCCGAAGACCTGAGCCAGGCGTTCTTTGCGAGGCTTCTCGAGCACCGCACGCTGGCGGAGGCGCGCCGGGAGCGCGGAAAGTTCCGGTCATTCTTGCTGGCGTCGGTGACACACTTTCTTGCCAATGAGTGGGACCGGTCGCGAGCCCAGAAGCGCGGCGGAGATTGCACCACCCTCTCGTTCGATTTCGATACCGGTGAAGAGAGATATCATCGCGAGCCCTACCATGAACTTACGCCTGAAGCGCTCTTCAAACGTCAGTGGGCGATGGCGCTGCTCGACCGGGTTCTGGGCCGGCAGCGCGAGGAGCACGTCCGGCGAGCGAAGGCAAGCCACTTCGATCTGTTGAAAGTCTTTCTCACCGGCGATCCGGCACGGGGCCAAAACCATGAATTGGCCGCGCAACTGAATATGAGCGACGCCACTATGCGAACGGCGGTGCATCGCTTGCGCCTGCGTTATGCGGAACTCCTGCGTGAGGAAATCGCAGCTACCCTTACCGATCCGGACGATGTGGAAGGCGAGATTCGATTTCTGCTCGCAGCACTGGAAAGGGCATAGAGAGTAAGAATGATCCCTGCGGAACGTTGCCCGGAGTGCGGCGGCCCACTCATGGCCGGGTCCCAAGAAGGTATGTGTGCGCGATGCTTGTTGGCGGCAGCCCTCCGCAATCCCGCCGAGGCCGCGCCGGCAGGTCTTCCGGCTCCCGGCGAGTGGATCGGTTCGTATCGGATTGTGCGGCTGTTGGGGGAAGGCGGAATGGGCATGGTGTATCTGGCCCGGCAGGAACAGCCCATTGCCCGGAACGTCGCCCTCAAGGTCATCAAACTGGGAATGGATACGCGCGCTGTCCTGTCGCGCTTTCAATCCGAAGGTCAAGCCCTAGCGCTCATGGACCACCCGGCTATCGCAAAAGTCTTTGACGCCGGCAGCACGCCGCAGGGCAGGCCCTACTTCGTGATGGAATATGTCACCGGTGTGCCCATCACGGACTATTGCGACCAGCACAAACTGACTATGCGCCAACGGCTGGCGCTATTCATGGAGGTATGCGATGGCGTACACCATGCACATCAGAAAGCCATCCTGCATCGCGATCTGAAGCCTTCCAACATCCTGGTGGGTGAGGTGGACGGCAAACCGGCGCCGCGGATTATCGATTTCGGGGTGGCCAAAGCCACCGCCGACCGGCTGACTGCCGACACCATGTTCACTCGGGCGGGAGCCATAGTGGGGACGCCCGGGTACATGAGCCCGGAGCAGGCCGACCCGGCCGGCGTGGAAGTTGACACACGCACAGATGTCTACTCGCTGGGTGTGGTGTTATATCAATTGCTGGTGGGCGTGTTGCCGCTGGACTTCAGCAACACACCTCTGGATCAGTTCCCGCGTAGACTACGCGAGGAGGAAGCGCCTCGTCCCAGTGCGAAGCGGCGCACTCTGGTTGAGCAGTTCGGCACTGCGGCTCCAAATCCCGGCTCCGATCCTCGCCCGTCGGCCCGTCAGTTGCGCGGCGATCTGGACGCCATCATTTTGAAAGCTCTCGAAAAGGAGCCCGCGCGGAGATATGCGTCGCCATCCGATCTGGCAGCCGATATCGGCAGGTATCTGCGCGGCGAGCCCGTGTTGGCTCATCCGGCGAGTGCCGGGTATCGGGCCCGCAAATATATCCGCCGCCATCGGATTGGGGTGGCGGTAGCTGCCGCGGCGGTGCTGTTGCTGCTCTCGTTCGCCGTGGCCCAGACGTTCCAATTGCGCCGAACCATGAACGAGCGTGACCGGGCCAATCGCGAACGCGACCGGGCGAGCCGCGTCACCGCATTCATGACCAATATGTTTAAAGTGTCGGACCCGAGCGAAGCGCGGGGGAACAGCATCAAGGCTCGCGAAATTCTGGACAAAGCATCGCAGCAGATCGACACCGGGCTAGCCAAGGACCCCGAGTTGCAAGCACAGATGATGCAGATCATGGGGGAAGTGTATGACAACCTGGGCCTCTACTCCAGGGAGCTGTCACTACTCACGCGAGCAGTCGACATCCGGCGGCGGGTGCTCGGGCCGCAGAATCCCGACACCCTCACCTCGATGAACTATCTGGGCTGCAATCTTGCCGTACAGGGACGCTACGCCGAGGCGGAGAAGTTGCTGCGCGAGACACTGGTTATTCAACGCCGTATCTTGGGGCCGGGGCATGAGAGCACGCTAGGGTCAATGAATGCCCTGTCAATTGTTCTCAGTCAGCAAGGCCGCCACGCCGAGGCAGAAAAGTTGCAGCGTGAGACGTTGGGTATTCGGCGCCGCGTCTTGGGGCCGGAGCATCCCGGCACACTGGTGTCGATGCATAACCTGGCTATCGTTCTCTTCGACGAGGGCCGCTATGCCGAGGCAGAGAAGTTGGACCGCGAGACACTGGATATTCGACGCCGTGTCTTGGGACCGGAGCATCCATTAACACTGACGTCGATGAATAGCTTGGCTATCGTTCTCGTCAACGAGGGCCACCATGCCGAGGCGGAGAAGTTGGACCGTGATGCTCTGGATATTCGACGCCGTGTCTTGGGGCCGGAGCATCCATTAACACTGACGTCAATGAGCAACCTGGCTGACGTTCTCGATAACGAGGCCCACTTCGTGGAGGCCGAGAAGTTGCAGCGCGAGACACGGGATATTCAACGTCGTGTCTTGGGGCCGGAGCATCCGGATACGGCACTCTCCACATACAACCTCGCTTGCGTTTTGGCCCGTGAAGGCAAACGCGATCAGGCGCTCTCGCTTTTGCGGGAGGCTGTCGATCACGGGCTGGCCCCCCGTGTCGATCTCGCCATCGAAAAGGACCCCGATCTCAAATCCCTTCATGATGATCCGCGCTTCGCCGCCCTCGTCGCCCATGGTAACGAGCGCGCTGCCGCGGCCCAGATGCCAAAATAAGTCAAAATAAACTGGGGCAGAACGTAACCACTGGAGCAGCGGAGGACCAGCGGAGGAAAGCGCGTATTACCCGTCTTGCAAACTCACGGTGACCAGCCCAGATGCGATAGCCCTAGTCTGCGGCGGTGTAATGCCGATGTCGATTTGGGCGCCGGGTCGCACAAGAGCATTGGAATGTCCGAGTTACAATATAAGAGCACTCAACGAGTATCCAGCGTAATGCCGAACTGCAGCCACCGTTGGCGTAGTCGGGGCGGCATAGATAGGAGCGTGTTTTCGTGGTCGCCCCACGCGCCAAACCGTCAGTTCGGCATTATGACTTAATCCGATGCACGCGGCGTTACTTGTAACTTCATATGCCAACAGTTCTCTGCTGGAGCAGCGGAGGACCAGCCGAGGAAAGCACGAGTATTCTTAATCTTACGTGTCGCAGACGATTGCGGCGTTTCGGTCGCTCTTTTCTTGCGCCGCGTGCGTCCTCCCCACCGTTTGAGCTGTGGCTTCGGCGCACGGTCAGGGCACCGCCGCCGCAGGTGGCGTCCAGGGCCCCCCACTCGTCCGGATGCCGCCCGATGAGCAGTCCGACGACGACCGCGTCGCTCACGCCTTTTTCGCGCCAGCGCTCGGCGACTTCGCGCCGGCGGTAGGCACTGCATGTGACTGTCCCCCCGCCGGGACCTACCTCCTTGCGCGCGACGGCCGTCGGCGGCAGCACGGCGCCGAACATGCCGAATTGCGCTTCGGCGTCGACAGAGATTTGGCTGGCTATGTCTTCACTTGTCTCGATTTGTTTCACGAAGAAGCTTGGACTGCCCCTCCGTGCCTGTTGCCGCCAGCACATAAACTCCAGGGGTTTGAAACGATATGGCACTATCCGGTCACTATAGAATGATCCTCATCGGAAGGGTGAATGTGTCTATCTGGGGCGAGCGGGAAGAAACCTCTGACCACTCCTCTCGATAATGCGCTCGGGCAAGACAAAAGGAGAACAACATGACGACGAAACGGATTGAATATAGTTGTCCCGCAGCAGCGTGGGGTGCTCAAACCGCACGCGGCAAAGCGATTTGGCTTCTTGCCCTGCTCCTCGGTGTCTGTATCAGTGCACGTGCGCAACAAGTGGCAATCGGCGGATACCCAATCCCGACCGCCGACTCGCAACCTACCAGTATTACAACCGGCTCGGATGGGGCCCTTTGGTTTATTGATGTCCCTAACGGTACGGTCAATTACGGCTTGATCGAGCGCATGACTCCCGCCGGAGCGTTTACCAAGTACCACGTGCCCCTGACCTTCGGCCAGACTGGCCTCGGCGACATCACATCGGGGCCGGATGGCGCGTTGTGGTTTACAGAATACGCCGCCAACCAGATCGGGCGCATTACTACCGCCGGCCACATTACTGCATTCCCAGTGACCACCCCCAATAGTTCACCCGGCACTATAACGACGGGACCGGACGGGGCGTTGTGGTTTACCGAGTACAACGCCAACCAGATCGGACGCATTACCAAGTCGGGCCGAATCACCGAATACCCCGTGCCTACCGCTGCTAGTGGCCTTTCAGGCCTCGTTGCGGGACCGGATGGAGCCCTCTGGTTTACCGAATTCAACGCCAACCAGATTGGCCGAATCACGATCAAGGGAAAAGTGACGGAATACCCCGTGCCCACGGCGGCGAGCCAGCCTGTCGATATCGCAGCGGGCCCAGACGGTGCGCTCTGGTTCACCGAGTCCAACGCCAACCAGATCGGCCGTATCACGACGGCCGGGAGCGTCAGCGAATTTCCCGTACCCACTCCCTTTAGCGAGCTCGAGGCTATCACCGCGGGGCCGGACGGCGCGGTTTGGTTTGCGGAACTAAACAGCGGCCGGATCGGTCGCATCACCACCGCGGGGGCGATTACCGAATATCTCATACCCGCGGCTATTGTCGCGTTGCCAAATGCAATAATATCCGGACCTGGCGGCGCCCTTTGGTTTACGGAATATGTCGGCGCAGGTACAGGATCGATCGGGCAGCTCGTTTTCCCGACGGCAAGTCTGATTGTCAACCCTTCTGAGGCGGCCAATCAGACGACACTGACTTTTACGGGCGCAGGGTTCGAGCCTGGTGAGAATGTCCAGATATACACCAAAGGCATCGGTTCGCCCCTTTTGGCGCATGCCACCGCGGATTCCGGCGGCACAATAATCGCCACGGCGGGTGCACCCGTATCACCCTACGGTCCACGGTTGTTCCTGGGAGCCGGCCAGAGCAGCGGAGATCTGGGAGCGGCGGCTTTTACTGCAGAATCGAAGCTGGTGCTGAATCCCGTCTCCGGCCCGGCAGGCACCACCGTTACGGTACAAGGCATCGCCTTCGGATCCTTCGAGTCAGTCTCGGTCTGGTGGAATAATCCGCGCCTCTTTGAAGGAAGGGTAAAAGCGGATGTAAATGGCGAGTTCAGCGGATTCACATTCGCGGTTCCGGCCTCGGCGCCGGCCGGGCACAATCTTGTTCTGGGGACCGATTTCACGCCTGCGGCTAGTGCTCCCTTCCTGGTGCAGTGACGGGGAGTTGTAGACATGCCGACGGTTCCTTGCGGAAATAGCCTGTGGGGTAAATTCGGCATTACACCGCCGCTGCTTAGGGCTGACGCAACAATAGATTCACATTGGAGCAAGCGTATAGTTCCAGGTGGGCAAAGTCGAATGTCGTTTGAGACAAAGACGGCGGACGTGCTCTGGATCGGGTGAGGTGCCGGTTGGATACTGCCTTCGGTCGAGGTAGGCCGAGACTGCAAGCCCTGTTCGGGTGCATGTGTTGCGGATGAAGTTGAGGACTTTGGGGTAACTGTCGAGAGGCTCGGCGGCCCAGTTTTTGGAGATTTCGGAAAATAGGCGGTGCTCGATGGGATTCCATTTGGAAGCGCCGGTGGGGTAGTGAGCAACGGTTACTGTGAGCCCAAAGCTGTTGCAGAGTTGGGCTTGAAGTTCGGTCTTCCAGGCGCCGGTACGGCAACTGTTACTACCGCCGGTATCGGCAAGGATGAGCAACTGCCGGCCGCGACGGTAGCGATCAGCGCCATCGCGCTTCCACCAGCCGGCGATGGAGTGCACGGCAAAGGCGGCGGTGTCATGCGAGACGCCTACCAAGACCGAGCCTCGGTTGGCGAGCAGGTCATAAATGCCGTAAGGGATCGCGACGCCGTCGGTGATTTCAATGGCGATGGCAAGCCGGACCTGGCGGTGGCCGGTTCTACAACCCCAGCCACTTTACCGGCAGCGTAGTCAGTTCGGGCACATAGGTGATAAGCAACACGCCTGCCAGCAGGATGAGATAGACCGGCAACGTAGCTCGGTATACGGAGGTCATGGGCTGTTTGAAGCGGTACGCGGAAAGGCACAGGTTCATGCCGATGGGCGGCGTAAGATAGCCTAGCTCCAGGTTCGCCAGAAAAATGATACCCATTTGCACCGGATCGATACCGAAGCGGACGGCGATCGGCTGGATCAGCGGAACCATCACGATAATAGCCGAGAAAACGTCCATGAAGGAGCCTTTGACTAACAGGACCAAGTTCAGCAGCAGCAGGAACGTGTACTTGGAATGGATGTGGAGATCGACCCACTTAGTCAGTATGCCGGGCACGTCCTGAATGGCCAGGTAGTAGGTCAGTCCCTTGGCCACCCCAATGATTAGCAGCACACCGCCGACCACGGTGACGCATTCGACCGCGACGCGCGGAAAGTCGCGCATCAACGAGAACCCGCGCAAAATGACGCACTCGGCGACGAAGGAGTAAATCACGGCGATGGCGCCGGCCTCCACCAACGTGCCGAACCCTCCGAACAGGCCAATGATGACGATCACCGGGAGCGCCAATTCCCATTTGGCAATCCAAATAGCCTGGCGCGCCTCAGCCATGGAGAAGCGCGAGCGCTCGGCTCCACTGCGCACTCCCTGGGCTGCGCCCCAGGCTGAAACCATGGCGACCATCAGCAGGCCCGGCACAAAGCCGCCTACGAATAGAGCGTCGATTTGAACCGTTTTGGCATAAATGGCATAAAGGATTACGGGCAGGCTCGGCGGAAACAGCAGCCCCAGAGAGCCCGATCCGTTGATCAGGCCGATGGAGAATTGTTCCGTGTAGCGCGCCTTAATCAGCATGGGCAGCATTAAACCACCCATGGAAACGATGGTCACACCGGAGCCCGCGAAGGTGAAGATGGCGAAGACTACGGCGGTGGTAATGGCGAGGCCGCCTGGCAGCCAACCGAAGAGAGCGCTGTAGACGCGCAGCAGACGCATACTGGCGCCGCCTTCTACCAGCAGATAGCCGGCTAGGGTGTAAAGCGGTAGCGAAGGCAGGATCTCCGAAACCATCAAGGAATAAGCGTTATCGGGCACCTCCACCGCGGGTTGCCCAATATTCCAGAGCAACAGTAAGGCGATGCCGCCCAGCGTGGCGAAGATTGGTAAGCCCAGCACTGCGCCGGCGACGATTATGGCGATGCCGATCCACAGCAGCGCCGAACCTTCGGGCCTGGGCGCGAAGTTCAAGACTAGCGGCGCCAGCAGAAACAGTGCCGCGGCCAAACGATGGCGGAAACTGGGGCCCGCGCCACCAATCGCGCGCAGAGCGATCGACAGAAAACCGAATGGCATCACCAACGCCAAGACCCAGTTGGGTATTCCGAGGGCGAGGATCTTCCCGATAGATCGCTCGGACACTACAAATTGAAAACTGGCCCAACACAGGCTGGCGGCGATGGCTGCAGTCAGTCCACAGCCGAAGATGCGGACCGCGGCGGCCCAAGTGGGCGGCACGAAGGTATTGGCCGACATCCCCAGCAGGCGGTCCCCGGAGGCGGCCAGGGCCGCTCCCAGGAACGCGATCCAAAGGGTCAGTTGCTGGACAAAGACAACGGAGCCAGGTATTCCGCGCACACCGGCCAGGCGCGTGGCCATGGCGATCAAGGGAAGTAAGGATGCCAAGGCGATCGCCAGAACCGCGGCGGCCCTTTCCCAGGTTCCCAGGATGCGCCAGACGCGGCTCACTTAGCGCCGCCTGCGTCCCTGGCGGCGATCTGTTGCTGCATCTTGACCGGATGTTGCGCCCGGTATTGGTCGCGCAGCTTTTGGACTTCTGCGAAAAGTTCGGGCGGCACCATCTTGTCCTTCATCTTGGGATACATAGCCTCAGTCTGTTTCCGCCACTCCGCCAGCGCGGCCGCATCGGGGTGGGTGACGGTAAGTTTCAAAGTTTTTTTGCCCGGCTGGCCGGCCGTCATGGTGGCAACGGCCCTGGCGCCCTGCGTGCGAATATCGTCCTTCAACGCCTCGCCGGACTTGCGTGCCGCGGCCAGCATGGGACCGCGTTGCGGCGCGGGAATGGTTTCCCACACTTGCTTCGAAATAATCGTGGCGCCTACCAGGGGCGCCCATTTCACATCGCACATATACGGCGTGAGGCTATACAACTGGGTGGTTTCAGCATACAGCGATGTCTCCGGCACGGCATCCAGATTGTGCATTTTCAGTTGCGTGATGATATCGGTGGCGGGCAGGGGCACCACTCGAAAACCGTTGGCCCTCCACAACTCCTCTTCGGTGGCGTCGCCAGCCCAGGTGAACAGCCGCAGCTTCCGCAAATCGTCGAGTCTGTTTACAGGCGTGGTGGAGAAGAACTGGACCCAACCTACATCGCTCCAGGACAGCACTACGTAACCCTTCCGTAGGAGTCTTTCTTCCAGCTTGGGCGCGATGTTGTCGCGCACGTAATCCAGTTCCTGGTAGGAATCGAACATCATGGGTATCTGAAGGCAGGCGACTCCATTGTCGATGTCACTCAGGCCGGCGCCCGAGAGGCCGGCGGCCTGGATGGAATGGTGATCAAGCCGGCGGACGCATTCGGGCTCATCGCCCAGCACGCCGCCGGGATGGATAATCAGGTTGACCGAGCCTTTGGAAATTTTCTTCCATTCGGATCCCATGTTCTCCATCACTTTGAACCAGGTTGAGTCCGCGGGCGCCAGCGTGGCCATATCGATCTTCTGGGCTTGGAGAAGAGGCAAACAGCAGAGAACTGCCGCAACGATCGTTGATCTCGACATTTTTGCTCCTAAGGTTATTCCACGAATAATTCGTCGATGTGGGCGAGCAGCCAGCGCGCGCGCCGCTGCGCTACCAGAGTGGCCAGCCGGTGATCGGGATCGGCGTCCGCATCAATGGCCAGAGCCTTTCCCAGCATGGCCTTAAATTCGGCGGCGTTCTGCGCGGGCAGGGAGGCGTTTTCGGCGAAAGAGACATAAGTGCCGGCGCGCTTACCTTTCGATAGCTCGATAGCGCGGTCGAAGTGGCGGCGCATGAGCTTGCGCCGCTCCTCTGCGCCGACATCGCTGCGCGCCGCCTCGAAAGTGATCAGGAATTCGGGCACTGCGCCATTTTCAAAGCCCTCGTCGAGTTCAGCCACTCGCTGTACGATCATCTCCACCAGGGGTAACTCGGCGATCATCTCGGGGCTGTTTTTGGAAAGAGAGATGGCCAGGCCGCGGGAGGCGGCGGTCCAATAAAGTAACGGTACGTCGCGCTTGCCGGCGCGCTGGAGCGCTGCCGCGGCGTCGTTATCGAGGGCGACGCCGAACCCGGCATGACGGGCTTCGAGGCCGCGCAAGCCGTACCGATAGGCCCGCAGGTACAGCTTGCGGGCGCGGTCGCGGAGGGCATCGGCGCGGTCGAGTCTCTCCTCGCGGGCTTCGTCGACGCGCGAATCGACAAAGCCATAGGAGTATTCCGTAAAACCCTGCGCTGCCGCCAATAGCAGCCCAATATGTTTGGGCGATTCGGCGAGCAGACTCTCGTACATCTTCAGGCCGAAGGGGATGGCGGCGGCGACCAGATCGGGATCGTCGTCGCTGGTGAAGGTAGAGCCGCCAGAGGCCAGCGCGTTGCCCACCTGATTTACCGCGACCCGGCGGATAGAGCAGCCGGACGATAAGGCCCACAGAGCCACGGCGGCAATGGTTAGCTTCACTGTCGACATAAGAAGTCCTGCCGTGGAGTAAAGCAAAACCAGCAAACAGTTACACGGAAGATTAAGGGAGCGGCGGCCGGCTACTGCGCGATTACATAGGTGATGGTCCGCCGGTCAGCCGCGCGCCCGATCAGATAGGCTCCCACCGGAATGCCGCCCGCCCCTATGGCGAATACGGTTTCGAGTGCACGGGATTTTATGAAACCGCCGGTACTGGCCCTGGCCAGACTCGCGGAAAGCAGGCCTAGCCCAGCGCCGATCGAGACGCACAAGACGCGCCAATGGACAGTCGGATGATCCACATCCACCGCCCGTAACGTAGCGCGCGGCACCAGGAACTTCCCTTTTGGATAAGCTGCCTGGTTGGAGCTCTTGCGGATCTCTACTACGAGTGCGTCCACTTCAACGGCCGTGGCCCGTCCTTCGAGGCGCGCGCCATCCGGCATCACTACGCGCACTTTCTGTCCGACGATTGCGGACAGGCCCTCCCAGGTGGTTTGGCGTTGCTGCTCGCTGCCTGCCAGGGCGTGCGGCGTGCCCCAGGCGAGCATCGCCAGAAATGTAATCCCTACCGCGTATCTCTTGACCATAATCCCCTCCAGCCTCTCTTATTTACTTTGCATCTCCCCCCCCTCTAACTCCACTTGGGATACACACCTGGACCGTCACCTGGCCCGGAACCAACGCTGGATTTCCCTTATATACATCCTGACCAGCTTTTGGGCCGATACCTCCCAAAGTGCTGTACTGTATATGCGTCATTTAACATTGCGCTTGGTTCAAGATGCCTATTACCAAGGCAATCCTGGTTCGAGCGCATTCAATTCTTAGGTGGCAAGTGGTGCGAATCATGCATGGGGCAGCAGGTCCCGGTGTTTTGCATCGCTCACCCGAGACACAGACGATGACGAACAATAACCTCGCCACTCAACTCAAGCAGATTGGCTTGCGCGCCGTGCCCACGCAGTTAAATGACTTCATCGCGCGTGTCACCAAAGCCCGCTGCTCGCCCCTTCAGATCCTCGAAGAACTCACCAAGGCAGAAACCGCCGAACGTTCGCGCCGCAGTCTGGAGCGCCGGCTGCGGATCAGCGGCATCAAGAGATTCAAACCCATGGCGGACTTCGATTGGTCCTGGCCCACCAAGATCGAACGCGACATCATCCAACGTGCGTTGACGCTGGATTTTCTGGGTGAAACGCGCAATTTCATCCTGGTGGGGCGCAATGGTTTGGGCAAGACGATGATCGCTCAGAACATCGCTCACGCCGCGGTGCTCGCCGGTCATTCCGTGCTGTTTCGTTCCGCCGCGGCGCTGCTCGAAGAACTGCACCGTCAATCTCCGGAAGGCCGCCGAAGCAAGTTACGCGGGTACGCCAACGTTGGATTGTTGTGCATCGACGAGGTCGGGTATCTGTCCTTCGACGACAAGGCAGCCGATCTGCTCTACGAAGTCGTCAACCGGCGTTACGAACGTAAGCCGGTGATCCTGACAACGAATCGTCCGTTCAAGGAATGGAACGAAGTCTTTCCCAACGCGACGTGTATCGTCACGCTACTGGATCGATTGCTCCACCACGCCGACGTCACCGCGATTGAAGGCGAAAGCTATCGGGTACGCGAGAGCGAGCAGGAAACCGCCGCCCGCCGGAGGAAGAAATGACTCCTGCCCTTTCGATCCTGGACCCGAACTCCAATCCAGCGCTGTATGTCACCGCGGTGCTGACTCTCTACGTAGACCTGCCCGACACGCCCCTGCGCGCCAGCGTTCCGGACCAGCGCCAAGCTCGCACGTGGTGTGATCGTGGCATCGCTCTTCCCGTGGTTGAAACCGCTCTCTTGCTGGCCTGCCTCCGCCGCACGGCACGCCCCCCGGAAGTGCCGCCACTGCCGCGAATCCGCTCCTTGGCCTACTTCCAACCCGTCATTGACGAACTCCTGGAACATCCAACTCCCAGCGGTTATCTTGAGTACCTACGCCTCAAGCTGCGCAGTATCGTCGACAACCCCGATCCGGCCAAGGTTCAAAAAACTACGCTTTCGGATGATCGCTAACATTTTTTGTCCAGGGGAAGTTGTTCGAAAGTGCTCCAAAGCCTGACGGGCTGGGCTGGCGGCGTGCCGTGCTCACGGTCCTGACACGATTTTGACGAAGTAAAAACCGTCGCCCGACTGTGGCCCTGCCAAAACGGGACGTTTTCGGCACACAAAGGTACCATTGCTGCACACCCTCCGCCGATGGCCGCTCACCACCGGATCGAGAAGAAAACCCACACCGGATACATGCAAGCGCTGTTGACGGCGGAAATTGAACAACCGGAGCCCTGGTTGTACTGCAGACGAATTCGACCGGAAGTGTCGGCGCGCCGGACCGTCACCTGTCGATAACTTCACATTACGGCATAGCTGATACTGCCACGGGCGCAACGTCGATTCGCAGGGCCCAGCCCCTTGTGGGTTATGCCTCCGCCAGCTATGATTAAGCAGAGCAGGGGGCCCAAATGCTTCCACATGGTGTTGCCGAAACTGATTCGAGCAATGTAAT
>Ga0209839_10001123_pt1 | contig 13801 bp, 18 predicted proteins | sample OrgsoiDNA2013050_FD_185800 | JGI IMG/M metagenome (GOLD analysis project Ga0209839, IMG submission 185800) | Permafrost soil microbial communities from the Arctic, to analyse light accelerated degradation of dissolved organic matter (DOM) -... | ecosystem: Environmental > Terrestrial > Soil >... | reverse complement strand
GACGATGACATCGCAGTCGGTGTGACACAGCCTTGTGACGGCGCGGGCTACGGCGTTCGGGGCGCCGCCGCCCTGCACCGACACCGGGACAACCTGCACCTGGAACCCGAAGGCCGAGCCGGTCAACTGTCCCAGGAAGTCTCGGTAGCCCTCGGTACCAGGGCTGGCCACCAGCCCCACTCGCAGCGGGACGTCGGGCACTGCTATTTCCCTGTTGCGCCCGAGCAGGCCTTCGGACTCGAGCTTGCGAAGCAGCTCAGCGCGTTGCGCCGCCAAACGGCCCAGCAGCGCGGTCACGTCGAGCTCGGAGAGGATGAAGTCGATCTCGCCCTTCGGCCGATAGACATCGAGCGACCCGCGCAGCACCACCACCATGCCCTCGGTCAGGGTGATCCCCTGCCGGCCCAGTGCCCCCTTCAATGGTCCCCAGGTGCCCTTCCAGCACTTGACCATCAGGACCGGCACCCCGCGGCCGCGCGACGGCGGGGCGCCGCGGCCCCGGCCACTCTCGTTGTCCGGATCCACCAATTCCATATAGCAATGGCCCGATCGGCTCGACTGGTCGGAGAGGCTGTGGATCTCACCTCGCACCCACAGCTGGCGGCGCCGCGGGAACACCGAGGCCAGCGCCTCCCCCACCTCGTCGTAAAGGGCCCCGATCGACAGCGCATTGGCCTGCTCGCCGTCCTCCGTCGGAACGGCCGCTCCACCAGTGGGCGGGGCCTCGGGATCGAAGAGCTGACGGGCACCGCTCGGCATGGAGAACACCCTACCGATGCGGTGCGCGCCCCCGTCACCTACGGAGATGGCAGACTGGCCGGGACGGTGAGTCGGCCAGGTGACCGCAGCCCGGACCGCACAGCGGGATCGTGTTGAGGAAGGTCGGGACTCCGCAGAGCAGGGTGCTGGCTAACGGCCAGTCGGGGTGACTCGCAGGAAAGTGCCACAGAGATCAGACCGCCGATGGCGGACCTTCGGGTACGCACAGGTAAGGGTGAAACGGTGCGGTAAGAGCGCACCAGCGGTCAGGGTGACCTGACCGGCTCGGTAAACCCCACCCGGAGCAAGGCCAAGCGTGGGAGACGGGTTGCTCGCCCGCTTCTCGAAAGAGAGGCATCCCCAGGTAGGCCGCTCAGATGGATGGTCACCCAGGCCCACAAGGGCTGGACAGAATCCCGCCTACAGGCCGACTCACCGTCTCACCTGCTAGATAGGGGTGTATCCCTACACTGTCCCTAGCAAAGGCGAGCCAACGATGAGCGGCACCATGCGAGAGCGCCCGGTCAATTCCAAGCGGTGGGAGTTGCGGGCCTACGCCGGCCGCGACCCTGAGACGGGCAATCCGAGGCAGGTATCCCGGATCTTCAGGGGCGGGAAACGGGAAGCTCGCAAGGCGCTCGACAAGCTGGTGGGCGAGGTCGATGCCGGACAGCACGTCGGGACGACGGCCACCTTCGGAAAGTTGCTCGACCTCTGGTTGGCGAAAGTAGAGGATCTGGGCAAGGCCAGGACGACACTGGAGACCTATCGCCAGCACGTCGAGAAGTACATCCGGCCCGCACTGGGAGACGTGCGGCTCGACAAGCTCGACACCTTCCGTCTCGACCAGTATTTCCAGGCCCTGCGAGCGAAGGGACTAGCTGCAGGGACGGTCAAGCTCGACCATTCCGTCGTATCCGCCTGTCTCAGCCTCGGAGTCGATTACGGATGGACCAAGGGCAACGCAGCCAAACGCGTGCGCCTCCGTGAAGCCGAGCCATCCAATGCCGTGGTGCTGGGCATCGACCAACTCCGGACGCTCTACTTCGGCATCGAGAAGGACGGCGAACACGTCAAGGGCGCGCTCGAGGATGACCCGGACGTTGCCGTCACCATCGCACTAGCAGCGCTCACCGGGTGCCGGCGTGGCGAACTGTGCGGGTTGCAGTGGTCCGACGTTGACTGGGCTCGGCAGTGCGTGAGGGTAGAGCGGGCCTGGGTGCCCGGGGAGGGTGGTCAGCACCTGACGACCACCAAGACGGGCAAAGGCCGCACGGTCTACCTCGGGGCCGCCGGTACGGCCATTCTGGAGCGCTACCGGGACTCCAAGGTGGAACTGCTTGGACGCGATCCGGAAGGGTGGCTGCTTTCATATGACGGGGGCACGACTCCCATGCGTGCCAAGTCCCTGACCGCCTACATCACGAAGCTGGGCAAGCGGGTGGGGGTCCCAGTCCACTTCCACCAGTTGCGCCACTTTGCGGCCACCGAACTGAACCACGCTGGCGTCGACCTCCCAACGGCGGCGGCCCAACTCGGACACTCCCCGGCCGTCATGGCGGGAACGTACCTGCACAGTTCCGACGACAGGGGCGCAAAGGCTGGCGAGCTGATCTCGGCGGTAGTTGGGCAGGCGCTGACCGCGCCGGCTAGCTAAGCGCTGTCGTCACGGCGACTCACCCCGAAACGGGGACAGCGCAGGGACAGCGGATGCTTACCATCCTGTCGGGGATTCACTCTGGCCCCCGTAATGTCGGGACACCCCTCCGGGGGACTCCGGGGAGTCAGGGTGTTCCCCGTCAACTGGCTACCGTGGGGGCCCCATGGCAGGGCCTATTGATGCTCCACACTCACCCGAGGGACTCAGGCTCGGCCGGCTGCTCGACGCTCATCATCGTGCCACCGACCAAGTTGATCCACCGCTCACGGGAACGTGCTTCCGTTGCGGCTCCCTGATGTACACGCCGAGTCCTGGGGGATTGAAGCACCTGCCGGCAGAGGTTGACTTCGCACGGGTCGAGACGTGGCTCGCGGACAATTGGTAGCTCGCACCCTCCCCTTGGCTCAGCCATCCACAGTGTCGGATCCTGGATGAGTGGGAGTAGCCACGTCCTCGAATTTGTGATCTAACTTGACCCGCACATTGCTGATGAATCTCCCGAAAGTGGTATTGGGAGGATCAGGTCGTTCCGAAGCACTCCGAAATGCGGTAGCGATTTCTTCGGCAAGTTGGTTGCGCTCATCAGGATCGAGGCTCCCTAAGAGAGATCCCATTCGGTGGTCCTCGCCTGACAGGAGCCTTCGCAGTGTGAATACGGCGTCGCTCAGCGTGTCCTCGAATGTTTGACCATCCGAGGCGTGCACGTTGCGGGGGTCGATGCCGGTTGTCCGCTCATGGATGACGTTCAGCGCATCTCGGAGATGATGGCGTTCCGTTTTCAGTTCCGCGTCGTCCAATCCGTCGATCCGGAGGAACAGGGTTCGTTCGAGGGTGTCTTCGTAACGCGAGACTGATCTGACCAGCTCACTGGCGAGGTCCGCACGCTCTGTCAGGTCATCCGTCAGATCCAACCGGTCAACGATCCGATCTATTCGCAATCGCTCATCGTGGAGAGGACCAAGAGCAGGTTCGGTATCTTCCTCTTTCAACTGACATGCCTCTCAGAAGTCGATCGTTCCATTCCTCTGTCCTTTCTCCATGCTTGCATTGAATCGCACCACAGCTATACGGCTGGGAGAGCGCAAAGGATGTCGTCGTCTGTTTGAGCAGGCGGAGGCTCTGCACGGAAATCGTGACGCATCTTCACACGGCCGAATCTTGAGGCGCTACGCTTATCTCAGCCGAGCATCCAGCCTTCGTTCGGTCCTTCGTTGCCCCAGACTCCGGTGACTTCCGCCAACTCCGGCTCGGGGCCAGACATTTGAGGACCCATGCTTGGGCTGCTGCTGTTGGTATTAGTGCTTGTTGTTGTCGGTTTCGTTGTTCACGTCGTGTGGCTCGTCGCAGTGATCTTCGCTCTGATCTGGATTATGGCTGTCGCTTTTGGTCCCGATGCGGGCGCAGAGCGGCGCAAATTCTTCAATCGGTAATCGTGTTCGCGGCACGGCCCTAGCGCCGATCCCGGGTCAGGGTTTGCCTCGCACGCTCGCATCTCTTTGTGGTCATCGTCGTACACGTCCGAGGCCGAGTTCTTAGGTCGGGTGTTCCCGTTCAAGCATTTCGGCAGACCCAGCAAGGAGCGCCTCGATGGCCATCCACGTTGTCTGACCCGTCGTGAGGTCACTATGTAGTTTGTCTAAGTTATCCGTCCGACGAATTCGCTCGCTCAGTGGTGCCATGTAACTCTCCAAAAATGCTCGGGTCTTGATGGTTTGTTCGACTATCCGGATAACGATGTCGAGTTTCCGCCACCCCGCCTCCTTGAGTAGCCGGATCTCCTCGTTGGAGGCATTGTCTGGGTCGACCTGATATATCGGGTTTGTGTCCTCTTCATTCAGCAGTTGGTGCAGTCCCTCAAGAACACCGAGGTTGTAGGTGAGTTCCTCCTTGCCTTCAGATGCCAAAGCCATGTCAGGAGGGTATTACCAAAATATAGGTTCCTCACCGCTCCCCCAGCACGCACTCGTCGTTGGGGCAGCCGCACTGCTCCTGGACCTTGACGTTAAAGGTGAAATCCAGTACCTCAAGGTTGCACGCAATTGCTTGGCGGATCATGGGTTCAGCCTGATTGAGCTGCCACACATGTGAATGCACCCTTGGCAAGTCATCCACTGTGATTGCCCAGAAATTCGCCTCTCGCCTTGCCGTCGCCGTGTAGAGCTCCGTTTCTCCAGGCACTCCGACCACCTCCTCCGATGCCACGCCGATTAGATCACTGCGATTCCCGGTCGATCACTTGATTTCTTGAAAACCAAATGGTCGTCATCATCAATTGGGATGGATCCGACGTATTCCCAACCATCTTCGGCTTCCTGTTCTAGAAGCTTGCGCCGTACGTCGGAGGAAGTTCCGTTCAGAACCTGGCACCGATTTGTAGTCCCAAGTGATGGGCACCGCCATGTTGCCGCCTCCATGAGAAGGACGCACGGGGAACTGAAGGGGCCAGGCTGCTCTTTAACCCGGCCCGATCATAAGGTCTAGCCGGTTTTCGGTGGTGCTGCTCTCACTTCCTTCAGGTCGCGCTTGACCCTGGTGGAAACTGGATCACCAATCGCCCAGGACGCACACTTCGTTGGGACAGCAACCCTCGATCTTCACAGGACGTTTGCCGTCAACGTTCACAAAGCGATCCCACGGTGTGCCGCACGTTCCACAGCGGCCCTCGGCAACGATGGCGTCGAGGTATCGCTGCCCTCGCCTTGATCGAACACCATGGCTAACTCAGAATTGCCAGGAGAAGACCACGCCTGGGTCTTCGCCACTGGCACTAGCGCGTCGGTAGGTCGCGATTGCCGCGAGATTGTCGGTTTCGGATACTCCCCACATGCCATTGCAGCCGGACTCTTTGGCCACCGCCAGGAGCGCCCCAACCAGGATCGTAGCGACACCACGATGGCGCGCATCTTCAACCACGCCGAGTTCGTCCATGTACATCTCCGTGCCCTTATCCGGGTGTGTCAACTCCATCCCAGAAATGAACCCGAGGGCACGGTCGGAATCGTCCCACGCATACAGCAGATGGTGGCCCGGGCTAGCCAAGAATCGAGAGACGAATTCGGGAACGGGCGGCGAGTCGAACAGCTCCGCCCCCCGGACGAGAGTGTCAGCGTCAACCACGCGATCGATTCTCATTCACCCATTCTCCACAATCGTCCGCCCCGTCGCCATGGCCCACAGGACGATCGCGGTACGGTTCCAAATGCGCCCCGCCAGCCTGCGACCGAGTCAACAAGGCCTGCCCCACTTCGAATCCTCTTTGAGTCAAGACCCCTATTTTCAGGGCCTCGATGACGCGACGAATGGGCCCGTGACGGAGACGGTGCAGATGCGTAGGCTTTGTGGTGGTTCGGGAGTGACTTCGCCAAAGAGCCGGCCATCAGGATGCAGAGCCGGTCACGCTGGCAATGAGTCGTTTCCTAGTGTCCTCCCGGACCCCTTTCGGCATCGATGACCAACTGGCGGTAGAGGGCGTTTGAGATCTGGCGCTTCAACGAACGAACCGCTTCGCGCTTGGTCTTGCCTTGGGCAACCTTGCGATCGAAGTAAGCCCGGCCGTTGGAATACGGCTGGCGGATCTGTGAGATGGCTGCGATGTGGATCGCGTTATTGAGCTTGCGATTACCACGGCGCGGGAGTCGGTGGGCGACCCGTCCGCCTGACGAATGCTCGATCGGGGCGACTCCGGCGTAGGCGGCGAAATGGTCCCGGTTGGCGAAGCGGCGGACATCTCCGGTGTGGCCGATCACCGCGCTGGCGACGATGGGACCGACGCCGAAGAGCTCGGTGAGCGAGGTCTTCGATGCCCGGACAGCCGTGCGGATGCGTCGGTGCGACTCTTTGATCTGTTGATCGAGCCGGCGATCGGCGTCAGATACGTAGAGTTCCTTGGCAATTCCCCTGGTGACAGGTCGGCCAGGGCGTGGTGGAGCCGGCAGATCAGCCGGGCTCGCATCCGTCCGAGGTCATGGTTGCGCTTGGACAGGAGCCGCATGATCACGCTGTGGTCGGCAGTCTCGACGCGACGGAGTCCCTGAGACCGCAGAGCACCGATTGCCACTGACAGTGCGTCGTTGGGATCGTTCTTGTCCGAACGACCCGTGCCGAGCACCCGGACCCTCGAGGCCAATGTCGGCGGGACATCGACGACGTGCTCTCCCGCATCGACGAGCTGCTGGGCCAACAGGTAGCCGAGACCGCCCGCCGACTCGATGGCCCAGATGCGCTCTCCGAAGGATTCGGCCCAGGCCAGCAGCTTGGCCGCTTGCTGACACGTGGCCCGCACCGTGACTTTGGACACTTCACGTTCCTCACCGCAGATGGCCACGGCTGTATGGCTTTGCTTGTGGGGGTCGACCCCGATGATCACTGTCATGAGTACCTCCTTGTCGGTTGATGGCAACCGCGAGGGCACTCCTGATTCGGATCTCGTGCACACTCCTCTTTTGAGCCACATCGCGGCGAGATCCAGACGGGTGGCACTTCGAACGAAAGCCAGCCGGACTGTCCGGCGGCAGGCACAACGAGAGCCGCCCCGTCAGGACCTCTAAACGCTACGGATTAACCGCAGGGTCTGCACCAAGTCTCAATCAGGCACATCGGGGCGTGTGGACAACCGTCCGCCAATCCATCTTGATCAGCAGCCTATGGCCCCACCGGGAGCCACCGTTTGCCCCCCGGCAAAGAGCTCCCCGGACTTACCCTCAGGGATGCGATGAATTCGGGCACATCAGTCTCGGGACCGAGCGCTTTCGCTGCCGACTCGTTACACAGAGTGAATGAGTCGCCACCTGGATCGGCAGGTCTGCGGCCGATGCTGGTGCCACTGTCGCCGCATCTCTACAGTGACGTGATCGCCGCAACGATCTCGTCCGGGTGTGGCAACGCGGCGAACTGCTGTGCAAGTTCCCCGGCGCGCGCTCGAACTGTTGAGCTGGTGATCTGTCGATCGATATGGGCCGCCACGATGCCTGGGTCCGCACTTGCGACGTCCAGGATCACAGCCACACCGGCCGCAGCGAACGCGTCAGCGTTGTCGAACTGATCCGCGGCGACCGGAAGAACCACCTGTGGGAGGCCAGCTGCTCCCGCCGCGAGTACGGTGCCGGCTCCACCGTGAGACACCACGACCGATGCGCGCGCTAGCACTGAGGACTGCGGAACGTAGGAGCGGACGTGGATTCGCGACCGTGCAAAGTTGGGAAGTTCGCTGATCAGGTCGGACAGCTCCACCGAGTGTCCTGTCGTGACCACGGCGTCAACCTCCAAAGCAGCCAACGCGCGCAAAAGAACACGCCACGGCGCGAGGCGTCCCACCTCAGTGCCATAGGTGACATAGACAAGCGGCCGTTCGGTCCCCAGTCGGTCCAACCAATCCGGACTTGCAACGTCCTCGTCCGCCGAGACGGGTCGCACATCTCGCACTGCGGGCGCGCTACTCCGTTGTCCCAGCATCGGCGGAAGCGGATGCAAGTATGGGTGCGCGTATAAGCCCAGGTCGGGCGGCACTCGACATCCAAGCGAATTCCAAAGCGGTGCCACCGCCCGAACGGCATTGTCAAGGACCGTCTCCGGGAGCACGCCACTGAATCCCACCGCAACGCAAGGCAGGTCACGGATGGTCGCGAGCGGAACCGATCCCAGCTCCGCGACCTCGTGCACGACCAATTCCGGGCGGATCTCGTCGAACACCGCCACCAGATCCGCAGCCATCACAGGAGCTGCAAGCTCGGCAAACTGACCGGGGAAGAAGATCGCACGTCTCTCGCGAGGCGCAAGAGAGAACGCCTCGGGATGCCTTTCGCGGAACTGAGCCAGGCGCTCGTCACCGTTCATACCCGCTGCGCGAACCGCGAACCCAAATCGCTCCACTACGGAGCACGACGCCGTCGCCGTCGCCCAAACGACCTCGTGTCCGGCATGTCGTAGCGCCCGAGCGATCGGTACCACCGGATAAATGTGACCCGTACCGCTCGTGGTCGCTACCAAAACTCGCATCGCAGCGTCCCCCCGAACGAAACACTCAAACAACCGCAGGGCGACGCCCAGCCGTACAGATTTCCAGCTTTGCGCTCGTTCTACAAGCGCCCAATCCGGCGTTCCGTCACCCCCGACCCGCCCCGCCGCCTAAGCAACTCCCTATTTGGAGGAGTGCTTCGATTGGATGGTGCTCCGAAACGCCGGGGCGGCGTCATCCGCAGTTGCGCAAGGCCCCAGATTCTTCCCACGTCGAAGCTGCAGCGGCGGTCGGATCGCTCAAGATCCGGGCCTCATACACCCTCGCTCTATTAGGGTGCCGCGAGGCGAGGCGATTGAAGGGCTGGGTTTGGTTTGTGCCCAGCCTTTCGTCGCGTCAGAACCCAGATTCGCAGCCCCGGTCGGCCTACAATTTGAGGCCGTGGAAGGCGGATTCGTCAGGTGGCTCATGGTTGCGGACCTCAAGCAACTGCCGACTCTCGATGACCTTGTGGGCCGGCCAGCGTGGCAACGGCGAGCGGCTTGCCGTGGACTCGGCACTCAGGGGTTCGTCATCAGCCGTGGCGGTGGCGGGTACACCAAGGCCAAGGAGTTCTGTGCCGGTTGCCCCGTGCGTCAGGAGTGTCTCGATCTCGCCATGGCCGATGACGAGCTGGTCGGCGTGTGGGGTGGAACGACCGGCGCTGAGCGGCGGCAGATGGGGTCGAGCGAAGGCGTGGCGTGACACGAGCGTGACACGGGAGGTTGGAAAACAATGCAAATGGACGCGGAGTAACGAAAGACCAAATAACCAGGTCAGATGCACTTTCCGAGCAACTTTGCAGGTCAGAGAATTGCCCGTTTCAGAATCCCGCCTACAGGCCGACTCACCGTCACCACGCCTCTGACCTGGGTATATAGGGTGAACCGGCCGGATCAGTCCGCCAGAAGTCCGCCAGATATCAAAACTCAGGCGCTCAGGACCGCAGCCAGAACAGGGCCAGCACGGCATCGACGGCGCCTCGTGTTCAACTTCGGCAAGTGCGCATGCTTGCGGAGGGCAGCACCGACACAGTGTTCAGAATTAGAAGTGTACCCGGTGAAGTGGGGACACCCTAAGTAGGCCGATGCCTTTCGTCACTTCACGCGAAGGATTGTCCAGCCCTCAGGTGACGGAGCCGAATTGACCGGTTCCTTCAGTCAGGGCAGCCGGAGGTCGAACACCAGGGCGGCCTCCGAGGCATCCCCCACCCACAGCGCAAGACATTCGTCCTTTAACGCCACGTGTGCCGGATGATCCTCGTACTCATCACGGGCTATTTCACTCTCAAAGACCATATAGAGGATGTAGTTGTAGCCCCTAGCCATCTCCTCGAACCCCGCCAGGTTGCCGAAGGTCTCGCGGTCAGCCTGTCCCATCTCGGGAACATAGAGCGGCGCCACTAGTGCCTCGATGCAACCTGGCACTGTCTCGGTAAAGTTCGCCACCTTCTCTTGAGCACGTCGGATGATGGCAGGGTCAGCATCGTGCTTTACGCGCCACAAACCCATGTGCACCACTCGCATCAGCTCAGACTCGCGCGCTGGTTGGAGATTCGGCAAGCGGGCCATAGACCCCCGACGAATACTCGCTGATTCGAAATGTTGCAACAGGCCGTCCGGCCTGGAGCTGCTCGGCGATCTGCGTTGGGTGGCGTCCCGTGACCGCGTGTGCGTTTGCGGGCCGAGGAGGCCCCCTTGGGTGCCGAACTGCCCCGCCGTCCCGGCGAAGGTGGGGCACGCTCGACAGCCCGCTTTCTGTACTCCGAGGGCGGGGGACGTTACCTATGGCAGCATGTCGAGGTCCAACCTTCAGGGCCACAAGCGAAAGGTATCCATGACCGTCCTAAAGCAGCATCACTCGCCCGGCATGCCTGCCGAGGCTTATGATCAAGTCGCCGTTGAAGCCATGCCATCTCAGAGTAAGGCTGATGGCTTCATTGCCCACTACGCCATCGTGGAAGACGGCGGCATCACGGTGATTGAAATCTGGGACTCGATCGATCAGCACGACGCCTGGTTCAATGAGGTCGTCAGGCCGCACCTCCCTCCCGATACACCGGAGCCCAAGTTCGCGGAGTTGCACAACAGCAACGCCAAGTAGCAAAGCGGTTCGCAAACTCGGCGGCTTGGGTATTCACCTCGAGCCGCCGGGGTCGGCTGTCCGGGTCGCCGTTTTCATCCCCTACAATCGAATCCGCTCATCAACGGCTGCGAACCCGGCGCCGATCTCAATGAGATTGATAGGCCTAAACTCGTAGTCCGAGTCCAAAGGGGGCGTGACGCCATGAGTGATGAGTCTCCAGTGTCGGATACCCCCACCCCGCAGCCCGCCGAGGCGCCGAGTGGGCCACCGAATATGACGGCACCTTCTCCGGGAAGTCCGACTGGACGCACCCGAATCTCCGGAATCTGGGTGGGCGTAATCGCCGGCGTTGTCGTGCTCGTGTTGGACCTGGTGTTCATCATCCAAAACAGTCAGTCGGTGAAGGTGTCATTCTTTAGCGGAAGTGTCAACATGCCACTAGGCGTCGCTCTGCTGCTTGCAGCGGTCGGTGGTGTGCTGCTTGCCGGGATCGTGGCCTCACTGCGCATCTGGCAACTGCGTCACCGACTGCATCAATCGAAATGAGCTAGCCGCCACTCGTTCGTCTTGGTGCGAGAGGAGGTCGATGCAGATGGTATCGCTGCTGGTGGTTGGAGCTGGACCCTACGGAGTGGCCGTCGCGGCGCAAGCCATCGAACGGGGGGTCGACACGGTCGTCGCAGGGCATCCGATGGGCTTCTGGACGGACCACATGCCCGAAGGGATGTTTCTACGCTCAGGGACCGACTGGCACCTCGATGCGTCAGGCATCGACACCTTTGAGGCCTTCATCGAGGACCGGGGACTTTCGGCTGCCCACATCGATCCTGTCCCCATCGCCGTCTTCTTAGAGTACGCCGCCTGGTTCCAGACCCAAAAGCACGTGTCCGTCCGCGATCGGCTCGTCTCACGCCTCGAGCGCAACGGCGACGAATTCGTGGCCTCGCTCGACGACGGGACCCAGATTGCAGCCGACTTCGTCGTCGCCGCTCCGGGCGCGGCCTACTTCCGGCAGTTCCCCGAGTGGGCGACGCTGCTGCCCGAAGGCGTTCGTGCGGCGCACACCTGTGATCTCGTTCGATTTCAGGAGCTTGCCGGAGCGCGGGTCTTGGTCGTTGGAGGCCGGCAGAGCGCGTACGAATGGGCTGCACTCTTGGGCGAACACGGTGTCGAGCGGGTAGACATCGTTCACCGGCACGACATCCCCCGCTTCGAGCGAGTCAGTTGGAAGTTCGTCGACCCGTACATGGACGCGACGATCAGTCGTCGCGGTTGGTGGCGCTCACTGTCGGTCACCAAGCAGGTGGAAATCGCTCAGGAGTTTTGGAAAGTCGGCCGTCTTACCCTCGAGTGGTGGCTCGCGCCGCGCCTCGCCGACACGCGAATCCGTAGCTGGCCGGGCACGCACGTTGTGGAGACCGCAGTGGGGAACAGTGGCACGGTCTCGGTGGCGCTCTCAAGTGGAGACCGTCTGACGTTCGACCGTCTCGTCTTCGCCACCGGGTACAAGTCCGACCTTCCTCGTGTCCCATACCTCAATGGGCTCGCTGGCAGCCTCGAGGTGGTCGACGGTTTCCCCGTTCTCGACGAAGCCTTCCAGTCGTCGATCGCCGGCCTTTATATTACCGGGTTCGCCTCCACACGCGACTTCGGTCCATTCTTCGGCTTCACCAAGGGGTGTCCCGCGGCGGCCATGCTCATCGTCGATGACGTGCTCCGACGCATGTGACGACGCCCAGGACCTGGGGCAGAGACCAGCTGGCAAATCGACGTTGGAAGTTCCAATATGAGACAACATCGATCGTCTGACGCTGTGGCGTCATTCTTTGCGCTGCAGGAGCTGCCGGACCATAGGTTCGCGCGAAGCCGGGTCTCGACGGACTGAGTCTGCCGACACCTGCGCTCGTGCCGACGCTGTCCTGGGTACGACTCGGTCTTGGGAAATCACCATTGGTGCCGGTGCCACGCCCCTGGTCACCGCTGCAGAATCGCTAACTTGATGACGGGACGCCCACCCCATTTCGTATCCGCCACACACGACCAATATGACTCCAGTGCCAAGGGCATATCCAACTTGATACAACAAGCCCCTGAGCGGGGATGCCGGGGCGAAGTACACACCATGTGCGGTGATCACCGGCCAAGCCCTCGGCCCGACGATGAACCACGCTCCGCTGAGGATTGTGATCAGTCCTGGCCACAACAGACTCACCCGGCCGCGACCGGCTGCGACCTGACTCGCCGCCCACAAAACGACAATGCCCATTGCCAGGGCGACGACACCTGGGACAACGGCAAGAAGAGCATGCGCGGCGTTCCAATGCAACGACGGCGTTCCGGTTGCATGAAATCCGAATACGGGTTCTACGAACGGGATGAGAGCACCCCAAGCCGAGATCAAGATCGTCAACACACCTGCGGTGACGAGGCCGGTTTTGTCACCGTGCAACGGCGACTCCCCGCTTTGGACGACCTCGTCCTTGCGCATCCTTGCTCGGCGCCGCCTCGCCCGACCCCCTCCTGGTTCGTTCTCGTCTTGGACGATTTCGCCTTGCGCAACTTGGCTGCCATAAGCACTGTTCCCGTCACCAGCGCTTGTCGTCATGTGGTCTCCTCACGAATAAGTGTCGTCACGCCGTTCCCTAGGGCGGAATACCCGAATTGCTGTTGCATACCTTGGGTGCCAAGTCGCGGACGAGATGACCGAAGCCCTCCGAATCCGCCCTTTCCACCGCTCGAGGACGTCAGCCGTCGCCCACATCGCTGAGAAGCGGACCTACGGCATCATCGATCTTCAGCACCGGGGCCACATCGAACTCCATGTGTTCGGTGTACGTCAAAAGGGACTCGTACCTAGGTCCGATGTCATTGACCTCTGAAAGAAGCGAACCCCCCGAACCGTCGGTGTGTACGTAGTGAGCGACTTCGCCAAGGAGCCGCCCCCGCTTGCCGGCCTCATCCACCAGCCGCTGGAAGTCGGCCCTGAATAGATGAGATTCAACTCTGTGTGTGCTGAGGAGAAGCACCTTTCCCTCTCATTTGATGCCGACTTGGCGGTGATGCGTAAAGTGCAATCAAGACGATGGCTGTCCCGGCCCCGGACGGCGGGCGGTATTCAGGGGGGTGCCTGTTGGAACCCACCGACCCGGACGGGACAGCCCTCCAGAACCTAACGGCGCCAATTGAGTGGGACCTTGGAAATGCGTTACAGCTTGGTGTCGTTCAGAGCGGCAGATCTGGAGGGCTTCGGCCTCTCGTTTCGCGTCCAGCCGCAAGTCAAAAGGTCCTACCCTCACGGCCCTCAT
>Ga0209839_10001122_pt1 | contig 13806 bp, 11 predicted proteins | sample OrgsoiDNA2013050_FD_185800 | JGI IMG/M metagenome (GOLD analysis project Ga0209839, IMG submission 185800) | Permafrost soil microbial communities from the Arctic, to analyse light accelerated degradation of dissolved organic matter (DOM) -... | ecosystem: Environmental > Terrestrial > Soil >... | reverse complement strand
CTGGATGCCTACATCGATGCCGTCTCGAACGCATTGGCGCTGCCGATCGGGGAAGCCTGGAAGCCGGCGGTCAAGGCCAACCTCGAGGTGTCGCTGAGGCTGGCGCGGCTGGTCGATGAATTCGTGTTGCCTGATGAGACCGAGCCGGCCAGTGTCTTTGCAGCCTGACGCCGCAATGATCGCAAATCCCGACGATCTGTCGGCCTTGCAGATTGCGCAGGCGGTAACCGGTCGAAAGATATCTGCCCTCGGCGTGACCGAAGCGGCGCTGGCGCGAATTGCCAAACACGATCCCGTGTTGAATGCGTTCACCGATGTGACCGCCGATCGCGCGCGGGCGAAGGCGCGCGCGGTCGATGCTGCCGTTACGGCCGGGCAGAATCCCGGCCCGCTCGCCGGCGTGCCGTATGCCGTAAAAAACCTGTTCGACGTGCAGGGTCTGCCGACCCGCGCCGGATCGAAGATCAATCGCGATCTTGCGCCGTCGCCGCGCGACGCCACCCTGATCGAGCGCCTGGACGCCGCCGGCGCGGTGCTGGTCGGGGCGCTGAATATGGGCGAATACGCCTACGACTTCACCGGCGAGAACGTGCACGACGGCCCCTCGCGCAATCCGCATGATGTGACGAGGATGACCGGCGGCTCGTCGGGCGGCTCCGGCGGCGCGGTCGGTGGCTGCCTGGTGCCGCTGGCGCTGGGGTCGGACACCAACGGATCGATCCGGGTACCGTCGTCGTTCTGCGGAATTTTTGGATTGAAGCCGACCTATGGCCGGTTGTCGCGCGCACGTTCGTTTCCGTTTGTCGCGAGCTTCGACCATCTCGGGCCGTTCGCGCGCAGCGTCGACGATCTCGCGCTGGCCTATGACGCGATGCAGGGACCCGATCCTGAGGATGCCGCGTGCGCGACCCGGCCGGCCGAGCCGGTGACGCCGCTGCTGGCGCAGGACATCGGCGGTCTTCGCATCGCCATCGCCGGCGGATATTTTCAGAACAATGTTTTTCCGGAGGCCGTCGAGGCCGTCGCGCGCGTGGCCAAGGCGCTTGGTGCTACGCGCACCATCGAGATTCCCGAAGCCGCCCGCGCCCGCGCGGCGGCCTATGTCATCTCCACCACCGAGGGTGCGTCGCTGCATCTCGATCGCCTCCGCCAGCGCCCCGGGGATTTCGATCCGGCGGTGCGCGACCGCTTGCTGGCGGGCGCGATGATTCCGGCGCCGCTGGTCGATCGCGCGCAAAAGTTTCGCCGGTGGTACCGCGCAAGCGTGCTGGAGCTGTTCAAATCCGTCGATGTGATCATCGCGCCGGCCACGCCCTGTGTCGCGCCCAAACTCGGGCAGGTGACCTTCGTGCTCGACGGCGTCGAGCTTCCGGTGCGCGCCAATATCGGCATCCACACCCAGCCGATTTCGTTCATCGGGCTTCCGGTGGTCGCGGTGCCGGTTCCGCTGCAGCCGATGCCGATCGGCGTGCAGATCATTGCCGCCCCCTGGCGGGAAGACATCGCGCTGCGCGTCGCCTATGCGCTGGAGCGCGCCGCCGTGGTTTCCGCAGCCCGGCCGCGAGGATTATGACATGGAAGTCGATCTGCCCGACGTGCTCGCCGAGGTGACCGGCCAATTCGCGCGCTATGAGGCGGCGCTGGTCGGAAACGACGTCAGCGTGCTCGACGAGCTGTTCCGCGCCGATGCCCGCACCCTGCGCTACGGGATCGGCGAAAACCTCTATGGCCATGACTCGATCACGGCGTTTCGCGCGGCGCGCTCGCCGGTGGGCCTGATGCGCCGGACGGAAAAGACTGTGATCACGACTTACGGCCGCGACACCGCCGTGGCCTCGACGCTGTTTTATCGCGACTCTACGCCAGGTCGAGTGGGGCGGCAGATGCAGACATGGGTTAGGTTTCCGGAAGGCTGGAAAATCGTCGCCGCCCATGTCAGCATTATCGATGAACCCGGATCTTCCAAAGAGATGAATCAAAAGGCATGAGTCTCGACGATCTTCCCCCTGGCGCTCCGCAACCCCCGGCCCGCGAAGCCGAGGCGGTGGTTCGGCGCGTGGACCGCGCCTCGCCCTATCCGGACAAGATCACGCGCGCGGAGGAACTGCGGCTGCAGCTTGCCGATGAAATCGTGCGTGGCGCGCTCCCGCCGGGGGCTGCGCTCGATGAGACCGACATTGCGCGGCGCTTCAACGTGTCGCGCACGCCGGTCCGCGAGGCGTTGCGCCAGCTTGCGGCCTCAGGTCTGATCGATGCGCGGGCCCATCGCGGCGCGGTGGTGGCGCGGCCGTCGATCGAGCGGTTGACCGGGATGTTCGAGGCGATGGCGGAGCTGGAAGCGCTGTGCGCGGGGCTCGCCGCGGAGCGCATGCAGCCTTCGGAGCGGCACCGGCTGGAAGCCATCCACGAGGAACTGCGGGTGTTGAGCTATGCCGGCAATCCGGATCGGTTTCACGAAGTCAACGAGCGGTTCCACAACGCGATCTATGCCGGCTCGCAAAACGGCTATATCGCCGAAATGACGCTGGCGACGCGGGTGCGGGTGCAGCCGTTCCGTCGCGCGCAATTCCGCAATCTCGGGCGCCTGGCGAAATCGCATGCCGAGCACGACCGCGTGGTGGTGGCGATCCTGCGCGGCGACAAGGTCGGCGCCGCCGTCGCGATGCGCGCGCATATCGAACTGGTGCGCGACGAATACGAGCTCTACGCGGTGTCGGTGTAACCTCAAACGCTGAAGGTACGTGCCCCGGATGCTGCGCAGCGCCTTCAGCGCGTTTACGCGCGTCTTCGACGCGCTATGGCGGTGCGCTGCTGATCCGGGGCCCACGCTGCATGGGTCCGGCTCTGCGGTGCGTCGTGAAGAACGCCGCACCGTGTCCGGGACACGAAATCCTCAAACCACCGCCGCCGCTTCCGTCACAAACGCGCGCCAGCCGCCGAACGCCGAGATATCGCGGGCGCCATTGATATCGGCGGCTTCGACAATAAAGCCTTTCACGCCGCGGCCGTCGGCCAGACGCAACGTACCGATCGACAGCGGCGGCGGGATCGCGGCGACGAACTTTCCGAACGAAGCCGCCGACAATGCCCATAGCTCCAGCTCGATTGACGATCCGCTTCCCGCCGCGACCCGCAGCATGCCCGGTTTGGGCGGCGAGGTGTCGAGCGCGTAGAGCTTGTAATCCGGCGCGGTGCTGGCGGCCTCGAGCAGACGTCCGCCGAGCGCCTTCAATTCATTGTTGAGCGTCATGCCCGACAGATGCGCACCGACCACCGCGATGGCGATTTCATCTCCGCTCAGGCCCGCCGGCACCATGGCAAGGGGAGGCTGCGGCAGCCGCTTGCTGCCGATGGTCAGTTTGGTGTCGGCATGGAAGACGCGGCCGATGCTCGCGAGTTGCGCATCGTGTCCCGCCGGCGCGAGCAGGGTGATGCCGAACGGGATATCGTCGGACCTGATCGCCGCCGGCAGCGCCAGACCGCAGAGGTCGAGCAGATTGACGAAATTGGTGTAGGTGCCGAGCCTGGAGTTGAGCTCGATCGGGTTGGCCAGCACTTGCGCTGTGGAATACACGGTCGGCGCCGTCGGCAGCACCAGGGCGTCGATATGGGCAAAGGCGCGCTCGGCGATACGGCGCAGCGCCTGCAGCCGGTACAGCGCGCTAAATGTGTCGGCGGCGCTCAGCCGTGCACCGGCGATCGTGATCTCGCGCGTCACCGGATGGATCGCGTCAGGCGATGACGCCAGCAAATTCCGGATCACCAGATAGCGCTCGGCGACCCACGGTCCTTCATAGAGCAGCCGCGCGGTTTCGTAGAGCGGCTCGAGATCGAACTCGACCAGTTCGGCGCCGAGCGCGGTCCAGCGCTTCAGCGCCTCGCCGTAGGCCTTTTCCGAAGCCTTGTCGCCGAAGAAGATCAACTGGCCGTTACGCGGCACACCCAGTCGGAGCTGCTTCGGAAACGCGGTCATCGCCGCCAGCGCCCGGTTGCGCGAAAACGGATCGGCGCCGTCGGGTCCGGCCATCGCGACCAACGCCGTCATCGCGTCATCGACGGTCAGCGAGAATACCGACACGCAATCCAGCGTCCGGCATGCCGGCACCAGACCCGCGGTGGAAACCAGCCCGAGGCTCGGCTTCAGGCCGACGATGTTGTTGAGCATCGCAGGCACGCGGCCGGAGCCGGCCGTGTCGGTGCCGAGCGCCAGCGGCACCAGCCCGGCCGACACCGCCACCGCCGACCCCGAACTCGATCCGCCCGGAATGAGGTCGCTGCGCATCGGATTGATGGGAATGCCATGGGGCGAGCGTACGCCGACGAGGCCGGTGGCGAACTGATCGAGGTTGGTCTTGCCGATGATGATGGCGCCGGCCGCGCGCAACCGCGCCACCGAGGTCGCATCATGCGACGGCGAATAGGCGAAGGCCGGGCAGGCGGCGGTTGTCGGCAATCCGGCGACATCGATGTTGTCCTTCACGGCAACCGGAACGCCATACAGCGGAAGCTGCGCGCCCTCCTTGGCGGTCAGGCCTTCCGCCTCCGCCAGTGCTTCCTTTTCGTCGCGCAGGCTGATGAAGATCGCGGGATCGTTGTGATCGCGAATGCGGGCAAAGCTGCGCGCGACGGTTTGCGCAGGCGAAAGGATTCCGGCGCGGTGCGCGGCGACAATCGCGGCGACGGTTTCAGTCATGCGCCACTCCGATTGGACGAGAACTTATTCGGCAGGCGCGGCAAGTTGTATCTCCGGATGAGCAACAGAAAGGGGCGCCAAGGTTCGCCATGGCCGGCGTTCCAGGAGGCGGGAATCCCCCCTGATCGAAGCAAGCGGTGTGCCATTGTGTACACCGCCGGGGAGCGATCGGTATACGAAATTGCTTTCGTGTTATCAGATGCTTGAGTGAATTTCACGGCGCCGTTCGGATCCGGTGGGCTAGGAAACCTGAATTGAACTTGCCCATTTTATTGGCAGAACTATTCCTTGCAACCCACACGCCCCCTGTCGCTCAGTTTTGCCCGGCTCCGGTGCGCGATGACGCATTGCCGTGGCGCGCGGTTCTCGCGTAGAGCAGGCCAGCCCCGGGCCAAAGAGGGCATCAGAGGAAACCGATGACCACCGCTGCCGGCAGCCGTCCCGAGAATTCCGAAACGCTGTTTGCCACGCCCGAGATCGCAGCCGATCGCCGCGCCGACGGCACCATCTGGCTGAAGTCGACCATGCCGCTGCGGCAAGACGCACGCTGCGTCGGCGACTGGCTGGAGCAGTGGGCGCAGAAATCCCCCGAGCGGATTTTTCTCGGCGAGCGTTCCGATGTTGGCGCGCCGTGGACGACCGTCACCTACCGTGATGCGTTGCGGCAGGTGCGCTCGATCGCCGCCTGGATCCTGGGGCAAGGTTTGAGCGCTGAACGCCCGCTGGTCATTCTCTCCGACAACAGCATCGAGCACGCGCTGTTCGCGCTGGCCGCCATGCATGTCGGGGTGCCCGCGGCTGCGATCTCGCCGGCCTATTCGCTGGTGTCGAAGGATTTTGACAAGCTCAAGCGCATGGTCGGTCTGCTCGACCCCGGCGCGATCTATGTGGCGAACATGAAACCATTCGCAGCGGCGCTGGCGGCGATCAAGCCGCTGCATCGGGCGGTGATCGTCGGCGGCGACGCAAATGGGGACGATGCGATCTCTTTTCAGTCGATCGTCTCAACCGGTGAGACCGAGGCCGTCGCCAAAGCCTTTGCGGCCGTCACGCCGGACACCATCGCAAAGTTTCTGTTCACCTCGGGCTCGACCGGCACGCCGAAAGCGGTCATCAACACCCAGCGCATGCTGACCTCGAGCCAGCAGGCCAGAGCGCAGACCTGGTCGTTTCTCGACGGCGCGCGGAATGATCTCGTCATTCTCGACTGGCTGCCATGGAGCCACACCTTCGGCGCCAATCACAATTTCAATCTGGTGCTGCGCAACGGCGGCTCGCTCTATGTTGACGGCGGCAAACCGGCGCCTGGCCTGTTCGCGGCATCGCTGGCCAATCTGCGCAGCGTAATGCCGACGGTGTACTTCAACGTGCCGCGCGGCTTCGACATGCTGATCGCGGCGCTGCGCGGCGACGACGAATTGCGCCGCCGCTTCTTTGGCGAAGTGAAATTCGCGTTCTATGCAGGGGCGGCACTGCCGCAGAATCTCTGGGATGCCATGGAGGAACTGGCGATCGGGACCGTCGGCCGCGCGCTGCCGATGGTGTCGGCCTGGGGCTCCACCGAGACCTCGCCGCTGGCGACCGACTGCCATTTCCAGGCACAGCGCTCCGGCAATATCGGCGTGCCGATACCCGGCACCGAATTGAAACTGGTCCCGTCCGGCGACAAGCTCGAGGTGCGCGTGCGCGGACCCAACGTCACGCCGGGTTACTGGAAGGCGCCGGAACTGACCGCGCAGGCGTTCGACACCGACGGATTCTATCGGATCGGCGATGCCGTGACCTTCGCCGATCCGGATCGCCCGGAGCTCGGACTGTTTTTCGACGGCCGTGTCGCCGAGGACTTCAAGCTCAATTCCGGCACCTGGGTCAGCGTCGGCACGCTGCGTGTCGCCGGCATCACCGCACTGGCGCCGCTGGCGCAGGATATCGTCATCGCCGGCCATGGCGGCGATCACGTGCATTTTTTGGTTTTTCCGAACATCGCCGCGTGCCGTGTGCAGGCCGGCTTGCCCGAAGGCGCCGATGTGCGTGAGGTGATCGGCCACGAAAAAGTGCGCGAGGCAGTAGCGTCGGGACTGGCAAGACTCAGGGCGCAAAGCGGCGGCGGCTCGTCCGGTCACGCGACGCGGGCGCTGCTGCTGGCGGAGCCCGCGTCGGTCGACGGCGGCGAAATCACCGACAAGGGCTACGTCAACCAGCGCGCGGTGCTGACGCGGCGCGCGGGCGCCGTGGCGACGCTGGAAGATGACGCGTGCGCCGAATGGATCGGATGCCCGGGTTGAAGCGCATGCCTGAACGCCTGAATCATCAGCCGACCACCTTGCTGCTGCCTTGGGTGATCAGCCGCGCGGCGCGCTGATCGCGGGCGTGGATCCACAGCCAGCTGATCGCGACGCTGAGCCGGTTGCGCAGCCCGATCAGAAAGTAGATGTGCGCGATGCCCCATATCCACCACGCAACGGTGCCGCGCAGTTTTATCCTGCCGAAATCGATCACGGCTTTCCGCTTGCCGATCTGCGCCAGGCTGCCGGCGTGTTGGTAGTGGAACGGGGCGGGGGTGCCGCCGTTCAGGCGGGCCTTGATGGTATCGGCGGCGTAGCGTCCCTGTTGTTTGGCGGCCGGCGCAATGCCGGGGACCGGCTTGCCATCCGGGCCATTGATCGTGACGGTATCGCCGATTGCAAAAATGTCGGGGTGACCCGGTACCGTGAGGTCGGGCAGAACTTGCAGGCGGCCGGCGCGGTCGGCCGGCGCACCGAGCCATTCGGCTGCGGGCGAGGCGCGCACGCCGGCGGCCCAGATGATGGTTTTGGTGTCGAGCCTGTTGCCGCCGTACACGACGCCATCGGCGTTGCATTCGGTGACGGCCTGTCCCAGCATCACTTCGACGCCGATACTTTGCAGCGAGCGCTGCGCATAGGCGGAGAGATCGTCGGGAAATCCCGCCAGCACGCGCGGGCCGGCCTCGATCAGGACGACGCGCGTCCTGTGGGTGTCGATGTTGCGGAAGTCGGGCGGCAGCGTGTCCTGCGCCAGTTCGGCGATGGTGCCGGCGAGTTCGACGCCGGTCGGGCCGGCGCCGATAATCACGAAAGTCAGCAGTGCCGCGCGCCGCTGTGGATCGGTCTCGCGCTCGGCGCGTTCGAAGGCGACCAGAATGCGCCGCCGCAGCGTGGTGGCATCCTCCAGCGTCTTCAGGCCGGGCGCGAACGGCTCCCATTCGTCATGGCCGAAATAGGCGTGACGGGCGCCGGTCGCGACAATCAAGGTGTCATAGGGCAGGCCGTCGCCGTCATCGAGCAGCACGCGCTTGGCTTGCGCATCCACGCCGGTCACGGTGGCGTACAAGGTCGTGACATCAGGGCGATTGCGCAACAGGTAACGGATCGGCCAGGCGATCTCCGAGGTCGCCAGTGACGCGGTTGCGACCTGATACAACAGCGGCTGGAACAAATGATGGTTGCGGCGGTCGATCAGCGTGATGCCGACCGGCGCGCCGGCCAGCCGGTGCGCCGCTTCCAACCCGCCGAAGCCGGCACCGACGATCACCACGCGATGAGGTTTTATGGATCGCGCCTGCGCTTCGGTCATGGGCTCGCGGCCTTTGGTTTCAGATTTCCCCGTGCATGGTATGTAAGCGTTCGGATGCCTCGCTCCAAGGCCGTTTTGCCAAGGCCGTTTTGCCAAGTCCGTTTTGCCAAGTCCGGTTTGCCAATCGATCGATAGCGAAAACCTATCGATCGACAGCAACCGGCAGCGCTCACCTATTTGAGATCAGGCACTCCGCGGCACCTGCGATGCCGCGACGCGATCACGCATCGGCAGCCACGCACCCGCCACCGCGCCCAGCAACGAAAGTGCTGCCGCAACCGTCATCGCCGCGGCGAAGCCGGCGCTGAAATTCGCAGGCGAATCGGTGGTGCCGTTGGCTGAAAATGTGGCGACAAGAAGCGCGATGCCGAACATGCCGCCGAGAAAGCGTCCCATGTTGAAGACGCCGGACGCCTTGCCCATCTCGACAACATTGACCGAACCCAGCACGGCATTCTGAACCGCCGGCATCGCCATCGACACGCCGACGCCGGCAACAACCAGCGGCGCAATCATGGTTGCGTAGGCGACACCGGGCGTAATGATCATCGCGATCCAGCCGAGCCCGATGGCCTGCATCAACAGCCCGATCGCGACCAGCGGGCGTTCGCCTAGTCTGTTGACGACATTGCCCGCGATCGGCGCGGTCACGAACAGGGTGGCGGTCCAGGGCAACAGCCGCAGGCCGACGCCGAGCGGCCCGTAGCCGAGCGCGGTCTGCAGGAATTGCGGCAGCAGAAACAACACGCCGTACAAGGCTCCGTACAGCAGAAAGCCGGCGACGATGCCCGATGAGAACGCCCGCGACCGGAACAGCCGCATCGGGACCATCGGCGCCGATGCGCGCCATTCCCAGGCGACAAATGCCGCCGCCAGCAGCAACCCGACGACGAGCGCGGCCAGCACCTCGGCGCTGTTCCAGCCGGCGGCATTGCCGCGCAGCAGGCCCCAGACCACCGCGAATGCCGAGGCCGCGACCAGCGCGAGGCCGGGAATATCGAGAGCTGCCGCCGGACCGAAACTCTCGCGCAGCCGGGTTATCACCATGACGATGGCGATCAGCCCGATCGGCAGATTGATCCAGAAGATCCACTGCCACCCCAGGCCTTCGGTGATGGCGCCGCCGACAGCGGGCCCCGCCAGCACGGCGATTCCGACCACACCGCTGAAGATGCCGAGCGCGCGCGCCCGCTCTTCCCTCGGAAAGGCCGTGCTCAGCAACGCCATGCCGAGCGGCATCACCAATGCGGCGCCGGCGCCCTGCGCGGCGCGCGCTGCGATCAGCGCGAGGATGCTGGTCGACAGCGCGCAGGCGACCGACGAGGCCATGAACAGTGCGATGCCCGCCGCGAACAGTCGGCGGCGTCCGAACCGGTCGCCGAGCGCGGCGCCGGTCAATAGCAGCACCGCGAAGCTGAGATTGAAGGCGTTGACCGTCCATTGCAGCGCCTCCATCGGGGCGCCGAAATCGGCGCGGAGGGTGGCAAGTGCGGCCGTCAACACCTGGGTGTCGAGCGCCACCATGAAGGACGCCAGCGCGGTCACGCCAAGCACCCAATTCTTTTCGCTTCTCGCAGTTGCTTCCTGCATCGCATCTCTCCGGCTTGTTTCGGCCGCCTCATGCGGCGGTTCACGGACAGGACGAATGGGAGGAGGCGGAGGATTCGGCCGGGAATTATTTTTCGGCGACCGAATCCTTTGGTTGGTGTCGAACGTCTATGGGCCGAGACGCGATGATTGCGCATCGCGGGCCATGGAGAGAAATGATGAAACGGACCTTGATCAGGTATAAAACCAAGCCGGAATTGGCCGACAAGAACGCCGAGCTGATCCGAGGCGTGTTTGAGCAATTGAAGGCGGACGGGCCGGAGGGCGTTCGCTATCTTTCGCTGCGGCTGGAGGATGGCACCTTTGTTCATTTCGTCGAGGTTGAATCCGATTCCGCCAATTTCCTTCCGAGCCTGGCCGCGTTCAAGGCGTTCCAGAGCGGGATTCGCGAGCGCTGCGTTGAACCACCACAAGCCGGCAGCGTGACGATCGTCGGCAATTATCGGATGCTGCGGGAGCCCTGAGCGCCGGGCTCGCCTGTTCGGAGGCTGAATGAAACGGGTTCCTGATGCACCGGCCGCCGCCGGTGGGTTTGATGGCCTTCTGGCCAGGATGCGGCCAAGACTGCACCGCTATTGCGCGCGCATGGTCGGCTCGGTGATCGACGGCGAGGACGTGCTGCAGGATACGCTGATCAAGGCGGTGGAGTCGCATGCCACCGCGGGCGCGATCGGCAACCCCGAAGGCTGGCTGTTCCGGATCGCGCACAACACCGCTCTGGATTTCCTGCGCCGCCGCAATCGCCAGCAAGCGCTCCGATCGGCCGAGGAGGTGGACATGATTGCCGACCCAGCCGATGCCGTCCTGAGCCGCCAGATCGCAAGCGCAAGTCTTCGTACCTTCATGCGGCTTCCGGTTGCCCAGCGCGCCAGCGTGATCCTGATGGACGTGCTCGGCTGCTCATTGACGGAAATATGCGAGGTGATGGATTTCAGCCTGCCCGCGGTGAAAGCAGCATTGCATCGCGGACGCACGCAGCTTCGCGAACTGGCTGACGAGCCGGATGATCGGCCGCCGCCAAAATTGTCGGACGCCGATCGAAAGCGTCTCGGCGTCTATGTCGCGCACTTCAACGCGCGGGACTTTGACGCGATCCGCGCCATGATAGCCGACGACGTGCGTCTCGACCTCGTCAACAAGACGCGGATGAACGGCAAGATCGAGGTCTCGAAATATTTTGGCAACTATTCGAAGGTCAGCGACTGGCATCTGGTGCCCGGGCTGGTGGAAGGACATCCCGCCATCCTGGTGTTCGATCCCGGCGAACCCGGCTCCGCGCCGAAATATTTCATGCTGCTGCAATGGTCCGCCGACAAGGTCGCAACCATCCGCGATTTCCGCCACGCGGCCTACGTCATCGACGGCGCCGAATATCTGATCTGATTGAGCTTGCGACAAGGAGAACGGACATGGCGACGAACGAAATCCCGCATCCCCCGGTCGTTTCGCACGACCAATGGCTCGCCGAACGGAAAAAACTTCTCGCGCACGAGAAGGAACTCACCCGGCAATATGATCGCGTCAATGCCGAGCGGCGCCGGCTGCCGATGGTCAGAATCGAAAAGGACTATGTCTTCGACGGACCGAGCGGCAAGCGTGGCCTGAAGGACCTGTTCGAGGACCGCCGGCAGCTCGTGATCTATCACTTCATGTTCGATCCCTCATGGGAGAACGGTTGCCCCGGCTGCACAGGTTACGCGAATGCCATCGGTGACCTCGGCATGCTCAGGGATCGCGACACGACATTCGCTTTCGTATCGCGCGCGCCGCTGGCCAAGATCGAGGCCTACAAGGCCAAAAAAGGTTGGAGCGTTCCGTGGTATTCGTCGTTCGGCAGCGACTTCAACTACGATTTTCATGTCACCAATGACGAGAAGGTCGCACCGGTCGAATACAACTATCGCGACAAGGCGGAACTCGAAGCCAACAAGGTCCCCAACGCCATATCAGGCGAGGAGCACGGCCTCAGTGTTTTCTTCCGCCTTGGCGACGATATCTTTCACACGTATTCGGCCTACGCGCGCGGTACCGAGGCGCTCACGGATTCCCGCGCCCTGCTCGACATGACGCCCTACGGCCGGCAGCAGGATTTCGAGGACTCGCCGCCCGGCTGGCCGCAGAAGCCGACTTACGGATAGGTTGAGCTGACGCCGGGCCTCTGGCTCGGCAAATAGTCGGTCGAGCGAACGGTCGCTCCAAACGCTCGGTTGAGCTTGGAGCGACTGCGACAATCGTGGCCCCCTAATCAGAACTATAATTCTTGCCATCCGCGACCTATACGAATTATGGTGCATGATCCCGCGAGCCGGCACCGGCGTTAAGGGACACCGAAGGTCGTGCTTGCCGCCAGCCAAAGATTTCGCGCACAAACGCCATCAACAAGAGTGGGCTTGAAGACGGAAAAAGGGGCCAACAAGGCTCTCCGGACCGGGCAGGGCATTCGACTGCGGCATTTTTTAATCGTGAGGAGGGGGAGTACGTAATATGAGAACGGCATTCTGGCTGGCCGGCGCGACGGTTCTGGCGCTGGCAAATCCGGCCCTGGCGGCGGATTCCATCAAGATCGGCTTCGTTTCTACCTTCAGCGGCCCGACCGCCGTGATCGGCAACGACATGCGCAATTCGTTCGAGTTGGCGCTCGACCATATGGGCCGCAAGATGGGCGGCCTGCCAGTCGAGGTGATCTACGAGGACGACCAGCAGAAGCCTGACGTCGGCAAGCAGAAGACCGAAAAACTGGTTCAGTCCGACAAGGTGGACTTCATCGCCGGCTATATCTGGTCGAACGTGCTGCTGGCCTCGCTGAAAACCGCGGTCGACTCGCAGACCCTCCTGATCAGCGCCAACGCCGGGCCGTCACAGCTCGCCGGCGAGCTGTGCTCGCCTTACGTGTTTTCGACCTCCTGGCAAAACGACCAGACGCCGCAGGCGATGGGTCTCTACATGAACCAGAAGGGCGTCAAGTCGGTGTTCCTGATCGGCCCGAACTACGCCGCCGGCAAGGACATGCTGGCCGGGGTGAAGAGCACCTTCAAGGGCGAGGTCAAGGGCGAAGAATACACGGTGTGGCCGAGCCAGCTCGACTTCTCGGCGGAGCTTTCCAAGGCGCGCGCATCCGGGGCGGAATCGATCTTCGTGTTCTATCCGGGCGCGGCGGGCGTGCAGTTCCTCAATCAATACGCACAGGCCGGGATCAAGGCGCAGATCCCGCTGTACACGGCTTTCACCATCGACGAATTGTCGCTGCCGCTGCAGAAGGACAATGCGCTCGGCGTTCCCGGCGCGCAGGAATGGGTGAACGACCTGCCGAACGACGAGAACAAGCGTTTCGTCGCCGACTACCGCAAGAAATACCCCAATTTGCGTCCGACCTATTACGGCGCGCAGGCCTATGATGCCGCGCAACTGATCAACAGCGCCGTGGTGGCGGTGAAGGGCGATACCAGCAAGAAGGACGCGATGAAGGCGGAGATGGAGAAGGCGAATTTCAAATCGCTGCGCGGCGCGTTCAAATACGGCAAGAACCACATCCCGATCCAGAATTTTTACCTGCAGGACGTGGTGAAGGATGCCGAGGGCCAGCTTTCGCTCAAGACCGTCGCCACCATCGTCGAGAACAGCCAGGATCGCTTCGCCGACAAATGCCCGATGAAGTGAGCGGGGTTTGGTCCAATACGGCGGTGCTTGCGTGCGGCCGTTTTTGTAATGCATGAGAGATTTAGATTGACCCGCAGCAGCAACGGCAGTGCGCTCCCTCTCCCGTTGGGAGAGGGTCGGGGTGAGGGGTTACGGTCTCTCGTTGGTCCTGCGCCCCCTCACCCGGTTTGCTGCGCAAACCGACCTCTCCCCGCCGGGGAGAGGTGACCGATGCTCCTCGTCGTCGAACAATTGCTGAACGGGTTGCAATTCGG
>Ga0209839_10001121_pt1 | contig 13814 bp, 12 predicted proteins | sample OrgsoiDNA2013050_FD_185800 | JGI IMG/M metagenome (GOLD analysis project Ga0209839, IMG submission 185800) | Permafrost soil microbial communities from the Arctic, to analyse light accelerated degradation of dissolved organic matter (DOM) -... | ecosystem: Environmental > Terrestrial > Soil >... | reverse complement strand
CGCCCGCCCGAGCGGCCAGGGCGTCGATCGCCGCGCGGGCCGCCGCCTCATCGGGTGCCCCCCGCCAGTGGAAGGCGACGATCGCCCCCTTGTCCTCGATCCGCACCCGGCGGCGGCGCAGGTCGGCCGTATCGGCCTCGCGGCCGAACTCTCTGATCCGGCGCGTCCAGTCCTCCACGCCCGGGTCCAGCGCCGGCTCGGTCCAACCCGTGCGCAGCAGCTCGGCCCCGTGGGATCCGAGATAGGAGATCGTCCCGATCGAGACCATTGCACGAGCCTCGGACGCCCGGCGCCCGCTCACACACGCGACCACGCCGTAGCGCTTGGCCACCTCGATCAGGATCTGCCTCGTGCCCTCGGGGACGTGCGCATCGGCGGCGTGGTCGACGATCGGAGACAGAGTCCCGTCGATGTCGAGCAGAATCGCCGCCCGCGCCGGGTCCGTACGCAGGGGTGCAAGCGCCTCGTACAGGATCGCTGAGGTCACGGCTCTAGTATGCCCGCTCATGGCATCGGCCCGCACGCTCAAGCTGGCGGCGACGGGTACCACGGCAGGGCTGTTCAGCGGTCTGTTCGGAGTCGGAGGCGGAATCGTCATGGTTCCGCTGTTGGTCCTATGGCTCGGCTACGGCGAGCGGCGAGCGACCGGCACGTCGCTGGCGGCGATCGTGGTGATCTCGCTGATGGCGACCCTGCTCCAGGGCGCCTACGGAAACGTCGAGCTCGGCAAGGGCCTGCTGGTCGGGCTTCCGGCGGTGGCAGGGGTGCTGATCGGCACCACGATCCAGCAGCGCGTGCGTACGGAGACGATCGGGCTGCTGTTCGGGCTGCTGATGATCGCGGTTGCGGTCGACCTCGTGGTCAGATGATCGTCGCGGTGCTGATGGGGCTGGCCGCCGGCGTGCTCAGCGGGCTGCTCGGGGTCGGCGGCGGGATCCTGTTCGTCCCGGCGCTGACGTTGGTACTCGGCCTCTCCCAGATCAGGGCCGAGGCGACGTCGCTGCTGGCGATCATTCCGGTCGCGCTCGTCGGCGCCTGGCGCCAGCAGCGATACGGCAACGTCGATCTGCGCGACGGCGCGGTCCTGGGCGCCCTGTCGGCGGTCGGCGTCGGCGCTGGGGTCGCGCTCGCGAACGTGCTCCCGCAAAAGGCGCTGAGGTTCGGGTTCGCCGCCGTCATCCTGGTCGTCGCCGCCCAGTTCATCCGCCGCTGGCACGTGACGCGGACCGCCCGGCTGCACAGCGGCGAGTGAGCGCTCGCGACCCGATCCTGCTGCTGCACGGACAGCCGGGCAGCGCCCGCGACTGGGACCGGGTCGTGGCCGCCCTCGGACCGAGCGCCGACCCGATCGCGATCAATCGGCCGGGCTGGGATGGGCGCAGCAGGCCGGCGAACCTAGCCGACAACGCCCGGGCGGCGGTCGCCGCTCTGGATCAGCGCGGCCGGCAGCGAGCCACCGTGGTCGGCCACAGTCTGGGAGGAGCGGTCGCGGCCTGGCTGGCGGTGAACCATGCCGACCGAGTCTCCACGCTCGTGCTGGCCGCGCCCGCCGCCAACCGGGCCGCGCTCGACTGGGTCGACCAGCTCCTGGCCGCCCCCGTGGCCGGCACGCTGGCCAGCGCCGCGGCCCTCTCCAGCGTCGGGCTCGCGCTGGCCACGCCGCTGCTGCGCCGCCGGATCGCTCGCGAGCTGCAGCTCGACGACGAATATCTCGGCGCCGCCGCCCGCGGGCTGCTCACGCCTGCCTCGTGGCGGGCCTTCGTAACCGAGCAGCGGGCGCTGGTGCGCCAGGTCCCCGAGCTCGAGCGCCGGCTCGCCGAGATCGCGGCTCCGACGACGATCGTCACCGGCTCCGCGGACCGAGTCGTGCCGCTCGCCTCGGCGCGCCGCCTGGCCGAGGAGATCCCCGGGGCCGAGCTGGTGGTGCTCGAGCGAGCCGGCCATCTGCTCCCGCAGCGACACGCCGGCCTGCTGGCTGACGTGATCGCCGGTTCACGGGATGATTTCACGCACAAGTTGTGCGAAGCCGACGGCTGACCGAGCGGTCACGGTCGCGACGTTCACCCGTAGTCACACCCGCCTCCCGGGAACCGGCTGCGGGTAACTACGAAAACCATTAGGGGAAGGGCCGGATGGCGGAATCCCGCGCAGGCGTTAGGGTGGGAGTCCGACGTTCCAAGCGCACGCGTGTCCGTGTGCCGCACCGAGATGATCACCGAGGGAACCTGAGAACGAGTGCCGCGATGCCCGACCTTCACGTCGTCCGGCCGCTTCAGGTAGTCCTCGCCGGCGGCGGGGTGGCCGCAGTCGAAGCCGCGCTGGCGCTGCGTGACCTGGCGGGCGAACTGGTTGAGGCGACCGTGGTCGCCCCCAACGAGTATCTGGCCTACCGGCCGATGTCGGTGCGGGAGCCGTTCGGCTATGCGAGCGCCCAGCACTACCCCCTGAGCGAGATCGCCTCGGATCTCGGTATGCACCTGATCTGCGAGAAGGTGGCTCGGGTCAACACCCGGGCCCGGTTCGTGCACACCCAGGAAGGCACCGAGCTGGAGTACGGAGCCCTTCTGGTCGCTCTCGGAGCCGCCACCCGCCTCCGCTATGAGCACGCGCTGACGATCGACGACGCGCACCTGGCGCAAACACTGCAGGGACTGCTCACGGATGTGGAGCAGGGCCGCGTGCGGAGGCTGGTGTTCGTGATTCCGGGACGCCTGGCGTGGCCGTTCCCGGCCTACGAGCTGGCGCTGATGATGCAGACGCGGGCCGAGAAGGCCGGAGCGGAGCTCAGCACAGCAATCATCTCACCGGAGAAGCGGCCGCTGGGGCTATTCGGCCTCGAGGTCAGCCGCAAGATCTCGCGGCTGCTCGCCGAGCGCCAGATCGAGTTCATCTCGGCCGCTGGCTGCGAGGTGCCCGACCCTAAACGAGTCGTGCTGATGCCTTCTCATCGGCAGCTCGAGGCCGACCGGGTCGTATCGCTGCCGACGCTGCACGGCCACGCCCTGACCGGGGTCCCGAAGACCCCGCGGGGGTTCATCCCGATTGATCCGCATTGCCAGGTCCGGGGCGTCGAGCGCATCTACGCCGCCGGCGACGGCACCGACTTCGAGCTCAAGCACGGGGGCATCGCCTCACAGCAGGCCGACGCGGCGGCCGAGGCGATCGCGGCGCTGGCCGGAGCACCGATCCGGCCCGCGCCCTTCCGGCCCGTGGTGCGCGGCGTGCTGCTCACCGGTCGCAAGCCGCTCTTCCTGAGCGCGTGCTACAGCGGCGGACACGGCTTCAGCGCCAAGATGACCGACCGGGCGACGTGGTCTCCGCCGACGAAGATCTCGGCCAAATACCTCGGTCCCTACCTTGACCGGATCGACCGGATCGTCGGCGTCCACGGGGGGCCCCGCCAGCCGGCCGGGGCCGCCACCGACGAGCCGGCCGGTTAGGCCGGCCGAGGGACCAGAAGGCGCGAGGTTCCGCCGCGAACCAGCGCCGTTTGACCTCTGGCCAAGTCGGGTAGCGTCCGGCTCGGAAGGACCACTGGAGGAGGGAAAATGGCAGATCGAGTGGCGCGCACCGTGCTGGCCAAGCCTCGGCGTAGCATCGGTGTCGCGGTCGGTGTGGCGGTGTTCGTCGTCGTCTTCGCCCTGTTGGCAACCGGTCCGGCCACGCCCGCGCCGGCCGCGCGCACGATCCGAGCCCGCGCCGTCGGCGCACAGCAGATCAACGCCAAGGTCGATGCGCTGATCAGCCGCATGACCGTGGGCGAGAAGTTCGGTCAGCTCGAGATGTCCGGGCCCACCGGTCCGAGTGGCACACCCGGTGACCTTCTGCTGCGCGAGGCGCGCGAGGGGCTTGTCGGGTCGGTGCTCGACATGGTCGGCGTGGCCAACATCAATCGGCTCCAGCGAGCGGCGCTCCAGTCCCGCCTCCAGATCCCGATCATCGCGTCCCTCGACGTGATCCACGGATACAAGACGATGTTCCCGGTTCCGATCGCCGAGGCCAGCAGCTGGGACCCCGCGGCGGTCTCCGGCGACGAAGCCATCTCGGCCGACGAGGCGACGGCCGACGGTCTGAAGTGGACCTTCAACCCGATGGTCGACATCGGCCGCGATCCGCGCTGGGGACGGGTCGTCGAGGGCGCGGGCGAGGACCCGTACCTCGGCGCCGAGATCGCCGCCGCCAAGGTCCGGGGATATCAGGGCACCGACTACAGCGCCCAGGACAAGATGGCCGCGACCGTGAAGCACTTCGCCGGCTATGGCGCGCCCGTGGCGGGGCGCGAATACAACACGGTGGACATGTCCGACCAGCAGCTGCGCAACGACTACCTTCCGCCGTACAAGGCGGCGGTGCAGGCTGGAGCGGCCACCGTGATGAGCGCCTTCAATTCGCTGAACGGCGTCCCCGCCAGCGCCAACCCGTACCTGCTCCAGACGATCCTCAGGCAGGAATGGGGCTTCGCGGGCACCGTGGTCAGCGACTACCAGGCGATCCAGGAGCTGATCGCCTTCGGGTTCGCCTCCGACCAGGCGGACGCGGCGCGGCTGGCCCTGTCGGCGGGGGTCGACATCGAGATGGCGGTGCAGATCCCGAGCCAGTACTCGACCTACGCCAACGCCGGCCCGCAGCTGCTCGCCGCGGGCCGGATCACGACGAACCAGCTCAATAACGCAGTCCGTCATGTGCTGAGGCTGAAGTACCTCGCGGGGATGTTCGACCATCCCTACACGGACCCCACCCGGGTCACCGGAGCGGAGCTGACGCCGGCCCACCTCGCGGCCGCGCGCACAATGGCGGCCCACTCGATGGTGCTGCTCGAGAATCACAACCGCGCGCTGCCGCTGGGCACCGGCACCTCCTCGGTGGCGGTGGTCGGGCCACTGGCCGACAACCGGCGCGACCAGCTCGGGCCGGACCAGCCGATCGGCTACAGCGTCGACCAGGGCAAGGTGGTGTCGGTGGTGGACGGGATCAAGGCCGCCCTGCCGCACGCCACGGTCGCCTACGCGCAGGGCTGCGACGCCAACTGCAACTCGAGCAGCGGCTTCGGAGCCGCGGTCAGCGCGGCGCAGTCCGCCGCCGTGACCGTCGTCGTCCTCGGCGAACCGGCCGCGGACTCCGGCGAGGCATCCTCGCGCAGCGACATCGGCCTGCCGGGACAGCAGCTCGCGCTCGTCCAGGCGATCGCCCAGACCGGCAAGCCCTACGTCGTGGTGCTGATGAACGGCCGGCCGCTGACGATCAGCTGGCTGGCCGAGCATGCCCCGGCGCTGCTGGAGGCGTGGTATCCGGGCACCGAGGGCGGGGACGCGGTCGCCGACGTCCTGTTCGGCAAGGTGGATCCCGGTGGAAAGCTGCCGATGTCGTTCCCGCGCAACGTGGGCCAGATCCCGATCTCCTACAACGAGCTGCCCACGGGCAGGCCGTATGACCCCGCCGCCAAGTACACGTCGAGGTACCTCGACATCCCGAACACGCCTCAGTACCCGTTCGGCTACGGGCTCTCCTACACCCCGTTCTCGGTCTCGAACCTCCGGCTCTCGAGCACGAGCGTCCCGGTGAACAGATCGCTCACCGCCAGCGCCGATGTCTCCAACACCGGATCTGTCGCCGGTGACGACGTGGTGCAGCTGTATCTCCACGAGAGCGACACCAGCATCTTGCAGCCGGTGCGCCGGCTGGAGGGCTTCCAGCGGGTGACACTGACTCCAGGTCAGACGCGCACCGTCACCTTCCCGTTGAACGGCCAGAGGCTCGGCTTCTACGACGCTCAGGGCCGGTTCGGTGTGCAACCGGGTCCGTTCGACGTCTGGGTCGGCGACAGCTCGGTCGGAGGCCAGAGCTCACACTTCAGCGTCGGATAGCGCCGTGCGTGGCGGCCGCGGGGTGCTGAGGCGGTCGTCCACCACCGCCGCCGTGGCCACGTAGGCGACGTGCGTGACCACGCTGGTCGCGAGCGCCTTCGGACCCCAGCGCCACGGCGGCGGTGTGTGCCCGAGCAGGGGGAACAGGCTCAGCGTCGCCGACATCAGCGTGGCGCCGAAGATGGCGCTGGCCAGCGGCTCGTCGAGCTTGCTCCGCAGCCCCACGTGGAGCAAGCCGAAGGCCGGGCCGTAGCTCCAGCGCAATCCCTCGCCGAGGTCCTTCTCCACCGCCTGACCGGGGTTCCGCAGGCGCAGCAGTTTGGCCACGATCTCTCCCGGCACGAGGCTGTCGTCGTAATCCAGCGGCGTTCTCGCCCCACCGCGCAGCGTGCGGATCGCTGCATACCCGAGCGTCATCGCGGTCGTGCCTGCGGTTCCCGCCAGCGCGCCGCGAACCGGCCAGGTCCTGATCAGCCGCATCTGCAGATCTGCGGGCTCGTCATCCGGTCTGGAGCATATTCGTGCTCGGTGGCCTTTTGTGAGAACGTCCGTGACCATGAGCAGCCTCGGCGATCTGGCGCGAGCGCACTGGCCCTGGAGCGGCGCCGAGCACGGCCCGTTGCCGGCGCTCCTGGTCCTACTCACGGTCGTCACCGGGATCGTCGACGCCGTCAGCTATCTCGCGCTGCTGCACGTGTTCGTCGCCAACATGACGGGGAACGTCATCTTTGTCGGCTTCGCCCTGGCCGGCGCCCAGGGCCTGTCAGCGGCCGCCTCGCTCACGTCGCTGGCGGCGTTCCTGCTGGGCGCGATCCTGGGCGGGCGGATCGCCGGCCGGGTCGGCGCTCACCGCGGCCGTCACCTTCGTACGGCCACCGCGATCGGCCTGCCGCTGGCGCTGTTCGCGGTCGTCGTCGCCGCCGTGGCCGGCACTCCGGTTTCCACCACGACGCGGTACGTATTGATCGTGACGCTGGCGATCATGATGGGGCTCCAGAACGCGACCGCGCGCCGGCTGGCCGTGCCGGACCTGACCACGACGGTGCTGACCCTGACCCTCACCGGAACAGCCGCCGATTCCCGTCTCGGCGGCGGCGCGGGCGGCCACCCCCGGCGTCGCCTGATCGCCGTCGGCGCGATGTTCATCGGTGCTCTCGTCGGTGCGCTGGCGGCGCTCGAGGTCGACCTCGTGCTCCCACTGGCGCTCGCCGCCGTGCTCCTGGCCACGACCACGATCGTGGCTCACCAGCAGTCCCGGGAGGACGCGGGATGGGCGCGGGCAGGGGGCAGCTCAGCCGGCCGCGCCGGCGCGTCTCATTCCGCCAGCGCCAGGAAATAGGACTGCCACGGCGCCATTCCGACATACAGACCCTGGTCCTGCAGCTCGCCGCCGTCGCGCTCGAAGATCGCGCCGCCGAGGGCGTCAGTCAGGCGCCAGCTGCGACCGGCGAGATCGTTCCAGGGAAGCCGCACCCGGGCCTGAGCGTCGCCGGAATCCAAGTTCACGACCACCAGATGGCGCTGTCCGTTTGCGCGCCAGCACCAGGCCACCAGCTGCTCGGCGGTCTGGTCCTCAGGCCAGCCGGTGCACTCGCACAGCTGCCACTCGCCCCGGCGCAGGTCGGAGTCAGCCACCGCGCTCAGCAAGCGGCCATAGAACGCGCGCATGTCCTCGTCGACCGGCTGCTCAGGCCCGCGCACCAGCTGCACGGGGATGCGCGTGTGAAAGCCCTGAAGCTGTCCGTCGTGGTACATGCGAGCACCTTCGAGGGTCGACATCACGACCGCCGCAGCGCGCTCCCGGTCGGGCGCGAAGGTGTCTGCCGCCCGCGGCTCATCGTGGTTCTCGATGAAGCGCAGAAGACGCTCCTGATAGTCCTCGGCAGCCTGCAGGTGCCCGCGCACCGACTGGGCGGACTCGCTGACGAGACGATCGTAGAGTCGCTTGTCGTAGCAGTAGTCGAAGCCCTGCTGCTGCAGTGTCCACTCCATGTCCCAGTACGCCTCGGCGATGAACACGAAGTCAGGATGGGCCGCCCGCACCGCCGCCGTCACCGCCGGCCAGTAGTCCTCGGCCGGAGGGTTGCCGGCTCGCTGCCCCCACGTGCGCGCGAACACCTCGTTGGTCAACAGCATCGCCATGTCGCAGCGGACGCCGTCGCAGCGGTCGCCAATCGCGATCAGGGTGTCGATCGCCGCCCGGCGCAGGCTGGGCGAGAAGGCGTTGAGCTGGACGACGTCGTGCCATGGAGCGAAGTAGGGATCCTTGCCGTTGGCCAGCACTCCGGCCGGGGTCCGGAGGAACGCCTGCGGGCGGGCCTCGAGCTCGGCCTCGGTGCCGAGCAGGAAGTAGTCGGCGTGCTCCCGCGTCCACGGATGGTCCGGCGCTACGTGATTGGGCACGTAGTCGAGAATCAGACCGAGTCCCCGCGCCGACAGCGCGGCGCGCGCGGCCGCGAGCGCCTCGGGTGGGCCGAAGCGGGGCTCGAGCTCGTAGCCGCTGATGCAGTACGCCGACCCGATCACGTCATCCTCCCGCAGGTCCGCCAGCACGGAATGGAACGTCGAGACCAGCTCGGTGTCGCGCAGCGCGATCTGGAGCCCCGCCGGGCTGCGCTGCCACACGCCCATCAACCAGACCGCATCGACGCGCAGCGCACCGAGCCGGTCCCACTCCCCGGCGGGAACCCCCGAGAGATCGACCCGAAGGCCGAGCTGACGGCTCAGCTCGCTCAGCCACACCGCCGTGTTGATCTCGTAGATGGTGGGACGAGCGGGAAGGCGCATGGTTCTCAGTCCCCGTCGGTCACGGGAGGAGCCATCGTGGTCCGATCGTGCTCGGCCTGGGCGAACAGCAGCGCCACCAGGCCCGTCCAGCCCGTCTGGTGGCTGGCGCCGAGTCCGGCTCCGTTGTCGCCGTGGAAGTACTCGTGGAACTGGAGCAGATCGTTCCAGTGGGGATCGGTCTGGAACAGCTCGATCCCCCCGTACACGGGGCGACGGCCGTCCGCGCCGCGGACGAAGATCGAGGCCAGGCGGCGGCCGATCTCCTGGGCCACCTCGAGCAGGTTCATCTCGTTGCCCGATCCGGTCGGGCACTCGACCTTGAGGTTGTCGCCGTAGTACTTGTGCATCTGCCGCAGGCCGCGCAGGATGATGATGTTCATCGGAAACCAGATCGGGCCGCGCCAGTTCGAGTTGCCGCCGAACATCCCGGTGTGCGACTCGGCCGGCTCGTAGTCGACGCGGAACCGCTGCCCGGCGATGTCGAAGATGTACGGGTGCTCGGCGTGGTAGCGGGAGATCGCGCGGATCCCGTGCGGGCCCAGGAACTCCGACTCGTCGAGCATGATCGCGAGGATCCGGCGCAACCGCGCCTCGCCAACGAGCGCCGGCATGCGGCTGCCGGTGGTGCTCGGCCCGGGCCGTTGGGCCAGCGCCGGGATCGAGTCCTGGTACTCGGCGATGAAGGCCTCGAGGCGCGTCATCAGATCCGGGACCCGCTCGAGCATCTCGGGTTCGATCACCGTCGCGGCGCACAGCGGGAGCAGGCCGACCAGCGAGCGCACGCGCAGCTGCTGGGTGCTGCCGTCGGGCATCCGCATCACGTCGTAGTAGAAGCCGTCCTGCTCGTCCCACAGCGAATCGCCGTCGGGCGGGTTCATGGCCGCCGCGATCCACACGAAGTGCATCGTGAACTTCGCCGCCATGCTCTCGTACACGGGGTCGTGCCGAGAGAGCTCGAGCGCGATCTGCAGCATCGCCTGGCAGTACAGGCCCATCCAGGCGGTCCCGTCGGCCTGCTCCAGCGTCCCCCCGCCGGGCAGGGGCGCCGAGCGGTCGAACACGCCGATGTTGTCGAGCCCGAGGAAGCCGCCCTGGAACAGGTTGCGGTCGTCGGGGTCCTTGCGATTGACCCACCAGGTGAAGTTGGCCAGCAGCCGCTGGAACACGCGCTCCAGGAACTCGACGTCGCCCTGGCCGCGGATCTCGCGCTCGCGCTCGTACAGGTACAGCGCCGACCACGCGTGCAGCGGCGGGTTGACGTCGCTGAAGTTCCACTCGTAGGCGGGGATCTGGCCGTTGGGGTGCAGGTAGCGGTCCTGCAGCAGCAGCTCCATCTGCCCCTTGGCGAAGTCGACGTCGACGAACGACAGCGGGATCGTCTGGAGCGCGAGATCCCAGGCCGCGAACCATGGGTACTCCCACTTGTCCGGCATCGAGATCACGTCACCGGCCACGAGGTGGAACCACGGCGCGTTGCGGACGCCGGCGTTCTGGGCGTGCACCGACCACGGGTTGACGCCGTGCTCGCCCAGCCACCGGTGGACGTTGTACTCGTAGTACTGCTTGCCCCACAGCATGCCGGCGAGCGCCTGGCGCATGACGTTGCCGGCGTCCTCGCCGAGCGAGCCGTCGATCAGCGTCCCGTAGAACTCATCGGCCTCCTGGCGCCGCGCCCCCAGCACGCGAGCGAAGCCGGTACCCAGCGGCTTCGTCGTCGCCCGAGCAGCCGAGGCCGCCACGGCCGAGGTCAGCCGCACGCGAACCGTGGCACTCGCCCCCGAATCGAGCTCGACCCTGTGCAGCGCCGCCATCTTCGTTCCCCGGTGCGCCGGGTTGACGGCCTCGGCCGCGCCTAAGACGACGTAGTCGTTGATCCCGTCCTTGACGTAGTCGGCCACGTTCGGGGCCCCGAATAGCCGCTCGTTGTTGGTCTCGTTCTCACAGAACAGCAGCTCGGCGGACTCCTCACAGCTCAGCGTCCACTCGCCGAGCGCGGGGTGAGAGGCCCGCACCCGGGCGGCGCCGCCGTCCGGCTCGGCCCGCTCGAGCGACGGCGCCTCGCCGCCGGCCCCCCAGCCCCAGGTGTTGCGGAACCACAGCGTCGGCAGCACATGCAGCACCGCCGTCTCGGGACCGCGGTTGTGAACCGTGATCTGGGCCAGAATGTCCTCCGGCGCGGCCTTGGCGTACTCGACGAACACGTCGAAGTAGCGGCTCTCCGCGAAGATGCCGGTATCGATCAGCTCGTACTCGAACTCGTCCTTGCTGCGACGGCCGTTGGTGGCCACGAGGTCGTTGTAAGGAAACGCACGCTGCGGATACTTGTAGAGCAGTTTCATGTAGGAGTGGGTGGGAGTGCTGTCGAGGTAGAACCAATACTCCTTGACATCCTCGCCGTGATTGCCCTGGCCGTTGGTGAGGCCGAACATCCGCTCCTTGAGAATCGGGTCCACCCCGTTCCACAGCGCCAGCGAGAAACACAGACGCTGCTGGTCGTCGCTGATCCCGGCAATCCCGTCCTCACCCCAGCGGTAGGCCCGCGAGCGCGCCTGGTCGTGGGGAAAGTAGTCCCACGCGTCGCCGCCGGGGCTGTAGTCCTCGCGCACAGTCCCCCACTGGCGCTCACTAAGGTACGGCCCCCAGAAAAGCCAATCAGCGGTCCCCGTCCGCTTCTCCTCCAGGCGCCGGTTCTCTGCGGTCATCGCTGCTCCTCGTCGGACGGTGTCCTGCCCGGCGACAGCATCGCTGGCGGGCGACGGCCGGTCAAGGGTGCTCACCACACTCCGCCCTGGTGCGTACCGATGGATCGTGTGACCCGGATGTGACCGGGGCATCCCGGACTGGTTCAGCTGGTCTCGGCCTGCCAGTTGTAGGTCACGCTGACCGAGCTCGATTGATAGGCGTTGTCGCCGGTCTGGGCGGGGAAACCGACCGTGAAGCGGTACCGGTGCGCCTCGTGGGGCCGGAACGTGCCAAGGGCCAGGTCCTGGAGCCCAGCGAGCGTGCCCTCGTATCTGAGTGCTCCGGCGGTGTCGTCGCGGACAACGAGCTGTAGCCGCTCACTCAGTTGCCCTCCGCCCGGGCCGGGGGTGTCGGCGAGGGCGGCCGTCGTCAGCTCGAGGCGCCCGGACGCGGTTCCCTGGTTGGCGATCGTCACCGTGCCGGTGACCGACTGGCCCGGCAGCATCCGGAGGCCGCTGAGAATCGCCGACCCAGAGCTCGAATTGACCAGTTGTGCGGCTCCGTCGGCGGCGATGGCCTGAGGCAGGGGTGCCGCAGTGCCGTGGATCTGGGCGACGGTAAAGCTCGCCGCTGCCATGATCCCCAGCGCCGCCAATGCCAGCCGCAGGCTCCAGCTCCGGACCGAGGCCCGCCCCTGAGCGGGCTCGATGTAGCAGTCCGGGCGCATCAGCCCCTCCAGATCCGCCGCAGGAGCGCGGTCCCCAGCACCGCCGCCGCCGCGCTGAGGAAGATCGTACGCACCAACGGGTCGGCCATCCACGCGACGGTTCGGCCCAGGCCGGGCACGCTCAGGACGACTCGCCCGAGCGAGGAGCGGCTCCCGACCGACCAGCTCTCCGGAGCGGGGTTGGCGTCACCGCGGGTCAGGAACTCGAGTCGCTGACCCGAGCGCCGGATCCCGACCACCCGGTGTGTGACCAGTCTCCCGCCCAGCGCCCGGTCGCTGAAGGTGACGATGTCACCGCGGCGAATCACGGCGGCGGGCACGCTCTCGCTGAGCACGACGTCACCCGCCGCAATCGCCGGCCGCATGCTCCCGGAGTGATCGATCAGGGGCCGGTAGCCGGCCACCGTGGCCAGGAGCAGCAGCGCCAGAAGCACCACCGCCAGTCCCAGCACGGCGGTGGCCGCGAGATCGGCGAGCCGCCAGAGGCGGATCGGGCCGCGGCGCGGCGGGGTTGCGCGCGCGGAGGGGGCGGCGAGCGCTGCCATCAGTTGTTGTCCGCCTCGAAGCTGAAGGTCTGGGTTCCGTTCAGTCCCTGGCCGGCGCTGTTGCTCTGGAGGGTGACCTGGAACTGATACCCGTGCGAGCTGTTCGTGCTCCACGTGCCCGGACTGGACGACGTCGGGTCCAGCTGCGCCGAGCCGGAGCTGCTGGGCCAGTTGGCCACGGTCCCGCTGTAGATGACGCCTGCGCCCTGGCCGATGTAGTTCGTGGAATCGGCGCTGAAGCCGGTGCACGACCCGGCGGACGGGCTGCCCGAGAAGGTACCCCGGGTGACGACCAGGTTCAGGTACTGGTTCAGGCCGCTGCCGCCGCCGGCTCCGTAGAGTCTGACGGTGGCGTCCAGAGTGCCGGTGTAGGTGACCTGGATGCAGCCGGTGGAGACCGCACCGGGCTTGGCGTTGGTCAGCGACAAGATCGCCGACCCGCTCGAGTTGGTGGCGATCTGGACCGTCCCGGCGGTGAATGCGTTCGACGGATTGGTGGCGACGGCGTTGAGGTTCGACCACGTCGCGGCGCCGGCCAGCAACGCGCAGGCGGCGATCACGATCACTGTCGCAGCTAGTTTGCTCGCGATCGTGCCGCCGCCCCGCATGTCGTCCTCACTCTCTCTGGCTTGGAGTACCGTCGCTCAGCTCGTCGAGGACCAGTCGTACTCGACCGTCGTCGAGGCGCCCTGGTAGGCGTTATCGGCGCCGTTGATGCCGGCGTCCGGGAAGCTCATCGTGTACACGTACCTGTGAGTGGCACCGGCGGCGTAGCTGCCAAGCGGGATCGTCGCGGGTTGCGCGAAGATCGTGCCGGTATACAGCGTGACGAACGCCGGACAGGCGGTCACGCACGTCGGGTCGCCCTGGTCGACGATCGTCATCGTGAGCTTCTTCGCGAGCCCTGGCGAGGCGGGCGTGTCAACCGGAGCCAGGTGCGTCAGGGTGAATGTGCCGCTGGCGGAACCGGTGTTCTTGATATCGACGGTGCCGGTCGCGGTATTACCCGGCACGATGTTGCTCGCGGTCAGGATCGCGGCGCCCGCCTTCGAGTTTGAGTGCGTGATCGTTCCGGCGGTGAACACGTTGCTCGGGTTCGCGCTGGTCGAGTTGAAGTTCGCACCCGAACCCACGGCGATCGCCGCGGCCACCATCAGCCCCGCGAAGGCGAGCAGCACCTTCCGAGGCGAAGCCTTCCACAGCGTGCTC
>Ga0209839_10001120_pt1 | contig 13822 bp, 10 predicted proteins | sample OrgsoiDNA2013050_FD_185800 | JGI IMG/M metagenome (GOLD analysis project Ga0209839, IMG submission 185800) | Permafrost soil microbial communities from the Arctic, to analyse light accelerated degradation of dissolved organic matter (DOM) -... | ecosystem: Environmental > Terrestrial > Soil >... | reverse complement strand
CAGCCTCAATTCACGGCTTGCAATTTCCTTAATGTTGGGGCCGTAAAAGGGGCCATGCTGCTGTCCACTCCATCCCCGTCTTTCAGCGCCCATTATCAGGCGCTCGTCGCCTCCGGCGCGATCGAGCCCGACGCCGCGCAGGCGGAGGCCGCCGATGCCTTCGCGGGCCTCGAGCGGCGGCTCGCGGGCTACAAGCCCTTGCGCAAGCAAGGCTTGCTGGGCCGGTTGTTTGCCGACAAGGACGGCGCGCCGCCGCGCGGCCTCTATGTTCATGGCGAAGTCGGGCGCGGCAAGACCATGCTGATGGATCTGTTTTTCCAGCACAGCCAGGTGGTGCACAAGCGCCGCGCGCATTTTCACGAATTCATGGCCGAAGTGCACGAGCGGATCTATGGCTATCGTCAGAATATCGCGCGCGGCGAAATCGCCGATGGCGATGTGATCGCGCTCACCGCCGGGTCGATCTTCGACGAGGCCTGGCTTTTGTGCTTCGACGAATTTCATGTCACCGACATCGCGGATGCGATGATCCTGGGACGGCTGTTCTCAAAACTGTTCGAACTCGGCACCGTGGTGGTGGCGACCTCGAATGTCGCGCCCGAGGATCTCTACAAGGGCGGTTTGAACCGGGCGCTGTTTCTGCCCTTCATCGCCCAGATATCCGATCACATGGACGTGCTGCGGCTCGACGCGCGGACCGATTTTCGGCTGGAGAAGCTCGCGGGCGTGAAAATGTGGCTGGTGCCGGCGGATCGCGCCGCCGATGCCGCGCTCGACCAGGCCTGGGCGCGGATGACCGGCAAGGCGCCCTGCAAGCCGCGCGATATTTCGATCAAGGGCCGTGTCCTGCATGTGCCCTGTTCGGCGGATGGCGTCGCGCGATTTTCGTTCGCGGAGATCTGCGAAAGGCCGCTTGCCGCATCGGACTATCTGCGGCTCGCGCACGACTATCACACCCTCCTGATCGACCGCATTCCGGTGATGGACTACGCCGAGCGCAACGCCGCCAAGCGGTTCATCGCGTTGATCGATACGCTGTATGACAACGCCGTGAAGCTGATGGCGTCGGCGGAGGCCGAGCCGGTGTCGCTGTATCTGGCGATCGAGGGCCATGAGGCGAACGAGTTCAAGCGGACCTCGTCGCGGCTGATCGAGATGAGTTCCGAATCCTATCTGGCGCTGCCCCACGGGCACAAGGATTCCGCCGCGAGCGGGTCGAGCACGGGACTGGTGGAAACGTAAACACAGTCATTCCGGGGCGTGCGAAGCACGAACCCGGAATCTCGAGATTCCGGGTCTGGTCCTTCGGACCATCCCGGAATGACGAAGGTGGCCTGATCGAAATCAAGGCAACGCCGACAATTGAGCACGCCGCGACTTGAACGGGTCGGTCGAAAGGGATAACCAGCCATTCGGCATATCCTTCATCCTCCTCCTTCGGGTTCAAAGGACAGATTTCCCATGGCGCGCGACAAGATTGCTTTGATTGGCTCCGGTCAGATCGGCGGAACGTTGGCTCACCTTATCGGCTTGAAGGAGCTCGGCGATGTCGTGCTGTTCGACATTGCCGAGGGCGTGCCGCAGGGCAAATCGCTCGATATCGCGCAATCTTCTCCGGTCGACGGGTTCGACGCGCATTTTACCGGCGCCAATTCCTACGACGCGCTCGACAACGCCAAGGTCTGCATCGTCACCGCCGGCGTGCCGCGCAAGCCCGGCATGAGCCGCGACGATCTCCTGAGCATCAATCTCAAGGTGATGGAGCAGGTCGGCGCCGGCATCAAGAAATATGCCCCCGACGCCTTCGTCATCTGCATCACCAACCCGCTCGACGCCATGGTGTGGGCGCTGCAGAAGGCCTCCGGCATGCCGCACAAGAAGGTGGTGGGCATGGCGGGCGTGCTGGACTCCTCGCGTTTCCGTTATTTCCTGGCCGACGAGTTCAACGTCTCGGTCGAGGACGTCACCGCCTTCGTGCTCGGCGGCCATGGCGACACCATGGTGCCGCTGGTGAAATATTCCACGGTGGCCGGCATTCCATTACCTGACCTGGTCAAGATGGGCTGGACCTCGCAGGCGCGGATCGACGAGATCGTCGACCGCACCCGCAATGGCGGCGCCGAGATCGTCAACTTGTTGAAGACCGGATCAGCGTTCTATGCGCCGGCGGCCTCCGCGATCGCGATGGCCGAGAGTTACCTGCGCGACAAGAAACGCGTGCTGCCCTGCGCCGCCTATCTCAACGGTGAATATGGGGTGAAGGACATGTATGTCGGCGTGCCCGTCGTGATCGGATCGAAGGGCGTCGAGCGCATTGTCGAGATCGAGCTGGCCGGCAAGGACCGCGAGGCATTCGACAAGTCGGTCGGCGCGGTGCAGGGTCTGGTCGAGGCCTGCAAGAAGATCGCACCGGATCTGCTCGGCCGCTAATCGAGCTGACGATTGGCCGAAGATCGAACCTATCGATCTTCGGTGTGCCAATTTTTGCGCTGCGGTTTTGGTTGCAGTTGCTGTGGTATATGGTATGCCAGCCGCAAGAGTGTGAATTCCAAATTCACCCCACGAAGGTTCGGGGAGCGTCTACATGAACATCCATGAATACCAGGCCAAGGCGCTGCTGCACGAATTCGGCGTGCCGATCTCGAAGGGCGTGCCCGTGCTGCGGGCTTCCGATTCCGACGTGGCCGCCAAAACGCTCGGCGGTCCGATCTGGGTGGTGAAGAGCCAGATCCACGCCGGTGGCCGCGGCAAGGGCAAGTTCAAGGAAGCCTCCGCCGGCGACAAGGGCGGCGTGCGCATCGCCAAATCGGTCGCCGAGGTCAATGAATTCGCCAAGCAGATGCTGGGCGCCACGCTGGTCACGGTACAGACCGGGCCGCATGGCAAGCAGGTCAACCGGCTTTACGTCGAGGACGGCTCCGACATCGACAGGGAGTTTTATCTCTCGATCCTGGTCGATCGCGAAAGCTCCGAAGTATCGTTCGTGGTTTCCACCGAAGGCGGCGTCAATATCGAGGACGTCGCGCACAACAGCCCCGAGAAGATCGTGACCTTCTCGGTCGATCCCGCCACCGGCATCATGGGTCATCACGGCCGCACCGTTGCGAAAGCGCTGGGTCTGTCCGGCGATCTCGCCAAGCAGGCCGAAAAACTGGTGACGCAGCTCTACACGGCCTTTGTCGCCAAGGACATGGCGATGCTGGAAATCAACCCGCTGGTGGTCACCAAGCAGGGCGATCTGCGCGTCCTCGACGCCAAGGTGACGTTCGACGCCAACGCGCTCTATCGCCACCCCGACGTGGTGGCGCTGCGCGACGAGACCGAGGAGGACGCCAAGGAAATCGAGGCGTCAAAATACGATCTCAACTATGTCACACTCGAAGGCACCATCGGCTGCATGGTCAACGGCGCCGGCCTGGCGATGGCGACGATGGACATCATCAAGCTCTATGGCATGGAGCCCGCGAACTTCCTCGATGTCGGCGGCGGCGCCGACAAGGCCAAGGTCACCGCGGCGTTCAAGATCATCACCGCCGATCCCAATGTGAAGGGCATTCTGGTCAATATTTTCGGCGGTATCATGAAATGCGACATCATCGCCGAGGGCGTGGTCGCCGCGGTGAAGGAAGCCGGCCTGAAAGTGCCGCTGGTGGTGCGGCTGGAAGGCACCAATGTCGATGCCGGCAAGAAGATTATCCGGGAGTCCGGTCTCAACGTATTGCCCGCCGACGATCTCGACGACGCCGCGCAGAAGATCGTCAAGGCTGTCAAGGGAGGGTAAGCCAATGCCCGAAGACCATCTCGCCGCGCCGAATCCACTTGAGGAGCACCGCAAGCTCGCGGTCTTTGCGGGCGAATGGAACGGTGAAGAGGTGGTTTTTCCGTCGCGCTGGACCGCGGGCGGCCCCGCCACCTCGCACGTCACTGCGCGCATGGATCTCAATGGTTTTTATCTGATCCAGGACACGCGCCAGATGCGCGACGGCAAGGAAACCTTCGCCACCCACGGCGTGTTCACCTACGACCGCGAAGACCGGCACTACAAATTGTTTTGGCACGATTCGCTCGGATACTATTCTCCGGCGCCGGCCTCCGGCGGCTGGACCGGCAAGACGCTGATTGTGGTGCGCGGCTCGCTGCGCGGCAATGCGCGCCATGTCTATGAAGTCGTCGACGACAACACCTACACCATGAAAATCCAGTTTTCGCCCGACGCGGAAGGATGGGCCGACGTGCTCACCGGCGTTTACCGGCGCATCCCCTGAACCCTTACCGACCGTTCGCGAAAGCAGCCTCAACCATGTCCATCCTGATCGACAAGAATACAAAAGTGATCTGCCAGGGCTTTACCGGCAAGAACGGCACGTTCCACTCCGAGGCCGCGATCGCCTATGGCACCAAGATGGTCGGGGGCACGTCGCCGGGCAAAGGTGGCGCTACGCATCTCGGGCTGCCGGTGTTCGACACTGTGGCCGAGGCGAAGGAAAAGACCGGTGCCAATGCATCCGTGATCTATGTGCCGCCGCCGGGTGCTGCGGACGCGATCTGCGAGGCCATCGATGCCGAGATTCCACTGATCGTCTGCATCACCGAAGGCATTCCGGTGCTCGACATGGTGCGGGTGAAGCGCTCGCTGTCGGGGTCGAAATCCCGCCTGATCGGGCCGAATTGCCCGGGGGTGATGACCGCCGGCGAATGCAAGATCGGCATCATGCCGGCGAACATCTTCAAGCCCGGCAATGTCGGCATCGTTTCCCGGTCGGGCACGCTGACCTATGAGGCCGTTTTCCAGACCACCCAGGAGGGCCTGGGCCAGACCACCGCGGTCGGCATCGGCGGCGATCCGGTCAAGGGCACCGAATTCATCGACATGCTCGAGATGTTTCTGGCCGATCCCAAGACGACCTCGATCGTGATGATCGGCGAAATCGGCGGTTCGGCCGAAGAAGACGCTGCGCAGTTCATCAAGGATGAAGCCAAGCGCGGCCGCAAGAAGCCGATGGTTGGATTCATCGCCGGCGTCACCGCGCCTCCCGGCCGCCGCATGGGCCATGCCGGCGCGATCATTTCCGGCGGCAAGGGCGATGCAGGTTCCAAGACCGCGGCGATGGAAGCCGCCGGAATCACGGTTTCGCCGTCGCCAGCACGGCTCGGCAAAACTCTTGTCGAAAAATTGAAGTCCTAATTCATTTTTTGGTCTTTTCGGCGAGAACATTTGCCTTAAATAAGGTAAAAGGCCTCTTATCATGCTGATCCGGTGCCCGGATCGGCTGTTGCGCCGTTTTCCATGCGCTAGTCGAAATCATCAGGACGCCATTCATGTCTCGCCAGGACGCGAACGCCGCTTTTGCCCTTTCCTCGTTTTTGCAGGGCACAAATGCTCCCTACATCGATGATATCTACGCCCGCTATGAAAAAGACCACGCCTCGGTGGATACCGAGTGGCAGGAGTTTTTCAAGAGCCTGAAGGATCCGCCCGCCGACGTCCGCAAGAACGCCGAAGGGCCGTCCTGGGCCCGGGACAACTGGCCGCTGGCGCCGCGCGACGAACTTACTTCCGCGCTGGATGGCAATTGGGCGGAAGTCGAAAAGACCGTCGGCACCAAAATCGCGGCCAAGGCGCAGACCAAGGGCACCGAGCTTACGGCGGCCGATATCCATCAGGCGACACGCGATTCGGTGCGCGCGCTGATGCTGATCAGGGCCTACCGGATGCGCGGCCATTTCCACGCCAAACTCGATCCGCTCGGGATCGAACCGCCGCGCGACCGCGAAGAACTCGATCCGCGTTCCTACAGCTTCACGGAGGGCGATTTCGACCGCAAGATCTTCCTCGATCATGTGCTGGGCCTGGAATACGCGACCTTGCGGGAAATCGTCGCGCTCTGCGAACGCACTTACTGCCAGACGCTCGGCGTCGAGTTCATGCACATTTCCAACGGCGCCCAGAAGGCCTGGATTCAGGAGCGCATCGAGGGTCCGGACAAGGAAATCAGTTTCACCCGCGAGGGCCGGCGCGCGATCCTGACGAAGCTGGTCGAGGCCGAAGGTTTTGAGAAATTCTGCGATCTCAAATTCACCGGCACCAAGCGCTTTGGTCTGGACGGCGCGGAATCGCTGATTCCGGCGCTGGAGCAGATCATCAAGCGCGGCGGCAATCTCGGCGTCAAGGAAATCGTCGTCGGCATGCCGCATCGCGGACGCCTGAACGTGCTGACCCAGGTGATGGGCAAGCCGCATCGCGCGCTGTTTCATGAATTCAAGGGCGGCTCGGTCAATCCGGACGCGGTCGAAGGCTCCGGCGACGTCAAATATCATCTCGGCGCGTCATCGGACCGTGAGTTCGACAACAACAGGATCCATCTGTCGCTGACCGCCAATCCGTCGCATCTGGAGATCGTCGATCCCGTGGTGCTCGGCAAGGTGCGCGCCAAGCAGGATCAGCATGGCGATCCGCCGGATATGCGCATTTCGGTGCTGCCGCTGTTGATGCATGGCGATGCCGCGTTCGCCGGCCAGGGCGTAGTGGCGGAATGCTTCAGCCTTTCCGACCTGAAAGGCTACCGCACCGGCGGCTCGCTTCATTTTATCGTCAACAACCAGATCGGCTTCACCACCTATCCGCGCTATTCGCGCTCCTCGCCCTATCCCTCCGATGTGGCGAAGATGATCGACGCGCCGATCTTCCACGTCAACGGCGACGATCCGGAAGCGGTGGTGTTCGCGGCCAAGGTCGCGATCGAATTCCGGCAGAAATTCCACAAGCCGGTCGTGATCGACATGTTCTGCTATCGCCGGCACGGCCACAACGAAGGCGACGAGCCGGCGTTCACCCAGCCGGTGATGTACAAGAAGATCGCGACCCATCCGACCACGCTGGAAATCTATTCCAAGCGGCTGATCGCCGAGGGCGTGATGACCGAAGGCGAGGTCGAGAAGGCCAAGGCCGACTGGCGCGCGCGGCTCGATGCCGAACTTGAGGCCGGCTCCGGCTACAAGCCCAACAAGGCCGACTGGCTCGACGGCAAATGGGCCGGATTCAAGTCGGCGGATCAGGAAGAAGACCCTCGCCGCGGCGTCACCGGCGTCGATGTCGCGGTGCTCAGGGATATCGGCCGCAAGATCACCAAAGTGGCCGATGGTTTTCGGGTTCATCGCACGGTGCAGCGGTTTCTGGAAAACCGCGCCAAGGCGATCGAGAACGGCGTTGGCATCGACTGGGCGACCGGCGAGGCGCTGGCGTTCTGTACGCTGCTGCAGGAGGGCCGTCACGTCCGCCTGTCAGGGCAGGACTCCGAGCGCGGCACCTTCTCGCAACGGCATTCGGTGCTGATCGATCAGGAAGACGAGAGCCGCTACACGCCGTTCAATCATCTCGGCGGCGATCAGGGCCATTACGAAGTCATCAACTCGCTGCTGTCGGAGGAAGCCGTGCTCGGCTTCGAGTACGGCTACTCGCTGGCGGAGCCGAAGGCGCTGGCGATCTGGGAGGCGCAGTTCGGCGACTTCGCCAATGGCGCCCAGGTGTTGTTCGACCAGTTCATCTCCTCGGGCGAACGCAAATGGCTGCGCATGTCCGGCCTTGTCTGCATGCTGCCGCATGGCTATGAGGGGCAGGGACCTGAACATTCCTCCGCGCGGCTCGAGCGCTTCCTGCAGATGTGCGCCGAGGACAACATGCAGGTGGTCTATGCCACCACGCCCGCCAACTTCTTCCACGTGCTGCGGCGTCAATTGCATCGCGAGATTCGCAAACCCCTGATCCTGATGACGCCGAAGTCGCTGCTGCGGCACAAGCGCGCGGTCTCCAGACTGGATGAACTCGGCGACGACACCACGTTCCATCGCCTGCTCTACGATGATGCGGTGATGCTGCCGGACGAAAAGATCAAGCTGGTGCCCGACGACAAGATCCGCCGCGTCGTGCTGTGCTCGGGCAAGGTCTATTACGACCTCTATGAGGAGCGCGAAAAGCGCGGCATCGACGATGTCTATATCATGCGCGTCGAGCAGCTCTATCCGGTGCCGCTAAAGGCACTGGTGCAGGAACTCGGGCGCTTCAAGCGCGCCGAACTGGTCTGGTGCCAGGAAGAGCCGCGCAACATGGGCGCTTGGCATTTCATGGAGCCCTATCTCGAGTGGGTGCTGAACCAGGTCCACGCGCCGAACAAGCGTCCGCGTTACGCCGGACGCGCCGCGTCCGCAGCGACCGCCACCGGCCTGATGTCAAAGCACCTGGCGCAGCTCAAGGCGCTGCTCGACGAGGCGTTGAGCTGAGAAAATTGCAATCCGTCATGCCCCGCGAGAGCGGGGCATCCAGTAACCCGCGCGGTCTACCTCGATCATGATCGTCACGGATTACTGGATCGTTCGCTTTCACGGACGATGACCAGACAGGGTATCTGGGGAACCAACCAATGACTGAAATTCGCGTTCCGACGCTCGGTGAATCCGTGACCGAGGCCACCATCGGCCGCTGGTTCAAGAAGGCCGGCGATGCCGTGGCGGTCGATGAGCCCTTGGTCGAGCTCGAGACCGACAAGGTCACTATCGAAGTCCCGGCGCCGTCGGCGGGCACGCTCGGCGACATCATTGCCAAGGATGGCGAAACCGTCGCCGTCGGTGCGTTGCTCGGACAAATCAATGACGGCGCGGCGGCAGCAGCCGGCAAGCCGGCAGCTGCGCCGGCCAGGGCCGCAGCGCCGCCGCCGCCCCCCGTTGCCGCCGCTGCCGCGTCCGCCGCGGCATCTGCTGCTACGACTCAGAGAGTTCCGGCGGCTGACGCGCCGCTGGCACCGTCGGTGCGCAAGCTCTCCGCCGAAAGCGGGCTCGATGCCGCCACCGTTCCCGGCTCGGGCAAGGACGGGCGCGTCACCAAGGGCGACATGCTCGCCGCGATCGAAAAGGCAGCATCGGCGCCGACGCCGATCAATCAGCCAGCCGCCGCGGTGCAGGTGCGCGCGCCGTCGCCGGCCGACGATGCCGCGCGCGAAGAGCGCGTGAAGATGACGCGGCTGCGCCAGACCATCGCGCGCCGCCTGAAAGACGTGCAGAACACCGCCGCGATGCTCACGACCTTCAACGAGGTCGACATGAGCCACATCATGGCGATGCGGACCCAGTACAAGGACGTGTTCGAGAAGAAGCACGGCAGCAAACTGGGATTTATGGGCTTCTTCACCAAGGCCTGCGTGCAGGCGCTGAAGGACATTCCGGCGGCCAATGCCGAGATCGACGGCACCGATCTGATCTACAAGAATTATTATCACATCGGCGTCGCGGTCGGCACCGACAAGGGCCTCGTGGTGCCTGTGGTGCGCGACTGCGACCACAAGTCGATCGCCGAGATCGAAAAGAGCATCGCCGATTTCGGAAGGCGCGCGCGCGACGGCCAGCTCAAGATCGACGAGATGCAGGGCGGCACCTTCACCATCACCAATGGCGGCATCTATGGTTCGCTGATGTCGACGCCGATCCTGAACGCACCGCAATCCGCCATTCTGGGCATGCACAAGATTCAGGATCGCCCGGTTGCGATCGTCGGCAAGGTCGAGATCCGCCCAATGATGTATCTGGCGCTGTCCTACGATCACCGCGTCATCGACGGCAAGGAAGCGGTGACGTTCCTGGTTCGCGTCAAGGAAAGCCTGGAAGATCCGGCGCGGCTGGTGCTGGATCTGTGATGAATTTCGGATTGCGATTCTTCGAGCCGGGCGCAACTGGATAGTGGGGGCATATCTTGACGGACAAAGTTGTGGTCATCACCGGCGGGAGCCGCGGCATCGGCCGCGCCACCGCGATTGCCGCCGCCGCGCGCGGCTTCAAGGTTTGCGTCGGCTACGCCAGCAATGAAGCCGCTGCCGCCAGCGTCGTCTCCGCCATCGAGGCGAAGAACGGCAAGGCGATCGCGGTGAAGTGCGATGTCGGCAACGAGAGCGATATCCTCGCGCTGTTCAAGGCCGCCGACAAGTTCGGAACGCTCGGCGCGCTCATCAACAATGCGGGCATCGTTGGGCCGACATCGCGGGTTGACGAGATGTCCGCCGAGCGCATTCAGCGCATGATGGCCGTCAACGTCACCGGCAGCATTCTGTGCGCGCGCGAAGCGGTGAAGCGGATGTCGACGCGCCACGGCGGCCAGGGCGGCGTCATCGTCAACCTGTCGTCGGTGGCCTCGAAGCTCGGCTCGCCCAATACCTATGTCGATTACGCGGCCTCCAAGGGCGCCATCGATTCGTTCACGATCGGCCTTGGCCACGAAGTCGCCGGCGAGGGCATTCGCGTCGCGGCGATCCGGCCGGGGCTGATCGATACCGAGATTCACGCCAGCGGCGGCGAGCCTGACCGCGCGCATCGATTGAGCCACATGGTGCCGATGAAGCGCGTCGGCACCGCCGATGAAATCGCCAGCGCCATCGTCTGGCTGATGTCGGACGATGCCTCCTACGTGACCAGCGCCATACTTGATGTATCGGGCGGGCGCTAATACCCGTCACAGTTTTTAGCTACAGGACTCCCATTTAGCTACAGGACTCCCATCATGGCTACCTACGATCTCGTTGTCATCGGCACCGGCCCCGGTGGCTACGTCTGTGCGATCCGCGCGGCGCAACTCGGCATGAAGGTCGCCGTGGTCGAGAAGAACGCGACGTTGGGCGGCACCTGCCTCAATGTCGGCTGCATGCCGTCAAAGGCACTGTTGTATGCTTCCGAGATGTTCGAGGAGGCCGGGCATTCGTTTGCCAAAATGGGTGTCAGTGTCTCCGCGCCAAAACTCGATCTGCCGTCGATGATGAATTTCAAGCAGCAGGGCATCGACGGCAACGTCAAGGGCGTCGAGTTCCTGATGAAGAAGAACAGGATCGACGTCATCAGCGGCAAGGGAAAAATCCTGGGCACCGGCAAGGTCGAGGTGTCAGGCAGCGACGGCAAGACGCAAACCGTCGAAACCAAGAACATCGTGATTGCCACCGGCTCCGATATCGCGCGGCTGAACGGCATCGACATAGACGAGAAGCGCATCGTGTCGTCGACCGGAGCGCTGTCGCTCGACCAGGTGCCTTCGAGCCTGTTGATCGTCGGTGCCGGCGTGATCGGGCTCGAACTCGGCTCGGTGTGGCACCGGCTCGGCGCAAAGGTCACCGTGGTGGAGTTTCTCGACCGCATCCTGCCGGGCATGGATGGCGAAGTCGCAAAACAATTCCAGCGCATTCTTGAAAAACAGGGTTTTGCGTTCAAGCTGAGCACCAAGGTCACCGGCATTGACACCACAGGCAACACGCTTGCCGCGAAGATCGAGCCGGCCGCGGGCGGCGCGTCTGAGACACTGCAAGCCGACGTGGTGCTGGTCTGCATCGGCCGCGTGCCCTACACCGAGGGCCTCGGCCTGAAGGAAGCCGGCGTCGCGCTCGACAATCGCGGCCGTGTGCAGATCGATCCGCATTTCGCGACCAGCGTGAAGGGCGTGTACGCGATCGGCGATGTGGTGGCGGGCCCGATGCTCGCCCACAAGGCCGAGGACGAAGGCGTCGCGGTTGCGGAGATTCTCGCAGGCCAGGCCGGGCATGTGAACTACGACGTTATCCCAGGTGTTGTGTATACCACGCCGGAAGTGTCGTCGGTCGGCAAGACCGAGGAAGAGTTGAAGCAGGCGGGCGTGGCCTACACATCAGGCAAATTCCCTTTCACCGCCAATGGTCGCTCCAAGGTCAATCAAACCACTGACGGATTCGTGAAGGTTCTCGCAGATGCGAAGACCGATAGGGTGCTTGGCGTGCACATTGTCGGCCGCGAGGCCGGCGAAATGATCCACGAAGCCGCGGTGCTGATGGAGTTTGGCGGGTCCGCCGAGGATCTGGCGCGCACCTGTCATGCCCATCCGACCCGTTCAGAGGCCATCAAGGAAGCTGCGCTTGCAGTCGGCAAGCGCACGATCCATATGTGATTCACGCCGCGGCTTAGAGTCGGGCGGGGATAACATTGATGATGCGCCGCCTTCTACAGCCGTTCTGGATTCTGCTTGCGGTCATCTTCCTGATCGAGGCTTGGCTGTGGGATCACCTCGAGCCGATCGTGGCGCGGGTGGTGGCGCTGATCCCACTGCGCGCGTTCAAGCAGTGGCTCGCCGAGCGCGTCGATACGCTGTCGCCGGCGATGACGCTGATCGTTTTCATTGTGCCAGTCATTCCGCTGTTTCCGCTGAAGCTGGTCGGCTTCTGGCTGCTCACCCACGAGTATTGGTTCAGCGCGATCACGACCATCATCTTTGCGAAATTCCTTGGCGTTGGCGTCGCGGCCTTCGTCTTCGACGTCACGCGCCATAAACTGCTGGAGATGGCGTGGTTCGAAACGCTCTATGAATTCGTGATCGCGTTGCGTGCGAAAGCCGCCGCACTGGTCGATCCCGTCAAATTGCGGATCATGGAGGCCCTGCGCGGCGGAAGCGGCGGCGGCTGGTCGTCGCGGGTGCTGCGGCTGATCCAGCGCTTTCGCAAAAGCGTGCACGAAGCGCGCTGAATTCGAAGACGCTCCCAAGGTATCTCGTCACAAGGTATCTCGTCATCGGAGGTCTGCTCCCTCTCGCCTTGGTTTGCGAGAGGCGAAGTCAAACTACATCAGATGCACCGCGTGCGGTGCGAACAGGCCGATCAAGGTGAATGCGATGCCGGCCAGCGCGAGCAGGCCCGATATCCAGGCCAGCGCGAAGATGCCGGTGATGATGGTCGCCGAAGCCAGCACGATGCCGATCTGAAAAGCGGCGGAGGCAAGCTCGAAGTGATGATATTTTGCCGTCGCCAGGTCGCGCTCCTCCTCGGCGTGCTTGGCGCGCTCGGACAATTGCTCCGACCCTTCGCCGGTTTCCGGCTCCGAGCGGTAGCGTGCCGCGGTCTTCTGCCACTCGTCGATCTGCTTCTGCAGCGCCGCCTTGGCGGCAGCGTCGCCCATGACGCCGAGGCTTAGTTTGGCCTGGTCCGACGTCGCCTGGACGACGGTGCGGCGGATGCTCTTGGCCTGGAAGAACGCCCAGAGATTCGATGCCTCGACGTTCTTGCTGATCGATTCGGTCTGGGCGCCCTTGCCGAGCGTCTCCGACAGCGCCAGGAACAAAGCGATCACGGCGATCAGCAGCGCGATCTTCTTGTTCTCGCCGGAGGCGTGCTCGGCGTGCTCCGCCTGTTCCATGCTCTCATGTGCGCTCATGATTCCCTCCCCGTTCGACTGGTATCCACGATTGACCGAACGGCGGGCTCGATGCAAGAGTTAAGCTACCTTTGAACTCGTGCCTTAAGGGTTATTTTATCCGACCCTTTTTAGCTTTCAGTATGACCGTGCCGATTTCATCGCGGCCTGCTTTTGACCGCTCGTCATTCTGTTTGCACTGTTGCTGAGAACGGTTCGAGAGCCGGATGCTCGGCGGGGGATTGCATGGGCGGCTATGACCATCGGCGGTTTCTATGGCACCGTCGGAGTCGTGAATAGCAACACCTCGCTGATTGCCGTTGTCGATCTTTATCTATTCTACGCCGTCCTTGGTTGCGACGCCTTTGAAGCGGACCATCCATGTCCTGAGCTCGCGGGTGTAGGCGTTGACGTTTTGGATGTGGTGGCCCTGCCAGACGTGCTCGCCTTTTGAGGCGATGATCCAAACGTGCAGAAAGCCACGCGCAGTTGCTGATGGACCGGGTGTCTTCTCCACGACGGGGCCGAGGTGCTCCGCGACGCCGGCGGTATCGACCTTGTCAAGCATGGCGTCGGTCGTCGCTCCGGTCCGATTACGCGCGATCGGCACGGGGGTGTGATCGTTCGAGAGACCAAGTTTCGC
>Ga0209839_10001116_pt1 | contig 13837 bp, 9 predicted proteins | sample OrgsoiDNA2013050_FD_185800 | JGI IMG/M metagenome (GOLD analysis project Ga0209839, IMG submission 185800) | Permafrost soil microbial communities from the Arctic, to analyse light accelerated degradation of dissolved organic matter (DOM) -... | ecosystem: Environmental > Terrestrial > Soil >... | reverse complement strand
ACACCGGCCGCGCCTCAAGGCGATCACCCTGGCTCGCCCGGCTGGGTTTCTTGATCACCACCGTTTTTTCGCACATAACGCTGAAAAACGGTGGTGATCACCGGCGACCCGGTTCCGGCCCAGCCCTCAGCCATGCCCGGGTGCGACCGCAAGTCCCGGGCGGCGCCCCGGCGGGCAGGAAACCGCCGGCCCTGGCCGCGGGAAACATCACCCGCGCCGGGTGGCCCGCGATGGCGGCCGGCCGGCTCGGATTAGACAGCCGGCTCGGATTAGACAGCCGGCTCGGATTAGACAGCCGGCTCGGATTAGACAGTGTGCTCGGATTAGACAGTGTGCCGCGCGGATAGGGGAATGGTCATGACCACACCGCAGCAGCAGGTCGACGCGCTCGTCATTTTCGGCGCGACCGGCGACCTGGCCAAGCTGGAGACCTTTCCGGCGCTGGTCGGGCTGGTAGAGCGCGGCGTGCTGGACGTCCCGGTCGTCGGCGTGGCCAAGAGCGGCTGGGGCGTGGAGCAGTTTCGCGGCTACGCACGGGACTCGCTCAAGCTGAACAAGATGGATCCCGGCAGCCCGGCCGCCACCAAGATGCTGAGCCTGCTGCGCTACGTCGACGGCGACCTCGACGACCCGGCGACCTACCAGGCGATGTCGGATGCCGTCGGGGACGGCCAGCGCATCCTGTTCTACCTGGAGGTGCCGCCACCGATCTTCGGCCGCATCGCCGAGGGCATCTCGAAGGCCGGGCGATCCGCGGGCAACGCGATCATGGTGGAGAAGCCGTTCGGCACCGACCTGCGCAGCGCCCGGCAGCTCAACCAGCTCATGCACCAGTACTTCCCGGAGGACAACATCTACCGGGTCGACCACTGGCTGGGCCTGGACCCGGTGGACAACCTGATGTTCGTCCGGTTCGCGAACTCGATCATCGAGCCGCTGCTCAACCGGACGCATGTGCAGAGCATTCAGATCACGATGGCCGAGGCATTCGACGTCTCCGACCGCGGCGCTTTCTACGACCAGACCGGCGCGATCAGGGACGTGATCCAGAATCACATGCTGCAGGTCCTGGCCACCGTGCTCGCCGACCCGCCGGACGGCAGCGGCCTGGCCTCCTGGCGCGACGCCAAGTCGCGGATCATCGCGGCGCTGTCGCCGCTGGACCCCGAGACGGCGGTCCGCGGCCAGTACAAGGGCTACCACGACGTCGCGGGAGTGGACCCCGGCAGCACGACCGAGACCTACGCGGCGATCCGGCTGGCCGCGGACTCGTGGCGCTGGGCGGATGTGCCGATCCTGATCCGGGCCGGCAAGTGCCTGCCGGTCACCGCGACCGAGGTGTCCTTCCGCTTCCGGCGCCCGCCGCACGATGCGTTCGGCATCGCGGCGGCCGCGGACGCCAACAAGCTGCGGGTCCGCATCTACCCCAACGACGAGACCGGGCTCTGCCTGGTGGGCAAGAAGCAGGGCGCGGGCTGGGCGCCGCAGGACCAGGAGCTCGTCTTCGCCGAGGCGCCGGGCTCGGACATGCGGCCCTATGACCGGCTCATCGGCGCCGCCCTGAGCGGCTCGCGCTGGCTGTTCGCCCGGCAGGACACCGTCGAGGCGGCCTGGCAGGTGGTCCAGCCGGTGCTCGGCAATGTCGTGCCGACGCATCCGTACGAGAAGGGCACCTGGGGCCCGGCGGAGGCCGACGCGCTGCTGCCCCCCGACGGCGCGTGGCACAATCCGGCGGCCTGAGCGATGAGCCGGCCCGCGGGCGGAGTGCCCCGCGTCGTGATCATCGGCGGTGGCTTCGGCGGGCTGTTCGCGGCCAGGGCGCTGCGCAAGAGCCCGGTCTCGGTCACGCTGATCGACCGCGCGCAGCATCACCTGTTCCAGCCGCTGCTGTATCAGTGCGCGACGGGCATCTTGTCGGAAGGGCAGATCACCGCGCCGCTGCGGGCGGTACTGCGGCGGCATCGCAATGTCGAGTGCGTCATGGCCGAGGTCACCGGCATCGACGCCGGGGGCAGGGTAGTCCGGGCCCGGCGCCCGCTCGGCGAACAGATCGAGTTCGGCTACGACCACCTCATCGTGGCCGCCGGCGTCACTCAGTCCTACTTCGGGCACGAGGAGTTCGCGGCGCTGGCGCCCGGCATGAAGACGATCTCGGACGCGCTCACGATCCGGCGCCGGGTCTTCGGCGCGTTCGAGCTGGCCGAGACCGCCACCGACCCGCGGGAGCAGCAGCGCTGGCTGACGTTCGCGCTGGTCGGCGCCGGCCCGACCGGCGTGGAGCTGGCCGGTCAGATTCGCGAGCTCGCCACCAGGACCCTGCGACGCGAGTTCCGGAACATCCAGCCGCAGGACGCGCGGGTGCTGTTGTTCGACGGCGGCGCCGCGCCGCTCGCCTCGTTCGGGCCCAAGCTGTCGGACAAGGCCGCCCGGACGCTGCGGGACCTGGGCGTCGAACTGCACATGGACTCGGTCGTGACCGACATCGACCGCGACGGGCTGCAGGTGCGCGCCAAGGATGGCAGCACCTCGCGATACGAGGCCCGGATAGTGCTCTGGACCGCGGGCGTCGAGGCGCCGCCGGTGGCGGCGGCTATCGCGGCGGCGACCGGCGCGGGCCGCGACCGCGCCGGGCGCATCCAGGTCGGCGACGACCTGACCGTCGCTGGCCATCCGGAGATCTCCGTGATCGGCGACCTGATGAGCCTGCGCAAGCTGCCGGGCGTGGCCGAGGTGGCGATGCAGGCCGGCTGGTATGCGGGTAACCGGATCCAGCGCAAGGTCGCCGGCCGGGCCGCGGCCGGGCCGTTCCGGTACCGAGATGTCGGCTCGGCCGCCTACATCTCCCGCGGGCGGGCCGTCCTGTCGGCCGGGCCACTTCGGCTCGGCGGCTTCGCCGGCTGGGTGGCCTGGCTGTTCATCCACATCGCCTTCCTCACCGGTTATCGCAACCGGGTCGGCGCGATCTTGACTTGGTGGGTCGCGTTCACTCGCGACTCGCGCCGGGAACGCGCATTCACCACCGCCCAGGTCGGTGTGCTGTCCGACGTCTACGCAGAGCCCGCGCGGGCGCCCGCCCGAGGCCCGGCCGGGCCCTGACGTTGCGGCTGCGGGGGCGGCGGTGACGACGAGCCAGATGCTACTGGGGGCAGGGCTGACGCTTGTCCTCGCCGTGGTCTCCCAGGTGCTAGCGAGCCGCCTGCGCATTCCCGCGATCATCGTCTTGCTGCCCGTCGGGTTTGCCGCCGGCGCGGCGACCAGCGACGTGAACCCGGTCCGGCTGCTGGGGCCAACGTTCCAGCCATTGGTCTCCCTCGTCGTCGCGGCCATTTTGTACAGCGCGGGCCTGCGGGTCAGCCTGCGCCAGCTAACCGGTCATTCCCGCCGGATCGTGCTCCGGCTGGTCGCCATCGGCGCGCCGGTCACCCTGGCGCTCGGCGCGGTGGCCGCCGCGCTGCTGCTGGGGATGTCGGCCGGCGCGGCGGTGCTGACCGGCGCGATCCTCGTGGCGTCCGGGCGCTCGGTCGTCCGGCCGCTGCTGGCCTTGGTCCGGCCGGCCGAGCGCCTGCGCCTCGTGCTGGCGTGGGAAGGCGCGCTGCTCGCGCCGGTCGGCGGGATGCTCGGGATTCTCGTTTTCTACGGTGTGGTGGCCGGCGCCGACGCGCGCGGATTCGCCGCGCAGGCCGGGCAGTTCGCCCTCAGCGTGGCGGTCGGCGTGGCCGGGGGGATCGCCGGAACGGCGGTGCTGTGGGCGGCCCTGCGCAAGGTCCGGCTCGAGCGGACTCTCGTGGCCAGCGTGCAGCTCGCCGTGGTCATCGGGGTGGCCGCCGGGTGCGACCTCCTGCGCGACGACGCCGGCCTGCTCGCCGCGGTCATCATGGGCCTGGCCCTCGGGAACCTGCCGGGTTTCCGCGTTCCGGCCCGGCGGTTCCTGGAGGCCATCGTTGACCTGGTCCTGGGCGTGCTGCTGCTGTCCATCGCCGCGACGGTCAGCGCGACGTCGCTGGAGGACCTGATGCTGCCGGTACTGGTCCTCGTGGCGGCGCTGGTGCTGGTCGGCCGACCGCTCGCGGCGCTGGCCGCCACCCACGGCACCGACCTGACCAGGCGCGAGCGGTTCTTCATCACCTGGATGGCGCCGCGCGGCGTCGTGGCCGCCACCACGGCCGCCGCCTTCTCAGGGCCACTCGTGCCCAAAGGCATTCCCGGCGCCGCCAAGATCCTGCCGGTGACGTTCCTGGTGATCGTCTTGACCGTCGGCTTCTACGCGCTGAGCGCGGCGCCGGCGAGCCAGCGGCTGGGCGTGCTGCGGTCGCCGCGCAGCCGGCCGCTGCTGGTCGGCGGGGAGGACTGGGTCATCGACCTGGGCCGGACGCTGCAGACGGCCGGGCTCGACGTGCTGATGTGGGCGGGCCTGGGGCCGCAGCGCGAGCGGATCAGGCAGGCGGCCCTGCAGCTGGCGCCCGGCGGCATGCTGACCTTGGTCACCGCCGAGCGCGCCGAGCTGTCGGGCGTTACGACGGTTCTGCTGCTGACGGCGGAGGACGACTTCAACGCCCTCGCCGCGGCGACGCTGCGGTACTCCATAGGCGACTGGGTCTTCCGGGTGGGGCCGCCGGCCGACGGCCGGGGCGTGGTCGCCCCGTTCACCGGCGGCAAGGTCCTGTTCGGCCACGCGCTGAACCGGTCCACCCTGACGAGCAGGTACGAGGAAGGCGCGAGAATCGTGGCGCGGCCCGCGGGCTGTCCGCTGCCCGCCGGGCATGAGCTGCTCTTTGTCGTGCGAGCCGACGGGTTCCTGGAGCCCGCTACCCGGCAGCGCGCCCCGGCGCCGCGCGAGGGCGACACCGTGATCCTGCTCAGCACGACGGATGAACTAGCCGCGGACTCAGCCCTCAGACATCCCGGATGGCGGTGATCCGGCCGGCCTGCGCGGCGGTGGCCAGCAGCCGGTAGTCCCGCTCGTTCTGGTCGGCGCAGGCGTCGGCGAACTCGGCGATCGCGTGGTCGAATACGTCCTTGCCGCCCAGGTAGGCGCCGATGGCGATCCGGTCCCCGGTCCTGGCGTGCGCCCGGGCCAGCGTCCAGCCGCACAGCTCGCCGTAGGTGCGCATGCCGTTGGGGACCATGATCTCGATGGGCACCGAGAGCTTCCAGTCGCGGAGCGCGCGGACGTAGAAGTCGCGCTGCTCCCCGTCCAGCCCCACGATCCGCTGCCAGCCGAGGAAGATGTCGCTCGCCGCCTGCATCAGCCGCTGGCCGGCGACCACCCGCTGACCCTGGTTGTCGAACTCGCTCGCGCCGGCGAACTCGCTGAGCACGCTGGCCTCAGCTTCCTTGACCTGCAGGAACAGCGGGTCGGAGTCGTCGCGGCCCATCATGAGGACGATCCAGCACCGGGTCCCGACGCTGCCGACCCCGACGACCTTCCTGGCCATGTCGGCGAACTCGAACTGCCGGATCAGCACCCGGCGGTCCTCCTCCAGCGTCTGCCGGTACTTCGACAGCAGCACGCTCATTCTCGCGGCTGTCTCGCCGGCCTCCACCCGGTCGGCCACCAGATCGGCTAGCGGCACGACCAGCGGCGGATCGGGCAGGATGCGCGGCTTGCCGTCCACCATCGTGGTCAGCTTGCTGAACTCCTGGAGGTTGCTGCGGCCCGGCGCCCGGCGCAGACCCTTGGCGACCTGCTTGCGGCCGCGCGGGTGCAGCTGGGATTCATAACGGCCCCGCAGCTGGTCCACGTCCTCCTGGGTGAACCAGACGTCCAGGTTGCCCTGGCCGGCGAAGGAGCGCATCGCCGTGCGGTAGCTGGCGACGGTCGCCAGCACGATCTCCCGCCGCTGCCGCTTGCTGAACCCGTTGCCGCGCGCGGCGACCTCCAGGCTGGCGGCCAGCCGCTTGACGTCCCACTCCCACGGCGCCGGCAGCGTCTCGTCGAAGTCATTGACGTCGAAGACGAGGCGGCGTTCCGGAGAGGCGAAGAACCCGAAGTTCGACAGGTGCGCGTCGCCGCAGGCCTGCACGATCAGCCCGGAGGCGGGCGTCGCCGCCAGGTCGTGCGCCATCACCAGGGCCGCGCCGCGGTAGAAGGTGAACGGCGAGACCAGCATCCGGCCGTACCTGATCGGGACCAGCTCGGGCAGCCGGGTCGCGGCCTGCCGTTCCAGCAGGCTGACCGGGTCCGGCCGGGTGGCGGGCAGGCCGAGTACCGCGTGGCTTTCCCGCGGTACCGCCGCTCGGGCCGCCCGGCCGCGTGCGACGTGTCCCGCCGGGTCCAGGCGTTCTACGGTCAGCCGGGCGACATCCGCGGACCGGGCGCGACGGCGCGGGCGCCGGCTCCGGGCGGCGGTGGGCTGTGCGGCCGGTGCGGGCATGGGCAGCCTCCAGGGCATCCGAGCTCTCATGAGGATTTCCGCTCCGGCCCCTGTTTATGCCATCCCCAGCGGATGAGCCGGCGGGGACGGCGGGGACGGCGGCGGGGACGGCGGGGACGGCGGGGACGGCGGCGGGGACGGCGGGGACGGCGGCGGGGACGGCGGCGGGGCCAGCCAGGCCGACGCCATATAGGCGACCACCACGGCGACGATCACCAGCGGCATGACGGCGACGCCGTCGGAGTACAGCAGCAGCGTCGCCAGCAGCACCGAGGTCAGCGGCAGCCGGAGCATGACCGCGCACATGGCCCCGATGCCCATCGCCACCCCGGCGACCATCGGCAGCCCCGGCAGTTCCGCGACCGCGATGCCGCCGGCCGCGCCCAGGAACATCGACGGAAAGACCGGCCCACCGCGGAAGGCGCTGAGCGAGATCGCGTAGGCCAGCCCCTTGCAGCTCAGCAGGAGCAGCAGGGCGCCGACGCTGTAACTGCCGGCGTGCGAGATGAGGGATGGCAGCGCGGACTGACCGGAGAACAGCACCTCGCTGAAGGACCTGCCGGTCCCCGCCGCGTAGGCGATGGCCAGGCCGGCGATGGCGAGCCCGGCGACCGGGGTGGCCACCAGCAGCCGCCGCTCCACGTGCGTCCTGAGCAGCCGGCCGATGCGCCGGATGGCGGTGCCGAGGACGGCCGCGGCCAGGCCGATGGCCACCGCCCAGGCGAACTCCGCGAGGTCCGGGCGACCGAAGTGCGGCAGGTGGCCGATCTTGAGCGAGAACGTGCCCAGGCCGGTCCAGTCGTTCAGGCCGACGAAGATCAGCGAGCCCACGCCGGCGGCCAGCAGGCCGGGCAGCAGCACTAGCTCGAGCGAGGCGCCGCCGAGGCCGACGGCCTCCATCAGCAGGAACGCGCCTATCAGCGGCGACCCGAGCAGCGCGCTGATCGCCGCGAAACTGCCCGCCGCGGCGACGACCGCCAGCGTCGCGGCCGGCATGTCGCGGCGGGCTAGCCGTCCCGCGCAGGCCGCCAGGCCGCCGCCCAGGGCAATCAGCGGCGCCTCCGGGCCGAGCACGGCACCCAGGCTCAGGGTCGCCAGCGCCGCCAGGAACACCCCCGGCAGCTCGGCCGCGCCCGGCGCGCCCTTGGTATCGAGACCGTCCACCGGCGAGTGCCCGCCGGTGCCGGGCAGGTACCGGATGGTGAGGCCGACCAGGAGGCCCGCGATCGTCAGCGGCGGGATGGGCCACCAGGCCGGATCGGCGGAGAAGCCGAGCGCATGCGGCAAGCTGCTGAAAATCCAGTGCTGGAGCTGGCTGACCAGCTCCAGGAAGAAGTAGGCGACGACCGAGATCGGCACCCCGATGATGGCGGCGATGGCCAGCAGCGCGAGATACGGCCTGCTCCGAATGAGGCCAGCGGCGTCGGCGGGCGTGGTCATGGTCCCTGCACTCCCTCTCCGACCCCCGGATGTCTACGATTAGTAATCTCCCAATTACACTCTGACAGTCATGATCCCGGTCACCGTAGTAGTCCGTGCACCCGGCTGAGGCGCGCCCCCGCGCCCGGCCGCTCGACCCGCGGCTGCTCCGGTACGCCTCGGCGGCCCGCGGCTACCTGGTCACGACGATCGCCCTGGGACTGGCCGGGACGGGCCTGATCCTCGCGCAGGCCGGCCTGCTGGCCCACGCCCTGGCGGCCGCCGCCACCGGCACGGGCGTCGCGGCGCTCGCGGGCACGCTGATCGCGCTCGGCGTCGTGCTGCTCGCCCGCGCCGCCGCCAGCTACGGCGGCGAGGTGACGGCCCTGCGCGCGGCCGCCGCCGTGAAGTCACAGCTACGGGGCCGCCTGATCGACCGCGCGATGGCGCTGGGCCCCGGCTGGCTCGGCGGCCAGCAGGGTGGTGGCGAGCAGGGTGGTGGCGAGCAGAGTGGAGAGCTCGCGACGCTGGCGACCCGCGGGCTGGACGGCCTCGATGCCTACTTCGCCCGTTACCTGCCCCAGCTGGCGCTGGCCTGCCTGGTGCCGCTGGCCGTGCTGATCAGGGTCGCCGCCGCCGACTGGCTGTCCGCCCTGATCATCGCGGCCACCCTGCCCGTCGTGCCGGTCTTCGCGATCCTGGTCGGGCTGCACACCAGCACGCGGACGCAGCGGCAGTGGGCCCTGCTCGGCCGTCTCGGCGGGCACTTTCTCGATGTCGTCGAGGGCCTGCCCACGCTGCGCGTCTTCGGCCGCGGCCGGGCCCAGGAAGCGACGATCGCGCAGCTGACCGGCCAGTACCGCGCCGCCACGATGGCCACCCTGCGCGTCGCGTTCCTGTCCGCGTTCGTCCTGGAACTGGCGGCCACCCTCGCGACCGCGCTGGTCGCCGTCGAGGTGGGCCTGCGCCTGCTGGCCGGCCACCTGGGGTATCAGACCGCGCTGCTGGTCCTGCTGCTGACGCCCGAGGCATTCTGGCCGCTGCGCAACGCGGGCGCTCAGTTTCACGCCAGCATCGAGGGGGTCACGGCCGCCCGCCGGGTCTTCGAGGTCCTCCAGACGCCGCTGCCGGCCGGGCCTTGCGCCACCGCATCCCGCGGCGACCTCGTCCTCGACCTACGGCATCAAGCCATCGTCCTTAACGGGGTCGTCCTCGCCTACCCAGGTCGCCCCACGCCGGCGCTGTCCGGGGTGACCCTGGAGATCCGGCCGGGCGACCACGTCATCGTGACCGGTCCCAGCGGCGCGGGGAAATCCTCGCTGCTTGCCCTGCTGCTCCGGTTCGCCGAGCCGACGGCCGGCACCATCGAGGTGGCCGGCCCGGGGCTGGCCGGCCCCGGGCTAGCCAGCACGGGGCTAGCCGGCCCGGGGCTGGCCAGCATCGGCGCCGGCGCCTGGCGCGAGCAGCTCGCCTGGGTGCCGCAGCGGGCGCACCTGTTCGATGACACGGTCGCCGCGAATATCGCGCTGGGCCGGCCCGGCGCCAGCCCGGCGGACATCCGCGAGGCGGCCCGGCTGGCCGGCGCCGACCAGTTCATCGCCGGGCTGGAGGCCGGCTACCAGACTCCGGTCGGCGAACGCGGACTCCGGCTGTCGTCGGGCCAGCGGCAGAAGATCGCCATTGCCCGGGCGTTCCTGCGCGACGCGCCGCTCCTGCTGCTGGACGAGCCCACGGCCCATCTCGACCCGTTCAGCGCCGGCCAGGTGCGGGAGTCCATCGCGGCGCTGATGGCCGGGCGCACGGTCGTGCATGTCACGCACAGCCGCCTCGGCCACCCGGTGTCCGCCCGCCAGGTCGCCCTGGACGGCGGACGGCTGGTCACCCCGCCGGCGGGGGTGGCCGATCCGGCGGGCGGGTTGGCGGCGCGGCAGAAGTTGCTCCAGCGCCCGGTTCGGGCAGAAGGATGACCGCCACGGCGGGGCGCGGCCCGATGCTCCGGCTGCTCGCGCTCGCCCGGCCGCAGCGCGGCAGGCTGCTCGCGGCGGTCCTCGCCGGCGCCGCGGCGACCGGCTGCGGGGTGGCGCTGCTCGCGGTGTCCGGCTTCCTGCTGGCCCGGGCGTCCCAGCATCCCAACATCGTCGCCATCTCGGTCGCCGTGGTGGCCGTCCGGGGCCTGAGCATCGGCCGCGCCGTGTTCCGCTACCTGGAGCGGCTTGGCTCGCACGACGTAGCGTTTCGCGTGCTGGTGGAGGTCCGGGTCGCGATCTACCGGCGCCTCGAGCGGCTGGCGCCGGCAGGCCTGGCGGCGTTCCGGTCGGGCGACCTGCTGGCCCGGCTGATCTCCGATGTCGATGCGACCCAGGATCTGTTCATCCGGGGTCTCGCGCCGCCACTGACCGCCGTCCTGGTCGGGGCCGGGGCGGTGGCGGCCACGCTGGCGATCCTGGCGCCAGCCGCCGGGCTGCTCGCGGCGGGCCTGCTGGTCGCCGGGGTGGTCGTTCCGTGGCTGGCGGCCAGGTCCGCGCGGCGGGCGGCCGAGCGCACCGGGCCGGCCCGCGGTGAGCTGGGCGCGGCCATTACCGACGCGCTGGCCGGGGCCGCCGAACTGCACGCGTTCGGGGCGGAGCAGGAGGCGCTGCGCCGGGCCGCTGCCGCCGACGGGGAGCTGACCAGGCTGGCCAGGCGCACGGCCGCCGCCAGCGGCCTCGGCTCCGGCCTGACCGCCGTCGTCGCCGGCCTGACCTTGTGGGGAGTACTGCTGCTCGGCGTGGCCGTCACCGGTGCGGGGGGACTTGGCCGGGTGCCGCTGGCGGTGATCACCCTCACCGCGCTGGCTGCCTTCGAGGCGGTGAACGCGCTGCCGGCTGCGGCCATCCAGCTGGGCCAGTCCCGCACCGCCGCTGGCCGCATCGCGGCCGTCCTGGACACCCCGGACCCGGTTACTGAGCCCGCCCGTCCGGGGACGGTCGCGGGACCGGTCGCGATCGAGCTGCGCGGGGCTCAGGTGGCCTACCGCGAGGGCGGCCCCCTCGCGCTGGGCGGGATCGACCTGGACTTGCCGCCCGGCCGCCGCGTCGCGCTGCTCGGCCCCACCGGGTCGGGCAAGTCGACGGTCGCCGCGGTGCTGCTGCGCTTCGTCGGCCTGACGGGCGGGACAGCGTCCCTCAACGGTCATGACCTGGCCAGCTTCCGCGGCGACGATGTCCGCTCCGTAATCCGCGGGCTGGCTCAGGACGCGCACATCTTCGACACCACGATCCGGGCCAACCTGCTGATCGGCGCGCCGGGCGCAGCCGATGCCCAGCTCGCTGACGCCGCGGCCCAGGCCAGGCTGGCCGACTGGATCACCAGCCTGCCGCTGGGCTGGGAGACTCCCGTGGGCGCTCATGGCGCACAGCTGTCGGGTGGCCAGCGGCAGCGGCTGGCCCTCGCCCGCGCGCTGCTGGCCGATCCCCCGGTGCTCGTGCTGGACGAGCCGACGGCCCACCTGGACCCCGGCAACCGCCGCGACCTCGCCGCGGACCTGCTCGCGATCAGCCGTGGCCGGAGCACCCTGCTGATCACGCACGACCTGCTCGGCCTCGACCGCGTCGACGAGATCATCGTGCTCAGCGACGGGCTCGTCGTCGAGCGCGGCCCGCACGCCGAGCTCAGCAGGTCCGGCGGCCCCTACCAGCGAATGCTGCGGCTAGCCGGCGGCGCCTAGCCACCGCCGCCGGATCGGCCTCGGGCTCGGCCGCGCCAGAACAGCCGCTGGCCGCGGAGCGCCACCGCCCCGACGACGACCAGCAAGACGAGATTGAGCAGGAGCTGGATCGTTGCCCCGCGGGCGGCGCCCCAGGTCTGGAAGGCGAGGGACAGCCCGATGTCGGCGGCCGCCGGGATCGTCGTGACCGAGATGAAGACGCCGATCAGGGCGCCGGCCCGGGCCTCCGTGAGGGACACGACCCCGATGATCCCGGCGAGTACCGCCACGATGACCGAGAACAGGTCCGGGCTGTTGATCAGGTCAGAAACCGGCCGGACACCCTGCTGGTAGGCCTGCGGCACGTGGCCGCCCCAGCGGATGATCAGGCTGAACAGCATGGTCACGGCGATCGCCAGGACGAAACCGGCGGCCAGGGCGCACAGGCCGCGGCGGATCGTTACCGCGTCTCGTCGTTCGATGCCCAGCGCGACCGCGATGGTGGCGCTGTACTCCGGGCCCACCACCATCGCGCCGACGATCAGGATCGTGGAGTTCGTCAGGATGCCGACGGCCCCGATCAGGCCCGCGAGGATCAGCAGGACGAAGAAGCTCGGCGCGTAGGCCGAGTCGGCAGCGATCTTCGATTCGACCAGGTCCCAGACCGGCGCCGTCTCCCCGCGGTAGGAGCCCAGCAGGCCCGCCGCCCGGTGCGGGCGGCCGGGCTGGCCGGCCCCGATCATGGCGTCCACCTCCTCGACGACAATCGGCCCGAGATGTTCGGCCTGCAGGTCGCGGAGCCGGCGCAGCACCGGGTTGGCGGCCGCTCGGGCGAGATCGAACTGAACCGCGTCGGCCGTCGGCCCGTGCCCCGCGCCGGGCAGGACCACCAGGTTGACGACGCCCGGGCTGGCGGTCAGCAGGCCCACGACGTCTCCCGTCAGGTCCGCGGGGCTGGCCACGCGCACATGCAGCATCGTCGAATGGTCAGTGCGACGCGGGCGGCCCGGCATCACCCGCGACGGACGATCGGCGGGGATCGCCCGGTCCGGGTGAGGCGGCCAGTTCCGGCCTCGCGCACCCTTGGCGGTTACTGAGCTGTTCCCCTGCCGATCCGAGGAGGCCGCGACGGTCACGCCAGGGCGCGCAGGCCCCGCGCGTGCTGCCGAGCGCCTGCAGGGGCCCCCCGGGCGTTACGGGCTCCTGCTGATCCTGCTGATCCTGACCTACCTGCTGTCGGCCTTCACCTCGGGCTCCTGGATCGGCGTCGCGCAGCTTGTCTTGTTCGTTGCCACCGGCTTCCTGGCGCTGCGCTCATCCGAGCTGCCGCCACGGAGGATGCACGTTATCGCTGCGGTGGGCCTGGCCGGGTCGGCGGTGTCTGTCGGGCTAGCCGTCACCCGTCCCAATCACGCCGCCGTGGCCGCGGCCAGCATCTGGACTGGGGTCCTCCTGCTGGCCACCGTTATCGTCATCGTGCGCCGGGTCCTCTCGTTCGCCACCGTGACGATGCAGAGTATCTACGCGGCGATCAGCGCCTACATGATCCTCGGGCTGATGTTCGCCGCGTTCTACGCCGCCGTGGCTCTGCTGCATGGCGGCCACTTCTTCGCCCACGGCCACCCGGCCGACTCCAGGACCTACCAGTACTTCAGCTTCACCACACTGACGACGCTGGGCTACGGGGACTTCACCGCCGCCGGCAGCGGCGGCCGGGCCATCGCCGTCATGGAGGCGCTGACCGGTCAGATCTTCCTGGCGACCCTGGTGGCCAGGCTGGTCGCCGCCTTCCGCCCAGGCACCCAGCAGTCCGCGCCGGACGATTCCGGGCCCTCGCCCGGCCACCAGGAGCAGCATTAGCTGGCCGGCCGCTGTTTCTGTGCCCGGTCAGCCAGGACAAGGTCGGCACCGCCGCGCGGGCCTGCGAGGTCGCAGCCGACCCGACCAATGCCTTGGCCCGGGGAGCTGCCGCGGTTACTACCGCGACCTGTGCTTCAAAGTCAACGCGCGCGTCAACGGCGAACTGGAGGAGTTCGGGGACGGCGATGGGGTCGTGCGGGACTGGGTGGGATGGCATCAGGCCTATGCGGATCCGGCGTCCGGCCTGAGCGCCCGGCTGCGGAGTGTCCGGCGGCACTTGTCCGAGGCGATCGACCAGGCGCCGGCCAGTCGACTCGCGAAGGTGCCACGTTCGCGGCCACTCAGTCGAGGCAGAACTCGTTGCCCTCGATGTCCTGCATCACGAGGCACGACTCGTTGTCGCCATCGGCAGGCAGTAGTCGCACGCGTACCGCGCCGAGCGCGACCAGTCGTGCGCATTCGGCCTCAAGTGCGGCCAGGCGCTCTTCACCCACGAGCC
>Ga0209839_10001114_pt1 | contig 13844 bp, 10 predicted proteins | sample OrgsoiDNA2013050_FD_185800 | JGI IMG/M metagenome (GOLD analysis project Ga0209839, IMG submission 185800) | Permafrost soil microbial communities from the Arctic, to analyse light accelerated degradation of dissolved organic matter (DOM) -... | ecosystem: Environmental > Terrestrial > Soil >... | reverse complement strand
CCCGGTCGCGCCCGCTATGAGCGGTCCCGTTCCGCCGCGGGGAAGGCTCCGCGCCCGGGGCCGCGCCTGGGCGGGAGGTTTCGCTTGGCCGGCAGACATCGCGTGGCAGGATCGGACCGGCCGCCGGCCGCGGCCTCAGCCGAGAGGGGCACAGAAACGGCAATGTTCCACGCCGACCTCCACATCCACTCGAAGTTTTCTCGCGCGTGCAGCAGGGACTGCGGCATCCCTCACCTTGCGGCCGGGGCGCTGCGCAAGGGAATCAGCGTCCTCGGTACCGGCGACTTCACTCATCCCGCATGGGCTGACGAACTGAAAAGTAGTCTTGTTCCCGCAGAAGCGGGCTTGCTGCGCCTGCGGCCCGATCTGGAAAGGGACCTGCGCCGGCACGTGCCGCCCGCGTGTGAGCAACCGGTGCGATTCATGCTCTCGGTCGAGATCTCCACCATCTATCGCCGTGATGAGCGCACACGTAAAGTGCATCATCTGATATACGCACCGACGTTCGAGGCGGCGGACCGGATCACCGCTTCTCTGGCGAAGATCGGGAACCTCGCGTCGGATGGCCGGCCCATCCTCGGCCTTGACCCACGCCACCTGCTTGAGATCACGCTTGAAGGGGGGCCCGGCTGCTACTTGGTTCCGGCACATATCTGGACACCTTGGTTCGCTGTTCTTGGTTCCCGGTCCGGTTCCGACGCGGTCGCCGCCTGCTACGGCGATCTTGCCGGCGAAATATTCGCGGTGGAGACGGGCCTGTCATCGGATCCGCGCATGAACTGGATGTGTTCATCGCTGGACGCTTATCGACTCGTCAGTAACTCCGACGCCCATTCACCGCCGATGCTGGGGCGTGAAGCGACAGCTTTCACCACCGCGATGGACTTCTTCTCGATCGCGGAAGCCCTGCGGACCGGAGACGGTCTCGGCGGAACGATCGAGTTCTATCCGGAAGAGGGCAAGTATCACCTGGACGGGCACCGTAAGTGCGGGATCAGGTTCGAGCCCGAGCAAACGCGCGACCGTGACGGGGCATGCCCCCAGTGTCATAAACCACTCACGGTCGGCGTGCTGCACCGGGTGGCCGAACTCGCAGACCGCCCGGACGGCTACCGCCCGGAGAAGGCCGCGGGCTTCAATAATCTCGTTCCGCTTGCGGAAATCATTAGCGAGATCCTCTGCGTGGGGCCGAGGAGCAAGAGCGTTAACGCAGTCATTGACCGTCTTGTCGCCGCGTTCGGGCCAGAACTTGGCATCCTTCAGCAGGTGCCCGCGGGCGACCTGGCCCGCATCGGCGGAACCGCGCTTACTGAGGCAATTAGCCGACTGCGCCGAGGTGAGGTCATCAAGGATGCCGCTGGGACCACATCCAGCGCGTCAGGCCGGGGCCTGCGGCGAGGACGCGGGCCGCAGGTGCAGCAGCATCCGGGTGTTCCCCAGGGTGTTCGGCTTTACCCAGTCAAGGCCAAGGAACTCGGCGACGCCTTCGTCGTAGGACCGCAGCAGCTCCGCGTAGACGTCGGGCGCGACCGGCGTGCCGAATATCTCCCTGAAGCCCAGGCTGCCGAAGAACTCGACCGCGAACGTCAGCACGAATACCCGCTGCACCCCCAGCTCGCGCGCCCGGTCGAGCAGGACATGAGCGATCCGGCGCCCGATACCGTGGCCCTGGCAGTCCCCGCGAACCGCGATGGTCCTGATCTCGGCCAGGTCCTCCCACAGCACGTGCAGGGCCCCGCAGCCGACAACGAGCCCGTCGGTCTCCTGCTCGGCCACCCAGAATTCCTGGACGTCCTCGTACAACATGACGGTTGCCTTGCCGAGCAGGCGCCCGGACCCCACGTTCGCGTCGATCAGGCCGCGGATCCCCGGGACGTCGGCGGTACGCGCCTGCCTGACCGTATATCCCATGGCGGATCCACCCTAGCCGGTACGGCGGTTCCGCCCGCGGTCCTGGCCAGCTGATGAGGCGTGCCGAAAAACACCGTACGATTTGCGCCGTTCCGGTTGGCACGCCGTTGCCGGATCCAATATCGTGCATCGCTGTTGCCACCGATAGACGACTGACACGGATGATGCCAACGTCGAACAGGCCGTCCGCGAGAGGAGGCGTTCTGTGCGGCGTTCAGCGGTCCGTCCGGGAGTCGTATCCAGATCCTGGTTCTTGCGCACAGGAACGGCGGCATCGCGCCGATGGCGGGCCGCGGTGGCCACGTGCGGCGCGGCGGCCGCCTGTGCCCTGCTCCTGCCCGGCGGGATCAGCAGCGCACAGACCCGGGCACCGTCCCCGACGCTGAGTTCCCTGGTGGCACAGGCCAGGCAGCTCACCTATCAGATCAATGCCCTGAGCGAGCAGTACGACGGCCTCCGGGTCGAGCTGTCCTCCGCGCGCACCGCGGCCACGAAGGCCCAGCAGGCGGCGGTCAAGGACGCGGCCGCCTTCAAGACGAGCCAGGTCGCGGTCTCACGGCTGGCGGCGGCCAGCTACGAGAACGCCGGGTATGACCCGGCTCTGCAGATCCTCACGGCCGGAAATGCCGACCAGTACCTCAATCAGGCCTCGATCATGCAGCAGCTTGATCAGCAGAACGGGACGAGGGTTTCGCAGCTCAGGGCGGCCCAGGCGGCGGACAAGCGCGCCAATGAGACCGCCCAGCAGCAGATCGCCAGGGTGAGCGCTCTCGAGTCGGCCATGAACACGAAGACCAAGGCCATCCAGAGCGAGATCGACAAGGTCAACAGCTCGGCCATGACGCAGGCGATGACGATCTTCAACCAGACCGGGCAGTACCCGAACATCGACATACCGGGCGGCAACAGTGTCGGGGCGGTGGCGCTGCGGGCGGCCCTGACCAGGCGCGGTGACCCGTACGTCTGGGGTGCCGCAGGTCCGGGCCAGTTTGACTGCTCCGGGCTGGTCCTTTGGGCCTACGCCCAAGAGGGAATCCACCTCGACCACTACACCGGCGATCAGTGGAACGAGGGCCAGCACATCTCCCGCAGCCAGCTGCAGCCCGGGGATCTGGTGTTCTTCTTCGCCGACATCAGTCACGTCGGCCTCTACATCGGCAACGGCCTGATGGTCGACGCGCCGTCCTTCGGTCAGGACGTCATGGTCCAGCAGATCGACTGGAGCATCTTCGTCGGCGCCGTCCGCATAGAAGCGTGATTTGCCCGGGGGGCGTTCATACCGGCTAGCGAGCCCGGGCCTTCAGGCCCGGTGAGTGGCCGGTGCTATCGGCGAGCACTGCGCGCGGGCTACGGCGAGGCGATCGTCACCGGCCCAGCGACCCCAGGCCGAAGGCCTGGGTGAGCGGCCGGTGCTATCGACGGGAAACCGCAGCGGCCCTACGGCGAGGCGTTCGTAACCGGCCCAGCGAGTCCGGGCCTTCAGGCCCGGCGAGTGGCCGGTGTGTCGGCGAAGTACCACCGCGGGCGCGGAGCGCATGCGGGGGGTTCCGGGGGGTCGCCCCCCGGGCTAGCTCGGTTTTACGAAGGGGAAGAGGATCGTCTCGCGGATGCTTACGCCGGTGAACATGATGAGGAGGCGGTCGATGCCTACCCCTACGCCGCCGGTCGGGGGCATGCCGTACTCCAGCGCCCGCAGGAAGTCCTCGTCCAGTTGCATGGCCTCGGGATCACCCCCGGCCGCGAGCAGCGACTGCTCGGTCAGCCGCTTCCGCTGCTCGACCGGGTCGACCAGTTCCGAATAGCCGGTGCCCAGCTCGGCGCCGAATGCGACCAGGTCCCACCGCTCGGCCAGGCGTGGATCCGCGCGGTGCGCCCGGGTCAGCGGGGAGACTTCCACCGGGAAGTCCCGGTAGAACGTCGGCTCGACGGTCTGCTTCTCCACCAGCCGTTCATACATCTCCAGGACGACCTGGCCACGGTTCCACTTCGGCTCGACCGGGATGCCCGCCTGGGCGCACAGCTTGCGGAGCTTCTCCTCCTTCGTACCGGGGGTGATCTCCTCGCCCAGGGCGGCCGAGATGGCGGCATAGACCGGGACCGACTTCCATTCACCGCCGATGTCGTACTCCGTGCCGTCCGCGCGCCGCATCACCGTACTGCCCAGCGCGGTGCGCGCGGCGCTCTGGATCAGCTCCCGGGTGAGCGTGGCGACCGTGTCGTAGTCGCCGTAGGTCTCGTAGGCCTCCAGCATCGTGAACTCGGGATTGTGGGTACTGTCCACACCCTCGTTGCGGAATACCCGGCTGATCTCGTAGACCTTCTCGATGCCGCCCACGATGAGCCGCTTGAGGTAAAGCTCCAGCGCGATGCGCAGATAGAGCTGGCTATCGTAAGCGTTGCCGTGGGTGATGAACGGGCGGGCGTTCGCGCCACCGTGGATGGCCTGCAGGACAGGCGTCTCCACCTCCAGATAGCCGCGCTCATGCATCTGCTCCCGGATCGAGCGGATGACATCGCTGCGCAGCCGGGCCATCCGGCGGGCTTCCGGGTTGACGATCAGGTCCACGTAACGCTGGCGCACACGTGACTCGATGTCGCTGAGTCCCTTGTGCTTGTCCGGCAGCGGCCGGAGGCTCTTCGCGGTGATCACGAACGACTCGGCGAGGACCGAGAGCTCGCCGCTGCGCGAGGTGATCACCTCACCCGATACCCCTACGTGGTCCCCGAGATCGACATCCCGCTTCCAGGCCGCCAGCGCCTGCTCGCCGACCTTGGCCAGGGAGATCATCACCTGGATGTCGCCGGTGCCGTCCCGGATGGTGGCAAAGCACAGCTTGCCGCCAATACGCGACAGGATCACGCGGCCGGCCACGCCGGCCACGCCGCCGGTCGACGTGTCCGGCGGCAGGCCCGCATACGTCGCCCGGATCTCCGCGATCGTGGCCGTGCGCGGGAAACCGACCGGGTAGGGATCGATACCGGCTTCGAGCAGTGCCTCGCGTTTGCCCATCCGGACGCGCATCTGCTCCGGAAGGTCGGCGCTGATCCCGGGAACGGGCCCGGCGGTAATGTCGCGGCTGTCATCCGCCGGATGGTTGTCGGTCACCTGCCCGAGGCTACCGGTGCCGGTTGACGGGTGGCACGCGGGTTTACGGGCCGGCCCGGTCCGGCATTCCGCGCCGGTTCAGGACTCCACGGCGGCGTTTCGCTCGAAGACGAGCCGGAGCCCGATCAGAGTCAGCCAGGGCTCGTGCGCGTCGATGATGCTGACCTCGTTGATGACCAGAGAAGCGAGACCGCCGGTCGCGATGATCGTGACCGATTCCGGGTCAGCGGGAGCCAGTTCGCGGGCCATCCGCCGGGCGACCCCCTCGACCTGCCCGGCGAACCCGTAGACGATGCCCGACTGCAGGGCTTCGACGGTGTTCTTGCCGATCACCCGGGTCGGCCGGGTCAGCTCCACCTTCAGCAGCTGAGCGGCCCGGCGGGACAGCGCGTCGACGGATATCTCGATGCCAGGGGCGAGCGCCCCGCCCACGAATTCCCCGCGCGCGCTGACCGCGTCGAAGTTGGTCGACGTGCCGAAGTCCACCACGATCGCCGGGCCACCGAACAAATGCACCGCAGCCAGCGCGTTCATGATGCGGTCGCTGCCGACCTCTTTGGGGTTGTCCATCCGGATCGGGATGCCGGTCTTCACACCCGGCTCAACGATGACGGCGGGCACGTGACGGTAATAACGCTGGCACATCTCCCGCATCTCGTGCAGCACGGACGGCACCGTCGAGCAGAGGGCGATGCCGGCGATCCCGCCGTCCGGCAGCCCGGCAGGCTTCCCCCAGCGCGCCGTGTCTTTGAAGACATCGCTCTGCGCGAGCAGGCCCCGCAGCACGACAGCGATCTCGTCCGCCGTCCGGTCGGGCACGGTGGCGATCCGCCAGTGCTCGATCACTTCCGCACCGTCGAATATGCCGAGCACCGTGTTGGTGTTGCCCACGTCGATCGCCAGCAGCATCGCGTCCCTCTCAGTAAGACCAAACCCGTGCCTGCGTCAGGTGAACTCGATCGTCACGTTGTCGATCAGGCGCGTACCGCCCACCCGCGCGGCGACCGCGAGGATGGCCCGGCCGGTGAAGCCGGGCCGCACCGGCTGGAACGTGCGCGGGTCCACCAGGGCCAGGTAGTCGACGGTCAGCTGCACCCGCGGCGCGGGGCCGTCCGGAGAGCCACCGTTGCCGCCGGCCGGGACCAGCACCCCGGCCGCCCGGTCCAGGCTCTTCCTGGCCGCCTCAGCGACCGCCCGGGGGCCGTTGGCGGCTTCCGCCTGGCCGGCCTGGAGTGCGGCGGGAAGCGCGAGCGCCGCGCGGCGCTCGGCGGCCGACAGGTACCGGTTGCGGCTGGATGTGGCCAGCCCGTCGCCGTCGCGGAACGTCGGGGCCGGCGCGACCTGGATACCGAGGTTCAGGTCGGCGCACATCCGGCGCACCAGGGCTACCTGCTGCGCGTCCTTCTCGCCGAATACGGCGATGTCCGGCCGTACGAGCCCGAAGAGCTTGAGGACCACCGTCAGTACGCCGCCGAAGAAGCCGGGCCGGAACTCTCCCTCGAGCACCTGCCCCATGGGCCCGGGATCGACGGTCACGACGGGCTCTGCCGGGTACACGTCCGCGACAGCCGGGGCGAAGACGACGGCGACCCCTTCGTCCGCGCACAGCGCCAGGTCGGCATCGAGGGAGCGTGGATAACGGTCCAGGTCTTCCCCTGGCCCGAATTGCCGCGGGTTGACGAAGATGGACACCACCACGGCCCCCTCAGGACCCGCCAGGCGGGCCGCATGCCGGAGCAGGCTCCGGTGCCCGTCGTGCAACGCTCCCATCGTGGGCACGAAGACGACCGGCGATCCGAGCCGCCCGCGCGCGGCGGCCAGGTCGGCCACGCTGGCCGCCAGGTCGGCCACGCTGGCCGCCAGGACAGTCCCGGCTGGCCCGGCTGGCCCGGCTGGCCCGGCTGCCCCGGCTGGCCCGGCTGGCCCGGCTGGCTCAGTGGTCTGGGCGCTCTGCGCGGCGCGGGCGGGTGCGCCGGTCACAGCGCCGCCCCGGACAGCACGTCGAGCAGCCGTTCCGCGTCGGACGCGGTGAGCAGCCCCGCGGCCAGCGCGCGGTCCGCGGTGAGGCGGGCCAGGGCGACGTAAACGGCCAGCGCCTCAGGGGCCGCGTCGCGCAGCGCCTCGATGTGCCGGGCGACGGTGCCCGCATCACCGCGGGCGACCGGCCCGGTCAGGCCCGCGTCACCCAGCCGCAGCGCGTTGTCCAGCGCGGCCGACAGCAGCGGGCTGAGCATCCGGGCCGGATCGGCCGCCCCGGCCGCCTGCAGCAGGTCACGTGACTCGGTCACGAGGGCGACCAGGTGGTTGGCCGCGCTGGCGAGCGCCGCGTGGTAGAGGCCCCGCTTCTCCTCGGCGATGAAGACCGGCTCGCCACCCATCTCGATGACGAGGGCCTCCGCCACGGGCCTGAGCTGGTCCGGGGCGGTGATGCCGAAGCTGATCCCGCGCATCCGCGGAAGGTCATCGCTTCGTCCGGTGAACGTCATCACCGGGTGCAGGGCGAGCGGGAGCGCCCCCAGACGGGTAGCTGGCTCGAGCACTCCAGTGCCGTACCGTCCGCTCGTGTGCGCGAGCAGGCGTCCCCCTACCGCGGCGCCGGTGGCCGCGAGACCGGAGATGAGGCCGGGCAGGGCGTCGTCGGGCACGCTCAGCAGGACGAGGTCGGCGGAGGCGATCACGCCGGCAGGCTCGGCGATCCGGGCGCCGGGAAAATGATCGCGGGTGCGGCGGACGGACGCGTCCGACACCGCGGCCACGGCGGTCACCTCATGACCAGCCTGGGTGAGCGCGGCGCCGAGCGCGACGCCCACGCGGCCGGCCCCGATGATGCCGACCCGGAGCCGCGCGGGATGCTCGTCCGCCCCGCTGGGCCCGCTGGGCCCGTGCGCGTCGTGCGCGCCTGATGCAGAGTTCATCTCGTTCCAGTCCTCAGCGGGTACCGGACGGGCCAATGCCCCTCATGGGGCTCCGGCGACCTTTCCGAGCATAGCCACGGCGGCTGGGGGCCGGCCCAGCCGAGTGGCCCAGCCGGCGAGGGTGACCCGCCGCACGGTCCGGACGGCCCCTCAATGAAAGTGATCCGCGGACCGTGGCGGCGGGACGTACTGGCCGGGGCCCGGATCGTCCGGCACACGGCAGCAATGCTCCAGGTACAACGCCGCGAGGGCGAGGAGCACCGACGTGCCCAGCGTGATACCGGCGGCGACGACGTCGTGGCGTGGCACGGCATCCGTTAGCGAAGCGGCCGCTGCCACCGCGAATCCGGCCGCAACTCCCCCGATTACGGCCGCGGTCAGCGAGGAGGCTTTCGCCAGCGCCACCATTCGCGCGATGTGCAGCGGCAATGGCGGCTTGGTCCCGGGACGGCCGAGGATTCGCGCGCGGAGCCCGCGGCCACTCGCGGCCTCCGCCCCGGCGGCGATCACCAGGGCAGGCACCATCGTCCACGGCAGCGGCGGCAAGCTGTTGTAGATGGGCCGGACCACCAGCCAGGTCGCCACCGCGAACGCTACGGCCACTATGAGCAGGGTCCGTGTCCGGGTCGGTGTCATGCGGTCTCCGCCATGGTCAGTCTGGCCACGTGAGTAAGGCTACGCGGGCCGGTGCAGCACCATGTCATCACGTCGCTGGACGCCACCGTCGCCCACGGCCGCCAGCAGCGCCGCGACGCGCCCTCGTCCGGGGAGGATGGCACCGGGATCGGCGTCATGCCAGGGGGCCAGGACGAAGGCCCGTTCCTGTGCGCGGGGGTGAGGCAGCGTCAGCACCGGGTCGCCGCTCACTTCCTCGCCATAGGCGATGATGTCCACGTCCAGGGTCCGTGGCCCCCAGCGCTCCGCCCTGGTCCGCTGCGCCGCCGCTTCGATCGCGTGTGCGCGGGCCAGCAGGTCAGTGGCCGGCCGGGATGTCTCGGCCACGACGACCGCGTTCAGGTAGTCGGGCTGCTGCGGGCCGCCGACCGGAGCGGTTTCATATACCGGCGAGACGGCGGTGATGACCAGGTCCGGCGTCGCCGCGAGCGCGTCCACGGCCCCTTGCAGCTCCTTCAGCCGGTCTCCGAGATTGCTGCCCAGGGCGATGACCGCGTGGACCGGGCGCTCCCGGCAGATGGTGACCAGCACATCACCGAACGGCAGGCTGATCGGCGCGTTCGGTTTGTGCACCGTGATCTCGGCCTGGCGGACAGCCGGTTCAGCCAGGCACGCCTGGGCCAGCCGTTCCGCCAGCGTCTCAATCAGGTTGACCGGCTCACCGGCCACAATCGCGGCGAGCCGCTCGCTCAGCCCGCCGTAATCGACGGTTAGCGAGAGGTCATCGGACGCGGCCGCCGGGCGGGTGTCAACCGCCAGTACGGCGTCGATCAGGAATTCCTGGCCGTTCCGGCGCTCGGCGTCCAGGACCCCGTGGCGTCCGCGCACCCGGAGGCCGCGCACCTCGATCCGGTCGGTGCTCATGGGCGCTCCCCTCGCACGGCGCACCAGGCCGCGGCGACCCGCACGGCATCGGCGTTGGCCGGGACCTTGTGAACCCGCACGCACCACGCGCCCGCCGCGGCGGCCAGCGCGGTCGTGGCCACCGTCGCGTCGTCGCTGCCGGCAAAGGATCTCGGCGTACCGTCGGCCGCCGCGAGCAGCCGTCCCAGGAAGCGCTTGCGGGACGCACCGACGAGCACCGGGAAGCGGCGCGGCGGCGCGCCGGGCCCGTCGGCGCCCATAGCCGGTCCGGCGCCGGCGCCGAGACAGGCGATGTCCGGGAGGGCGGCGAGGACGCGCCAGTTGTGCTCGCTGAGCTTGCTGAACCCGAGGCCCGGGTCCAGGACGATCATCGACGGGTCGACGCCCTCTGCTACTACCGCGTCCACGCGCCGCCGTAGTTCGTCGCGGACCTCCTGGACCACATCGCTGTACACAGCCCGCGCGTTCATATCGTGGCTGTGACCGCGCCAGTGCATCACCACGTAGGGCACCGACGCCTCGGCGACCAGGCGCGGCATGTGCGGGTCGGCGAGGCCGCCGCTCACGTCGTTGACCAGGCGAGCCCCAGCCTCCAGGGCCAGTTCGGCCACGCGCGCCCGCATCGTGTCCACGCTGACCGGGACGCCCGACCGGGCCAGCTCGGCAATGACCGGCTGAACCCGGCGGATCTCCTCGTCGGCGGAGATGCGCTGCGCGCCCGGCCTGGTCGATTCCCCGCCGACATCCACGATGTCCGCGCCCTGCGCGGCGAGGTCCAGCCCGTGCGCCACCGCGGCGCCGGGGCCGAGCCAGGCGCCGCCGTCCGAAAAGGAGTCGGGGGTCACGTTAACGACACCCATCACCAGACAGCGATCCTGGCTGGGCAATCCGGGCACCGGGGACTGGTGGCCCGGCATGGGACTGCTCGCCATGAGGCCCAGCCTATGAGGTCACGCGGCCGAGGTTCAGTTCCGGTGCAGCGCCCGCCGGAACCGCCGGCGCAGCCGTCCCAGCCCCAGCTGGCGGGCGAGCCGCCGCGGCTCCAGCGTGGGCCAGACCAGGAAGGCCTCGGCCTCGAGCGCGGCGAGCGCGATCCTCGGCGCGTCCTTGGCCGTCGGGAAAACAAAGAACCTCGGCTGCCAGACAGGGGAGAACTTCGCATTGAATTTATAGAGTGATTCGATCTGGAACCACTTGGACAGGAAAAGCAGAATAGAGCGCCAGGCCCGCAGCACCGGCCCGGCACCGATTCGCTCACCGCGTTCGAGCGCGGCCCGGAATACGGCGAAGTTAAGCGAGATGCGCTTAATGCCCAGGCCCGGGGCCGCCTTGATTGCTTCCACAATAAGGAAGTCGTTGAGGCCTGGCTGGGAGCCCCGGTCCCGCCGCATGAGATCAAGAGACAAGCCGTCGCTGCCCCAGGGAACGAAGTGCAGTACGGCACGCAGCGTCCCCTCGCACATCGCCGTGGCCATCACGCATTGCTCGTCGCCGACCGCGCCGACCCGCCCCAGTGCCATGGAGAAGCCCCGCTCGGTATGGCTGCCCCGCCACGAGTCCGCTACCTCGAGGATGGCGTTGATCTCTTCGCGCGGGACGTCACCCATCCGGCGGACCTCGGCCGTGTAACCGTTGCGCGTCACTCGCGACACCATCTGGCGGACGTTGCGCATGGACCGTCCGGAGAGGCTGAAATCCGCCACGTTGACGACGCCCTCATCGCCCAGTTCCAGGGCGGTCAGATCACCTTCCCGGCACCAGACCTCCGCGCCCAGCTCGCTGCAGCCCATAACGGCGGGCGCCCAGGCATGGCGTGCCGCCTCGTCAAGGAAGGCCTGGATGGCCCCCGGCCACGCCTCCGGGTCACCAATCGGATCGCCGCCGGCCAGCATCACCCCGGACACGACGCGATAGCACACGCAGGCTTTGCCGGTCGGGGACCAGATGACGCTTTTGTCGTCACGGAGCGCGAAATATCCCAGCGAGTCGCGATCCCCGTGTTTATCGAGAAGCTGCCGGATGCGCTCCGCGTCACCCGGGGTAAGCCGGCTCTTCGGCTCAGCGGGCCGCAGGAACAGGTAAGCCGTGACGATAAGGGTAAAGAACCCGAGCGAACTCGTCAGCAGATGGTAGCCGTCGCCGCGCCCGTCGGAGACGAAGGTGATGGGGCCGGAGACCCCGACGGTCTCGGATAGGACATCCACGATCCGGGTGGGCATCGAATAGTTGTCGTCCAGCGCGTTCACGGCCAGGTAGCCGAGGCCGATCGCGATGTCCGCCACCACGAGCGCGAGAAAGACCCACAGGGCAAGCCAGCGGGTCCGCCGGTCCCCGATGGCGTAAAAGTCGTTACGGAAGTACAGCAGCGTGCCGAGCAGGACGGCGGCGATGGCTGTCGTGGGGATGTGGGTCGCGCGGGCGTGGATGAGGTGGATCGCGATGTCCAGCACCAGCAGCGCGGTGACCGCCTGCCATGCCCGGCGCTTTCTCCGGCGCAGCCCGTGCGACAGCATCAGCAGCAGCAGGCCCACGATGACGTCGGCGCTGCGGGCCGCGTTGGTGAGCGTACCGGGAACGAGGGTGTTGATCCGGTGCAGCCGGGCGTGGAAGCTGGGCGTGAAGATGGCGAGAACGTCGGACAGGCCGATCAGGAGACAGAGCAGGCTGGCGACCAGCGGGATCCACCGCCGCTGGCCCCGCTGGCTGTCCAGCCAGGGATGCGCGGAATTCTCCTCGCCGTCGGCGGCCGCCCGCACAGCCGGCCCAGTGGTCGGCTCGGTGGTCTCGCTTTTACTCATATCAGTGTTTTCCCAGGCCCCGGGTCACAGAAATTTAGGGTAGCCAGGAACGACCGGCCGCGCTTACCAGCCAGCAATAATAAATATGTCCCTGCCGAATGGAATGCCGCGCCTATGCCTGGTCGCGCCCATGCGTACCCCATGTCGTTGCCCCCACGCTACGGTACCTCTAGATACGTACCCGGGGGTGAAGCAGTTCAACGGCTAGCGGGTAAAAGGGTAACCGGGAGGTGACCGGTCAGCGCGAGCCGTGGACGAGGCTCATGGCCTCCGCCCTCGTCCGGGCGCTGTCACGGAAGACCCCGCGGACGGCCGAGGTGACGGTCCTGGCCCCCGGCTTCCGCACGCCCCGCATCGACATGCACAGGTGCTCCGCCTCGATCACCACGATCACGCCCCGTGGCTCCAGGTTGCCCACCAGCGCGTCCGCGATCTGGCTGGTCATCCGCTCCTGCACCTGCGGCCGCCGGGCGTAGGTGTCGACCAGCCGGGCCAGTTTGGACAGGCCGGTGATCTGGCCCTTCTCGTTCGGGATGTAACCGATGTGGGCCACTCCGAAGAACGGGACGAGGTGATGCTCGCACGTCGAGTACAGCTCGATTTCCCGGATGAGGACCATCTCGTCGTGGTCGGCGTCGAAGACCTTGTTCAGCACGTCCGCTGGCCGCTGGCGGAGCCCGGCGAACTGCTCCGCGTACGCCCGGGCGACCCGGGCGGGCGTTTCGGCCAGCCCATCGCGTTCCGGGTCTTCTCCGATGGCCAAGAGGATCTCGCGGATAGCGCGCTCGATCCGCGGCTTGTCGACCTCGGGCAGGCGCTTGTCACCCGCGGCCGGGTGCCCTGCGGGGACAGGGCTCCGGCCGTCGACGGGCCCGCTCATGCCTGATCGTCCGGGCGGCTCCCGTAGTCGTACGACTTCCCGGGCCCCGGGAAGTCGTGCGGTGCAGCGTCCGCCGACCCTGATCCTGCGCCGGTGCCGCCGGGAAGCTCGCTGGAGCCACCGCTGCGGGAGTAGCCGAGCGCTTGGCCGTTGCCCTGGGTCGCCGAGCCATTCTTGCTGTCCGAGGTGGCGGCGAGAGCGAGCTCCCTGGGAGTCAGCACCGGTGGCTGGTCCGACGGAAGCCGCTTGCCGTACCCGGTGTAAGAGCCGCGCAGCGGCCGCTTCTGCACCGTGCCGAAGACCTCGAGAACTTCCTTCCTGGACAGCGTTTCCTTGTCCAGGAGCTGGAGCACGAGCCTGTCGAGCACGTCACGGTATTCGACCAGCACCTCCCACGCTTCGTCGTGGGCCGACTCGATCAGCCGCCGGACCTCGTCGTCGATGGCCGAGGCGATCTCCTCGGAGTAGTCGCGGGCATGCGACCTCTCCATGCCGAGGAACGGCTCGGTGTCACCGCTGCCGAACTTGCGCGCGCCGAGTTTCTCGCTCATCCCGTACTGGGTCACCATGCCGCGGGCGACTTCGCTGGCCTTCTCGATGTCGTTCGCGGCCCCGGTCGTGGGCTCGTGGAAGACAAGCTCCTCGGCGGTACGGCCGCCCAGCAGCATGGCCAGCTGGTCCCGCATCTCGGCCCG
>Ga0209839_10001113_pt1 | contig 13865 bp, 7 predicted proteins | sample OrgsoiDNA2013050_FD_185800 | JGI IMG/M metagenome (GOLD analysis project Ga0209839, IMG submission 185800) | Permafrost soil microbial communities from the Arctic, to analyse light accelerated degradation of dissolved organic matter (DOM) -... | ecosystem: Environmental > Terrestrial > Soil >... | reverse complement strand
CGGAATCCGCGATCGCCGTGAATCTCGCTCCAATCAGTAAAAATACGTTCGATGTAATCCAGCGTATATGGCCGTTGCGGATGTCGCGCCAGTTCGGTGCGCTCCCATGCGTTGAGGTGCGAAGAAATTTCGCGTCGCAGGTCGTTCACCCGATCATGCAGTTGCTGTATCTGCCGAAGCGCCTCCGCGTTCTGCCCCTCCACGCCCTGCAATCGCGTAATCTGCCCTTCGATTTTTTCCAGTTCCTTCTGCGCTTTCAATCCAGAATCCATCTTTATGCCGTTCCCATTCTTGCGGGTGTTATGCGCTTCCACAATTGAAAGCATAAGATCCGTTCCAGCAAACGCCGGATTTTCCACGCCAACGGTCGCGCCGCTGTTTACGGCGAGAGCCAACTTCTCCGCCCGTTTTATCTTTGCTCGTCTCATCCGCCGCAATTCTCCATCAACTAATAACCCGAACGCTGCCCCTCCCGCATAACTCTTCGACGCGGGCGATAAAATTCCGGTCCGGCACCACATTATAGCCTTGGGCTTCCATCACCACCATGAAATCGTCTTCGCGTTCCACGTCAAATAACACTTGCGCCGGGCCCTTGCGTTCGAGGAACAGAGCGTGCAGCGCATCGACGGTGGAGTCGCTCGAGGATTCCACACGAATTCGAATACGGAGCGCCGACGCCAGCGGCACCTTGGCTTCTTCCAGCGGTTGAATTTCCGCCGCCGTAATCTTCGGATTCGCACCTTCTTCGATGCGCACTCCCGCCTTAACGAACACCGGCACTTCAAGCTTTACCTTATCGCCGATGCGTTTGTAAGCTTCGGGAAAAACAATCATGTCGATGGTTCCCGACATATCCTCGAGCATCGCCTGGGCGTAAAAATCGCCGCGCTTCGACTTGAGCACGCGAAGGTTGGTGATGATGCCGGCGGTGGCGATAGTTTCTTCCTTGCCGGTCGAGCGGGTCATGGTGCCGATTTCCTGCACGCTCAGGGCCTGCAAATCCGCCAGCTTGTCTTTGTACTTTTCCAGAGGGTGGCCGCTGATGAAGAATCCTAGAATTTCTTTTTCGGCGGAGAGGCGAGTGTGCTCGTCCCAGTCAGGGGAGTTGGGCAGTTTGTCATTGTGCGCCTCGGCGTCCTCCTGCTGGAACACGCCAAACAGGCCGTGCTGGCCGGATTCGGCGTCGCGCTGTGCTTTTTGCGCCTGCTCCATCGCCTTGTCGAGCGCGGCCATCAGTTGCGCGCGGCGGCCGAGCGAGTCCATGGCGCCGCTCTTGATCAGAGACTCAAGTACGCGCTTGTTAAGCAGGCGCAGGTCGACGTTCTCGCAGAATTCGAAAATGGATTTAAAGCGGCCAAGTTTCTTGCGCGCCGCGACGATCGATTCGATCGCGTTGCCGCCGACGTTCTTAACCGCAGCCAGGCCGAAGCGGATCGACTCGCCGTGCGGCGTGAAGTTGGCGTCGGAGACGTTGATATCCGGCGCTTCAACGGCAATCCCCATCTCGCGGCACTCGTTGATGTACTTGACCACGTCGTCGGTCGATCCCGTGACTGAGGTCAGCAACGCCGCCATGAACTCGACGGGATAGTGGGTCTTTAAATACGCCGTGTGATAGGCGAGAAGCGCATAGGCGGCAGAGTGCGACTTGTTGAAGCCGTAGCCGGCGAACTGCGCCATCAGATCAAAAATCTTCTCGATCTTCTTGGCAGGATATTTTCGCTGCGCCGCTCCCTCGACGAAGCGCTCGCGCTGCTGCGCCATTTCCTCCGCTTTTTTCTTGCCCATGGCGCGGCGGAGCAGATCGGCTTCACCCAGCGAATAGCCAGCCAGTCGGTTGGCGATCTGCATGACCTGCTCTTGATACACGATCACGCCCAGCGTTTCCTGCAGAATCTCCTGCAGTTCCGGCAGTTCGTATTCAACTTTCTTGCGGCCATGCTTGCGATCGATGAAGTCGTCGATCATCCCGCCCTGAATCGGACCGGGTCGGTAGAGAGCATTCAAGGCGGTAAGATCTTCGATGGAATTTGGCTGATACTTGCGCAGCACGTCGCGCATGCCGTGCGATTCAAACTGGAACACTCCAGAGGTCAGCCCGCGATGAAATACCTTCACGTAAGTGTCGGCATCTTCCAGCGGAATTTCTTCGAGCGTGAGCGGGGTGCCTGTCGTTTGCGCGATCAATTTCAACGCGTCGGTCAGAATGGTCAGCGTCGTGAGCCCGAGGAAGTCCATCTTCAGCAGGCCCAACTTGTCGATCGCGACCATGTCGAACGCGGTTACAATTTCGTCGTTCTTGGTGCGGTGCAGAGGAACAAGATCAGTCAGGGGACGCGGCGAAATTACGACGCCGGCGGCGTGCACGCCCGAATTGCGCACCATGCCTTCCAGTTTCTTCGCGGTCTCGAACAGTTCGCGAATCTGCCCGTCCTTCTCGATGGCCTCACGCAATTGCGGAGAATCCTGAATCGCCTGCTCCAGCGTGATGTTGAGCTGCGTGGGGACCATCTTGGCGATGCGGTCGACGTCGGCGTAGGGAATTTCCATGGCGCGGCCCACATCTTTGATCGCGGCTTTCGCGGCCATGGTGCCAAAGGTGATGATCTGCGCGACATTGTCGCGGCCATATTTCTGCGTTACGTAGCTGATCACCTCGCCGCGGCGGTTCATGCAGAAGTCGATGTCGATGTCAGGCATGGACACGCGCTCAGGATTCAGAAAGCGCTCGAACAGCAGTTCGTGCTGCAGCGGATCGATGTCAGTGATGCCAAGCGCATAGGAGACCAGCGATCCGGCTGCCGATCCGCGGCCGGGGCCTACGGGAATGTCGTGCTCGCGGGCATAGCAGATAAAGTCCCAAACAATAAGAAAATAGCCGGGAAACTTCATCTGTTGGATGATGGCAAGCTCGCGCTCCAGGCGCTGCTCGTAGTCGGCGATCGTGTGCTTCAGCTTTCCTGTTTCGTGGAGTGGGCGCAACTTCTCCATGCGCCGGACGAAGCCTTCGCGCGCGACATGCACGAAGTAGCTATCGATGGTGTAGCCAGGCGGAACTTCGAACTCCGGAAACGGACTCGCGATCTTTTCAATCTTCAGGCTGCAACGCTCGGCGATGCCGAGCGTGCGCGTCAGCACGTCGGGCGAGTCTTTGAAGACGCGCTGCATTTCGTCAAAATTCTTGACGAAAAACTGGTTGCCTTCAAACTTCATGCGGGCCGTGTCACGAATCGACTTGCCCGTCTGAATGCACAGCATGACGTCTTGCGCGTGTGAGTCGTCTTCGCAGAGATAGTGGCTGTCATTGGTGGCGACGAGCGGCAGGCCGAGATCCTTTTCAAGCTGAAAGAGTCCGGCGTGGATGCGGTGTTCCATCTCCAGGCCCTGATCCTGAATCTCAAGATAAAAATTCTCTTTGCCGAAGATGTCAGCGTACGTGCCGGCTGCGGCCCGCGCAGCGTCGTACTTGCCTTCTACCAGTCGCTCGGCGACCTCGCCTTTCAGGCAACCGGAAAGGCCGATCAATCCGGCGGAGTGTTCGGCCAGAAACTTCTTGCTCACGCGCGGCTTGTAGTAGAAGCCGTGCAGCGAAGCCTCCGACGTGATCTTCACCAGATTGCGGTAGCCTTCTTCGTTCTGGGCCAGCACCAGCAGGTGGTTGTAGGTATCGCCCTCAGGCGCCGCGCGGTGATCGTCCTTCTTGCAGACGTAGAGTTCGCATCCTACGATCGGCTTCACACCATACTTGTGCGCCGCATTCACGAAGTGCACGGCGCCGAAAATGTTGCCGTGGTCCGTCATGGCCACGGCCGGCATTCCGAGTTGGCTGACGCGCTCGCACAATTTCTCGACGTCACAGGCGCCGTCAAGCATGGAATAGTCGGTATGCAGGTGCAGGTGTACGAATTGAGACATGGTTCGGTAGCGCTAGTCTACCGCAACTACGCCATTCGAAAGTGGTCTTAGAGGTGGAAGAAAAGGTCTAGACGCCCGCGGCGGCGGCGGCTTGCTCTTTCTGCAGCAGGCGGCGCGTTTGGGTAATCAGTTCGGCGACTTCAAAGGGCTTCACCAGGTAGGGAACGTTATTCTCCTGCAGGAAGGCCCGGCCGTCGGCCGGTTCCACTCCGTTCGAGAAGGTGAACAGGATATGTCCTTCCATGCCCGGGCAGTTCGTCTTGAGCCAGGTGTAGGATTCTTTGGCGTTCCATTCGCCGGGCATTTTTCCGTTCATGATGATGGCGTCAAAATGTTCGGAGAGCAGACGCGTCTTGACGTCCTCGCTGTTGCGGGCCGTGATGACTGCGGCTCCGGCGCCGATCAGCACATCGCGCTCAAACTCGAGTACGGACTCTTCTTCCTCGACTAGCAGCACGCGTCCGCTGACCGCGCCGGCGTGTGGTCGTGTCGCAACTTTCGGCGTATCCGCGGCAGGGGAAGTGGCGGCTGCCGACGGCAACTTCACTTCGATCACCGCACCGCCGTCCGGTGAGTTGTTCGCGGTGATGTCGCCGCCGTGTTCCTTGACAATGCCGTAGCAGATGCTCAGCCCCAGGCCCGTGCCCTTGCCCACACTCTTCGTCGTATAGAAAGGATCGAAGATGCGCTTGGGATCTTTGAGGCCCGGACCATCGTCAGAGAACTGCGTGCAGACGTGTCCATTCTGCCAGAAGATTTTGACTTTGACTTTGCCGGTGCGCCCAGTCTCGAGGATCGCATCCACCGCGTTGTTCAGGATGTTGAGAAATACCTGCTCGATCTGATGAGGATCGGCGACCACCATGGCGGGCTCGGTCGGCGCTTCGCGTTCGACGCGGATGTTGTTGGTCTTGAGGTCATAGTCGCGCAACGCAAGAGTCTCGTCGAGCACCTTGCGGAGGTCCACTTCTTCGCGCTGCGGTGTACGCTGCCGGGCGAAGGACAAGAGATTCTGCACGACGCGGTGAGTGCGCTGCGCCTGCTTGAACAGCTTGCCGACGTAATCCTGTGCCCGCGTGTTCAGGCCTTCGCTCTCGAGAAGTTCGGCGTAACCCAGGATCGCGGTCAGCGGATTGTTGAGTTCGTGCGCGACTCCGGCGATCAGTTGTCCCACGGCAGACATCTTTTCGCTCTGTAGAAGTTGCTCCTGCGTCTTGCGCAGGTCTTCATAGGCGCGGCAGGTTTCTTCGTAGAGGCGGACCTTTTCGATCGTGGTCGCCAGTTGCCGGCTGATGGCGACCAGCAGATTCTCGTCGTTGCTGGAGTATTCGTGGCCCGCTTCGGTGCACAGTCCCATGATGCCGACCGGAGCGTCTTTACCCCAGAACAGCACCCAGATCCACGAGCGGTCGGCCTCTCCGCGCAGAAATTCAACCACCTTCGGCGGTAAGTGCGGCAGGTACTCCGCCGTCACTACTTCTGCGCGCGAGCGCATGACCAGATCGCCAAAGCCTTCGGTAAAGGAAATTTCCGCCGCGCGCATCTGATCGCGGCTGCGCGGACCCCAGGCGGCGCGACGGCGATACGTCGTGTTGTCGGAGTCGGAAAGATAGACCGTGCCGCTCTCCGCGGAAAAAAGTGTCACAACCTGGCGCAGAGTCAAATTCAGGATTTCGTCGAGATCGAACGACTGCGCGGCCACTACCGCCATGGCATTGAGCGCGTTCAATTCGCGGTTGCGGCGCCGCATTTCGTCTTCGGCGCGCCGTTTCTCGGTCATGTCGAGAACGAAACCCTGATAGCGCTCGATCGTCCCGGTCCCATTGCGCGTGGCGAAACTGCTCTCGACAGCCAGCAGAAGGGTACCGTCTTTGCGGCGCAGCGTGACGTCGAAGTTGCGCACATAATTGTGCGCTTCGATTTCTTTGCGGAAATTGTCCCGCTGCTGCGCGTCAACGCAGATTTCCGTATCCAGATTCAGCACCATCAACTCCTCGCGAGTGCTGTAGCCGAGCATGTGCACGAAAGCATCGTTGCAGTCGATCAGGCGACCCTCAGGACCGGCGACGTACACGCCCTCCTGCACCTGCTCAAACAACAGACGATACTTTTCTTCCGCCGAACGCCGGTCGGTGATGTCGCGCACCACGTGAATCGTGCCTTGCTGCGGGTTGCCTTGCTCCGTGTAAGAAGAAGTCGAAACCACCGAGAAGCCGCCGAAGCATGGGTCTGCGCCTTCGGTAAATTCTTCGTCCGCGCCGAGTGCGCAGTACGGGCAGCCGGTCCAATTGCCGAACTTGTGCGGTAACACCGCTTCGCAGGTCGCGCCGATGACGTCGGCAGGAGCCTGGGCGAGATGTTCGAGCAAAACCTGATTGGCTTTTACAATCTTGAAATCAGCGTCGTGCGCCAGAATGATGTCGTGGATGGAGTCGAACGTGTTCATCCACTGCCGCTGTGAACGCAGCACCTGTTCGAGCAGTCGGAAGTTTTCGACCGCAATCGCCAACTGCAGCGCGCAGGTCTGCAGGAAATCGAGTTCTTCGGTAGTCCAGTGCCTCGTACCGGAATTACCCAGCAGCAGCAGTCCGATCGGCGCTTTCTTGCCTACAACCGGAAGCATGACTACCTGGTGAATCTTCTCTACGATGAGGCAGTCGACCGATTCCACACCGCTGTCTTCCTGTTCGGAGACACGCGGTTCCGGCTTCTCCAGCAGCTTCGAGAGATCTTCACTTACCTCGGCGAATCCCGCATCGCGCAGAAAGTCTGGCGAGACCCCCACCGCATGCGTCGCCACTAACTGCCTGCCTTCCAGCAGACGGAACCAGGCTGCTCGCACCTTGGTAAGCTTCCGCAGTTCCTCGACCGCCGACTGTACCATGTTGCCGTACTGCTGCGCGCTCACGATATTTCCAGTGAGGGCCTGGACAACAGCCAGTCTCTTCGCGCGAGTACGCGCCTGGTCGATTACGACCAGCAGCATCGACAGCCCGAGCGCGACCTCAGCCGCGACGAACGCCACAGCGGGCACGCGGTCGGTGAACGGCGTCCAGGCAAGATGAAGTGTGGGGAGAGACAGCGCCAGCAGCCAGGCCGAAGGTTCCCATCGTCCGCGACGCGCGCGCAACAAGGCAATCGACGCGGTCAACAGAATCAGCCGGTATCCGACCTCGACCGCCACCCTCACGGGCAGGGAATCGGGCCACAACAGCACTCTGGCCCCGGCAAATCCCACCAGCACCGGCGTAATCACGGTCAACGGAACAATCAGATCGCGGGTGCGCGTATACACCAGAACCGCCCCGGCGAGCAGTCCCACGGCCAGCAGGAACGAAGCTTGAACGGCGACTTGATCGAACGGCGCCGGAATCCGTGCCGCGAATGAGTGCTCCATGAGCCGCGAGCCCACGAATGCCATCCAGCCCACAACCCAGACTTTGAGATAGTTCTCGCGGAATGCGCGTAGCGCAAGCAGGGAAGCGCCCAACAGGATCAGCAGAGCCAGTTCCGCCGCTGTGGGCTTGGCAATGCCAAACCTTGCCGCCGAGTTCAAGATCGACCAGAGGGACGCGTTCATCTCGTTGCGAACGTAGAGATTCCTCACTTTTGAATATCATGGCCTGCCTGTTTCGCGATGGACATTCCGGACCTGAGTGATTACTTTCGGAATCTCGCGGAACGGTTACAATCGCCGATAGACTTCCGTGTAATCGCATGCCTGACCGTATTCTTGTCGTCGACGACGAAGAGCCGATCCGCGAAATCATCGACTCCATGCTGAGCGCTGCGGGATACGCCTGTAAACAAGCGGGTTCCGGCATGGAAGCGCTCGCCGTGCTCACCTCCGGCGAAGAGTTCGAGTTGATGCTCTCCGACCTGATGATGGCCGACCTGGACGGCATTGGCCTGCTAGAGCGCACCAAGGAACGCTACCCCGACATGCCGGTTGTGATGGTTACCGCCGTGCACGACATTTCCGTGGCATTGGCAGCCATCCGCAACGGAGCCTACGACTATCTCCTGAAGCCTTTCGAGCGCGAACAACTGCTCAACACGGTCAGCCGTGCGCTGGAGAATCGTCGTCTGAAAGTCGAGAATCGCGACTACCAGAACAATCTGGAAGCCCTGGTCAGGGCCCGCACCGATCAACTGCAAGCCACTCTGCGCGATCTGGAACGCTCCTACGACATCACGCTACAGGCGCTGGGCGACGCGCTCGATCTTAAAGATCGCGAGACCGAGGGCCACTCGCGCCGCGTGACCGCTTTCACGATGGCGATTGCCCGCGCCATGGGCCTGCCCAACGAGGCGGTCGCAACCATTGCCCGCGGAGCCTTCTTGCACGACATTGGCAAGATGGCGATCCCGGACAAGATCCTCAACAAGCCCGACAAGCTCGACGCCAACGAAACCGCCATCATGCGCGAGCACTGCTTCAAGGGCTACCAGATCGTAAAGAAGATTCCGTTCCTGAAAGAGGCTTGCGAGATCATCTATTCCCATCAGGAGCGCTTCGACGGCACCGGCTATCCGCGCGGCTTAAAGGGCAAAGAGATTCCGCTCGGCGCTCGAATTTTTTCCGTGGCCGATACCCTCGACGCGATTACATCGAACCGCCCGTACCGCGCCGCCCGTTCACTCACCGTGGCGCGGAAAGAGATACAGGACTGGGCCGGCCGCCAGTTTGATCCTGAAGTCGTGGAAGTATTTCTGCAAATGCCGGACGAAATTTTTGAAGAACTGCGGCGCGCGATCAGCGAACAGAACGATCCCCTCGCCTATACCGCCAGCGCCCGGGATTAGGCCCAGCAACAGCGGCAAAGTAACGCGGGCCCGAATAAATCCGAATTGCCTAGGTCGAGAACTTGAATCCTTTGAAGCATCGGAAACTGTGGATCGGCGGCGGCATTGTCCTGACGGCGCTCCTGGCGGCAGCTTCCGCCCTGATGCCCCAGGGCCTGCCCTTGGCCGCGGTGAGCGACGTCGTGAGCGGCATTCTGATGCTTTGTGCCCTCTTCGCCTTCGCCGCCAACGGCCTGGCCAGCAAGGGACGCATGCGCTGGTTCTGGATGCTTCAAGCTGCCGGATGGGCATTGTGGTTCTGCGACCAGATGGTATGGATCACCTTCGATCTGATCCTGCAGAAAAAAGTTCCCGCAATGTTTCCCGCCGATGCGCTGCTGTTCCTGGCCGGCGCACCCATGTTTGCCGGACTGCTGCTGCGTCCGCACCGGCAGCCCTCCGAGCGCAGCGCACGCCTGGGCGCGCTTGATTTTTCGCTCCTGCTGCTCTGGTGGCTTTATCTCTACATTTCGTTCGTCGTCTGCTGGCAGTACGTGGTGCCGAACGAAGACGCATACAACCGCAATTTTGACTGGCTGTCCGGCGCGGAGTGCGTTCTTATTTCCTGTGTGACCGCGCTGTTCTGGGCACAGAGCGAAGGGCGATGGAAGAAGTTCTACGCCTTCTTGCTTGGCGCCGTCGTGTTCAACGGCATAACGTTTTACCTTCTAAACGCTGCCATCGAGCGAAACGTATATTTCACCGGTAGCTGGTACGACATTCCTTATTCCGCTTCCTTCGCGTTCTTCACCGCTGTAGCCATCGTCGGACAAGGACTCGCTCCCGCGCCTGAAACCGCCGCCGACGGTCCTTACAATTCCTGGATGGCGAATCTCGCCATGATGTCGGTGCTTTCGCTTCCGGTCATCGCCTTCTATGCCTTGCTCGATCCGCGCCTTCCGCACGACGCTTCCCATTTCCGGGTGCTGGTAACGCTGGCGACCATGTTCGTAATGGCGTTCCTGCTGTTCCTGCAGCATCATCGCCTAAATAAAGAACTGCGACGAACCAACGTCGTGTTGGAAGAAGCCTCGCTCACTGACCCTCTGACCGGACTGCGCAACCGACGCTATTTCTCCGCCACCATCGAAGCCGACGTCAGCCAGACCCTGCGCTCCCACGCCGACCATCACGACGCCCACACTCGCGACCTCGTCTTCTACCTGATCGACGCCGACAACTTCAAAGAAATCAACGATCGCTACGGCCACGACATCGGCGACAAAGTACTGCTCGAAATGGCGCGCCGCCTCAGTTCCTCCATTCGCCACTCGGATGTGCTGGTGCGCTGGGGAGGGGAAGAATTCTTGATCGTCTCCCGCTACACCAATCGCAGCGAGGCGGAACTGCTCGCCCAGCGTGTGCTCTCCGCCATCGCCGACACACCTTTTGCCCTCGCCGGATCGGTCGAGGCCATCCGCCGCACCTGCTCCATGGGATGGGCCGCGTTCCCCTGGTTCGTCGACAATCCGCGCGCCGTGAAGTATGAAGAAGTTCTCACCATGGCCGATCGCGGTCTGCGCCAGGCCAAGCAGTCCGGCAAGAACCGAGCCGTCGGCATGATGCCCGCCTCTGGAAAACTTGCTGCCACGACCGTCGAAGGCCTGCATTCACCCGCCCTTCAGGTTGACGTGTTCGCAGTAGCCGGACCTCGTTCCGAGGAATAATCCGCGTTTCTTTCCCGAACGGCAGGCAGCGATTTCTCATCTGCCGCCATCCAACCTCATAGGAATTCCACCCCTGAGGATATCCTTATGCCGATTCGACCCACGCACCTGACCATCTTCATCGCCGCCGTCTCTCTTACCCTGGCCGCGCAAGGTACTCCTGCCGCCTCCGTGAATGCCGTCCCGCAAGGCACGATCGCCCTCATCCAGCTTACCGATCGCCTCGACACTCACACTGCCAAGGCCGGCGATCATTTTCAAGCGCGACTGGCTGAGCCACTGGCCGCCGCCAGCGGACAGACCATCGAGACAGGAAGGAAACTTAAAGGCCACGTCAGCGCGGTGATGCCGGGCCTTCGGACCCGTCTTCTGCTCAGCTTCGACGAAATCGAAACCGCCGCCGGATGGTCCCCTCTGATCGCGACCGTAACCGGAGTCCCCGGCGAACATGGCTTGAAACAAATCGGCGAAGAAGGCGAAATCGGCCGCCAGGGCCTGACGAAAGAACAGATCGCCGAAGCCGTTGTCGTTGGAGCAGGCCAAGGCGCGGAAGCTGGAATGCACTCCGGCGGAAAACGCGGAGCCGTGAATGGCGCCGGCTCCGGCGCAGCAAACAGCGCGCTCTCCGCATTCGAATCCGGCCACGATCTCGTGCTGGAGAAGGGCACCGCCCTGGAAATCCGCCTAGACCGCAACCTCACGCTATCCTCACGCTGAATTCATCGCTGGGTGCCCCATTTCTCGCGCGTCTTTTGCGCGAGAAGTGGGGACTTTGGAGATCACCCCGGACTCCTCCTCATGGGATAATCATCCCGAGGATCCCCATGAAATCTCCCCTCGTTTATATCTCTTTCCTTCTATTGCTTTCACCGGCCACCCTCGCGCAAGAGCATCCCACCGTCGCCGCGCAGCAGAACAGCGTCTATGTGGGCGCCGACGGAAAATTCGAGTCCGCGCCCGATACCGCGCAAATCCAATTCACCGTCTCCGTGCAGGACGAGACTTCGCAAATCGCATTTCAACGCGCGTCGAAAAACGTCGACCAGGTTCGCCAGGTGCTGCGTGCCAACGGAATCGATCCCAAGTCCGCCAACATCGGATTCCTCTCGGTGCAGCCGGTCTATGAATGGAGACCGAAGCAGCACGTCGTCGGCTACCGGGTCACGACCGACGTCACGCTGAAGCTGAAAGATTTTTCCAAGGTTGCGCCCATCACGCAACAACTAGCCGAAGCCAACGTAAGCGAGACCCAAACCGTGAACTACGCCCTCGAAAACATCGACGAGGCCAAGAACCACGCCGTGGAAGATGCCTACCGCCGAGCCCGCAACTCCGCCGAAACCCTGGCCCGCAGCAGCGGCCGCGCGCTCGGAGAGCTTTCCTACGCCTCCATCGACACCTATGAAAATCCGCATGTCGTAATGCCGCGCATGGCCCGCCCTATGGCCGCCATGGCGGCCGCCGCTGCTACTCCCGCCCCCACGGAGGAATTCACCCCGCAGACGGTAACCGTAACCGCCCACGTAAACGCCCTATTCAATCTGAAGTAAGGTTTGACGCAGAGAATCTGCGTAGGGATTCTGAGGTCGACAACGCTGATGTGGGGACAGCCGCCTTCGGCTGTCCCGCCTGGGCGAAGCCGGGCGGAGCCGTCCGAAATCCAACCATCGAGGAATTTTCTTCAAGACATTGCAGGGGCAGGTGTTCCCTCGGGCGGCGTCGCTACCAGCGGATCTACATGCAGAGTGAGCCCATCGATCTGCCGCACCACCACCAACTGCCCCACAGGAAGAGAAGCTGATGCCACTGCATCCCAAAGCTCGCCATGCACAAAGACTTTTCCCTGCGGCGACAACGCCGTCTGCGCCACTCCCGTTTCACCGACCAGCCCTTGGGCTCCCGTTACAACTTTATTCCGCCGAGCCTTCACCGCAATCGTCATCAGGAAGGCCGTAATGAGCCCAAAAGGAATGCTCACCGCGAGCGCGGTGAGCAGATGCACGCGCATCTCCGGAATCGGCGAATCCACCAGCAGCAGTCCGCCCAGAGTTAAAAGAACAATCCCGCCTACGGTAAGAACGCCATGCGTCGCAAACTTCGCCTCCCCAGCAAATAGTCCGAAGGCCCCAAGAATCAAGCCCAGCGCGGCATACCGCGTAGGCAGAAGATTCAAAGCAAACGCCGCGAGCAGGATAAACACAACTCCCACGGCTCCAGGAATGACCGCACCCGGGTGGTTAAATTCAAAATAAAGCGCCAGCGCTCCGATGATCAGCAACAAGAATGCGAAGTCAGGTTCCATCAGCGAATCGAGGATCGTTTCCTTCAGCGTCATGTTAAAAGCGACTACCTGCTGGCCTGTCAGATTGAGCGATGCGGAGTCTCCATTGAAACGCTTGAACGGTTTGCCATTCATCTGGCGGAAAAGATCTTCGGGAGTCGGCGCGATGTAGTCGATGAGATGTTGGGCCAGAGCTTCCTGGTCGCTGAACGACTTCGATTCGCGCACAGCACTTTCCGCCGCTTCGATGCTGCGTCCGCGCTTCGACGTTACCGAACGCATCAGCGCGGCGGCATCGTTCTCGATTTTGCGATTCATTTCCTCGTCCGGCTTCACTTGAACCGGCCCAATAAACGTGACTGGATGCGCCGCCCCCGCCGCTGTTCCCGGCGCCATGACAGCAACATCGGCGGACTCAAGAATAAAAATTCCAGCCGAGCCCGCATGTCCGCCAGTAGGCGTAACGTACACGATCACAGGAACGGGCGACGCCGAGATCTTCTCGATGATCTCCCGCGTCGAACTGACCAGCCCGCCGGGAGTATTAATCTCGATCAGGATCGCCTGATCGTTGCGCCTCAGCGCTTCATCAATGGCGCGTGCGATGTACTCGGCGCTGATGGGCTGAATAGTGTCGTTGACCACGATCTTCAACACCTCGGCGCGAGCGGACAACGAGAAAAGAATAGTGCCAACGATCGCGAGCAACTTCGCGTAGGTGCCGCGTACCCTGAGTAAGGAGTGCATAAGCATCTTCGAGGAGTCGGCGTGCCAAGCCGCGCCTACCTCTCTATTGTCCCTCTATTTAGGTACGGCGGAATGAATTTCTTCCGCGGCAGGTTCCGCTTTCGCAACGGGAGCGGCGTCCGACCATCCCGGCAAATACGTGCTGCCTGTGATCAGCCGTGCGCCCCGTTCATAGGTAACATACGACCATGCCCATTGAATAAAGACCAGAAGCCGGTTGCGAAACCCAATCAGAAAAAAAATATGAACGAACAGCCACGACAGCCAGGCGACGAAGCCCGAGATGTGAATCTTGCCAAACTCCGCGACTGCTGCCGCGCGGCCGATTCGGCGATGCGGCGCTGGAACCAGCCGGTTTCGAGCGCGCGCACCACGCCACCCGCGCGATCGATCTCCTCGAATAGCGA